>Ga0123356_10002504_pt1 | contig 19617 bp, 13 predicted proteins | sample TergutEmb28metaG_2_FD_92546 | JGI IMG/M metagenome (GOLD analysis project Ga0123356, IMG submission 92546) | Embiratermes neotenicus P3 segment gut microbial communities from Petit-Saut dam, French Guiana - Emb289 P3 | ecosystem: Host-associated > Arthropoda: Insects > Digestive system > Gut ...
AATTGCAGTAAAGACATCTACTCCGGAATCTATCATGGCAGATGTTAGTTCTGCAGCTTTGTTTGCGTCAGCCCACGAGCCAACTATGCGAACATCAAGTTCAAACTGCGGGTCAACTTTTTTAGCGCCTTCCAAAAAACCGGGAATCATCTGCCTTGTTAAAAGAGGATATTCCTGCGCAGCTATAAAACCAATGCGTTTTTGACTGTTTGTATTCACCATATTACTTGTTGAAACAAGTCCTGCCAGAAACCCAAGAAAATGTGATTGCTCATACTGGTTATAGTTATATGTTCTAATTTGCGGATGACCTTCGTAATGAGCGTCTAAAATGATAAACTTTTGCTGCGGAAACAATTTTGCAACATTGGCACACATTTCCGGCAGTGACGGGTTTGAACCAATAACAACATCATAACTTCCTCCGGAAACCATTTCGGCAAGCTGCTGCTCCCACTGCGCCTGATTCATTCCCGCTTCATAAATTTTAATATTTATACCGGGATTATTTTTTTCAAATTCATGCGCACCTTCTGCCATCATTTCGTATGGAGGACTTCCGGCAATTACACCGGTAATATAAATAAGCACAGAAAGATCATCTTTATTTACTGATTCTGCTTTTCTGGTACAGCTAAATGTAAAAAACATTGATAAACTAATTAAAATACAAACTATTTTTTTCATATATTATCCTTTTATTTTTTATACTCATTATAAAGTTGATTGTAAAGGGCTGTATTCCTGTTATTTGGCTTAAAAATCACTTTATTGGAAACAAAAACACCGGAAGCTTCAGAGTAAGAAGCATATTTGCCAAGAGTACAAGAACCTATTATTGCAAGACCCTGTAATTCCGCTTCTTTATATTCACCTGTTAAAATATTAATGCCTGTTATATCTGCTTTTAATTGATTAAGAAAACTATTGCCGGAAAGACCTCCGGTAACTCTTAATTGAACTGCCTTTTCTCCGGCATTTTCCATTTTTAACAAAACGTCTTTTATTTTAAACCCTATTTCTTCCAGAATTGAATTTGCAAAATTGCTGTTTTTTAAACCTGCTTTTCCGGATTCTGCAAGTTCAAAAAAGTCATTGTAACTGGAAAGCCCAAGCTGATTAATTCCCTTTTCAATAGATTTTCCGGTACTATCGATAATTCCTGACAAGTTCCAGAACTCATTTATTGGGTGCCTGTATGACATTAATTCATCTGCATTAACAAAATTTTTGGTACAAAGATTTATTCCATCCGAAGTCCCTGTTCGATTACAAGCCTGTCCCGGCTCTGTTACTCCGCTGCCTAAAATTGCAGCATAAAAATCCGGTCCGCCGGAAATAACTGGAATATTTTTTGTAAAACCAAATTGTTCTGCTATAGCCGAAATTAAAGTTCCAAAAAAATCGCCTGGTTTAATAAAAGAAGGGAACTTCTTAAAGTCCAGCTTAAGTTTTTCAAGAACAGTGCTGTCCCAGAACCAGCGGTCAAATCCTTCGCAGGGAAAAACTGTTTTTGCCTTTCCTGTTAACACATAAGCAAGATATTCAGGGCACCCAAGAAAATATTTTGTTTGGTTGTAAATGTCAGGCTCTTCATTTTTAATATACATTATTTTTGGCAAAAAAAACTTGGCATCAACAAAGCCGCCCATGATATGCGACACTTCTTTCTGATACTTAACTGCTCTTTTATCCAGCCAAAGCCGCGCATTTTCTGCAGGTACTGTAAGTTTACCTGCTGGTGAAGGTTCACCTGTTACAGGAACCAGGCTGGGACCGTTTCCGCTTATTACGATTGCTTCTACACTTTTAAGATTTTTATGCTTTTTGCAGCTTTCTTCAAACGCACCCAGCCATTGCTGCGGCTTTGACTCTTGTCTACTGCCATCGTTTATATCAATCGAAAGCGGCACAGAGTAAAAAGATACCCGTTTCCCCTCATGGCTCCAAACCGCGGATTTAAAACTTGATGTGCCAATATCAATCGTAAACAGCATAGGTATAGTTTGACATATTTTTCATATTTTATAAATACTTTATTGAACAAACATTTACACTTGCGTTATTCAAAAAACAGTATTATAATTATTATTTAAGGGGAAAATAATGCCTGTTTTGGTGAGAAATATTTACGGTACCAGTAAAGAAAATGCATCTGCGGGAAAACTAAAACACTGGAAAGAGTATTTTAACATTTCTGGACCAAAATGTTCCGAAGCCTCTTGTTTTGAATCAGATAACCTTCTTGGCTCCCCTGTCGAAGTTTTGGAAGGACGCAATAAAGGAAAAAAGTTTATTATCCCGTTATGCAGTCCTTTGTTTAAACAGCACGGTGAAGAATTTCAAATAAAAGATTCCTCCAAATGCATGCCCTTAGACGAACTTAACCCTTAACAAAATACAGCTCCCTTATAACATGATCTTTTGCAAGGCCTTTTTGCTCAAATTTTGTTCCCGGCCGCCATTCCTGCGGTGCAGCAAAACCGTTATAAGCATTATGTAACCCTGAAGTTGCGGATAATTCATCAAGAGCAAAATTAGCATAGTCTTCCCAATCGGTTACCATGTACAAATAGCCGCCGGGTTTTAGGCAATTGGCAAGAGTTTGCGTAAACGGACGCTGTACAAGACGGCGTTTGTGGTGTCTTTTTTTTGGCCAAGGGTCAGGGAAAAAGATATGTATCGCTTCCAGGGAACCAGGCGGGATCATTTTTAGCGCTACATAAGCCGCATCATATTCAATTATCCTGATGTTGGAAAGAGAGCGTTTTTCAATTTCCCACAAAAGTTTACCAATACCTGGACGATGAACTTCCACGCCAATGTAGTTTTTATCTGGATTAAACTGTGCAATTTCGGCTGTCGTAAAACCCATTCCAAAGCCGATTTCCATTGTTACATTTTCGCTTCCAAAAACTTGATTTAAGTTAAGGTATTCCTCTTTATACGGAATTAAAAATTGCCCGCTTAATGAGTCATAGGCATTTTTTTGAGCATCAGTATAACGCCCTGCGCGTATTACATAACTTTTAAGCATTAATTAATCGGAACCACATTTGTAAAAGCGCTGCAGAAATTGGCCTCGTCTTCGGCCCACAGAGCGGCTGTTCTGGCATTAGACGGAATTCTTAATTGCGAAACATTTCCCATTACAGAAGGAAGCCTTACTGTAGCAACATGATTACCTGAGACATCGTAGCAGACCAGGTGGTTTACAGGCCACTGCGAATTAACTGAATATATACCGCCTGAGATTTCAATTTCCGGAAACGGAAAACGTACATTGCCGTCATAGGTGAAACTGCGTTCTGTGCTCTCCCCTCCCTTGTTTACAAGTACAGCGCGGTACAAGCCTCTTGGAAGACTGCCATCTTTTATTGTAATACTCCGGGTTCCAATCCAGTCCTTTCCGTCAATTGTTTGGTGCAGCCATTCTTCGTTATTAATTTTCCAGCGAAGCTGCTCCCTGTCGTGGTAAAGATAAAGTTCATCCAGATTGGCAATACCATCCTCATCTTCTGCCATAACAAAAAATGAAAAATGTTCCTGCGGCTCATCATCACCCTGGTAAAGGACAAGCTGCAAATAACCGTATGTTATTACGGGAGCGCTCTTAGTGCATGATACAGACAGAAATGCCACTAATACGGCAAAAAACAGGATATAAATTATTTTATTGTCAATTTTTTTCATAAGCTACTGTCTAAAGTATAGATTGAATAATAAAAAAAGTCTACAATACCTATCATGAATATTTGGTTTGCAACGAATAATGGTCATAAAAAAGAAGAACTTCAGGCAATTTTGAACACCAGCCTGAAAATCCCTTCACAGGAAGGATATGCCTTTAACCCCGAAGAAACCGGCGATACCTTTTGTGAAAATGCACTAATTAAAGCAAGGGAACTCCATAAGCTCCTTGGAAATAACGAGCCTGTTATAGCCGATGATTCGGGTTTAAACGTTGATGCTCTTGGCGGAAGACCTGGAGTTTTATCTGCGCGATACGGAATGGAAAACGGACAAAAACTTACAAGCGACCAGCAGAATATTCTGCTTCTTGATGAACTGGGAGATAGTCCATTACGAAGCGCACGGTTTGTCTGTTCAATGGTACTTTTTTACAGTAATGACAGATTTTTTGTTATCCAGGAAACTCTCGAGGGAGAAATCGTAAAAAAAAGCGAAATGAGAGGAGACGGCGGCTTTGGTTATGACCCTGTATTTTTAATTCCTCAATTTGGCCGTACTCTTGCCGAACTTTCGGTAGAAGAAAAAAACTTTCTTAGCCACCGGGGAAAAGCCGGAAAAATAATTGCAAATTTATTAAAAAATAATGGCTAAGATAAATATAAAAAACGAATTAAACGAACCTCAGATTGATGCTGTTACAAAAATTAATGGTCCTTCATTGATTATCGCCGGTGCAGGTTCTGGAAAAACAAGGGTAATTACATACCGTATCGCCTACATGCTTGAAAAAGGCATTCCCCAATCTGCAATTCTGGCTCTTACTTTTACAAATAAAGCAGCGCGGGAAATGGAGCAAAGAGTTAAGGAACTTACAGGTAAAAAACTCCAAAGTCTTACTCTAAGTACATTCCATGCTTTTGGTTTAAAAATTATCAGAGAAGAGTGCGAACTGCTTGGCTACAGAAAGAATTTTTCAATTTATGACGAGACCGACAAAATGTCACTTATTAAGGAATCGCTTAGAGAATGCAAGATGTATTCACCAAAAATAGATATATATTCACTAAGTCAGGTTTTTTCAAAAATAAAAATCGGTCTTTCAAAATGGACAAACGATGTAACAATGCAGCCTGTTTATGATGAGTATCAGCAGGCGTTAAAAATATACAATGCAGTTGATTTTGACGATCTTCTTACTGTTCCGCTTGAATTATTCGAGAAATATACTGATATTAAACAAAAGTATCAAAAGAAATACCGTTATATTCTTGTTGACGAGTTTCAGGATACAAGTTTGATTCAATACAGACTTTTAAAACTTCTGGCTGAAGATGAGAATGCAAATATATGCGTTGTCGGCGATGATGACCAATCCATTTATTCATGGAGAGGCGCTAATTATGAAAATTTACTGATGTTTGAAAAAGATTTTCCATCCCGCGCAGAGATTAAACTTGAACAGAATTACCGTTCTACATCTACCATTCTGGATGCTGCAAACGGTGTAATCTCTAATAACACCGGAAGAAAAAAGAAAAATCTTTGGTCGCCAAAAGAAGGCGGTAAACCTATAGAACTTTTTTTCCCGGAAAATGAAACCGCCGAAGCGGATTTTATTGCAAATCAGATAAGAACATTAATGATAAGCGAAGATTTTAAATACCACGATTTTGGAGTCCTTACAAGAACCAATTCACTTGCCAGAAACATAGAAGAATCATTTTTATCAGAAAATATACCTTACTGTGTATCAGGCGGAACAAGTTTTTTTGCACGAAAAGAAATTAAAGATATAATCTCGTACCTGCGTGTTATTGCAAACCCCGATGATGATGTAAGCCTTTTACGGATTATAAATACTCCGCGAAGAGGTATTGGCAAAACTACAATTGCAGTGTTAAACGAAAATGCAAAAAAACACAGATCAAGCATTTGGAATGCCATTAACCGGTTTAATTACAGCCGTTTACAGGGACAGCAAGGTTTGTTTCAGGATAAAAACGCAGCAACAGACCTGGAAGAATTTACAGCTTTGATCGAAGACTATAGGTCGCTAGTTCTGGAAAGAAAATCCGAAGATGGAAAGAAATGGTCATTATCAAGTTGTGTACAAAAACTTGTAAGTGATATTGACTACTGGAGCTATCTTGTTCTTGAACACGGTAAAGATGAGAAAAAAGCAAGGTGGAAAAACAGCAATATAGAATATTTTATAAGGATGATAAACAATTGGGAAACTGATCCTGACAATCTTGATAATGGTATTTATGCCTGGTTAAACAGAATAAGCCTTATTACAAGAGACGAAGGAGAGGATGATACAAAAGGCAAAGTAAGCCTTATGACTATTCATGCTGCCAAAGGTTTGGAATTTCCTGTTGTTTTTATCGCCGGCGCAGAAGATGGGTTAATACCACACGAAAAAAGTCTTGAAGAAAAAGAAGATGAAGACGGCAATACAGGCAGCGTTGCTGGCAGTGTCGAAGAAGAGCGGCGTTTATTCTATGTTGCAATTACAAGAGCCCGGGAAAAATTATTCATCACAAGCTGCCAGAAACGCCGATATCTGCAAACATCAAAAGAGTGCTCCCCTTCTCCGTTTATTGACGAAATTCCTCAGGATTTAATTAAAATTCACGAGAAAGAAAAAGAAATCGTTGATGAAAATCAGGCAGAAAAATACATGGAAAAAATGAAGGCAATGTTTGGTTAGGATTTACACAGAATTTTAATTAAAGAGTTATACCGCTAAAGGGCGGCGCTTCGTTAAGAACTTTAGCAATTATTTGGTTATTTTCCAGTAAAAGATCCGGGTCGTTTTCTAATATAGAAAAAACATCTGCGCGGGCGCGTTCAAGGATTTCCATGTCGCGTATTGGGTTTGCTATCCCAAGAACAAGATAACCTGATTGCTCAGTACCTGTTATCTGACCGGGACCTCTTAATTTTAAATCTTCTTCTGCAATAATAAAGCCGTCGTTATATTCCAGCATAACTTTTAACCGTGTTTTTCCATCTTCTGTAAGTTCATCAGAAAATAAAAGAAAACAATATGACTGCTCCAATCCGCGCCCAACGCGCCCTCGCAACTGGTGTAATGCAGAAAGTCCAAAACGCTCCGCATGTTCAATTACCATACAGGTTGCATTAGGCACATCAACTCCTACTTCTACTACGCTTGTTGCTGCAAGTATATTTATTTTGCCTTTGCGAAAATCGTCCATTGTTTTCTTTTTTTCATCTTCCGGCAGCTTTGAATGAATAAGCGATGTTTTATAACCTTTAAATATTTCATCTGATAATCTTTGAGCCATTGTTTCAGCGTCTTTTATCTCGTCACCTCCCTCTATAAGCGGATAAACAAAATAAGCCTGCCTTCCCTGTTCCAGTTCCTTTCTAACAAAATCGTATACTTTCTTTTCATTTGACTCTTTTGCCAGATGCGTTTTAACAGGGTTTCTGCCTGGAGGTTTATCCTTTATAACAGAAACATCCATATCTCCAAAAACAGTTAATGCAAGCGTTCGCGGAATAGGAGTTGCGCTCATCATTAAAAGACCGCAATCATCTCCCTTAGACATTATTAAAGAACGCTGTGTTACGCCAAAACGGTGTTGTTCGTCAATAACAACAAGCTTAAGATTTTTATATTCTACATCATTTGAAAAAAGAGCATGCGTCCCAACAACAATATCTATACTTCCCGATTTTAAATTTTTAAGAAGTTCTTTGCGTCCCTGCGTTTTAATATTTCCGGTAAGAAATGCTATATTTACTCCCATAGGTTCAAGAAGAACTGCTGCATTTTCGGCATGTTGCCGCGCAAGCAATTCTGTTGGAGCCATTATTGCCGCCTGTCCCTTTTCGTTCACAGCCCTTAATGCAGCAAGGAAAGAAACAAGTGTCTTTCCGGAGCCGACATCACCCTGTAAAAGACGCGCCATTGGAATATTTGATGTCATATCAATATTAATTTCGTTTACTGCCTCAATTTGACCTTTAGTTAATTTAAAAGGCAGCCTTTCTATAAGCTGCTTTTGAAGCATAAAAAGTTCAGAACTTTTATCGTTATCAGCAGAAAGTATATTTTTCTTTCGTCTTTTTCTTTCAATTACCCTGCCTGCAACCATTACTTCCAGATAAAAAAGTTCTTCATAAATTAATGTTTTTTTTGCTTTATCAATATTACTTAAAGAAGAAGGAAAGTGAATCTCTCTTATTGCTTCTTTTTTGGAAAAAAGATTTTCTCTTTTAATAATGTCTGCCGGAAGCTCATCTTCCAAATTATCACTATACATTTTAACCGCATTTAATTTAAATTTACGCATCATTGTTTGTGTAATTCCGGCAGTTAGCGGGTAAACCGGTATTATTTTTCCAAAATTTGAACCAGATGTTAATTGCTCAATTTCAAATGAGCTGGACTGGAGCTCTCCGTATTTATAAAAAAATCTTCCGTAAACTACATATTGTGAATCTATTTTAATCTGCTTATCCATCCAGGGGCGGTTAAAACACAGTAGAACTCCCTGGGCAGTATCATCTTTAATATAGATTTTTAAAGTTTTCATTTTGCCGTAACCAATCCATTCTTTTGCAAAAACCGTAACGACACTGCAAACTTTACCTGAACGATACTCCTCCAGGTTTATTTTTTTTATACGATCTTCCCAATCCCGCGGAAAATGCATAAGAAGATCAGATGCTGTGCGAATACCAAGTTTAGATAATTTAGTTATTGCGGCAGAACCAATCCCAAAAATGGAATTGACAGGATAATTTAACGAACGCAGAAACATTATAACGGAAAACTGTATAAAAGACCGGCAATTAATTTTATTATAAATCTGCCGGCAAATAAAATAACAGCTAACAGAATCAGGGAAAATAAAATCCCCTTTAGATAACCTCCAATTTTATCGCCAAAGAACAACCTGTTCATTCTATACATAATCGGCTGCGAAATTGAGTCAACAATACTCCAAAAAGGACTGTAAATATTTCTGTTTGTAAGATATGCAATTGCCCGCAGTACAATTACTACAATAAGGAATGTTAATATAAACGAAATTATTCTCCATAAAGACAATATTACTTCTGCAAGAAGAAATCCTATTGTCATTCTTTCAGATACCGAAAGCGTTAAAAGTATATTTTGAATCAGCGAAAGAGATACAATTGCAACAACCACGGAAAAATCAAGAAACCCTACCCTAATATTTAGCTTTTTCCTGAACCAATCCAGGTAAGGATCTGTTATTTTATTTAATATTTCAACAGGTTTTCCGGAAATAAAACCGCCAAACCAGGAGATTATTATTCTAATAAATATTAAAAGAGAATATATACCTGCCGCAGCAGCCAATATTCTAAAAATAAATTGCATCATATCCTCCATACCTCTGCTACACATTTACAATTTTTTAATCCATCCAATATATCTTCGCTGGAATAAATATCCAAACCCGACATTGCACGGATTTTCTTTTCGCTACCGGAAACAGGAATATAAATGTAAATTGTACATGAACCGGAATTATCAGCAAGATAATCACGCAGTTCGTTAAGTTCTTCGTTGTTCTCCGATGCGCCTTCTTTTAATCTTATATGTACTTCGTCAATCTGTACATCAATCTTTTTAACAAGTTCCGGTTCCTGCGGTTTTTCATTAGCTACAGCTTTTTTTGCAGCGCTACGGCTTAGCTGCGGAAAATCAGCAATGCTTGTAACTTTAAAGCTCACCTTTCCTGGTTTAAGCTCGTTTTCCGGATCAATACTTCCTTTTAATGCTATTATTTCGTCCAGATTAAGCAAATGACGGCATTCTGAATAAACTTTTGAAAAAAATACAAGGTCAATCTCTCCTTCAAAATCCTGCAATGTGCCAAACGCCATATCATTACCATTCTTGTCTTTAAAATCACGAAAACTTTTTAGGTATCCTATTGCAGTATAATGCCCTTTTTTTAATTGAGTGATATATGAACTTTTTAGATCAGCCATATAAAGCCAGGTATTTCTGTGAATTTTATTTTTTTCTTCAAGTTCCTTAACTTCTTTTATAACTGTATCTACTTCATGCCTTCCTATAATATTATCAACAAGAAAACTGTATTTATCTTTGTCTTTTTGATAATCAATCTTTCCTTTTAAAATTACAACTGTATCATTTTTTATTAAGTGCTGGCATCTTTCCCAGGGACCTGAAAAAAATGTAACTTCTATCTCGCCGTTATAGTCCGCAAGAACTGCAAACGCCATTTTGCTTCCCTTGTTTGTAATAATCGTTTTAACATTTTTAATAATTCCAACAAGAACGCAGTTTCCTATTCTTAGATTTTCTGTTTGTCCAAGATCCACAGTAACGGCGTTTTGCCAGACTTCTTTGTATTCATCCATTGGATGACCAGAAAAATAAAAACCAATAAGCTGTTTTTCCAGGTTTAACCTGTCTGCTCTGCTAATTGGCGGAAACTCTTCAAATTTAAAATCAGGCATATCTGATTCGCCTGCATCATCAAAGAGTCCGGACTGACCTAAAAGTTTATCTTCCTTCTTTTTTAATGCATACTCTACAACTTTTTCCAGATTACCTTCCAATGTCTCACGGGAAATACTAAAATTATCAAACGCGCCTGTTTTAACGAGTAATTCAATTACTTTTTTTCCAACTGCTTTTATATCTACCTTATCAAGGAAATCTGTAAAACTTTTATACGGGCTATCCTGTCTTCCTTTGACAATTTCCTGTGCAGAGGCTTCACCAAGCCCTTTTATACCTAAAAAACCATATATTATTCGTCCGTCTACTACAGTAAAAAGTTTATCAGATTTATTTACATTCGGCGGATCAACAGATATTCCCATTTTTCTGGCTTCATCAATACACTTGGAAAGCCTGTCTTTATCTGCGCTGTGAATGTCGTTTGTAAGGTTAGCAGCCATAAACTCTGCAGGAAAGTTGGCTTTTAGATATGCAGTGTGATAGGCAATCACAGAATATGCTGCCGCATGGCTTTTATTAAAACCGTAACCGGCAAAAGGAACCAGCATATCATAAATAGCGCTTGCTTTTGTTTGAGAGAACCCTTGCTTTGCAGCTCCTTCCAGGAACGGAACTTTTTCTTTATCAAGAATTTCTTTTTTCTTTTTACCCATAGCGCGGCGTAAAAGATCTGCTTTTCCCATGCTGTAACCGGCTATAATCCTGGCAACTTCCATTACCTGTTCCTGGTAAACGATAACTCCGTATGTTTCTTTTAGTATGCCTTCAAGACTTGGGTCAGGATAAGTAATAGCCTGCTTACCGTTTTTTGAATCGACAAAGCGCGGAATATTCTTCATAGGCCCGGGGCGGTACATTGCATTTAATGCAATTAAATCTTCGATCGTGCCGGGTTTTGTCTGTTTTAAAATATCCTGCATACCATCTGATTCAAACTGAAAAATACCAAAACTGTTCCCGTCTCCCAGCATTTTAAAAGTTTTTTTATCATTTTCCGGCATTTCTTTTACAGAAAAATTTGAATATTTCCCGCTGCGCTCTTTGATTAATTCTTCTGTATTTTTAATAACATCAAGGGTTTTTAAACCCAAAAAATCCATTTTAACAAGACCTGACGGCTCAAGATAATTCATACTGTATTGGGTCGCAACTGCACCCTGTTTACCTGTCTTTGAATCTTCACGTTCCTGATACAGCGGAACCAGTTCTATTAGCGGAGATTTACCAATTACAACACCTGCTGCATGCAGCGATGAATGTCGGTTTAATCCTTCCAGTTTAAACGCAAGTTCAAATAATTCTGTATAACGCGGGTCTTGCTGTAATTCTTTTAAACGCGGCTCGTTTTCTATAGAATTTGCAAGTGTTACATCTTGTTGTTCAGGCATTTGTCTGGGTATTAGTTTTGTAATCATATCTGATTCAGGAATCGAAATTCCCAAAGTTCTAGCTACATCCTTAATAACCTGCTTGGCGCCAAGAGTACCAAAAGTAATAATCTGCCCTACTCTTTCTTTTCCGTATTTTTCAGTTACATAATTAATAACTTCATCTCTGCCGTAATTGGCAAAATCAATATCAAAGTCAGGCATGGAGACACGTTCAGGATTAAGAAATCGTTCAAAAAGAAGACCGTATTTTAGCGGGTCAATATCTGTTATTCGCAGTGCGTATGCTACAATTGAACCTGCTCCGGATCCGCGTCCTGGCCCTACAGGGATTCTGCGTTTTTCTGCATAACTTATAAAATCTGCAACAATAAGAAAGTAGCCTGTAAATCCCATGTTGATTATTGTACTAAGTTCAAATTCTGCGCGTTCTTTTATTTCTTCCATTTTATCCGGGTATCGTTTTTTTAACCCCTCGTTTGTTAGGTGACGCAGATACTCATCGGCATTTTTAAAACCGGCGGGTATTTCAAATTCAGGAAGATACTGCGGTAATTCCTTTACATCAATATTGGGCACATCTGTATTGCATCGTTTTGCAATTTTTACAGTGTTTTCAATTGCTTCCGGATAATCTGCAAAAATGGCGGCCATCTCATCGCCGGTTTTAAAGTAAAACTGATCCCCGTAATATTTTTTTCTTTTTTCTTCGGTACGCGCCTTTGCAGTTCCGATGCATAATAAAATATCATGCGCTACAAAGTCATCCCTGTTAAGATAATGCACATCGTTTGTCGCAACAAGCGGAATACCTGTCTTTTTGGAAACATCAATAACAGCGTTGGTAATATCTTTTTGCGATAAATCGCTTCCCCTTAGAACATCCGAAGGTATTCCGTGATCCTGTATTTCAAGATAAAAACAAGGCTCACCGTTGTCGTCTCCAAAAAGTTTTTTATAGTACAGCGCTTTTTCATTTGCTTCATCAATTTTTCCGCCCTGAATCAGCATTGGTATTTCGCCGGAAATACAGCCTGAAAGTCCGATTAACCCTTCATGATATTTGGATAAAAGCTCGTCATCTATCCTGGGTCTGTGATAAAACCCTTCGGTGTATGCATACGAGCAAAGTTTTACAAGATTAAAATATCCTGTGCGGTTATAGGCAAGAAGAACCATATGGAAATATTTATTTTCGTGTTCTGCGCCTTTCTTTTCAAAACGCGAACCTGGAGAGATATATACTTCGCAGCCGATTATTGGTTTTACTTTGTTGTTGCTTTTTTCACATGCTTTAACAAACTCCATCGCTCCAAACATATTACCGTGATCTGTAAGAGCCAGATGAGTCATCCCCAATTCTTCTGCCCTGGCTGCAAGCGATTCTATTGATACCGAAGCGTCTGCAAGAGAATAATCTGAATGGACATGGAGATGTACAAAGTTAGTCATGTAAATTGAAGTTTACACTTAAATTGCCAAGTTTACAAGGTTCTTATTCCCACCCCTCTGGAAATAAGACAACCTCCACAGGTCCTGAAACAAGTATCTGCCGGCATAAAACTTGTACATCGGCAGGCGTAATTGATCTTATTACATTCGGACGCAAATTAAGCCTGTTAAGGGGCGTATTGTAAAGAACCGATGAATTTGCATAGCTTTGCGCAATATGCAGATTCTGCTGTATTGATCTTTCGTGCTGCATAAGCATCGCTTCTTTTGCTTTATTAAAAATATCTATGTTTATAGGCTTACTTATAAGATCTGTTACAAGTTCACGTACAGCTTTTATTAGTTCATCTGTCCTTGCAGGATTGCAAACAAAGTATACGCTTAATCTGAATTCATCAACCGGAATAGTATTATTTGATGCGCCTGCAGAGATGGAATAAACACCGCCGAGTCTTTCACGAATTTCGTCTGTAAGCATTATATTAAGGTATTCAGATAAAACCGCAGAAACCTGATTTCTTTGTTCATTAAAACTATTTCTGCCTCTTGTAATCCATGCCAGATAAACTATACTTCGATCATCTTTTCCCTTAAAAAATGTTCTTCTTCCTTCTGCCGGACGAACCAGTCCCGGATTAATCCATTGGTTCATTTCTTTTGCTTTTGGAACAGATCCAATGTATTGAGCAGAAAGATCCCGCATTTGTTCATAATCAAGATTTCCGGTAAAAATAAAAGTATAATCTCCCGGATTAATACACTGGCTTAAAAAATCAAATGCCTGATTGACAGAAACTTTATCTATATCTTTTAGTTCGAGCTGCATAAATAAAGGATGATTATTGTTAATAATTCTGTTTAATTCGCGGGAAAAATATCTTCTCGGATCTTCATTTTGAAACGCAAGGGTAGTTCTGTATTGCGCAATCATTGCAGTTATTGCTCTTTCGTCAAGTTTTGGCATTAGAAAGAATAAATGGATCATTTCAAACAGTGTATTTATATCCTGAACTGTGGAAGACCCTTGAAACCCGCGGTAATAGCTGGAGTTCCAGAAAGACATTGAAACCTGTTTTCCGGAAAGTTTGTTTATAAGTTCAGTTCTAGAATAAGGTCCCAGGCCCGATACGTTGACCATTTCAGAAAGCAAGTTAACGGAAACTATTGTCTCCTCTGTTGCGTTGGCTGTCCCTCCCTTTGCCGCTGCGTATAAAACAATCTCATTATTTTTATTGGCTGTTTCCTGCAGAATTATCCTTGCTCCATTTTCCAATATAATGATATTCGCGCCTGTTTCTTCATCCTTTTCCTCAGAGGCAATTTCGCCTCTAACCGGTACCCTGTCCAGTAATTCACCTGTTATAATATTGTCTTTTTTTACCTGAAGTCTAACATTCCTTGTTTCCCTAAAAACAGCTCTAATTCTGTCAGCAGAAGGAAGACTGCTCTTTTCTGCCTCTGGTGCTATTAAAAATAAATTAATATCATCATATGCAAAGTAATTATTAACAGTCCTGGAAATTTCTTTTATTCCAATTCCAGGAAGCAATAGATTTACAGCATTAACTTCCCATTCAATATCAGCAATGTCTTCGCCGAATAAAAAATGGCTTGTTATACTTCTAATAAATGATTTAGATTCCATTCTGTCTTTTTCTGAAAGCAGTTTTTCCATATAAGAAACAAGGTTTATTTTTGCTCTGTCAAGTTCATTTTGTGTAAATCCAAAACGGCGCATTGATTCTTTTTCCAGTAATAATTCTGTCAGCGCTTCTTCTGCGAATCCGGTTTTTGGCTGCGTTCCCATTGTGTAAAAATATGCATTCTGCGACCATCTCCAGGTTCCGCCCCATGAGTCTATTGCAGCAGATTGCGGATCAGATGCTTTTTCTTCAAATCTAAGCGACAACATTGAGTTAATAAGATAATCGACTATTGTTTCACGGTAATATGCAATTGTTCCTCTTTGTGCCGATCTTTTTTGTTTAAAATAAAGAGTATAATTTGTTGCTGTAAGTTCAGGATCTGTTATAATCTCTACATTAAAATTTCCCTTTTTTGGCGGAGGTATTTCCAGGTACGGACGGTTAACGGGCTTCAGCGCTTCAGGCATGTTAAAATGCTGTTCGAGTTCTTTCTGAAGCAGTTTACCGTCAAAGTCGCCGACAAAGACAAGAGCCATATTATCGCTTGTATACCATCTTTCATAAAATGCTCTTAACTGTTCAGGTCTAGAATTTTCTATTATATTTGCAAGCCCGATGGGTTGTCTGTCTGCATAAGCAGAACCTGAAAAAATTGCAGGCATTGTAATTTTTCGCACTCTATCCATCGCGCCGGATCTTGTGCGGATTTCTTCCAATACAACCCGTTTTTCGCTTTCTACATCTTCCGGATTAAAACTAACTGTATAAGTCCAGTCATCCAGAATTGCAAGAGCCCTGTCCGGAATGCGTTTTACACCATTAATATTTTCTACAGGAACATCAAAGTGATAAACTGTTTCATCGTAACTCGTATATGCGTTTGCATCCGGTCCAAACCGCATTCCAAGCGAACGAAGATAATCGATTAATTCCATTTCCGGAAAACGCTCTGTTCCTTTAAATGCAAGATGTTCAACAAAGTGTGCAAAGCCGCGCTGAGTTTCAGTTTCAAGAACAGAACCGGCATTTACAACAAGAGCAACATGCGCCCTATTTTCCGGCATTGAGTTTTCCAATATAAAGTAACGTAGACCGTTAGAAAGAGTGCCGGTTAAAGCGCGGCTTGTAAGCGGGACTTTATCATTTGCCGCTCCAAGACCTGCAAAATCAATTTTTGGAACAGAGACACAAGTAATTATAAATAGAGAAAATATAATTATTAGAAATAGTTTATATCTAAACTTCATTAAGAACTCCTTTTCGCTGTGCCTCTGTGTCAACTTCTTCTTTAATTATTTTTTAATAAACCCTGTTATATCTTGCAGCAGTTATTTCATCAACTTCGTTCATCTGGTAATTCATCATTTCCTTGCGGTGCACTTTCTGCTGTTTTTCTTTTAATTTTTCCATTGCTTTAAGATCTTTTTGCGCTTCTAAATATAATGCGCGTTTTTCTTCCACTACCAGTTCTGCCTGTGCGGCTTTTTCGGCAAGTTTCTCCGCTTCCTGTTCAAGCCTTAAAATATAAATCTCCCATGCCGCTGTTTCCTGCGGTTCCAGAAATCTTTGCGATGCAGCATTATGCTTTTTAACCGCGGTTAGTTTAATTTCGTTTTCAATTTTATTAAGAGCGCTTATCGCCTGCCCAAGGGCAAGTTTACATTCCTCTTCCTTGAACTTTCTTATCTGAAGAATTTTTTCAAGGTTAAACTTGAATCTTTTCATGCAGAACTATCGCTAAATACTGTCATACCCGGAATTGTTGAAAAAAGCGATGCTACACTGTTAAACGCTTTTGCCGTATCTTCTGCGGAAGACTGCCTTGCTGCTTCCATCGGCGCTTTTTCTTTTTTTGCAGCCCTCCCGGCAGAGACAAGTTTTTCATTGGTATCTTCCATTTCTTCTGCAGGTATATTAATGCCGGTTATCGCAGCCATCCCCTCCAGAGTTTCTTCCAGTGTTGACGGTTCATCTATATCCTGCATAAGAAATTCTTCTATTGGAACATGTTTTGTAATTGCCTCGTCAATTTCCGGATTTGACCCATGATGATACGCTCCAACATTAATCAAGTCTTCTGCTTTTGCATAAGCTGCCATATTTCTGCGGATAACCGCAGCGGCTTTTTTACTTTTTTCGCCGGATACATTCGGCGCAAGACGCGATATACTCTGCAATACATCAATCGCCGGGTAGTGATAACTTTGAGCAAGATCACGGGAAAGCCAAATATGACCATCAAGTATACCGCGCACAGTATCTGCAACCGGCTCATCCGGATCATCACCGTCTACAAGAATTGTATAAAAACCTGTGATACTACCCTTATCGGAAGTGCCTGATCTTTCAAGTAATTTTGGCATTGCATCGAACATGCTGGGCGGATACCCTCTTTGCGCGGGAGGTTCACCTGATGCAAGTCCAATCTCTCTCATCGCGCGGGCGAAGCGGGTAACAGAATCAAAAAGCAGCATTACATCATTTCCCTGATCGCGGAAATATTCTGCCACAGCAGTAGCAACGTAAGCGCCTCTTAACCGCGCAAGCGGCGGTGAATTTGACGGTGTTACAATCAATACACTGCGCTTTAACCCTTCCGGGCCAAGATCGTTTTCTATAAAATCATTTACTTCGCGCCCGCGTTCCCCTATAAGCGCAACAACATTAACATCGGCGGTTGTATTCCTTGCAATCATGCCAAGAAGCGTTGATTTTCCAACACCTGAACCAGAAAATATTCCAAGGCGCTGTCCTTTACCAACTGCAAGAAGACCGTCGATAGCTCGCACTCCTGTTGTAATTCGCTGTGTTACTCTTCTTCTTTTTAACGGATCCGGAGCGCTTGTTAATGCCGGATACGAACAACTGGAAGAAATATCACCTTTGTCATCGATTGGATTTCCAAGAGCGTCAAGAACGCGGCCCAATAATTTATTTGATACCGGCACTTCCAACCGCGAGCCGAGTGCAACTACCCTGTCGCCAACTTCAATTCCGTCTGTTTCTTCATAAGCCATTAACTGCACAGTTTCATTTTTTAACCCTACAACTTCGGCTCTGATATTTCCTTTTCCTTTTGGAGCTATAATTCTGCATATCTCTCCGATAATTGCCTGAGGTCCGTGGCTTTCTATTAATAATCTTTCAACTTTTGTTACTTTACCAACACATTTAATTGGATCTGTTTGTTCTGCAGAGTTTAAATATTTTTCAAAAATAGAAGTTTCTATTACTGTTTGCATGCAGTTTCCCCCCTCCTGCATCCGCCATTATTCCGGCGAAAATATTTTATTTTGAGTCTGAATCATCCTTTCTTCTGACCAGGTGCTCCATCTTTCCGGTGATTTTTTTGTCTACTTCGCGTTTGCCTTTAGTCGCCATTGTCGCAAGAGCAGCAAGCGCTGCAGAAGCAGTCAATGCTGCGCTTGCACCCGATGAAAGTTCAGAATCGCCAAAGATTGAATCAGAATCAGATCCTGATTCTGATTCTGTTTCAGCTTCATCACCTTTATCAAGAGCATCCATTAACAACGAAGAAGCAGCCAGCTCTGCGTTCAGGTTTGCTGTTCTTACTACAGGCACAGGCGTACTCTTCATAACCTTTGATCCAATTGGAGAAATCTCCAGTATCCTGTTTTCTAGTTCTGCAAGCTGGCTTGCAATACGCGCATCTATTTCGCCAAAGTCTGTTTCAATTATACATCCGCCTGAATCAACAGAACTATCTTCCACGATATTGATGGATTTTACACCTTCCATACAACTAATAAAATTCTGTTTATTTTCTGTAGCAAGTTTTAAATCTGAAAGATTAACTTTAATTGTAATATTTCCTTTTGCTTTAACCTTACGAAGAGCTTCAACCACATTGGAAACAATTATATTTCGTTGATTTTCAGAAATAACTTTTATAACCTTACGCGAAATTAAGAGAACAAGATTTACAATTTCTTTTTCTGTTTCGCTTAAAATATCGGCTCTCTTGTCCTGAGCTCGCTCTAGAACGACCTGGGTTCTTTGAATAAGACGATCAACTTCCGCTTTTCCTTCGGCGTATCCGTCTTCACGTCCTTCTACCCTGCCCTGTTCTCTTGCTTCTTTTTTTTCAAGTTCCAACGACTGCCTTACATCTGCTTCTAGTTCATTTGCCCTGAACTTTGCATCAGACAGGATCTTCTCCGCTTCTTCCTGCGCCTGTTGCTTAATAACCTGACCTTCGTCAGTCTGTCTTTTAACTTCTGTAAAAGCTGCTCTCTGAGCGTCCGCAATAATATTATCAGCTTCAGATCTTGCGCTTGAAAACATTCTTTCTTTTTCTTCTTCCCACTGAGATTTAAACAATTCAGCTTCCCGCCGCAGATCGTCTGCAGTTGGACCTGTGTATTCTTCAACGCTGCTTAAATCTTCTTCAATCTCCTCTATGGGAGCATAATGAGCAAGCTCTGAATATGATGTGGGAGAATCAATAACTATCTTTTCCTGAATTGTTATCAATTCATTCGGTCTAAAAACAGCTTTTAACATAAGTTACCCTCTAAATTAATAGATACTAAACATCCGCGGATTTACGCTGATTAACGCTGATTTTGATTTTCTTCTGTGAAAATCTGCGATAATCAAGCGGGGAACCTTCACCTGTAAAACCTACGGTTCTACAGGTTCGGTTGAATATCCCGCGGACTTTTTATTCTTGAGCTATACAACCAATTCGTCTTCACCTGCGCGTGCAACAACGATTTCACCAGTATCTTCAAGGTGCCTGATAATAGAAACTATCTTTTGCTGCGCTTCTTCTACGTCCTTTAAGCGTACAGGACCCATATACTCCATGTCTTCCTTGAGCATGCTTGCGGCGCGCTTGGACATATTCTTGAAGATCTTGTCCTGAACTTCCGAGTCAACAGATTTAAGCGCTTTTGCAAGTTCCTGCGAA
>Ga0123356_10002505_pt1 | contig 19613 bp, 10 predicted proteins | sample TergutEmb28metaG_2_FD_92546 | JGI IMG/M metagenome (GOLD analysis project Ga0123356, IMG submission 92546) | Embiratermes neotenicus P3 segment gut microbial communities from Petit-Saut dam, French Guiana - Emb289 P3 | ecosystem: Host-associated > Arthropoda: Insects > Digestive system > Gut ...
CAGCGCCATAGCTCCTGAGATGTAAAGGGTTTACCTACATGACCGCTCATGCCGCTAACCCTGTAATGCTCCGCATCGTCATGCATTATACTGGCTGTCATTGCAACAATCGGGATACCTACATTCAGCTCGAGTATTTTTTCAGTCGCTTCAAGGCCGTCCATAACAGGCATATGCATATCCATGAAAATCAAATCATATTGTTTTTTCCTTTTCTCCAACCGGTCTTTTACCATCTCAACCCCGACCTTGCCGTTTTCGGCTACGAAGGTTTGAAGACCCGCACGCTCCAGATGCTCGCAAGCAACCTGCTGATTCATTATATTATCTTCACATAAAAGGATTTCCCCTTTAAAAATCGGTCTGTTTAGCTCACTGCTGAAGGTTTTATAATTCAATATATCCTCTTTGCTTGCGTCTACCGTGTTAAAGGTCAGTTCAAAGCTGAACTTGCTCCCTACTCCGGGAGTACTCTCAACATCAAGCGCTCCGCCCATCATTTCCAAGATGCGCTTTGTTATCGACAGACCAAGCCCTGTACCGCCGTATTTACGTGTCGTGCCTGCCTCGGCTTGTACAAATGTGTCAAATACCTTCGCAACCTGTTCTTCTGTCATACCGATACCGCTGTCTACGACCTCAAAAATCATTCTTGCGCTGTTTTCCTCCATACTTTTAACGCTTGTGCGCATTTCAATCATTCCGATGGATGTAAATTTCACAGCGTTTGAAAGCAGGTTAAGCAGCACTTGTTTAAGCTTTGTAGAGTCACCGTATAATCTCTTGCCAATCGGCGCAATGGCGTTAAAGCTCAGAGCCAGCCCCTTTTCATCCGCCTGCGGTAATATGACAGTCCGGCATGCTTCAAAAACATCATTAATGTCAAACATGACATTATCAAGCACCATCATACCGGACTCTATTTTGGAAATATCTAAAATATTATTGATTATCTGCAACAGCCACTCCGAGTTTTTCAATATGCTTTCCAGATACTCATCCATTTTCGGCGACACCGAGCTGTCCATCGCGAGCTCGGCAAAGCCGATAATGCTGTTCATGGGAGTCCTTATCTCGTGGCTCATGTTTGCAAGGAATTCGGTTTTCGCCTTATTTGCAGTCCTCGCCTGTTCAAGAGCTACTTCCAGTTGCTTGGACGTACTTTGTATGTTCCGTACATTTTCATTTCTCTGATATGCGTGTGCCAGCAATAAACTGCCGGATTGCGATATGGCTTCCTCGGCTTCATTAAATTTCCTGTCTCTCCGGTAATCGTTGAAGCCGACATAACCCCAAAAAAGTGCCTGCAAGGACACAGGGGCTATTAAAACCGACAATGCCTCATTTGAGGGCGGTTGTATCTGCTCCGCATTTGACATATATTGCACTATCGCATTTATGCAGTCCGCCTGTGATACCGATTCCACTCCGCGTGACGCATTTTGCGAACCGTACGAAATACTTACTGTGTGGTCGCTTCGTTGCGGCAATATAACGCCTTCGGACCACTCGTATACTTTAGTGCAGCAAAGCTGTACGTCGATGGTATGGTTTTTCCATATACTCACACTTTTTACATCCAGTGCTTCTCCGAGTACTTTAACTGCCTGGTAGAAATCCTCCTCAAAGGATTCTGTGTCCGAATTAAGCAGATAAGAGGTTGACTTATTGAGTGCATTAAGCAGAGAATCACTGTACTCCTGTTCGGATATATCTCTTATTATTACGCTCTTGTATATCGCATCGCCGTATTTATCACGTTCCGATGTAAAGAGCAGGTCACAGGTTCTTTTACCCTGCTTTGTCTGCACTGTTACCTTTTCGTGTGTATGGTCCGTGTCGAAGTAGGATTGCTTTGGTTTTTCATCGCGGGTAATTATGATATCCGCAATATTTTCCCCAATCACGCTGCGCCCGAAAAATTCGGAAGCCGCTACATTTTCAATACCAATAATATTGTTATAATCAAGCACCAATGCCGGAAGTGTGACAGACTTGAATATATGCCCCGAAACATTTGGCACCGTGACGCTGATTGACTGGTGTACCCTCATCATTATCCATACCGGCACCGATATTGCCAGATATACAAACGCAGCTGCGGATGTTACTTTTATATCTGAAAAGATGGGAATGAAAAAATCGGTAATAAAGCCAATCGGTCCTACAAATATCACAAGGTACACAAACAACGCCGCCTGTACCCGCTGACGCCTGACTTTTGTCGTGCGCCACCATTTAATGTGTAAATATAATACAACCGCGATGAGTACTGAGAAATTCGCAAGAGCCAGCATAAAGTATATGCTGTTACGGTAGGAAAACCGGTTGCCATATTCGGTCATTTCAAATACCGCTGTATTTGAGAAAATGCATAGGGCGGTTATAATCGTGGTAGTTAATGTAAGGATTCCGGCTATCTTTTTAATGTGCTTTACATTAAACGGAAGCATTTGCGAAAAGCATCTTAGCCATCTTGTGTTGTACACGCACGCAATATAAAAGCCAATTGCCCAAAACACCCGCACCAGTACATCATTTTCGGCAATTGTCATCAATCCGTAAGAAAGGCTGAACACTGCAAGGTAAAAGCTTGTAAGCAAGTAGTCGCGCCGTATTGTTGATGCGGTAAAATTAACTCTGGTGGCGACCAGTATGTATACATAGCATCCGCCCGTCAGAAAAAATAACAATGCAATTACATATGCGGGACTCAAATCAATAAACATTATACACCGGGCAGCACAACCCGACCTTCACCTCTCTTTCAATCAGCTTACCGTTTGCAGAAAGCCACGCGCCGTTTGCAAAAAGCCGCGGGCTTAAAAGAGCAGACTTTGAAGTGCCATATTCGTACAGTATTTATATCATGTTTGTCATCTTAATACAACGCGATTTTACACATACTTGTTATAGTAGTGATATTATGCTACACTTTACACATAACACTATTTTACTTTCAGGAAAGGCAGGTATTTAATATGGGTCGTAAAGAGTTTGACTTAAATGACTACATCGAAATCGCCGAGGGGGTCTTTTGGGTAGGCTTTGCGGATATGAATGCAGGTTTTCATTGCAATCCTTACCTGATTGTTGATGATAATGAGGCCGTTCTCATTGACAGCGGCAGCCGAAACGATTTCAGTACGGTTATGCTGAAAGTAATGCGTACGGGAACAAATCCAAAAATCATTAAAAGGTTGATTTACCAGCATTATGACCCGGACCTATGCGGCAATATTCCACATATGGAAGCGATAATTGACAATAAGGATCTTAAGTTGATTTCTCACCGCAACAACAATTTCTTTATAAACTATTATTCAACCGGGTCGCCAAAAGAGTGCATTGAAGAGATGGGTTTGTTCTATGAATTTTCCAGCGGCAGGCGTTTAGAGTTTGTTTTGACACCTTACTGCCACGCCCCCGGAAGCTTTGTTACTTACGACACAAAAACAAAGGTACTCTTCAGCAGTGATATTTTCGGGAGCTATGATTCCTATTGGGAGCTTTTTACGCAAATCAACGAGGAGTGCCTGCACTGCTTATCTACAACCGACTGCTCCGTGACCGGCCGTAAATGCCATATGGTCGGCGTTCTCGACTTCCACAGGCATATAATGCCTTCCGTTAAAGCGCTGCATTACGCGCTCGGCCTGATAGAAAAAATGGATATTTCCTTGATTGCACCGCAGCATGGAAGCGTTTTTTACACTGCCGACTCGAAAAGAGCGGTCATTGAGCGTTTAAAGTCCCTTACCTGTATCGGAATCGACCACTATCTCGAAGGGAGAGACGTATGAGAAGTCAAAGCGATCGTCTTTTATCTTTGGATTTTGAATCTATGACTTCGTTCTCGAATACTCATTCAAGATATTTGCTTGATTTCTTTGCCGATCAGGTTGACAGCAATATACAAAATAACCTTGTTTCAGAGTTGATGACCAGGTATGCGGGCCTATCAAGGCAGCTTGAGGAAAAGAATGAACTGTTGAATACTTACAATGAACAGTTGGAAGAGCTGGTCCGGGAGAAGGTTAAGGAGATAACTTCTTCACAGGTCGCTACGATACATGCTCTTGTCAAGTCGGCTGAATCGCGTGATGATGATACCGGAGCGCATATTGAGCGTACGGCAGGTTATTGCAGGCTTATTGCCGAAAAGCTCTTTGAGGATAAGCTTTATGCAGATATTGTCGACAGGGATTTTATCGATAATATTGAGATGGCAAGCCCGTTGCACGACATAGGCAAGGTTGGTATTGAGGACGCTATTTTGCTTAAGCCCGGGCAGTTGACGTTTGAAGAATTTGAAATTATGAAAACACATGTTACCAAAGGTTATGAGACACTTGCAAGCGTGGAAAGCGTCTATCATGAAAATGCCTTTCTCAAGCTCGGTATGGAAATTTCGCGATACCATCATGAGAAGTGGGACGGGCGCGGGTATATGAGCGGTTTATCGGGAGAGGATATCCCACTTTCCGCCCGTATAATGGCTCTTTCAGATGTTTATGACGCATTACGCTCAAAGCGTGTTTATAAAGAGCCTTTTTCACATGAGAAAACGCTCGGAATTATTACCGATGGGCGCGGCTTGCATTTTGACCCTGTGCTTGTGGATGTTTTTATGAAACACCATTCTCTGTTTGAAGAGGTTTTCGACCGATTGAGTAATAATTGATTCAAGATTCCGGGTATGTCACAGTTCTATAATACCTATTGATATTTTCACCTTAAGTATACGGCTCACACTCTCGTCAATCCGGCTCTCCGGTATCTCGCCGCTCTCAACAGCGGCTATCAGCGCGGAAATCGTTTCATCTATGTTAACCGGCATCAGTATAATGTCGACCCCGGCATCAACTGCCTTAACCGCTACCTCTGAGGCGCTAAAGTGTCTTGATATCGCATTCATGGCGAGTGAATCCGTTATAACCACACCGTCAAAGCCAAGCTCATCCCGCAATACGTCAGTTATCAGAACCTTTGACAGGGTTGCAGGCAACTCGTCAGCTCCGGGAACAATAAGGTGACCTGTCATCACCATATCCGTACCCGCCGCGATTCCCGAAATAAACGGCTTAAGCTCATCTTCCCTCAGTTCATCCAGCGTTTTGTTTACGTAAGCCGTTCTATGATGCGAGTCTTCACGTGTATTCCCGTGTCCGGGAAAATGCTTTAATGAGCAGGCGATATTGCTGTCGTTGAAACCACGGACAGCGGCTGCGACCAGAACTGCCGCAATGTCGAAATCAGTGGAGTATGCGCGGTTTCCTATAACTGTATTTGACCGGTTTGACCAAACATCGGCAACCGGTGCAAAATTTGTGTTAAAGCCGTGTCTTCTTAGCGCATCAGACAATATCACCGCGTTTTCGTATGCGGTTTCTTCCCCGTCATCCTCATATGTCAGCATTGCACGTACTGAATGAGCTCCTATGCTGCTCTGCAGTCTCGCTACCCGTCCGCCTTCCTCATCGACCGCTATAAGCAGAGGTATCTCCGAGTATCTCTGCAATGCTGTATTAAACAACAGTATCTGCTCACTGCTTACTATGTTTGGTGAAAATTGTATGATGCCTCCGACCGGATAGTTTTCAAGAGCGGCTTCTGTCACATCTCCCGCTATTGTTGTTCCTGAGATTCCGGTAATTGAATCGGGTGTTACTATCAGCATTTGGCATATTTTATCCCGCAGTGTCATCGATTCTATTATTTCGGCGATTCTTTCTTTAACCGGGTCTGCTCCGGTGTCCTGTGTCTGCCCGGAATCCCGGTCATCGTCAGAATCGTTGCCTGGAGTGTTGATGTTTATGTGGTCAAAGTTCGGATGGACAACCTGCCGGGGTTCTTCCGGCGGGAGTTCCGTTTGCTCCTGTGCAGGTGGTATTTCCGGTTCTTCGGGCAACCCGGACATACCTTCGTTGCTAACACAGGCCGCTAATAAGGATAGCGTCAATATTACTGTCGTTGCTAATATAGTTTTTCGCTTATTCATTTCACATTTCCTCGCTTCGCATTATAACACGGCAGAAGGGATTTCACAATCAGTTGAGAGTAGTTACTGTTCACAGGCATGGTGTACACTGCCATTTGGAGTTGTATTTAAGCCGGGTATGAACACTAACTGAGAGTATATACAGATATAGCGTTATTTTCTCTATTGCTTGAAATCATATACAGCATATAGTATAGTGTATATTAATTTCAAACAAGAAAAATATCCCTGCGACGGTGATTAAAGCTAATGTTGACAGGTGTTTTTACCGATTAATGTAATAGAGGCTTATTTTATAAGTATGTTTAATGCAGTCAAAAATGCAAACTCAAATTAAGGAGACCGGCGCATGATCAATATAACAGACCCGATAATTGCAACTCCAACTGTTTATGATAAGGCAAAAACCCCTCAATCCGGCTCTGTTTCCGGCACAAATTTCTCGGATGTTCTTAACGGGAGGATAGGCGGGCAGTTAGCGCAAGCAGCAATGTCGGGGATGAGCGGGCTTACCGGTATGAATTCAATACCCGGTGTTAACATGCCACCGGTTTCCGGCGGAATAGAAGATACACTCATTGCAACAGCAGGCGCGGGTGAGATGTCAGGCGAGCACCTTATGCTCTTTATTCTTATTATGATGATGCAGTCCGGCAGCAGCGGGGGTGATTTTGCTCCGATAGTTCAGATGCTGACGCAGATGCTCTCAAGTCCGACGAATGACTCCGCTGTCCGCGAGGACGATGTCAGCGGCATGCTCAGCTCTATGAATACATTGGATTCAAACCCCGGCATCAGGCGTATGGTCGATATTGCCTTAAGTCAGGTCGGAACACGCGAGAAGAACAGAGACGGCACTTACGGTAACGGCAACATAACCAAGTACGGAGCCTGGTACGGTATGGACGGGCAACCATGGTGCGCAATGTTTGTTTCGTGGTCTGCCGATCAGGCGGGGATACTCAATGATGTCGTCCCCAAGCATGCATCCACAAACGCAGGTGTAAACGCATATAAGGCAAAGGGTTTATACGAAACACAAAGCTCGGGTTATATACCGCGTGAGGGTGACGCAATCTACTTTTGCAACAAAACAACCAAGCGCATACAGCATGTAGGAATCGTCGTCGCTTACGACCCTGTGTCTAAAAAGGTCTATACGGTTGAGGGTAATACAAGCAACGCCGTACGAATACGACATTATGATATAAACGACCCGAGAATACACGGATACGGAAAAAACGGCGGAGTAAGCTTTGGCACTATCCCCGAAAGCTCAACCTCCGGCTCCGGAGCCAACACAATATAAATCGTGGTTTCGTCGCAGCAGCCGTAAAACCAGTGTTCCGCTTATTGACAAAAGCATAACCCGCATTCCGGTTTTTGGTATGCGGGTTATGTTGTTTATATTTAATAACGTTTTAAATATGAGCGGGATTATATTACGAAATACAGGGCAAGGAATGCAATTCCCGCGACAAACGGAACTATTGCCACAAGCATATTAGTCCCGAGTCCTTTTGTATTTCTTACATTCGTTCCGGGGGCGATGTTCCTAAGAATATTGTATATATATGACAGTATGGTTTTTTGCTCTTTATCGCCGAGTATATAGCCAACCAGCCAGGCCGCTCCAAAGGAAATCAAGATAAGCGAGAAGGGCAATATGTAGTTTTTGAATGGCGCATATATGTCAAATGCGTTCACAAACCATAAAGCAAACGGCAAACTGAATGCGGAGAGAATTACAGATATCCCGTAATTAACTTTTGGTCTGACATGGATTCTGCCATGCTTGTGCTCTACGGGGTAGTTGCAATATTTTCCCGTAATCTTCGCAATTCCGATTCTGGGGTTTGGGGCTACGCTCTTAATGGCGGGACATTGCGATACCTTGCTGTATATTATTTCGCTGATTTGTGCATCTGAAAGGTGTTCAGGAGCTGCATACTCTTTTAGGTTTATTCTTCTGTCTTTTTCGTTAAACTCACTCATTATTTATCTCCCTTTTTATACTGCCTAATAAATATAGCGTATTATACTTACCTATGTCAAGAATTATGAGCAGGATTGTGTTTACTATATTATCCGAATGTGTGCCGCATTCTGTCGCAATAGTACTGCGTCAGCTCCCATTTTGTGCCGGGCGGCAGACGATGATCGGGGCATGGTATGTACCCGCCGAGGTCAACAAGCGGTTTAAGCCGTTCGATTTCGGCATCTACGCATGCCTTGTCATACGAGAGTACATTTTTATTCATTCCTCCCACACCCCGCAGCTCCCTGCCGTATTTTTCACGCCATGGAGCGATGCTTGCCCCCCATGTTCCTACTTCAATCGGGAACATAGTGTTGACACCGTTATCCAGCCATATCGGGAGGAGTGAATCAATGACTCCGTCGCAGTCAAGTGCGATAATTTTTATACCGCAGCTTACGATTAAATCGTTTATCTTACGGTAATGCGGGCCTACCTTCGCAGCAAAGACTCTAGGTATAACAAGCGGTCCATGGTTAAAACATATATCCTCCCAGTAGTGGGCAAAGTCAAATTCGACGCCGGACTTGAGTGCATACTCCGTGGTTTTATATGTCAAGTCGCCGACTGTGTTGATTATTTCGTCATATAACTCCTCGTCATCAGCATATAAATAGCTGATGCCTTCTACGCCCATCCAATTACGTATTTGCCCGAACAGGCTCTTACAGTACAGACCCAACGGTTCGCTGCGATTCTCTGATTCTTCCGCCAGTTTTTTCAAAACCGCGTCGTCAAATCTGTCATTGCCAAACTGCAGCCTGGGTAAATAATGCATCTCCCAGGATGCTCTGTCTACAAGCGTGTGGGCTATCTCGGCAGGAATGGAGCGAGCGCCTTCTTTCTGAAGCACAATTACTCCATCGGAGTTAAAATACTCATATCGGCCGTCCGGGTACTCCTTTAGGCGTTCCGGTTCAAATGCCGGCCAAAGAGATGAAAATCCGGATAAATCCCCGTATGTTTGTGAATAATTGAAGTCAAAACCGAGCTTCCCGCCTATAAGCAGGTCGTTCGGGCTGCCGTCTTTTACATCTGTTATCTCATTCGGCTCTAAGTGGCCTTCCGACACCCATTTATCCAGCAGTTCTTCCCAATACCCGAAGTGTACTACCGGAAGTCTGTCGTAGCTCTGATAATTTAATACCGAGTTAAATCTTTGTCTGTTGTTCATGGGTAAAGTCTTTCCTCGCGTTATAAAATATATGCACTTTTAGCGTTTTATACTCTCGTTGACGGTACTATGCAATCGTGTACAACGCCTTTACATAATACGCATAACAGAAACAATAATCGCGGTAATTAATAACGCAAAAGTTACGAGGCTCATCACAAGCCCTGATGACGAGACTCCGTTTTTATATCCTCTCTTCATTGCAACAAGCGAGAATACACACGATAATATAGCAAAAACAGAATATACTACTGCCGTCACAATTACGGAAAACGTAGCAAGTTCGCTTACAGCAGGATTAAATCCAAACCCGGCTGTGCTTCGAATAGCGGCCTCCACAGTAAACGCCATTATAATTGTAACGAATGAGTAGAAAATCCCTATTATCCCAAGAACCATCGAGGCTATTCCATATCCTCTGCCGGGGATTTTCGGTTTTATATAAACCGGTATGTATTGAGGGTTGTAAGGCGGATATTGCTGGTATGGCTGATACGGTGGTGGTTGCTGATACGGCGGGGGTGGTGTCTGATTATAGCCGGAATCCGGTTGATATGGCGGGGGTGGTGTCTGGTAATCCGGAGGTGTGTTCGTTGCATTCCCGGTTTGGTTATTTTCACCGTTCATATTATCGCTCCTAAATATAGTTTTTGTAGAAAACAATTATAAACGCGAGGTTACCATAAACATACACAGTATTGATATAAATGTCAATAACTCATAATTTGCACTTCAAGCCGGATATGGATTGTAACCTTGCCTGTTTTATGCTTGTTATGGTACAATAATTACGTAGTTTCGGGTATGCATGGAGGTCATTATGAGCAAGAGATGGGCAGGCTTTATTTGTATTTTATTAACAACCTTGTTGCTTGTGTCGCCTGTCCTTGCACAGGATTTCTCCTTTGAGGACTCAGATCAGGCGAGCCTTTTAATAGCGACCATGGATAACAGCACTATATCAATAGACAGAATCTTATTTATGGCTCTCAGAAATATAAGCTACAGGGCTGATTTTGTCACACCTATTATCAGAGTAGGACATACCGGAGCAAACGACGGGATATATGACGGCGTGATCGCAGCGTACCCCAACATACATCACATCTATCCGAATCTGCTTCAGGTGCCGGTTCCGCTCGAGAAGATGACGGTAAGCGTGTTTGCTGCGCAAGGAAGCGAAATGCGTATAAATACATGGGATGAGCTTGACGGGCTTCATATCGGGATGATCGATCACCGTGCATACATCACCGACAACCTTCCGGCAGGCGTGACAATCACATCCAGACCAACGAATCTGGCAGTTCTCGACGCACTTGAGGACGGCGAGTTTGACGTTGCAGTTTTAGGTATAAGAGAGCATGAAACATTTGATGAACGGCTCAATGTCACACGTATCGGTGATGTTGCCGAGCTGACGGACTATTTATATTTAAACAAACAGCATGAAGCTATCATACCGCAACTGACCGCATCACTGGAAGCTCTGTTTAATGACGGGACTGCAAACCGTTTATTAAATGATCTTCCCATGCCCGAGCTGAACCAAAGGAAAACAGTCGTTCACATTCTCTCATCAAGCATTGAAGTTAACAGGGAGGATATGTTTAACGAGCAGTTAAGAAAGCCATTTGAAGATGATATGTCAATTGAATGGATGACTGTCAATCTGGATTCTACACGTTTTACAAGGGGGCAATACAGCAATGCACAAATAGCGTCACTGCTCCGTTCAGATTTATTATCAAGAAATGTTGCCGCAGTTATTATTTCCGGCGATACGGCATTGGAGTTCATACAGAATTATTATTACATTTATTTCCGTAATGTCCCTGTTCTATTTTACGGCGTGAGTGAAAGAAGCCTCGTGAACCTTCAAGACTGCGTGCATCGTTATCATTTCACAGGCATCGCCAAAAGCATCGAAGCTTATGAAATGATTGACTCAGCACTTAATCTTTTTCCAGATACAAACCGTATATTTGTTGTAAATGATTACACCCCGGAGGGTTTGAGTTACAGATATGCAATGGAGAAGGGGCTTGAGCCGTTTACGAATCGTTTAACGATTGAATTCAATGAGAATGTAAATGCTGTGGCGTTAATGGAGACGATAAATAACTTGCCGGAGGACAGCCTTCTTTTTATCGGCTCATATTTTATTGATGCAGATCATCAATACTTTTCAGCAAGCGAGAGTAAGCGGTTACTTGAAAGATATTGCAGCGTGCCGATAATATCCTTCTACTCCACGGAGCTGCCATATAATGCAATCGGCGGAAAATGCCTGGATTATCAACGGTATGGTGAGGAAATTGCCGGTATGCTTAAAAAATTATTTGACGGCAGCCATCCGGCTGATATTCCCATAGTTTATGACGCGACAGAGTTTAACCGCTGGGTGTTCGATCAAATTCAAATGGATATATTTAGCATAGATGCATCCGCCTTGCCTGAAGGAGCCGAAATATTAAACAGGATTCCTTCCTTAAGGGAGTCAAACCTTGAGTTCTTTATTGCCGTTGTGATTTTGTCCGCCGTAAGTTTCTTATTGGTTCTCGGAATCGGGGTTTTCCTGGTTGTCAACCGCAAGCATAACATACAAAACGAAAAGCTGCGGCATGACCTGATGGTGGAAAAATCCATGCTCGAAACAATTTTCAATTCTGTGCCGGAAATTTTATTCGTCAAGGATTTGCAACACAGATTTGTTCGTATTAACAAGAAGTTTGAAGAGCATTTTGGTTGCAGCGGTGAAAAGATTATAGGAACAAACGGGTATGGAAACGAGTTGCTCACCGATATTATCGACAGATGGATGGATACTGAAGAAGCAGTTGTACGCGAAGGGCGTCTCATTATGAGCGAGAGAAGCATAAAAGGTGTGGACGGAAACTCGCCGTATTTTGAAATAATCGCAACGCCATTGCGGAGCGACGGTATAATAACCGGAATTGTCGGGGCTGCCTATGATATAACCCACCGCAAGGAAATGGAAGAAGCTGCACAGGCGGCATCCCGTGCAAAAAGTAACTTTTTAGCCAATATGAGCCATGAAATGCGCACACCTCTCACGGCTGTGCTTGGGCTGGCGGAGCTGACCCTTGAGACCGTACAGCTTGATGATGAGACACGCTCGAATCTTATAAAGATATTCAGGTCGGGTGAAACAATCCTGAGCCTGGTTAATGATATATTGGATATATCGAAAATCGAAGCGGACAGGCTTGAACTCAACCTGAGCAGATATGATCTGCCAAGCCTGCTAAACGATACAATAACTCAAAGTATGCTATACATCGGGGAAAAGCCGATTGAGCTGGTTTTAAATATTAAAGAGGATTTGCCGAACTACCTTTATGGTGATGAGCTGCGTATAAAACAGATTCTATGCAACCTTCTTTCCAACTCGTTTAAGTTCACGAGGGAAGGTATGGTTGAACTGGGTATGCAGTGCCAACGGGACGGGGACGATGTTTGGATGACAGCCTGGGTGCGCGATACGGGTGTGGGTATCCGTGCGGAGGACATGGACAAATTATTTACTCTTTACGGAAAAATGGAGGAAGTCAATACTGACAGCAGGGCAAATCGCAGGACAGAAGGAACCGGCCTTGGTCTATCTATCTCAAAGAAAATAGCCGAGATGATGGATGGCTCAATCACTGTCGAAAGTGAATATGGAAAGGGCAGCGTTTTTACAGTCAAGCTCCGTCAGACGTACGTAAGCGACACCGTAATCGATTCCGGTGTTATAGAAAGCCTCAAGAGTTTTGACTACTCACTGCAAAGATTTGAAAGCGCGAAAATAACGCGTATCAACCTCTCTTATGCTAAGGTACTGGTTGTTGATGATAACCCCACCAATCTTGACGTAGCGAAGGGACTAATGAGGCTTTATGGAATGACAGTAGATTGCGTTAACGGAGGGCAAGAGGCTGTTGATACAATCCGCAACGAAAGATCCAAATATGATGCTGTTTTTATGGATCATATGATGCCGGTTATTGACGGTTTGGAGGCGACGCGTATAATCCGGGAGGAAATCAATACCGAATACGCTAAAAATGTGCCAATCATTGCACTCACAGCCAATGCCATCATGGGGAACGAGGAAATGTTTTTGAGCAAGGGTTTTCAGGCTTTTATTGCAAAGCCCATAGACCTTGCCCAGCTTGACCTTGTTCTACGCAAGTTCGTTCGCAACAAAGACGCGGAAGCATTGTTAGAGAACAAGATAATATCAGTTCAAACAAGGCAGGGAATGGAAAAGCAAATGAAATACAAGGATATACCCGGATTGGATGTTGCCAAGGGTATAGCCCATTTTGGTTTCAGTGAAGACGCTTATTTTATGGTTTTGGAATCCTTTGTTAAGAATACACGCCTGCTTCTGGATTCAATCAGGGAGGTCGGCAGCGACAGTCTAACAGATTACGCTGTAATAGTCCATGGTATTAAAGGTTCAAGCAGGGGTATTTTGGCAGATGAGCTCGGGGATGAAGCAGAAGCTTTGGAAAACGCCGCTGTAAGGGGAGACTATGATTATGTTACAGCCAACAACCAACGATTCCTCGACATGACCCTACGTCTATTTGCCGATATCGAAGATTCGTTGTTAAATTATGATTCAAAGCAGAAGCCGGTAAAGGACAAACCGGACAGTATGCTGCTGTCCGGATTCCTCAAGGCTTGCAACGATTTTGACATTGATGAGATGGATAGAGTGATGACCGAGATGGAATTCTTTGAATACACATCTGATGACGGACTCACCATTTGGTTGCGGGAATGCCTGGATCAGGGGAAATATAAGGATATCCAGGAAAGGCTCTCTGTGCTGCTGCCGTTTTCGTAAATTTGCATTTAAATGTGCATCCGCAGATATTTTTTCAGAACCTCCATCATTTTATCGTAATCAAGCGGTTTGCTGAGGTGGGCATTCATCCCTGCTGCAAGGCAGGCGTTGATATCATCCTGAAACACATTCGCAGTCATTGCGACAATTGGTATCTTTTTACCCTGCTCGTCAGGCAAGGCGCGTATGAGCTTTGTAGCTTCCAGTCCGTCCATTTGCGGCATTTGCAAATCCATAAATATTATATCGTATTTCCCGGGCTCGGCGGCAACCATATCAAGTGCTTCTTTTCCCGTTTCGGCACAGTCGATTATTAATCCGCTGTCACTTAAGAGCGCAATCAGTATTTCACGGTTTATTTCTACGTCTTCAGCCATCAGCATCTGTTTTCCTTTGAAATGGTCACGGGTAATTATGTCAACCGAAGTGCCCTTTGCTTTTACATTACCAGTCTCTTCTTTTTTGCTGCGTCCGACATAGACAGTAAATATCGTTTTTGTTCCTTTATCCAACTCTGATTCAATATATATATTTCCACCCATAAGATCTATTATACGCTTTGAAATGGCTAGTCCCAGACCTGTGCCGCCGTACTCGCGGTTTATGCTTCTGTCAGCCTGCTCAAACGCATCAAAGAGATTGTGCTGCCGCTCGGCGGAAATGCCGATTCCGTTATCCTCCACTTCTACGCGCAGCTCCAGTCTTTCATTGGTCTCTTCAACCAATGATATATCCAGATTGATTTCTCCGCCGACATGGGTAAACTTCACCGCGTTAGCTAATATATTTGTTATGACCTGTGACAAACGCTGGTCGTCTCCGACAACGAAGTTAGGTATTTTCCCGTCAACATCAACTGTCAGCGACTGCTGCTTTTCGTCAGCACGAAAATGAATTACGCTCAGCACCCTGTCAAGCATGTGCTCAAAATTAAACTCATCCGGGTGAAGCTCAAGCTTATCGGCTTCGATTTTTGCCATGTCAAGTATATCGTTAACCAAGCCAAGCAAATGGGAAGATGCGTCACCAATTTTATTCAATGCATGAATTTTTTCATCCATAGTATTTGACTTTTTACCAATCAGCGTCATGCCGATAATGGCATTTAACGGGGTTCGCATTTCGTGGCTCATATTTGCGAGAAAATCACTTTTCGCCTGACTGGCTATCTCCAATTGCGCGGACTTATCAAGCACATCTTGAAGCATGCTATTGCGGATAAAGGAGTTGGCAACCAGCAGGCTTGCGGAGCGAAGAATAGCTTCCTCTTCACTTGTAAATACCCTTTCGCTGCGTAAGTCGTCGAATCCTATAAATCCCCAAAACCGGTTGTTAATAAATATCGGTATCACCAAAATTGATATTATTCCGGCAGGAGCCAGAAGAGTCTGTACTTCCGGTTCCATTCCGCTTATTGGTCCGTTCTTGATTTCACCGTTTGATAAAGATTTTTCCCATCCCGGAAATGTTTCTTTATAGCTGTGCAGTGTTTCGTTTGCAAAATATATGGTTTTCTGCTCTGACCATTCATATAATTGAGAGCAATAGAGTTCATCGTTCACATGTTGATTTCTCCAAAGATATATACAGTCGACTTTCACGACTTCAGCTATCAGTCCCATGCTTTCATGTAGATCCCGCTCAAAATCATCCGTGTCAGATTTGAGGAGCTTAATTGCCATTTGATTAACAGTTTGAAGCATCGTATCACGCTGGAGTAATTTTTCTGAAGTTTCGCTCAGAGCGGTCAGTGTTCTATTGCGGATTATTGCGTTGGCGAGAAGCACACCGCAGGAGCGTATGACAGCTTCTTCCTCCTGTGAGTAGCTTTTCTCCGTGTGCTTATCATCAAGCCCGACAAATCCCCAAAATTCCCCGTTAATAACCATCGGGACTATCAAAATTGATATCGTTCCTTCATAACGGCATAGCTCACTAATCGCCGGTGTCATCATGCGAGCCGGTCCGTTTAAGCTTTTTCCTTTCAACAAACTATTTTCCCATCCGGGCAAAAACGTATCATATGGTATGCTGAGGTATGGCTCGGAAGCGTAACGCCGCCCGGTGTTATCATTCCATGAATAAGTCTGGCTGCAAAGAAGAACATCGCCATCCTTGTGATTTCTCCAGACAAACATATCGCTTGCTGCCGTGGCTTTCGTAATCGTTTCCATTGCCATAAATATATACTCATCAAAAGATTCCGTATCCGAGACAAGAAGGAAACTGGCCACTTTATTTAAGGCATCCGCCAGGCTGCTTTGATAGTCAATTTTTGCCAGCATTTTCTTATGCTCGCTAAGATCGCGTGTGTATCCGACTATTACGTCATTGTTGATATATTTTGCCCGGACAAGGGTAACTTCTGTGGGGATAAGCGAACCATCATCAGGTTTTTTTAGGACCCATTCGAAAAAGCAATAGCCATCATCAAATGCCTTGTTTAATAATTCGGTAACTTTCTCGCCGGAACGTCGCCCGTCAGGCTGATACTCGGGTATGCAGTCCGATGTGAACCTGTCTATGTACTCCTGCTTATCTTTAAAACCATAAAATTCCACAGTTTCTTTATTACAGTCTATTATATTGTGATTCAGATCCCATATCCCGATGCTCATAGGAGAGGTATCCAGCATGAGCATCATGCGCTCGTTTTCTATCTCCTTTTGCTTTGCCGCTCTAATGCTTCTAAAGAGCATAAGCAGAAATAAAACAACGATGACTGCGAAAGAAGCGGAAATACCTATCAACAACGGCATCCGCGCTTCGGCTATTGTTGCACGGTAATCATACGTTTTTTCTGTCCAGCGGGTGACAATGGTATCTGTGTTAATTAATGTTAATGCTTTATCGATAATTGAGAGCAGAATTGTCTCGTTTTTGTTAAACCCGAATCTTGTGCCTGTATACTGTTCGAAAATGAAGTTTGCTTTATATCCGGTAAGCTCTTGATAGTGTGTGAGGTACATGAGCCTCCCCTGAGTGGACATAACAAGATCTACTTCTCCGCGTTTCAATCCTTCAAATGCCAGTTCCATGGTATCATACAGTTCAATTTTCCTATGATCCGGGAACCATTGATTGAATATTTCTGCAAAGGATGTTCCACGCGCCAGTCCTATCCTTTCGTGCAATATATCATTTAAAACGATATTTTTGTACTCCGCTTGTGATATTAACGCATAATTGTCCTGATATAGTACAACGTCCGACCAGATATAGTAGTTTTCACGCTCCCTTGTCCAACCTACTTGCGGAGCAAAAGCCGCTCTCCCGCTTATAAGCATCTCATTCATCTCAGTCCATGTCGTGTAATCATCATGGGCAACCTCAAATCCCAGCCCAGTAAGGTCGGAAATTTCGTCCAGCAGGTCAAAGAAAATCCCCTGCCATTGATTGCTGCGCCTGTCAAAGAAACTGAGAGGATAGTTTGTGTTTTGCGCGGCTACCGGTATTGTACCTGCGGCAGCAAGGTAGGAGCGTTCCTCATCTGTTAGACTTACCATAAGTTTATGCTTAAGATATTCTTGATACCCCAGCCTGTGCAAGTGGCTAAGGTAAAAGCTTGCGTTATTATGCTGCGCTTTTGTTATTACAGATATAATGCTTTCTAAATAGGGGTTTGCCGTTGCCATGGAAACAGGGTTGAAAATCAACGGAAAAAAATCTTTGATAATCACATCCTCGTGTTCAACAAAAAGCGCGCTGTTATTACTTGACATGATAAAAGCGTCAGCCTCGTCATTTAACAGGACTTGATATGCTTCCATTGCGTTGCTGACCCAGACAGGCTCATATGTGCCCGGCTCGGTTACTGCTGCCACAGAGGGTTCGGCAGGTGTGTTTGCCACAAAAGCATATCTTAACAGGCGTTCCGATGCGATTTCATCAAGGTCACGGGTTCCTTCGATACGCAGTATTACAAACTGCCTCTCGGCTATTATATCGGTCATGATATACTTATTGAGATGCTCATCAGTGGTCATCATTACACCGCTGAAATCGAGTTCGTGTGTTTCAAGCCGCTCCAGCAGTACGTTCATGGGGTAAATTTCGATTTCGAACTTTATCCCGAACAACTCGGTTAACCATTCGCAAAACAAGGCGGCATAACCATTGATCTCGCCGCTATCCGTAACGAATGCTTCGGTGGAGAAAATCATTCCGTATGTAAGGGTTTCACGCTCTCTCTTTATCGCTTCTATGTCGGCGATTTCCTGATCCGTAATACCGGGGATGTCGCGGAATGACATAAACGGGTTTACATCATTCGACTGTGCCTGCGGAAGGTTTTGCGTTGTGCAGGCAGAAATGCCGGTGATTATGAAACCCAAAATGAGGATTACGGAGAGAATCCGTTTTTTTGATGAAATCATTATCTGTTTTCCTCTACGTCAAACCTATTATTATTCCCACGAAATTAGTACCCCCAACGAATTATATCAGAGGGTGTATCAAGGGTCAAGTCGTATGGGAGGCTGGACGGTGTCAACAAGTCGTATGGGAGGCTGTTGTTTGCCATTAGTTCAAAGGCTGCTGCAGTACGGCTACATCACTCCTGAGTCCGAACTGTCTAAAATGTTCATCTACAGTGATTGCAACATACTCTTCGGCATTCAGTTCTCATCAACACACGACACACGCCATTTGGTTATATCGGTAATCAGCTTATAATCAATCGGCTTGTTATATGGCATTTGAATAGCTCCCTTTGAAGTCTTGAATTTGGAAATTCTATCTTGAAACGGTAATCGCTCCACATATCCGGGATGTATACCAAGGTGGTTTTTGTGAGCAGCAAAATGGATCAGGTTTTCCTTTTGCCAATATGTCGGCATGTTCCATGAAATCCTCTCCTCTGCATCCGGAGCGGCTTTTTTGATGGTTTCTCGTACTTTAGCAAGAATGGGTTGTACTTCTTCCGCCTGTTCAGAGATATATTCATCAACACCTGCAGGTTTATCTCCGCAAGAATGATTTTGGTTCTCTTTTTTGAACTCTTTACTACATTTCGGACATGTCCACATATCGCACCTCCTATAATTACAGGTAAGAATTTTAACCGCATATGAACTTTCAACATTTTGAATGTATCAACGATTATCTCAAGGTATTTCCGAAGCATCAAAAGTATGCTTTTATGCTCGTATGTGCATTATTTAATTTTTTTACAATCAGATTGTATTTCGTATATCTTCTGAAGGGTTTTTATGTGGTATTCTTTCTCTTCCGGTTTTTCTGCTTCGAGAAACCATTCAACCAACCTGTATCCAAAATGTAATATCAACCTTTCGGCAATGTATGGGTTTGTAATATGGGATATTGGAGTGTATTCGGAAAAACCATTTAAATATGCTGATACACATTTTTGATAGATTTCTATCATTTGCTCGACATCAGCTTCATCAGCAATCAAGCTGACTATATCTTCACCCAGATATCCCCATCCGGTTGTGTCCCAATCAATCAGGCGTATACCATTTTCTGTATGGAAAATGTTTGTAACCCAAAAGTCTCTGTGGCAGAATATAATCGGCAG
>Ga0123356_10002506_pt1 | contig 19612 bp, 19 predicted proteins | sample TergutEmb28metaG_2_FD_92546 | JGI IMG/M metagenome (GOLD analysis project Ga0123356, IMG submission 92546) | Embiratermes neotenicus P3 segment gut microbial communities from Petit-Saut dam, French Guiana - Emb289 P3 | ecosystem: Host-associated > Arthropoda: Insects > Digestive system > Gut ...
CCACCTATGCCGCTGGTTGTTCAACTAATAATGCACTAGATGCCGCACCCAAAACTTCGTACCTGTGGAAGTGGTTGTGCCATGCATCGCCTTGCTCGACGATGAATGTAACGACAAATCCACCGAACGAGTCAAAGCCGGCATTTCGTCCAGCCGCCGCAGGTCTGTCAAGCAGGGTAGTTGACCTTGTTACGACAATATAAAACTCCATGTCTGCGACTTTGCTTACGGTATCTCCGTTAAGCGTGAAATCGTCATTACCGTTGAGTTGTTGACCTATTGCACGGCGACCTGCACTGCCACGGATATTATGCCACTGGCCATCTATTGCACGCCATAGAACAAGAACATCGTTATTTGAAACTATAACGCTTTGGTTAAGGTCGTGTCCCGAGAACTCTTGCACGCTTGCACCTAGGCGAATATCGATGTCGGCACCTTTGTATTCAACTTTTGTTGTCATTCGAACTGCGCCAAGGGCAACAAGTTGTTGAGGTGTTTTTCCTGTTGCGTCACCGATTACAAAGCCTGGCATAACTTTTGCGGCTTTTCCGTAGACGTTTTGTGGGTTGCTGACGGTCTCGGTGGTCCTTGTGTCATACATTGTTGTTCCATCGGTAATACCTACAAGCACCTGCGTACCTGTTTTAGTAGCATCATCAAAGTTTACAGCAACCATTGGATTTATCCAGTTAGTCCCAGGTGGCGTTGTTCCGCCTCCTCCACATGCTGTAAGCACCACGCCCATGACACACATCATCAAGGCAATGCTTGCTATTTTAATTGTTTTTTTCATTTTTATTATTTCCTTTTTTATTTTTGTTTTTAAGATTAAAAGGAGAATAATATCATGTGTTAATTCGGTCTTTTAGATTTATTGGAGAACTTGTAAAAGAAAGTGCAAACGCAAAAAGCACAACTAACGCCGTAAAGAAAAGTAATGGCGGAACAAATGCAGTGCTTGAAGTGGTGCCACCAAAGAGTTTGCTTCCGATGGTTGGTACACAGGCTATGCAAATCTCGCTGCCGCCGATTATATGTGTGTGCTGGTCACAAGTTTCTATTGTAACAGACGCAGCAAGTGCCACGCAGATAACAAGAGCTATTACAACCACATACTTCATGATACACCAGTTTACAAAAGCATCTTTTCGGTGTCAAATCTTCGGCGGCGATTTGACATACCCTTTTTACTATATTATAGTTATGGTATGTTCAAGAAGTATATAAGCAAACTTGTCCCAATTATCCTGATAGTCGCACTTTGCATTCCAATTGTCTTTGTTTCCGGGTGCAAAAGTTCTGGGCGTGTGGATATTGCTGTGACTTCAAAGCCGGCTTATGACTGGGTCAAGGAAATTCTTGGCGAGAATTCAAGTCTTAACGTAAAACAAATCACATGCGGTGGAACAACAATACAGGGCAGGGCACTTGTATCATCGAGTAAACTGTTTATCTACACAGGTGGCGTAAGCGAGTTCTGGGTATTGAATGCCTTGTATGACAGGTCAAGTAGCCTTCCAGAGCCAATAATCCTTTTGAACAATGTTGCACTTCCCGAGTGGATGGAAGACGATGGTTGTTGTGGAACTGCGCACTTGGACGAAAATGTTTGGATGTCGCTTGTAAACGTTATGGCTTTTGTCGGAATCATTCGTGATGCGATTATTTCGCTTGACTCGTCGAATTCGGCAGCCTATACCGCCAACGCAAGTGCTTTCCACGGTGACCTTCAAAACCTTTATAACAGATACGTTCAAGCGATAGGGCACGGGAGTGGCAGAACCCACAACACTTTAATTTTGGCCGCCCATAATGCGTTCAGATATTTGGCACGTGACTTTGTCCTTAACATCGAGGCAACACACGATGATGGAGGTTGCACGGGCAACATAGTATTAGACACGGCGAAACAAGCCGCATTGATAAGCCTTCTGAACACAAGCACAATTGATTACGTTGTGTGGATTACTTCGCAGACAGCGGCGAACTATATGGCGGGCGCATCGACAAGAAACATAAGCACATTGCGCTTGCATTGTCCGCAACTTACGAATACGGATTTCATGGTTGCGATGGAAGCGAACCTTGTAACATTAAAGGCGGTGCTTGGTGCGTGAAGTTTACTTGGAAGTTAGTGACCTTGTTCTTGGCTACGGCAAAACGGTCATCATCGAGGACCTGAACTTTTCGGTAGGCGCCGGTGATTTTCTTTGCGTAATTGGCGAGAACGGCACGGGCAAAAGCACGCTTGTGAAAACGTTGCTTAAATTGCACAAGCCGATTTTTGGTCGCATAGATTTTTCTATCAACCGTTCGCACATTGGTTACCTGCCTCAACAAAACGAAATTCAAAAAGACTTTCCAGCACTTGTAAAAGAAATTGTGTTGTCAGGTTGTCTTAACCAACTTAAATTGTGGATGCCGTTTTACACAAAAAAAGAACATGAACTGACAAGCAAGGCACTTGAAACGGCGAATATCGCCGACATTGCTTGTGCGTGTTACAGAGAACTTTCGGGCGGGCAACAGCAACGTGTATTGCTCGCTAGAGCCCTTGTATCTTCACAGAAAATGCTTGTATTGGACGAGCCTATGTTAAACCTTGATAACGCAACCACAAAAGAAATGTACAAAACCATTTCAAAGATTAACAGGCAGGGGATAACTGTGATTATGATTTCGCACGACAGCGAGACCGCCCTTAAATATGCCACGCACGTCTTGGATATGAAAAAAGACGGATACTTTTTCGGTACAAGCAAGGAGTACAAAAAATGAGCTTTTGGGAACTGTTGCAACAATCTTTCGTCCAAAACCTTATTGTGGTTGGGATTTTTATTGCCCTTTGCACTGCGCTTATTGGTGTGCCTCTTGTGCTTAAAAGATATTCACTTGTTGGCATGGGGCTTTCCAACGTCGCATTTGTCGGGTTGGCGCTGTCGGCGCTTGTGTTTGGGCTTTCAAATGATTTGATTATTGTTATGCCACTTACCATAGTTACATCGATTCTTTTGCTTGGTCCGATAAGTCGCAAAAAAGTAAAGGGTGATGCGTCACTTGCTATGTTGACCGTGGGCGCACTTGCGGTTGGGTTTATTATCATAAGCATCTTTTCAAACCGTGGGAATTTTGATATAAACTCGGCGCTTTTTGGTGCGGCGAATATTAACCTGCTTCGGCTTGCTGATGTTTGGATAAGCATCGCCGTCACATTTGTCGTTGTCGGAGTGTTCGTCTTTTTATACAACAGACTTTTCGCCGTTACATTCGATTCGAGTTTTATGCAGGCAACAAATTCCAAGCCAGCAATTTACGAATATATTTTCGCCATAGTTGTCGGTGTGGTCGTTGCAATGTCGATGCAACTTGTCGGCTCGCTTTTAACGGCGGCGCTCATCATTTTCCCCGCCCTGTCCGCCATGCGCCTTTTCAAGTCGTTCAAATCCGTCAGCATCGCCGCCGCCATCATCGGCGTTGCAAGTGCAATTCTTGGCATTTTCTTTGCGCTTCTGTTTCCAATTCCCGTCGGCGCAACGATAATCGCCGCCAACATAGTTGTTTATATAATCCTGTTTGCAACAGGGCTTGTTTTGAAAAGGCTGTAATATAAGTATTACCTTGTTCTCTCTTGCTCGGTGCCAGTTTCGCTTATGTTGAATTTTCGCAGTGTCTCTTGATATTGTTCTTTTGTTCTTCCTAATACTTTGGCCGCTTGCCTGATAGTTTCACGTCGCATGTCTTGTTTTTGTTTGTTGAATTCATGCATGGTATTGGTCTCTTTGGCATGGTCAAGTCTGCCTTTCAAACTTGTAAGATGTTTCATCTCGCCTTCAAGGAAAACCCCGCCACAGCCTGTTGCCCTTGTTGGTGCTGCGCCATACATATCAATGGTCGCTTTTAGTCCGTTGTCGGAAACCGCTTCAACAAGTACCTTACCAGAATTAACGCCGGCTTCGTCTTGCAGCGCATTAAAAAACTTTGCGGCGAATTGCGAAAGAAGCCTTCCACCTGTATCCTTGTGCTCGTCATTTACAACGATACTGTTCCACATGAAATCATAGCTTCCACCTGCCTGCATGTCCGTTACGAATTCGGGACCCATCTCCATATCACTTACCGAGCCGTTGTATATATGGTTGAAAGGTGTGTCTGTTTTGACGTTTCCGTTCTCGTCCGCCACTTCAAGGGGGTCTTTGGCAATTGCCATTATCGCCTTGTAGCCGACAGTCTTGCCAGACGGTATATGGTCAAGGAAAAAGTGACCCTTGCCGCCTGCTGCCTTTGCCCACTCGTGTTCGCCTTGTCCGCCATTTTCGGCAACAAGTTCTTGTCCGTCTTCGTGTGGTTTTCCAACAAGCATGACACCTTGGTCGCCATAACTGCCTTGGTCAAGTGCAACAACGGACTTGATGTCTTTACCCCATTGGTCCCGTTGCCAGATGGATTCGTCGTCGCCTTCCACCCATTTGTCTCGTTCTGCGTCAAGGCTTTCGTCACGTTGCCCTATCAACCGAAGCCTATAATCACCGACTATAAACCCATCTCGATATGTTTCGACCAGCTTTTCCATTGTTGTTTGTGTCATGTGAACTCCTTGTGGCAGAGGGGACAGGATTTGCACCTGCGGTCGCTTTCACGACACCACCTTTCCAAGGTGGCACATTCGACTACTCTGACACCCCTCCGAATTACACAAAGGTTTGATAGAGTAGTCGGTGACACTTCGTGTCTAATGCCCACTCTGACACTCCTCCGTGGTGCAATATTATACACGAATTGCGAGTCCGATTCAAGTTAATTAAATATGTTGCACCTTGTATTTGTGTAAAAGCATTGCAGGGCTGTACGAAAGCTTTGCTTTGCGCAAGCCCTCGACACCCATATCGCATTGGCGGTTGACGTACTTGGTTTTTCCAAAAAACAACTCGGCGGTGCGTTTGTTTATAACTTGGTATGCACCGATATATTCTGTGTCGGCTTTTTCAAAAAGGGTATAAGCAATTTCGGCGTCCCCTATAAAGTTTACAGAAAAAGCCACAAGGGTGGTGCCGACGTAAAGCACCGCAATTTTAAGGTTGAGGTCTTTGTGATGGTCAAGGGCACGTCTTATCAGTTTGTCCTCTTCCGCCCATTTTTCGTGCACGGTGTTCGCTTCCCATTTTTTAAGCAGTTGTGTAATGTTGTTGCGGTCAAGCTTTTCGTCATATTCACGGAATGAATAATCCTTGTATGTGTTATAGAACCGAGTAATAAAGTTCCGCTTGGAATGGAACCTTTTGCCGACAAGGTTGATAAGGTCTTCCGCATGATAAACATAATCCGCAAGGGCACGGTCATCGGTGACCCGATACTTGTTTTCGTCAAGCATTCTCGCTTGTGCTTCCGCAACCATTAGTACTTCGAGGGGGACATTTTCTTTGCTTGCTTCTTGTTCGATTAGGTGTATTGCTTGTGTGAACTTTTTTTTGTCTTTTACCATCGGCGGGAAGAATATGCGCCTGCCTGACCATTTTGTCTTTACAAAAAACATATTATCGAGTTCACAAATTTGTGTATCGCCATATACATCTTCAACAAAAGTATTCGGGAAGCAGTACTCGCTTCCATATGGTTCATGCATATAGCCAAGATACTTGTCGAAAGTCTTTTTGTCTTCAAGTGTAAGTTGGCGAAAGTTTAAGCCCATGCCAAGATTATATCTTATAATCTAGGGCTTGTCGAATGTTGTTTCCATGTGTTATATTCAATGCATGAAAAAAGAATACAGCCTTAAAGCCCTCGGCAAAAAAACCGAATACAAATTCACATACGACCCGAGCCTCTTGGAAGCTTTTCCAAATGCGCACGACAACGATTATTTTATCAAGTTCAATTGTCCCGAGTTCACCTCGCTTTGTCCAATGACGAACCAGCCAGACTACGCAGCGATTTATATTAACTATATCGCCGACAAGTCCTGCGTCGAAAGCAAGAGCCTGAAATTATATTTGAACTCTTTCCGCAACCACGGCGAGTTTCACGAGAACTGCGTCAACACGATTATGAAAGACATCATCAAACTAATCGACCCACGCTATATCGAGGTCCAAGGCAAGTTTTTGCCACGTGGCGGCATAAGCATTGACCCATACGCCAACTACGGCAAGGGTGACAAATACAAAAAAATGGCAGAGTACCGCCTGCTTAACCGTGACCTGCGTTTTGAAGATGTAGACAACCGCTAAATCGATACATATATATAGGCAATGAAAATTCGCTTGGCCGACTTGCACAACGATGTAGTCACTTGTCTTTCGCCAAAGCATTTTTCCGCATATATTAGACGTGCCGAAAAAGTTGGCGTAGAGGCGATACTTGTCTCGGTCTGGACAACCGAGATGAAAGACCCGTTTGAGAGAATCCGAGAATACCGACAAATCATCGACGATACAGACACCGACATCGAACTTCTTTTGCACATCGAGGATGCATGGTTCGTAAACGCAACGAACATCGACGAGTTAATAAAACTGCGCCCGTATTCCGTCGGCCTTACGTGGAACGAAAACAATAACCTTGCGGGCGGGGCATACGGTGACGGCGAACTTACACCACTTGGCAAGACCATCATTAGGAAACTCGTGGCGAAAGGAATCCACATCGACCTTGCGCATTTGAACAGGACGAGTTTCTTTCAAGTTGCCAAAGTTCTTAAACCCCGAAAACTTCTTTGTACACATACATGTTTCGACGAAGTGCACCCACACAAGCGCAACCTCACCCGTGAACAGATTCAGACCATTGTAGATTCCGACGGAATTATCGGCTTGACGTTTGTCGGCGATTTTTTGGGCAGTGGCGGAGTCTGGGCACACATCAAATACTTCCTTGACAACTTCGGCACAGACAACCTTGGCATTGGCACCGACTTTTTCGGCACAGTCAACCCACCGAAAGAATTAAAAAAGTACAAAGACTTTGCACGCTTGAAAAAGCGATTAAGCGATGAAACATTAGCAAGAATTTTTCATATGAATTTTCATGACTTTGGGAGAACTGACTAAGCAAATCCAGTTGCTGTCCACAATAAAAGGCGTTGACGCATGTGTTATTGGTCACAGCGTCCTTGCCCGCCCAATTTACGCTTTTCATGTCGGGGAGTACTGCAAACCCCAAATAATAATCACAGGCGCAATTCACGCACGAGAGTGGATAACCGCACTCCTCGTCGTTGAACTTGTAAAGATATATTCTTGCACAGAGTTGCCAGGCGGAATATACTTTGTCCCACTGTGCAACCCCGACGGTGTAGAGATAGCGCTTGACGGCGGAGAGCCACTTTGGAAAGCAAACGCTTGTGGAGTTGACCTAAATGTTAATTTCGACGCTGACTGGGGCGGTGGAGCGCAAAATGTTCTTGTTGCGGGTCCAGAAAACTATATCGGTCCGTGTCCCAACAGCGAGCCCGAAACAAAAACCCTTATCGATTTCACGCTTAAAGTAAAGCCACACATAACAGTCGCATATCACAGCAAAGGCGAACTTGTCTATTACGCCTCCGACATTTCAAAACCACTTGCTGAGCGAATCGGCGAAATCACAGGTTACACACCGGAGCAAACGCAAAATTCAACAGGCGGATACTCTGACTGGGTTTCTATGCGCCTGTGTGTGCCAGCCATCACCATTGAAGTAGGCAACGACGATTACCCACACCCAATAGGCGTAGATAAACTTCCGGAAATATTAGAACAAAATAAAAACGTACCTCTAATTTTACTTAGCGATACTTCTTTACCCACTTCTTGAAATCCCACTTTTTCAGAAACTCTTGCGCCGCCGCATATCCGTTGTTGGACAAAGCCGTTGCAGTCTTGTCATGCAAACCAAAGTCAATTGGCGAGACAACCTTTTTGTCAACCACGACCGAGATGTTTATGGTGCGTTCCTCGTCGCCCTTAATAATGTGCGAGTATTGGAGGTTTTGTGAATCCAATACAAGGTCTGCAATTCGGAGAATGTACGCATGCAGTTTTTCTTTCCGTTTTTTCTCGTGCTTTACATCGTACATATCCTTTGGCTTCAAATGGTCTGTGCAACTGTCAAACTTAAAGCCAAAAACTGGCCGTTTTAGTTTATGGCTTCCGTCATCGAAAATCCACATGGGGTAGTTACAAAGTAACCCACCATCAACAATCCAATGCTCGACGTCCTTGGAATCCACCAATTTGTATGGGTGATAGAACAGGGGGATGCTCATGCTCATTCTTACGGCTTTGGCTACCTCGAACTCTCGTGGGTTAATGCCGTAGTCCGCCAAATCACGTGGCAGGACAATAAGTTTCCTCTTGAATATATCCGTTGCCGCAAGTGTAAGCCTGTTTTTCACCTTGCCTTTTTCCAGGTATTCCAAGTCTTTGAATTTGAATATGTTTTTGCGGGCAAGGAGTTCCGCCAACCACTTTTCGAAATAATCCGAGTTGTAAATTCCGTAGTCTCTCCTGAAATCAAACAAATTGCTTACAAGTCCAAAGTGACCCTTGCCCTTGAACCTTTTATAGTCAATGTTTTTCATTTCCTGTTCAAGTTCGTCGCCTTGATACCCTGCCGCAACAAGCGAGGCAATAATAGCACCAACAGAAACCCCTGCGACGTTCTTGAAATCGTACTCTGCTTCATGAAGCGCTTTGATGGCGCCGGCATACCCAATGCCACGCACACCGCCACCCATAAAAACGCCGTCGATAAGGTGTTTCATGATTTTGCCGTACGTACGTACGTGATAAATATTTCTTGGCCTGTGCCGTCAACAGATTTTTGTTGCAGTTTGCCGTCCTTCAAGTTTAATGTAATTGTTCCCTTTTGGTCAGGCAGAGTAAGTGTATCGCCCTTGACCTCGTAGTCACGCCACAGTCCATAGCCACCCATTATGGCTTTTGCCGAGTATTTGCCGTCTTCGAATTTGTAGCCAGTTTTTGAAAGCATGCCGACCGCAAGTTGCATCATCTCGTCAAGTTTTTTGAAATCAGCATTATTTTCAATACCATCGAACTTCATAATAGTAAATTGCCCGTTCATAAGGAGTGCAACCTCGTCCGCCAAATAAACACCCTCGACAAAGTTGCCAAGGTCTTTTTTTGGTTTTTCTTGTTGTTGTTCCTGCACGGTCTTTACAAGACCCATTTCTTTCGCTTTCTCTAATGAGAGAACACTGTACCCTTGAACCAGCAGGGGCTCTTGCAGCGAGCCGTCCATATATCCTATCAAGTAATCCTTGCCGAACAATGATGGTTTTGTTCCAACAATAATTGCTTCTTTGTTATTAACCCAGACCTTGTCGCCATCCTTAAAATCGTTGAACATATTATGCCCTCCTAACTACTTTCAAGTATGACTTGGGTAGTCGTCATTGTCAAGCAGTTCGGTTTTCCAGGTGTCTTAACACGGGTTTTCGCTTTAATAACCTTTTGACGGCACAAGAACATGTGGTATAATCTCGAAGTAGACAAACGAAAGGAAAAGCCAATGAGTGTATCGCAAAGCATCGCCACAACAAAACCTGCACTGCTTGCCGCAAAAGAAGAAAAACGACTTGGCATTCATTCGTTCCATAGATATTACGGTAAACTTATTCCTGCTATTCCAAGGGCGTATATCAGACTTTTCTCAAAAGAAAACGATTTGATATGTGACATGTTCGCAGGTTCCGGAACGACGGCTGTTGAAGCGGCGAATCTTAATAGAGATTTCTTGGGCGTTGAGATTAACCCGCTGTGTGAAAGTATTGTGCGGGCGAAACTTGGAAACTATGATGTGTCTGTTTTAGATAAAATTGCAAACAACTTGAAGGTTCTTGTGGAAAACGACCGCAGCGAAGTGAAAGAATGTGAAATACCATTTGTGATAAACAGGGACCATTGGTTCAAAGAATTCGTTCAAAAACAATTGGTTGTTATTGAAAGAAACTTTGAAAAGGCGTTAACCGAGCTAAAGATAAAAAGTCGTGACTACGACATATATCAGAACTTTCTTGCCGTTACACTTTCCGCAATTGTAAAACAAGTAAGCAACGCCGACACGATGCACGTTTTCCCAGGGAGAAGCAAAAGAATGCGCAGGCTTGAAGCAGAGGGCAAAATCAGCATCGACGTTAATAAAACTTTCTTTAATGCACTTTGCAAAAGAATAAAATATATAAAAGAATTCGGCGCACATAACAATTCAAACAAAATCTTGCTTGCCGATTCAAGTTCCGTCGATTTAAGTGCGTATAAAGGGAAGGTTCGACTAGTCGTCACCAACCCCCCGTACATCTCATCGGTCAGGTACGCCGAAACACTGAAACTTGAATTATACTGGACCCAGCGTGTTAAAAACAGCGAGGAATACACAAAACTGTCCACCTCCATGATTGGCAACGACAGAATAGAAAAAAGTAAGGTCGATGACATAACTTATCTTGGTATTGACTCTGTAGACAAAATAATAGATACGCTTTCCGCTATTGATAAAAAGCAAGCCAAGGTTGTCTCTGATTATTTTACCTTGATGGAAAAAGTCATCAAGAACATGCAGCTGGTGTTACAGGCAAACGGCAAAGTCGTTATGAAAATTGCGGACAGCAAGATTCGCAAGGTAACAGTAAAAACTGGTTACTTGCTTGCAGACATTGCGAACAAACATGGGTTTGAAACAGTGGAGATATTTAATGACAAAATAAACTCTAACAGCCGCAGTTTGCTTACGGCACGCAATACATACAGCGACATTATCCTTGAAGACAATATTGTAATTTGGAAGAAGAAATCATGAAGAACACCGTTTCTACTATTCGTTATATGGGGAACAAAACCCGCCTGATTTCACATTTGAATGAAGTGTTTGATGCGCTTACCAAAGATGGTGACTGTATTTGCGACCTTATGGCGGGAACGAACTCGGTCGGATATGCAAGGATTCAAAAAAACAAAATCATCTCGAACGATATTCAATATTACAGTTTCATCATTGCCGAGGCACTTTTGAAAAAAGACGAGTACCTGAAAAGCGGCGAAGTAATCAAGATGTATCATGCGTACAAAGGTGCTGCCGATAATCTTTTCCTTTCTCATTATGCGGATACTTATTTTTCGGCGGAGCAGTGCAAAGAAATTGATAAGATTAGAAGTTTCATAGACACCCTAATCGGGCGGGCAAAAAGTGTTTCACTTGTGGCATTGATGAATTCGATGTGCAAGGCGCAATCAACGCCAGGGCACTTTGCACAATTCTTGTCGAAAGATAACGAACGGGTAGCACCGCTTAGAAAGATGAGTATCGAGAAACTGTATATGGCAAAACTTGCCGAGTTGGATAAATTACTTAATGCCAAATATAAAAACGAGACGTACAACCTAGATGTTTCCAAATTGCTGGCGAACTTGAAAAACAAAAAGGTTTCTTGTTATTACCTTGACCCGCCGTATACCGGCGACCAATATTCAAGGTTCTATCATCTGCTTGATACCGCATGCAAATACGATAACCCGACTATTGACACAACGAAGGCCAAATACAGGGCAGACAGGTTCAAATCCGATTTCTGTTATAAGGACAAAGTTGCGAATGCTTTCGAAAGCATAATAAAGTTCTGTAACAGCAAAAAAGCACATCTAGTAATCTCTTATTCAACTTCTGGGGTTTTGGCGGTGGATTCCCTTATGGCTCTGTGTAAAAAGTTTTATGAAAACGTAAAGAAAATAGAAATCGATTACAGTCACTCGTCACAAGGAAAAGGTATAAAGAAAACAAAAGAAATAATTGTTATATGTAAAGGAGAATAAAAAATGGGATTTGTTGATTTGAAAACTTACGGACTTGAATTCAAGCATATAATTTCGGGCCCTGCCCCTGTTGGAATGGTTCTTAACTATGTAATTGCGGCTGGCAATGGAATACTTGACCACAGGAACGGAGAGAGAACCTTGCAGTTATTTAATTACAAAGACAAGGGAATCGGTTCCGCTTGGTGCACAGAGTTTATGGTTGGGCTTGGATTGTGCATTTACAACTTTAATGTGAAAGGTGCGACACCGCTGCTTCTGACGGAGGCTGGTAAACTTCTTTTCCAGAAAATTAAAAACTATCCTGGAAAGTTCAATAATGACAGCAACCCGAATACGTGTAAAAGTGAACTTGTGGCATATTCAAAAGAAGCCTACGAACTGTTTCGGGATATCTTTAAGAAATCGGTTATTTGTAAAAACTTGGTTGAGTATATCAAGCACAGAAAAACCAATACATTCACCTATTCGAAATTTTGCGAGGAATACTTTGCATTTTTCTTGAAAGCGTACGAGGGCAGGGATTACGAGCCGAATTCTAAAACAGCAACTACGGCAAACAATCGTGTTCCAAGTTTGATTCAGTTTTGCAGGTTCTTCGATTTGGCAATAACGCAAAGCACTAATCTTGTTTTCTCTTTTGATGCGCTGCAAACTCCTGAGATAATGGCCCACTATGTTGACAAGGGGACAATAAAAAAAGAAGCAGAAAAACAAGAAAGGCAAATCCAGAAAATCGAAGACTTGGTCGGGCGTTTTGGCGAAACGGGGGAAAGCGTAAGGGAAGTAATAACTCGCAACAGCACGGTGCAAAGAATGTTTAGGAATAATCTAATTGCAAGGAATGGTTGCGAATGTGCGATATGCGGAAAGGATTTAGAGGAAGTCTTGGTTGCGTCTCACATCAAACCATCAAAGGACAGCAACATCGACCAAAAAATTGACGACAACAACGGCCTGCTTTTGTGTGCGACTCATGACAAACTATTCGACAGATATTTAATCTCATTCGATTATAAAACAGGGCGGTTAATGTATGCCGCAAAACTTGCCAAGCGTTTGTCCCAATACGAACTTGCGGAAAATTATGTATTGTCGGCGAAATACCTTACACCAGAGCGTGCGGTATACCTGCTTTTACACAATAAAAAATTCAATGAACTGAACTAATTGGCGGAGAGAGAGGGATTCGTTAGCCTGCGCCGAATCCCGTCAAAATGGCTTGCCGATGTAATTGGCGGAGAGAGAGGGATTCGAACCCCCGTGTCCTTTCGAACTAACGGTTTTCAAGACCGCCCCGTTATGACCGCTTCGGTATCTCTCCGAGTATCCGAGGAGAGTAGCGAACGGGCACAAGCTCTGCTTATGACCGCTTTGGTACCCCTCCAGACTTGTGTAGTATATCAGAACTATCGCCCTAAATGCAAGCATTGACGTAAAGCCAAATAAAGTGTATACTGCGAAATGAGTGACTTCAAACAAAAGTTAACCCAACTTCAAATTGCGTATGCAATTGCGAAGCGTGTGCACGGCGGGCGGATAGATAAAAGCGGATATCCCGAGTTTGACCACCCCCTTGCCGTTGAAAAGTTATGCGAGACCGAAAAACAAAGGTGCATAGCCCTCTTGCATGATGTTGTTGAAGAAACTGCTGAATGGACTGGCAAACCGATAACCCTTGATGATTTGCGTGCCTGGGGTGTAGATGAAGGCATTGTTGTCGCCGTGGACTGTCTTACACGTCGCAAGGGCGAGAAAATTGGTACGTATTTGGACCGTGTTGCGTCCGACCTTGACGCAGCGGAAGTCAAAGATTTTGATATGTTTGATAACATGAGTCAAAGGCGAAATGAAAAACTTCCACAAAAAAAGCGAATGAGTAATGTAAGAAAGTACGCCAAGCGCCGAGTTATGCTTGCAAACAGAATCCTGCCACCAGAAATAGAGCAAAAATAATTATTCAGGTTGCGGAGCAGCCTGCCGTTTGAATAATTCTTGATAGTACTCGCAAGATTTCATGAGTTCTTCGTGGTGGCCGCTTGCGATGATTTTCCCTTCGTCAAGGACAAACACATTGTCGCATTGGCGCATAATGCCAAGTCGGTGGGCGATGACCATCACAATTTTTTTCTTTGCCAAATCTTTCATAAGTTCGTTAATGTGTCCCAGGTTGGTTTTATCAAGGGCACTTGTTGCTTCGTCCATCATCAAAACCGAGGATTCTTTTAATATCACCCGTGCGATTTCAAGGCGTTGTTTTTGACCGCCGGAAAGGTTCGAGCCACTTTCGCCTATCATGGTGTTGTATCCGTCTTTGAATGCGATGATTTCGTCATGCAGGCGTGCGGTTTTACATGCCAGGTGGATTTCCTGTTCGGTGGCGTCCGAGCGTGCAAATTTGACGTTGTTGTAAACTGTGTCGTTGAAAATATACGGGTCCTGCAATACGGGAGTAAATGCACCACGTATGGAAGGTTCGCTTAAATCCGCAAAGTCAATCCCGTTGATTTTTAGTTGTCCAGAGTCGCTTCCGAAAAAGTTTGAAAGCAGTCCAAATATTGTGGATTTTCCACTGCCACTTCGCCCCACAAAGCCGTATAGGCCGTTCTTGTTGATGCTGAACGTTATATCACGCAATACGGGTACGTCGGGCTTGTATGAAAACTCGACATTTTTGAATTCGATTTTTTTTACTGCGCCGCCAAGTTCCATCGTACCAAAGCGGTCGTAATCTTGTGGTGGGGCGTTCAAGATATCGTTGAGGCGTTTTGCGGAAAGCTCGCCATTGACATATGTATCACGGATACGGGCAAGCGATGATATAAGACCATAGATGTTGCCCTTGAAGTTATACACAATTAAAACTGCGGCAAGATGTCCCATGTTGTTTGGCAACAGATAAATCCCCGCAAATAACAAAATCGCCAAATCGGTTGCGGCTTTTACAATAGATATTCCGCCACCAATTCGGTATTCAAACAAGTTGCGCTTTCGCCGTGTGTCGGCAATTCGTTGATTCGCTGTGGAGTGTTTTTCAAGGACTGCCGTGCGGGCGCCTTGTCCCTTGATTTCTTTAAGCCCTTTCAAGATTTCGGTTTCATTTGATTTGATTACTTCACGGGCTCGTTTAATTTCTTTCATGTGTCTAACGGCACGAGTTACACGAAAGTATTCAAGGAACACCAGAACTCCAAGTCCTGCCGCAAACACCACGCCAAGCAATGGATTAAGAACAGTGATATATCCAACAAACGAAAGGTTTAACAGTATGTTGATTTGAGCACGCCTTACTTCCAAATTGACCATGCTTATCTCGAAAGTATCTTCGCTTAGTCTTTCAAGGAAAAACCCCGAGCCTTTCTCGTTCACGGCGGCAAGTTTCATCGTAATAATCTTGTCGGCGGCTTCTTTGCGAATATCAAACCTTACATCATTGGAAATCTTCAAAAACAACCTGTTGGCAACAAAATAAAATATTGTATTAAGCACAACAAGACCGAACAAGATAACGGCAAACTCGACCATCGTTCTGTGTGCGCCGTCTGTCATTGTCATCAAGATTCGTGAAGTGACGAACGGATACGCCAGGGCAACTCCGCCAGCAGCCACAGTGAAACCTATGAACAACACTATCAATAGTCCATATCCTTTGTGGAAGCGTTTCAAACTTTTGATGTTTTCGTATTTCGCCATTGAAATAATATACCATACTTTGCACGCATATCAATAAATGTGAAAAATGTTTTCCTTGTCGCAGCGATTTTCGTCCTTGTTTGCGGTTGCATCTTTATAGATGCACATCGTGCGCTTCGGGTTTACGCCCGTGCAGAGGGCTTTCACGTTGTAGTCGATGCAGGACACGGCGGCAAAGACAGGGGAGCGTCAAGTCGCAACGGCACATATGAAAGTGACATCAACCTTTCGATTGCAAAGTTCCTGAAAGCCGAATTCGAAACACGTGGTATTGGCGTTACTATGACCAGGGAGACTGCTGACTGGCTGGCTCAACCGGGTGCACGCAACAAGAAAAAAAGCGATATGGACGCCCGTCGCCGTATCATCGAGCGTGTCCGCCCCGACCTTGTAATCTCTATTCATCTGAATACGTTCCCAGCGGATTCTTCTGTGCGTGGACTTCAAACTTTTTATGACAAAAGCGGAGTAACATCGAAACTTTACGCCGAGGCAATTCAAAACGAGTTTAACCAAAGTCCACTTGCAACCAACCGCCTTGCAAAAAGCGGCGACTATTATATCCTTGACTCTACACAGTTCCCAGCAGTACTTGTCGAGTGCGGCTTTATAAGCAACCAAGACGATGAACGCCTTCTTAACACCACAGAATACCAACGAATAATTGCGCACTACATAGCCTCGGCAGTCGCCACCACACAAATCAAGCAGTCGGTCAATATAATGGAGTAAAGCCTAACGGCTATACAAAGGAGAATTAAACATGTTTTGTTTTAACCCACTAAACTTTCTGTGTCGACGCAGAAGCCACTGCTGTGAGGACCGATGCGAGCGTCGTTGCGAGCGACGCCACTGCAACCACTTCACACGCTGCCGTTGCATCAGGGAGCGATGCGAAATCCGTTGCCGTCCAGAAAAAGAAGACCGTGACCGTGACCGTGACTGTGACCGAGATGAAGACCGCAAAGATGGTTGCGGCTGTGACTGGTTCGAGGGAACAAGCGAGGATTGCTAGCCGAAAGAGCACCGCAAGGTGCTTTTTCGTTGACTTCCTGCACATAAAATTCTATTATTCTATTGGAATGAAAAAGTCCTGGTACTACTTCAAAGGGGTAAGGAAGTTTGTGTTTTTGTATATTGGCTCGCTTGCCATTATGCAGGGTATGGCACTTTGGTTTCCTATGCTTATCAAAGACCTTACAGGCAGTGTCACAAGTGCAAGCACAACCGATATCGTCCTGAATGGACTCTTTGTATTCGGCATTGCTGTTTTGATTTTCCTTGTTAACCTCTTTGGCGAGATGTTCGGTGCGAAAGCGTTTGCAAGCTTTCAAAAAAACCTTCGTGCCGAGATGTTTGAAAAATTACAGCAAGCCCCAGTCGAGCGTGTCAACGAACTTGATTCAAGTACTATCTTGCCACTTATCATGAACGACACAGCGTGGATTCGTGGTATGCAGAGGCACATCATGATTTTCATCGTTATGTTCCCTGTTGCGATTTTGGGAAGTATTGTTATGCTTTTCAGTCTTGAACCATACTATGCCTTGTTTGCACTTGCAAGTTTGCCGTTTGTTGTTGTTTTCTTTTTTATAAACTCTCGCCGCATCAATAAAATTCTTTCAAAGAGTATCCCCGGGTTTGACATAATGCACGTGCAGGTTAAAGAGGGTATTATCGGTGCGAAGGAAATCCGAGTTTTCAACAAAGCGAAAAAACGTGAAGAAGAATTTTCCGAACAATTCTTTTATGGGCGGCAACAGTCCGCAAAGACACTTAAAGCTATAAACCTAAGCGCATCTTTTAATGCGGCACTTTTTGCACTTGTCACAGTGGCAATTGTTATCTACGGCGCCAGCACAATGACAGACGTGTCGCCAGTCGGTACTTTGACGGCGGCATTGCTTTATATAAGCATGCTTATGAACGGCTCGCATGAAACGTTCAAACTTTTTGTGGACTTTCTTCCTCGTGTCAAAATGGCGAAAGACCGTATTGCCAGGATTTATAACTTGCCAATAGAATCGCAAGCAGGCAGGTCGAAACTTGATATGGCGGAAACATTCTCCCTTGACCTTGAAATCAAAGGCGTCAATTATAAATATCCTAATGGCGTTACGGGACTTTCAAACATTAACATCAAGGTCGACAAGAACACTCGTGTTGCCATCACTGGTGGGGCAGGAAGCGGTCGAACGGTATTTCCGCAACTGTTACTTCAATATGACAAGCCGACATCTGGTCAAATCACCGTCGGTGGCATGGATATATACGACATTAACTCGACGTTTTATCGGCGCAACATAATAGCCTATTGCGACCAAACTCCCGAGTTCATTCCAGGTACAATTCGTGACAACTTGGCGCTTCTAAACCCAGGGGTTACCGACGAACAGATTTTGAAACTTTTCAAAGACATCGGTGCCCAGTCCTTCGTCGACAAGTTCGATAAATTCCTTGACCACCAGATTTGCGAGCGTGATGGCTTTAATATGGCAACGAAGAAACTTCTTAACCTTGCTCGGACTCTGTTAAAGCCCGCTCCGATTTATATTTTCAACCAGTGCTTTGACCACATCAACCCCGAATACATCGTCAAGATTTTTGCCAAACTTAGAAAAGAAAAAAAGACCTGCTTTTTCATCACCCAGAATAACGTTGTAAGCAAGCACTGTGACACTGTGCACATTTTGAAGAAAGGCGTAATAAGCGGCAGCGGGGCACATGAGGTCCTTACCAAAACAAATGCGGATTATCGTGATATGTATCTTGCATCGGCTGGACGAATTATAAGCGAGGAAGCCGCAAAAGACGTTAAGATGGTCCCCGAAGCGGATACCGCTACGGGTGACGAAGCGGGAGGTGAAACAGTATGAGCAAATCAAAGACTGTTAAAATCACCCCTAAACCGCAAAACCAACTGTTCCGTGCATTCAAAGTTTTCGCCGAATACAAGTGGCGAATGCTTGTTATTTTGCTTATCGGTGTTCTTGGTGTTATTGCGCTTTCCTTTATGCCGACGTTCCTTAATGATGCAATTAGGCATCTTGACGAGGCAGTAGACCCGCTTTTGCCTCACATTACCTTTGACCTTTCGAAAGTTCTTTTGATGCTTGGGATTTTTATTGCCCTAAGACTTATCAACGAGGTTTTTAACGTCATATGTATTTTCTTGATACTTAACTATGAAGCACGTGCTATACACAAACTTGGGCTAAGTGTTAAACACAAACTTGATATTGTGCCGATATCTGTCTTGGAAAGATACACCGTTGGCGACCTTACAAGGACTGTTGCGTATAATGCGCCAGAGATGTTGAAAAACTCTCTCGTGACGCTTTATCAGATGTCACGGGCGATATTTTTCTATGTAACTGCCGCAGTTGCAATGTTTGCGATAAGTCCGATTCTGGCGCTTGTTGTTATCTCGTCGGTTCCTCTTTGTATACTTACCGCACGCTTTGTTTCAAAGCGCACACAAAAATATTTCGTTGCACAAAACGAACTTAACGGCGAACTAAGTACCTATATAGACCAACGTGTGTCGTCACAAGGGCTTTACAGAACCCACGGTTTAGATGAAAGCACAGGCGAGTTCAAGAAAAGAAACGATGCCCACGCCAAAGCGGTTGCTGGCGAGGTTACATGCACGGCACTAAACACGATGTACATTACGTTTATCAGGAACTTTATGATAGTTCTTATCGCCGTTCTTTGCGGCGTTGTGCTTGATAACTTGTTACTTGTTCCTGCGTTTATTATGTTTAGCCAAAACTTCCTTGACCAGTCCGTCATTGTTACAAATGCAACGAACGTGCTTCAAATCTTGGGGGCCCGCACAAAACGTGTGTTTAATATCCTTGACCAACCAGAAGTCACCGAACACGAACATATCAAAATTTCGAAACTTGGCGGGGATATTAAATTTGAAAAAGTTACCCTTGTCGAAGACGGTGAAAAAATCATCGACAACGTTTCCGTCACAATTCCACGTGGTGCAAGCGTTGGAATTATCGGTCCAACTGGTGGAGGTAAACACAAGATAGTTGAGCTTATCGCAAAGCTTGCAATTCCGACAGAAGGGAAGGTAACTGTGGGAGGACTTGATTTGCAAG
>Ga0123356_10002507_pt1 | contig 19603 bp, 20 predicted proteins | sample TergutEmb28metaG_2_FD_92546 | JGI IMG/M metagenome (GOLD analysis project Ga0123356, IMG submission 92546) | Embiratermes neotenicus P3 segment gut microbial communities from Petit-Saut dam, French Guiana - Emb289 P3 | ecosystem: Host-associated > Arthropoda: Insects > Digestive system > Gut ...
AGTTCCGCCGCGGTGGGAGCCTTCACTCCCTTGTAGAAGCCGGGGATCAATATCTTGCCCTTCGAATCCTTCATCTTGCTGATCATCTCGATCAGGGCAAAGAACGGATTCGGAGCTGCGCCTCCGTAGATGCCGGAGTGCAGATCGGTTTTGGCGCCGTTGGCTTCGATTTCGGTGTAGACCAGGCCGCGCAGCCCGACGCACAAAGTGGGAAGATCGAGGGCGAACAGTTCGGTGTCGCAGACCAGCGCGAAATCGGCTTTCAGTTTGGCTTTCTGCTGGCGGATGTAGCGGGCGATCGATTCGCCACCGACTTCCTCTTCCCCTTCGAAGAGGACTTTGACGTTGATGGGCAGCCTGCCGCCGCCGGTTTGGATCAGCGCTTCGAGGGCTTTCACTTCCATCCAGAGCTGGCCTTTGTCGTCGACGGCGCCGCGGGCGTAGATGTTGTTGTTGCGTTCGGTGGGCTCAAAGGGCTGGCTATGCCACTCGTCGAGGGGTTCGGCCGGCTGAACGTCGTAATGAGCGTAGCAGAGCGCGGTGGGTTTGCCGGAGGCGTGCAGCCAGTCGGCGTAGATGAGCGGGTGTCCCTCCGTGGGGATGACCTCGACGTTTTCCATGCCGATACGGCGCAGTTCGCTGGCGACGTAGTCGGCGGCTTTCTGGATGTCGGGCTTGTGCTGGGCGAGGGTGCTGACGCTGGGGATACGGAGAAGACCCTTGAGTTCGTTCAGAAAACGCTGCTGATTACTGCGGGCAAAATCGACGGCAGGAGAAGCCATGGCGAGTCCTTTCTGTATTCGACGAACTGCCTCGCGGCAGAGAGCAAACGAGAGCGGCCTGATCGTCCGAGGAAACGAATCAGTATAGCGCGAAGCCGAGAGCGAAGCCCGCACCCGGGCCGAAGGCTCTGACCGACCGCTTCAAAAACAGAAATGGAGTTCAGAACCGTGATGGAGAAAACGGAGTCAGGTCATGCTCTGGCTGGCCGCCTTCGATCACCTCAGCCATGACCTGGGCCGTGATGGGAGTCAGCAGAATGCCGTCGCGGAAGTGTCCGGTGGCCACGTAATAGCCGGGAGTCGCGGTCGGTCCCAGGATCGGCAGATCGTCCGGTGTGCCGGGGCGCAGGCCGGCCCAGTCTTCGAGGATTCGGGCGTCCTTCAGCTGGGGAACCAATCGCAATGCGGCCTGATGCAGGCGCTGAATGATGGCGGGATCGGTGCGCTTGTCGAAGCCGGCTTCTTCGACGGTGGCTCCCACCAGAAGGCGGCCGTCGCTGCGGGGGATCAGATAAACCTGGGGTGAGCGAATCACGTGCCGGAGCAATTCGCGGTGAGGCATGACCAGACAAAGCATCTGCCCTTTGACGGGGCGGGTCGGGAACGGGCTGATTTGTCCGGACGCGATTTGTGCAGACCAGGCCCCGGCACAATTGACCACCCGGGACGCGAGGAACGACGTTTTGGTGGTTGTTACTCCACGGACTTGACCGTCGGAGAACATCACGGCGGTGACGGCGTCGCCGGAAGAGAAATCCACGCCGCGGTTTATTGCTGTCTTGAGAGCGGCGGCGGTGAGCGCGCGCGGATCGACCGAACGTTCCTTCAGGTAGAACGCCGGCCATTGCCGTTGCCCATCGTCCAACGCAGGTTCATTTTTCTCGAACCACTCCGCGGATAGTCGCGCGCAGGTTAAGCCGACCGTCCTGGCAGCGGCGGGCAGAGGAAACACAATCGTGCCCTGGTCGCGCAAGTCCACTTTCATACCCGATTCCACTTCCAGTTCGTGGGCAAACTCGGGGTACATACGGGCGCTGGCGCTAGCCAGCGGTTGCAGGGGTTCGGGGGTTTCGGCGAAGAAATCCACCAGCATTCCCCCGGCGGCGTGGGAGGCTTCGCGGCCGGGTTTTCCGCGCTCCACGACGAGGACGCGGGCGCCGCGCTTGCGCAGGGCAATGGCGAGCGAGAGGCCGATGATGCCGCCGCCCACGATGATGACGTCCCAGGTCTTCATGGGGGCATTGTAGTCGCCCGCGACGGCCGCCGGGACGGACGGCGCTATTACAGACGTGACAGAGCCCGCCAGTCCTGCATAAAATGACCGCATGAAGAAGATCCGTGCAGGTGGGGCAGTGCTGGCCATGCTTTTGATGGCGGGTGTGGCTGTGGGTCAGAAGGACACAGCCGAAGAACCGACGTCGTGGATTCACTTTTCTGTCGTCAAGGACGACAATGGCAAGCCCATCCGCAACGCCGCCGTGGTCATGCACTCGGTGACTGTGAAAGGCAAGCAGGAACGAGGCGGCATGGAACTGAAGACCAACGCCGAAGGCAAAGCGGAATTCGACGGGATTCCCTATGGCTTGCTGAGGATCCAGGTGCTGGCGCAGGGCTTTCAAACCTACGGGGAAGACTTCGACATCGAAAAATCCAATACCGAGATCACGGTCAAGCTGAAGCGGCCACAGGGGCAATATTCGGTGTACGACGATCACGCCAACACCTCGAGCGCGCCGCCCAAGCAGGATGCCCCGCCGCCGGACTCCAAGAAGCCGAACTAGAGACGAGGATGCATGGACTACCTGCTGAAAACCGAGCCCTCTACCTACTCGTTTGCCGATCTCGAGCGGGAAAAGACCACGATTTGGGACGGCGTTTCCAATCCTGTGGCCTTGAAAAATCTGGGTAGAATGAAACCCGGCGAGCGGCTGGTCATCTACCACACCGGCGACCAGAAGAGCGCGGTGGGAACCGCCAGCGTGGTCTCTGTGGATACTTCGGACGCGCGTAATCCGCAGGTGAAGATCAAGGTCGGGAAGGCAATTGTCAGGCCGGTGACATTGGCGGACGCCAAATCCAGCGCCGTGTTCTCGGAGTCTCCGCTGGTCCGGCAGGGGCGGCTGAGCGTGGTGCCTCTGAACGCGGCACAGTACAAGTTTCTGACGGGCGAGTAGCCCGGTTCACGTCCAGCAAAATCCCCACGCCGGTCCTGGAAAACGGGTCCTAGAAAACCCGGCGGACAGGGGTGGGGACCTGTTGGCGTCACCGCTCGTTCCCCATCTTTGACTTCAGCGCTAGGACGCGCGCGCATCACGACGCACCAGGGCAGCATCGATGAAATATCCCAGGCCCAGCGTGAATGGAATCGCGCCGAAAGCCGCAGCCATCCTGGCGTCAGGTTCGACGCGCGCCACGATGGTAAAGGCCAGCATGTAGCCGACGGCGCCGGCGACCAGCAGAATTCCCGCCCGCCGTGAACGCGCAGCTTCGGACAGCTCCGCTTCCAGGGGGATATTCACGCCGCGTGCGATTGCGGCCATGCGCTCTTCGCTGCGTAATTTGCGTACGCGGTAAAAGGTGTACGTACAGATTGCGGTCAGAGGCACCGCAAACGCCAGGACAACGGCTGCAAATCCGGTAAGTCCGTCCATGGTAGATCTCCTTCCTGTCGCGGTGGAGCGGCGTCCAGGCTGAATTTCTCTAGCTGGTAAAGGCTACGGACAAGGCCCGTCGAAAGTTCCCCTTACAAGCCAACTTCCAGCAAGTAAAATGCTTCCAATCAGTAACCGCTGCTTGGAGCCGTTCGGGTCGCAATTCTGGAGACAACGATGATGAGAACTGTGACCCGAGGTGGGCTTTACGCCTCGGTGGCGTCCATGCTGTGCCTGGCGGTGCTGTTGGCCACTCCCGCCCTGCGGGCGCAGGAAACCAAAGAAAAAGTTACGGTAGCGGATGTGGACCGGGAATTCATGGTCCGGTTGCCGCGCGGTTACGACCCAAAGCAGCACTATCCTGTGGTGATTCTTTTGCACGGGATGAATCAGGACGCCGACGATATGGAGCGGCTCACCCGCTTCGATGATCTGGCAGACAAGAACGGCATCATTGCGATCTATCCGATGGCGCTTCACGGGCGCTGGAATGTTGGAGTTCATCCTCCGGAGCAACCGACGGGCATGCGGCCCGGCGGCGGGCGTCGCCGCGGTTTCGGCGGAGGTTATCCGGGCGGAGGTGGCGGCGGCTACCCGGGCGGAGGTGGCGGTGGATATCCCGGCGGTGGCGGGCAAGGCCAAGGCCGCAGCCCGGACCAGGATCGGCGGGCAGCACCGGCTGATGACGTCGCCTTTTTGAATCAAATGCTCGACCAGGTCAACACGAAGTTCTCGGTCGATGCGGCGCGCGTGTACGCATTGGGTCTTTCCGAGGGCGGTTTTATGAGCCTGCGAGCTGCCTGCTCGCTGAGTGACCGCATCGCCGCGGCGGCGGCTGTGGGTGCAGCGATGCCGAAAACCATGATCTGCTTGCCCTCGCGTGCTGTGCCGGTGTTGATGATCAATGGCACCTCGGATCCGGTGGTTCCCTACGGCGGTGGCACCGAGCACAATCTGCACGTCCAGACTTTGTCGGCGGAAGACAGTTCCAAGGATTGGGCGAAGATCGACCGCTGCAACGACAAGGCGGAAAAAGGGAAGTGGTCGGCGGGCCAGAAGGGGGGCACGGAGACCAAAACCGACACCTATGACGGCTGCCATGACAACGCAAAGGTGGTCCTCTACAGCCTCAAGGGCGACGGAAATACCTGGCCGGGGGGCGAGCAGTATGAGCCCGAGAATGCGGTGGGAAAAACCAGTTCGGACGTGAACGCGAATGAGGTTGTGTGGAATTTCCTGAGTAACAGAAAACTGCCTGACAAGAGCGCCAGCGCGCAGTAGCCGGCAGCCCCTCCTGCCCTCCACTTGGCGGTGTGCCCAGGAGGCGGAGGAGTGGGTGGGGAGGGATTGTGCGGCATGGGTCCAGATCCGGGTCCCTTCACCGGACTCTGGCATTGGCTGGGGCGGCCTGACCAATGAAATCAAATGATTTTTCGCAATTCGCGGCGGAGAATCTTGCCCGATGCGGTTTTCGGGATGCTGTCGAGGAAACGGACTTCGCGCGGCTGCTTGTAGTTGGTTAGGCGCTCGGCGACGAAACAACAGAGTTCTTCCTCAAGCTTGCGGGTATCGACGACGCCATCGCGCAGGGCGATGAATGCGACCGGAATTTCTCCTGCTTCCGCGTCGCGCCGCCCCACAACGCCACACTCTTTCACTGCCGGATGTTCGAGCAGAACTGCTTCGACCTCGGCGGGTGCGACCGGGAATCCCTTGTACTTGATCATCTCTTTGCGCCGGTCCACTACACGGTAAAAGCCTCGAGGGTCGCGGGTGACAATATCACCCGACCAGTACCAGCCATCACGCAGAACTGCAGCCGTCGCATCCGGTTCATTCCAGTAGCCCAGCATAAATTGCGGGCCGCGCATGACCAGTTCTCCGGGCTGGCCGCAAGCCGATTCGGTCATGCCGTCCGCCGGCCCGGCGGGATCGATCTCGGATTGCGCGAGGACGCGGCAATCGGTCAGGGCGGCAGGTTGACCAATGCTGTCGGGGCGATAGAGCTCGGGCTCGAGGAAGCCGAGGTGGGTGACCGGGGAAGCTTCCGTCATGCCGTATCCCTGAGCTACGAGGATGTTGGTGCGGTCCTGAAACCGGCGTGCTAAATCGGGAGCGAGCGGTGCGGCGCCGGACATGATCCAGCGAACGCGATGATCGCCGGGAAACTGTCCGGCCTCAGATGCCTGGCAGAGGGCATTCATGGCGGGCGGCACGAGCGGCATCATGGTGATGTTTTCGGCGATCAGGAGGCTCGAGAGTTGCTGCACGTGAAAGCGCGGCATCAAGACCAGCTTTGCGCCGAGGGTCAAGGTCGGGTTGAGGATCACATTCAATCCGTAAATGTGGTAGAGCGGCAGAGGACACAGGACGTTGTCAGAGTAAGTAAGATCGTTCTTATAGGCTCCGAGCAGTTGGTAGATGTTGGCCACCAGGTTGTGATGCGAGAGCATGACCCCCTTGGGCAAACCGGTGGTGCCGCTCGAGTAGGGAAGCGCGGCCAGCGTCTGCCTGGTCGATTGCTCTGGTCGGGGAAAGGGAGCCGATACCGGTTTCAACAGGTCTTGAAACGCCTCCGTTCCCCCTGCGGATTGACGCGTGGTGTAGACGCGGCGGAGATTGGGCAGTTCGCCGAGATGGATACCCTCGAGTTGCGGGCCGTCGGTGATCAACAAGGCTGCGCCGGAGTTTTCCAACTGATAGCGCACTTCCCGTTCGCGATACGAGGAATTCAGCAGCGTCGGAATGGCGCCGGCCAGTTGGATGGCGTGGAAAGCCGCGCAGAATTCCCAGGAATTGGCGAGGAAGATGGCGACTACTTCGCCAGCTTGGATGCCCGCCGCGATCAGGCCACGGGCAAGGCTTTCGACGGTGTCTCCGTACTCGGCATACGTCAGCCGACGGCCGCAGCACGCATCCACGATTGCAGTTTTCTGTGCGTTGTGCCGGCAGGAAGCGAGGATTACGTCGTGAACAAAGAGATTGTTCGGGTCCGCGTAGAGATCGGTGCGAAGCATGCCGGGAGGCATTGTACTGGAAACGGCGGCGGGTTCGAAGCTGCTCAGCTCGCGAGTTTGCGCAAAAACTCCTGCTCGTCCATGTGGTACTTGAAGGCTTTGCGGCCGTCGATAAAGACGACGGGAACTTCGTCGTTGAATTGACGGCGCAGTTCGAGATCGGCGTCGACGTCGATCTCGCGCCAGGTGAAACCGCCGCGGCGCGAGAGTTTGCCGAGGCTCTCTTTGACCACCTCGCAGAGGTGGCATCCTTTGCGGGAGTACACGACCACGCTGCGCAGGTCTGGCATGCGTGTGTGATTTTACGTGGGAAAGTCGCGGGTTTCCAACAACAAAGTGCGGTCTGAAGGTACAACCCCGGAGGTTTTACAGTGTTGGCGGTAGAATTCCCCTCATGCAAGACAGTTTTGGAAAACCGCTCGAGGGCAAGACCGCGCTGGTCACCGGAGCTGCGCGGCGGTTGGGACGCGCGTCGGCGCTGGCCCTGGCACGAGCTGGCGCAGATGTGGCGATCACGTTCCACACCTCGGCGCGCGAGGCCCGGGAGACCGTGGTGGATCTGGCGGGATTCGGGGTGCGGGCTTTCGCCTTGCGCTGTGATGTGACGGAGGAGGCGAGCGTCCGCGCCATGATGAAAGAGGCCGGACGCGAGCTGGGCCGGATTGACATTCTGGTGAACAGCGCCGCGAATTACGAGACGGCGGAATTCGAGAAGCTGACGGTGCAGCAGTGGGACCGAATTTTCGCTTCGAATACGCGGGGGCCGTTTCTTGTGGCGCGAGAGGCTCTGAAATGGATGCGGCGGAGCCGCGGCCAAGGCGCGGGACTCCTCGAAGCCAGGATCATCAATATGGGGTCGCTCGGGGGATTGCGGCCGTGGCCGACGCACGCCCACTACTGCTCGTCGAAAGCGGCGCTGCACATGCTGACGAAAGTCATGGCCAAAGCGCTGGCGCCAGAGATCGCGGTGAACGCCGTGGCGCCGGGGATGATCGACCTGGGAGAGAAATCCGCTGCTGCTTTCATGCGGCGGATGGCGAAGCAGACGCCGATGCAGCGCAACGGGCGCGGTGAGGAGATCGCCGAGGCGGTACTGTTTTTTGCCACGGCCCCTCAATTCCTTACCGGACAGATTCTGGCTGTCGACGGTGGGCTTGGACTCTAGCCGGAGCTCCGGGGGCCAAAGCCGGGAGTTCTGAGAATCCTGCCGGCGGCACGACTTCGAGCCGCGTCTTTTCCAATGGATTTGCTTTTCCGGAGTGGATGTCACGACACCTCATGCTTCGGCTGGGATACCTGGAGACGGCATCACGCGCTCCAAGGCGACGTCCATTGTGTCATGGCGTAGAACTCTGAGCCTCGCAGGTCATCCCAGAGGCGACTGGCATCAGACCGTTTTGTTTTCATCAACATTGAAGACCCAAAGTTCAATCCAGATACAACCAGCCGGAGAGGCATGTCGCCATCCAGGTCGGGTTGCGAAAGTCGGCCTGGCCTATTTGCCGGGACGCCCTGATGTGGAAGCGGTCCTGTCTGCTGCATCCACTCCCGAGGACGGGAACCTCAAATGCGGTCCATTCCAGCCCTTTCCCTTTGATTTTATCTCCTGTTTTAGGAGATAAAATACATCCTGGACAAGGTGACGTTTGATGCGTTAAGGTAAGCTTTGGAGATTTCGATGAGCGGAGCATCCTCTAAAGCTGCGCGTACAAAGCTTTCGACGACAGTTTCCCGGAAGACCATGCGATTTCTGGAGGAAAAGGTCGCCTCCGGCCAGGCTGAAAGTATCGCCGAAGCAGTTGACATGGCGATTCAAAAGGTCCGGCGCCTTGAAAATCGTCAAAAGTTGGCGCTGGCTACGGCCCGCTACTTCGAGCAAATGGATACACACTCCGCCGCCGAGGAGAGTGACATCGCACGCGACTTCGGGTCGGCAGCAAGCGCCATTGATTTTGACCATGAACTCTGATGCCCCCCGACGCGGAGAAATTTGGCAAGCGAACACGGGTGGAAAGCGGCATACGGTCGTCATCGTCTCTCTCGACCAGCGCAACCTGAGTCAACGCATCACTTCCGTATTGGCGGTCCCTTTTGGCAGCTACGGAGCAGCGGGCCCGACGTCGAAAAGGATGGAGCCCGGGGAGACTGGCTTGTCAGAACCTTCCTTCCTGAAGGCTCATTTCATTTCGGTTGTGGAAAAAAAGGACCTCACTGAGCGGCTCCCCAGAACATTCTCGAGAAATCAGATGCGAGAGCTGGTTCGAATGGTGAACCGGGCCATCGATCCAGATGCAGCTTATCCCGAACATGCATAGGTCGCAGGTTTGTGAGGAGTTGCAGTGAGTGTTCGCGAAGAGTGGCTCTTTTCGATTTTGCTGTTTCTAAGGGCTCCGGCAGGGCGCGTGATTGTCAGCATTCGGGACCATGCCGCACAAAGCCCCCGGCCTCGAGTTGGGGTGTCTCGCGAATTCTTCCATTCCCCCGGACAGGCCCCTGCTTGGTTGCGCACACCGACAGCGCAAGAATCAGCAACCCGGCAAAATGCTCCGCGTTGTGCACAGCAATTTTGCCCAATCTGTGAGGGAGCGCGCGGGAAATAGCCATTGCCGCGCCCGCAAGGTATATTGAGTTCGGATGAAGAAAGCGAAAGGCAAACCCGCGAAATCACCTCTGTCCCGGGTATCCAGGTCGTCTGGTTCGGCGCCGCGTGTCGCAGTCGCCATCCTGGCAGCAGGCAAGGGAACCAGGCTCAAATCGCAGCTTCCCAAGGTGTTACATGAGGTCGGCGGAAAACCGTTGCTGGAGCACGTCATTCGTGCTGCGGTGAAGGTTGTTCCGGCAAAAGACGTGTACGCAATCATCGGATACGAAGGCGAGCGGGTGCGTGCCGCGATGTTCGAGACTGGCGTGGACTTTGTGCTGCAGGCCGAGCAGCGGGGCACCGGACATGCGCTGATGGTGGCGCGCCAGGCACTGGCAGGTTACGACCACGTGATCGTGCTTTCCGGTGACGCTCCGCTGATTACGGCCGAAACGATCGGGAAGCTTCGGGATTTCCATCTGCAACAGAAAGCGGCGATGACGCTGCTGAGCGCGGAACTTGAGCATCCGTTTGGATACGGACGGGTCCTGCGCAAGAACCCGCCGAGCGCCGAGGTTCGAGCCATTGTTGAAGAAAAGGCGGCGAGTGCGGCCGAGAGGAAGATCCGTGAGATTAACTCCGGCTTTTATGTTTTTTCGGTCAAGGAACTCTATTCGCATATCGAGCTGCTCTCGACCGATAACGCCCATGCTGAGTACTACCTTACCGACATGGCGGGCGTTCTCGGGAGGGCTCGCCGGCGGGTGGTGGCATGGCGCACGTCGAATCCGGGCGAGGTTCTGGGGGGGAACACGCGTGCGGAGTTGGCGGACATTGACCAGGAGATAAGGTTGGCGAAGTGCCGGCAGTTGATGGCGGATGGAGTAACGATTTTTTATCCCGCCACCTGCGTGATCGACGTGGATGTCGAGATCGCGGCTGACACCGTGATCGAACCTTACGTGCAACTGCTGGGGAAGACCAAGATTGGCACCGGCTGCCGCGTGCGTTCTTACTCCGTGATTCGCAACTCGGAGATGGGGGATGGAGTAGTCATCCGGCCCGGATGCGTGATGGAGGATGCGCGGATCGGCTCTGAAGCTGTGCTGGGGCCGTACTCGCATCTGCGGCCCGGAAGCGAAATCGGACAGGGCGCGCATGTGGGTAATTTCGTCGAGACCAAGAACATCAAGCTGGGGAGGGGATCAAAAGCGAATCACCTGACCTACTTAGGTGACGCGGAAATCGGCGCCGGAGTGAATATCGGGGCGGGGACGATTACCTGCAACTATGACGGGGTCCACAAACATAAAACTGTGATCGAGGATGCAGTTTTTATTGGCAGCGACAGCACGCTGGTAGCGCCGATACGGGTGGGCAAGGGCGCGTATGTGGGAGCTGCATCGTGTATTACGGATGAGGTGCCGGCCGACGCCCTGGCCATAGGACGGGCCAGGCAGATTGTGAAGGAGGGCTGGGCGCGCGAGAACCGCAAGAAATGAAATAGGGATAAGCCTTCCGCCCGCAGGCAGGAATCTGATGTCGCCAGCCGCAATGGTCCTCCGGGGGCACGGCGGTTGCTGGAGGCTTTCGCCGCTCGTAAGGAATAACGAGAAAAGGCCGATGCGCCTGGCGCATCGGCCTTTTCGTTGGTTTGGGATGTAACTAGTGCGTGACGGCGGCGAACAGGTCGGAGTGCATCAGCGACTGGAACTGCTGGTCGCTGGCCTTGAAGTGCACGGACAGGTTCGACCCGTCGGAGTCCACGGTGGTGTTGTCGACCGCGACTTTCTCGGCCGGAGTCGCGCTCATCTTTTTAAACAGAATGCCGGCCTTGACCAGGGAAGCAACGGTGCCCGCGGTGACAGAATCATCGGTCAGGACTGTGAGATCGAAGTTGACTCCGCTCGCAAAACTCATGGCGTAGCGGGAACCCTGGATGCGCTTCTTCACGGTCTCGTAGTCGGCAATTTTCGATGCGTCGCCCATGGCAGAGCGCATCATGTTTTGCGTGCCCTGCTGATCGAGGATGCTCCAGACCGGAGCGGAGTCGACGTCGGTCATCATGTCGGCCATGTTGCCGTTGGTGTCCAGGCCCATCACCTGGCCGTCTCTGGTATCGAGGGCAGCGCGGATCGCCGTGGCGTCGCCGAACAGCAGCGTGCTGTCATCGAGGAAGCTCATCACGAAGCCGCCGTCCATCGGATAAATGTCCGCGTTGTCGTACTTTTTCGGCACATATTTCTGCAGCTTCATTTTCTTCAGCACGGTCTTCATGTCGAACGGGCCAGCGGCCACGCCAACGGTTTTCACGCCTTGTTTGCCAGTGCGGAACGATGCAAAGGTGAGGGTGTCGACGTCTTTGTCGGGATCGAGGCCGATCCGCTTGAGCGCTTGTTCGAACTGCTTGATATTGTCGGGCATCAACTGCTGCTTCAGCGCCATTGCCGTCGGCGAGTCCTTGAGGGCGCGATAGTCCACCGAGATCAGTTGCAGCAGGTCGGCTGGAACGCAGGAACGGGCAGACGAGTTCAGAGGCATGGCATACGCCATGCTCACCAGGAGCAGAGAAGCCAGACAAAGCTTAAAGAGTCTCATAACGCCTCGAGTCAGAAATGGGTCGCGATGGGGCACTTTAGTTGGATGCACGGTTGCGCCCTATCGTTATTAGATCGCTTTATTCTATTTTACTTGCATTCCCTCGAAAGAAAACAAAGTACAAGAACCGTTGACCGGGGGAGAGACTCCCAAAGCTCTCCCGCCGGACTCGCCCACGGTTTTCAGTCATTGTCAGGATCCGTTGGTGGCGTCCTGTCCTTCAGAAAATGCTCCGCGTTCATGGGCGCGTTGATTGGGGTAAAGACCAGCGGAGTCTGGTTGAAGTTGAAGCAGTCGGAGAGATCGTCCGCGTAAGCATCGGCATAGCCCAGCGATTTCAGGCCGTAGGTTTCTTCAATCAGGTTCAGGATGCTTCCGAAATCATGATTCACGTGCGAGATGTAGGCCGCCCTGGCGTACGGCGAGATTACGATCAAGGGCACGCGGAACCCGTAGACATAGCCGGATCCCCAGCTGGTGCCGTCGCTGATGACCTTGGGCGGGACCACGTGATCGTACCAGCCTCCCCAGTCATCCCAGGTAACGATGATGGCCGTGTTCGCCCAGTATTGGCTGTTGCCGATGGCGTTGACGATCGAGGCGACCCACGAGGGGCCGCCGTTTGCGGTGATCGTACCGGCATGATCAGAGTTCTGACCGGCGGGAATCACCCAGCTCACGGACGGAAGTTGGCCATTCGAAATGTCGGTCAGGATGGGCGCGGGATTCTGGGAGCTGTAGAGCACCACGTGATTGGTCCATTCCGAGCCGACACAAGCCGTCGCATTCGGAGGTGTGGCATTGGGGCCGCACATATGTTGGATTGCATTGGGGCCAGTCCAAAGCGAACCGGCCGACGGCGTGTAGTATTTCCAACTCACGCCCGCCGTGTCGAGTTCGTCGGTGAGCGTGGGGTGATCGGCGCAAGGGTACATGGTGGTGGATTCGTTGCCGCTGGCGGCGATGGTATAGACAAACTCCGCCGCCGGAGCGGTGCAGCCCGTGTTGTTGCCCGGGTCTGGAACTCCTTGCGCATTTTCGGCGATGAAGCTCGAGCTGGTTGCCGAGGGCGCGGAGGTGCCGGAAATGATGAACTGATGCGCCGGGAAACTCGGGCCCTGGTTGGTCTGAAACATGCGATCGCCAAAAGTGTAGGTCTCGGCCATGGCGAAATAGGGTGCGACATCGCTGGGGTTGACGTACACGAACTGGGCATTCTGAGGCGGACAACCGGTCGCATTCTTGTCACAGCCGATCGGGATTTTGTCCGCGCCGTCCATCTTGCCGCCGTCGTACATGTCGAGGAACGAGGCATGCGAGTGGTCCGGATTGTAGTCAATGCCGAGGGACGTCGCAGCGAGGGTTACCGTCTGACCGGAGGAATCGAGGCCGCTGCTCGCAATGTCGGCGCCGGCGTCGATCAGATTCTGATCGTGAAACAGATTGTCCGGGGTGCGGTTTTCCTGAAAGATGATCACGATGTGCTGGAGTTTGCCTGGCGTCGATTTGACCGGAGAGGTCCCGGAACTCCCGGCACCACAGCCGTTGGTGATGAGTGACAGCGCCACAGCGGTGAGCACACAAGCGGACAGAAACAGGCGAGCCGATCTTCCCATGAGCAGACCTCGTCGACGATGTGGCTACGAATCTGTCTTGAATCCAACCCGGAAGCCAGGATTTTCACTCGCGCCGGTAGGGCATCTTAACCGCGAATCGCAGCGGTTCGCCGGCGAACTTCTCCGGCAAACACCTGATCTTTGAGCCCCGCCAGATTGATCTCGACGTTTGCCAGAGCGCCAACCATGGCTGCCTGGGCCAGGGCGAGAGCGGTCGTCAGGTCAGATTTCATGCTGGGGTTAGTGACCGGCTCCAGAGACTTGGCGATCCCGGCAATCTCCTGTGCCTTCTCGGCGACGCTGAGCGGGACGGCGGTCGCCTCTTGGAGGGCAGCTTCGATCCGGGCCTCGCCGGATTTTTCGTCGCTTGCTCTGGCCGCTTTGTAAGCCTTCATTACCGAGTTGTAAGACTCGGCGCCGGCGTCGACTGCGGCTTTGAGTTCCTCGCGCAGGGGAGCGAGGCGGGCGATGGCAGCACTGAGTTGCGATTCGTATTGCAGGTAGGCTTTCTTGCCGCGGGACATGGAAGCCACCATGGTGGCGAGCCCGGCGGCCATGGCGGCGGCTGCGGCTGCGGCGCTGCCCCCTCCGGGCGTGGCGGTGGGCGCTGCCAATTGCTCGACGAACGGTTCGATGCCGGCGCGCACGCCGCCGACCGCCATCTTTCCGCCCATGACCGCAGCCAGCCGGTTCTCCACAATCAGCGAAGAATCGAAGTTCTCGACCTGGAGGAACCATGCGGCGGCTTCTTCCAGGGCCTTCTTCGGAATCAGGCCGACGATTTCGCTCGCAACCGGAGTGACGCCGTAGCGGGCCGCTTCGCGTTTCACCATCTCGAAGACGCGGTGGATCGGGGTTTGTTCGAGGTCGGTGAGGTTCATCGAGACCTGGGCTTGGCCGCGGACGAGGAATCCGGCGCCTTTGACGAAGCGCAGCCCTCCGCTCGAAAAGCGGACTGCCCTGGCCACTTTCTTGGCGATGTCGACGTCGGCGGTGTTGAGGTAGACGTTGTAGGCGATGAGAAACTTGCGGGCACCTACGACGGTGGCGCCCGCAGTCGGGTGCACGCGCGCTTCACCGATGTCTGGTCGGCGCGCCGGATTGGTAGCGATTTCGGCGCGGATACCTTCGAACTGGCCGCGCCGGATGTTCTCGAGGCCCTGGCGCTCGGGAATTCTTGCCGCGGCCTCGTACAAATAAACCGGGATCTGATAGCGCTTCCAGATCTGGTCTCCGACGTGATTCGCCATCGCCACGCAATCTTCGATGGTGACGCCGTCGATCGGGATAAACGGGACTACGTCAGCGGCTCCCATACGTGGATGGGCGCCGGCGTGAAGGTTGAGGTCGATCAGTTCAGAAGCTTTGCCCACACCTCGAATCGCGGCTTCCTGAATGGCTTCTCGCTCTCCGACCAGGGTGATGACCGAGCGGTTGTGGTCGGTGTCCATTTCGCGATCGAGCAGGTAGACGCCGGGCATCTTCATGGCGTCGACGATAGCGTCGACTTTGGTCCGGTCTCGCCCTTCAGAGAAATTCGGAACGCATTCGACGAGCGTAGGCATAAGGGATGAGAATAACGGGCCCTGAAGGGGGGCGCAAGACAGGAGTCCCGGCGGAGTCCCGGCGGCTCGAATCAAAGGCGCTCAGCCGGGACGGCAGAAGAGAACTCGCGTCAGTGGCGCTGCCGAGAGAGAAATCGGCCAACTCCCAGACGTACCTGCACCGTGTTGATTCCCGGATTCAGGTTGCCCAGGCCTGCGTTCGAGATGTGCAGGTAGCGGACTTCGACGCTGACGTTGTACTTTTGGCCGAGAATGTGGGTGCCCAGGGCGGCCTGGGGCATGAAGTTGACCGAATTCGTATACGTGGGGACGTCGTGGTTGGTGAACAGCACGCCGCCGGCCAGTTCGAGGAAAGGGGAGAAGCGCCCGTGTCGCTCGAAATTCCACTTGAGGCCAAGCGGATCAAATCCTGCGCCGTAGGCCGTGTTGGCCGGTTGGAACACCACGAAGACGGGGACGGCGTCGACCGCGTATTCGAAGCGTCCGCGGAGAAAGCCGGGAAGGTGCGGCCCGGTCAGGACCCACCCGTATCGCAGCCCGGCGTTGAGCGCGCTTGTGTTCTGGGTGCCCCCGGGGACAGAGTGTCCGCCGCCTGCCCAGAGCTGGATTTCCCGGGCGCCTGTCTCGGGGGCAGCGGGCAGGATCTCACTCTGTGCGAGGCAAAAAGAGTTGGCGATGAGCAGCGTCGTGATGAAAAACAGCGAATAGCGCATGATTGCTCGCCTTCGAGGACAGTAGAGCCCCGAAGAAGGATCACGATACAGGAAGCGGCAGCTTTCCCACAACGACGGTGGGGCAGGGAACGGGGCGGCATCTTTCCTGTCTTGCCTGGCTCGCGCGTTGGAGTGACAAACGGTGGGGTCTACAGCGCGCGTTGGTGGCGAGGGTGTCGCCACGCCAGTTGCATGAGGTCGCGGGCGACGCGGGAGGTGTTGTGGCGGGCGACCTTGGCTTCCTCGAGATAGTCGCCGAGCACCGGAATCACTCCCAGGGTCTCGATGGCATCGAGGTCGTTGTCGATCTGGCAGGCGCCCTCGAGGGCATACTTGGCTTTCATTGCGTCGGACGCCGGAGTGCGATTGATCAGCGCGTAGTCGAAAATCGGTCCCTGGGCGTGGCGGTTCAGGGCGCGGATGTGATCGGCCGCAGTCAGGCCCAGGCTTTCGTTGGCCTGCGTCATCAGGTTGCAGACGTAGACCTTGGTGGCGCGCGAGTCGACGATGGCCTCGGAAATTCCTTTCACCAGCAGGTTGGGAATGAGGCTGGTGAAAAGCGATCCCGGGCCGATGGTGATCACGTCGGCGTTGGCGATGGCTTCGAGGGTCTGCGGCAGCGGATTGACATCGGGCGGAACCAGATACAGTTCGCGAATGCGTCCTTTGTAGGCGGTAATTCTGGTTTCGCCGCGCACGCGCGTGCCGTCTTCCATCAGGGCCTCGAGTTCGATATTGGAAGTCGTCGCCGGGTAGATGTGGCCGCGGGTGAGCAGAATTTCCGAGGAAAGGCGCACGGCTTCGGAGAAATCCGAAGTCAGGGAAGTGAGCGCTGCGAGAAACAGATTGCCGAAACTGTGGCCTTCGAGCCCCGAGCCCTTGTCGAAGCGGTGGCAGAAAAGCTTTGACAGCAGCGCTTCATCTTCGCTGAGGGCGACAATGCAGTTGCGGATGTCGCCCGGGGGAAGCATGTTGAGTTCTTTACGGAGACGGCCGCTGGAGCCTCCGTCGTCGCTGACGGTCACCACGGCGCAAAGGTCGCGGATCACCGGCTTGCCGGGATCGAGCAAGGAAACTTCAGCCGGCGGGAGCACGTACTGCTTGAGGCCCTTGAGCAGGGTAGAAAGGCCCGTCCCTCCCCCAATCGCCACCACCCGAAGACCAGTGGTCGGGACAGACTTTTCCCGTGCTCGGAACTCGGCGGTCTTGGTTTCCATCAAGGGCCTTTCTCGAAGTGGGCTTACGCGGGCTCTTCCTCGCCAAAGTGCTCGGAGGGTTCAGGCTCGGCGCCGGGATCCGGGTAGAGCAATTCTGTGAAACGTGGGTCCTCAGCCAGATTCTGGAAATCCGAATCGTTGCGTGCCTGGAAGCGCAATTGACCATTCAGACGGAGAGCTTCATCCAGTCGCCGGAGCGAATCTTCGACGTGGCCGGTCAGGCAATCGAGCGCGGCCAGGCCGTAGATCACATAGTCGGCCTTGGCATTCTGCTTCAGCAGCCTCTCCAGGTGCTCGCGGGCGGTGACGTAGTCTCCCACGTTCATCAACGACACGGCATAGTCGTAGTGCTCTTCGGCCGTCTTGAACTGGGTGCCGCTGGTGCGTTCAAGGTGCTGGTTGCAGGTATTCAGGTGCACGGTGGCGCGGTCGGTCAATTCCTTGCTGGGTCCGGCGATCACCTTCTGAAAATGAGGTTTGGCTTTGTCGAACTTATGTTCTTGCATGGCGCGCAGGCCAGCCTCGTAGCTCTGCAGCGCCTGCGCGTAGCGGGGATCCTCTGTAACGTTCTTTCTTGCTGTGGGTTTCTGAGCCATGTGCAAAACTCTTCCTGTGCTCTTAGTGATGGGGAGCTCCTTGCGACTATCTTTCTGCCCGAGCAGTAAAGTATCACTCAAAGAGCGGGTGAAGGTCCAGTTGCCAAAGGCTGTACCGAGCAGCATGTAGCGAGCGGCGAAAACGAGCGACCGGACGGCTGCCCGGTACCCGGGTACTCGAAATTTCGCCGCTAGTTGATCGTTGCCGCCGATTCGAGATCGATCTGACGCCACTCGCCCTTTTCGATGCCGGCCCGGATCTGTGCCGCGGTCTTGCCCTTCTGGTGCTGCTGATAAGTATAGTAGAGCTCTTTCAGGCAGGTGGAGCAAGCCGCACCATGCCGGTCCTCGAAGCAGCTGTGCAGGCTGTTGTGACCCATGCGGTCGCAATAGCAATAGCAGGGCTGCTGATGGAGCACGGCGGGAATCTTGGCGGCGAGCTCGTAGGCGTGGGTCTGGAAGGGATACTGCGCGTCGGCGCCCCACAGGTCGGCCTTGGTCAGGATCGGAGGCAGCTTGGTGCCTTTCGGGGGAGGGCCAGCGTTGTAGGCCGGAACCCCTCCTGCTTCCTGCGGCCGAGTCCACTGCGCCGACAGGGTGAACGCGACCAGGAAAAGAAAAGCCAGGGCCAGGCTGCGGTGCACAGCTTTGTTCCGGAGAAGGCGGCGTGTCATGAGGTTCCTCTTTGAAAGTTGTATTGTAACTCGGCGGGCGACGAGGGATGGCACGGCAGTTTATTCAGCAATCTGAGACAACCCGCTGGATTCGCAACCGGTTCTGTATACAATGGAGACAGATGGCGGGTACGACTTCAGAACCTGGTTCGGCAGGCGAGGTGGGGGTGGCGAGTTCCAGCACCAGCCCTTCTCCCGAAGCAGCGCCACCGATACTGGTCCGTCCGGGGGCCCTCGGTGTTTGGCTGCGGGATCTGATGATCTCGCTGGCGATCTCGGCATTCATCATCATTTTTCTCTACCAGCCGGTGAAGGTCGAGGGCACGAGCATGATGCCCTCGCTCGAGGACCAGGAACGCATTTTCGTCAACAAGTTTGTCTACCGGCTGGAGCCGATCGAGCGCGGCGACATCGTGGTTTTCCGCTATCCGCACGATCTTTCGAAGAGCTACATCAAGCGCGTGATTGGCACAGCGGGCGACCACATCCGCATCGACAGCGGCCAGGTCTATGTCAACGGCGAGCCGCTCGATGAAGAATACGTCCCGGCAGAGTATGCCGATTCGCGGTCGTATCCCGACACGGTCGTGCCGCCGGATTCCTACTTCGTGCTTGGCGATCATCGTTCCATGTCGCAGGACAGCCGTGAGTTCGGGCCGGTGAAGCAGAGCCTGATCTACGGCAAGGCCGTGTTCAGCTACTGGCCGATGGATAAGTTGGGCCGGGTCCGTTAACCTCGACCGGGAGATCAGCCACCATGCCGGCCGTGCCGTTGGCTTATCGACCACCCTACGCCTGGATTTTCTGGATCGTCTTTCTGGGTTCGTTCCTGCCGGAGTTTGGCTTGATCTGGCGGTCCCGCCCTGCCAGGGGAGACAACACTGACCGTGGATCGATGGCGGTGATCGTGCTGGCGGGCTGGATCGGGATGTTTTCTGCCTCTGTAATCGCCGGCGTGCCGGCGTTTGTGATTCATCGCGGGCAGAAAGCCTGGTTTGTGGCTGGCCTCGGAACGGTTGTGGCGGGAGCGATCCTTCGGCGACATTGCCGGCGAGTGCTGGGCCGGTACTTTACGGGAAACGTCAGAACCGCGTTGGATCAGCCCGTGATCCAGAGTGGAGCGTACCGGTGGGTGCGGCATCCTTCCTACACCGGGGCCATGTTGATGTACCTGGGAACGGGACTCGCCCTCACGAACTGGCTCAGCGTGCTATTGGTGACGGCACCGGCTTTGGCGGCCTATGTTTATCGTGTGCGCGTGGAAGAGCGTGCGCTGCTGGTGAGCCTGGGCCCGCGTTATCAGGAATACAGGCGACGTACGAAGCGCTTCGTCCCGTTCCTGATTTAGATTTCGGCAATCCCGACAGCGGTTCGACGGTGATTCCCCGTCCGGCTTGGCCCCAGCGGCGTTTACTGATAAAATTCATAAAATCCACTCCTCGGAGCGAGAATGCAGGCTATCCTTGCGCTGGAAGACGGCAAAGTCTTCCGAGGCAAAGCCTACGGCGCCAAAGGCGAATGCTACGGCGAAGTCGTTTTTAATACTTCCATCACCGGATACCAGGAAATTTTCACCGATCCTTCCTACTCCGG
>Ga0123356_10002508_pt1 | contig 19603 bp, 21 predicted proteins | sample TergutEmb28metaG_2_FD_92546 | JGI IMG/M metagenome (GOLD analysis project Ga0123356, IMG submission 92546) | Embiratermes neotenicus P3 segment gut microbial communities from Petit-Saut dam, French Guiana - Emb289 P3 | ecosystem: Host-associated > Arthropoda: Insects > Digestive system > Gut ...
ATCATGACTTTTTACTGCCTTTCTTAGGTTTGTCCTTAATCTCAGCCGCGGCTTCTGGTTCAGGAGACCCCTCAGGGATAGTTTCTTCTTTCACTTCTGGATTTTCAGTTAGTGGTAGAAGTTTTGGTTCAACATCATCAACTTCCTCAAAACCTTGTTTTTTCAAACTTTCTTTCTCAAATGGGGAATTCTTAATTTTGATCTCATCGCCTTTACGAAAAATCGCCATAACAAAACCTCCTTTCTAGATAATGATGTCACGTAGAACAGCAGCTTTGCGTGTAGCTTTCAAAGCTAAACCAGCTACCATTTCAACTTCACCCTTCTTAACCGCGCCTGGATCAGCCAGGTTAGGCAAGTAGGTACGAATACCAACCCCACCTTGTGGAGTTATACCGTGGAAACCGTCTAATGCCAAGTTAACTGCATATAGGTCAGTCTTACTAACTGGGTCAGTTGTACCAGTGGTAGTCACTGGGATAACTGGCACTGTAGCAGTACCGTTCCAGTAGTAACCCATGTCAACCAGCGGGATGTTGTCGTAGTTGTCAACAGTTTGACCGAAAGCATTCTCAGTGCGGCTGTAGTAACCAGCAGCGCGTGCGATAGATTTAATCTTATTAATCAACTTCGAGTTACCCATCAACATTGTTGGGCGCCCATCCAACTCAGATAGGAAGTTATCCATATCTTCCATGAACTGTGCTGCAACTTCTGGTGTGATCTCAGATAGATCAGCGTCAGAAGTGAACTCAGTATCAGAACCCGTTAGAATTTTGCTCAACCCATCAAACGTTAATGCGTTTGTAGTTGAGTTACCGTTAATGGCTTGGTAGTGGAAGTAGTTTCGTGCACCCAATACCTTCTGTTGCAGTTGGAATTGAATTTCATTCAAGCTACCTGAAGTGTCTTGAATAACACGGTCAAGCTCAAACGCTCCACCAAAGATTTTTAGGTCAGTAGTAGCTTTTGTGCGCTTGGCTTCATTAGCGGTGTACTCGGCGTTAATAGCACGAGGGCCGGCCGTTGACGGCGTTAATAGCCGTGTATAACCGTAAGTTAATGTTGAACCACCTGTGCCAGGTGAAACAGCATCGTCAAATGTTAGGCTGTCAAGCAACAAAGAACTACGACGAAATTCGTCAATGACGAACTGGTCAATTTTATTCTGCATAGTCACTTTAGCCTGTGCAAGTGTAAGTGCCATATTTCATGCTCCTTCTTAATTAATTTTTAATATCGTAGTGAGCTTTTAAGGCTTCGCCAAGGTCTTTAGGTTCAGACTCTTTCGGAGTTCTGCCGGTTTTCAACTTGTTGTCAACTGGCTTATACCCGCCATTTACGGGCTGCTCCTTATCTTTCTTATCCTCTTCGCCTTCGCTACTGTCGTCTTTGAACCACTTAGCGTCGGACTTTTTAATCTCTTCAATTTTCTTGTCAAGGTCTTTATAAGTCCCGTCCTCGTTGGTTTCTAGGTCTCCGAGTTTAAAAGTTATGTAGTCAATATCGTTAGCCCCCGCTTCTCGTAAAGCCTCTTTTAATATAGTGGCATTGCGAGTCGCTACTAGCTCTTTGTCCTTATCGTCAACTTGCTTTTTATACTCATCAATTTGCGACTGTAGCTCTGACAAATCCTTGTTTTCGCTCTGCAAGTCTTTCAGCGTCTTGTCTGCGGCCTTTAACTTCTCTGAGGTTGAATTGTATTGGTCTTTCGGTACAGCGTACTTCGGGAATTCCGTTTTTATAGCTGCGTCCAGCTTCTCAAAGTCTACCTTACCGCTTTCCTCGTCCGTGTTAGCCTTGATAATGTCGTTGATCCATTGCATTTTACCCCTCCTACCTTTTATAGCGGTTGGTAATCCGCTTTAAGTGATAATATACTTAGTATAGCACGTTTTTAAAAAAGCAATACCTTTTTTACACACCCTTCCACATGGCAAAAGTCATGCCAAGTTTGGGGCTGTTTTTAGGTATCCCAATATCGTAGCCCATCACAACTGGCGATGAAGTACAGCGACAGTTAACGTCCTGGGCTGCCACACCAAAAAGATGAGGGCCTTCTGCTTCATAGCCATCACTCATAAACATTTCATCAACCCCAACTGTTTCACCATGTAGGTGCCGATGTGCATCACGGGTTCTTCTGTCAAGCGTGGCAATCCAGCGCTTTTGTAGGTCAATACCCATGCCTACTGTGTCTTTATAGCCTTTCTGGGTGGTGAGTGACCTAACACGGCCACCCTCAGTCCTAGCAATCCTTAAGGCTTGCTTATAAGTGGCTTCTGTTAAATCACTAAGCCGCTGAGCAATGTAAGTGTAGCCTTTACCTTGAGCGGTTAAGCGGGTAATAGTGCTAGTAGCCTCTTTGGCTAGTTTGTTAGTATTTTGGTACAACCTGGTTGATAATTTTTTACCTGCCACTGGTGCATCAATAATCGACTCTAAAAACTTCTGATCTAAGCCCATCCAAGCTAATTCAAAACCATATTGACTCTCTAAAACAAAACCGACACTCTCATAACCAAGTATCGCTTCCATCCGTTTATAATCTAAAATAGCCCGCTGGCTTTTAGTCCTGGCCGTACCAATAATCTGGTCTATTTCACCTGCCGTCTTAAATAAACGCTCGGCTTCTAAACGTTGTGAAAATGACAACGTTTCATAGTTTTCCACGTACCAAAGAAGCCGTTCATTTATACCGTCTAGGACTTCTTTATAGACGTTAAACAGCATGGTGTCAGTTTTAGCATACTGAGCCATAGATAAGCGCTCAACTTCTTTAGTCCAGAAGTCTAATTCTGCGGCTGACTTCCATTCGTCACGCTGCATGGTCTTAATCCTCTATCAAAGTGCCATCTGAAGAATACAGCGGTGCATCGGCTGGCACGGTAGCATCAGCTACTATAGGGAGGGTTGGTCTAAATGGGTCATCACCAAAATCATTTTTATTAAGTAAATCTTGTACATCTTCCCAATCAATGTCAAACTGCTCGCATAGCAACTTCAGTATAGTCTCATCATCAAACTTAACAGCCGCAGCTAATATAGTCTCAACCACAACTTGTCTAGTCTGGGCTTCAACATGCTCGTTCTTAACCAGGTCGTTTTCATTAACCATGATTTCACGCTTAAACTCAAACTCAACATCCTTTGGATCATATCCTGTACCGTACCGGCGGTTAATATCATCAACAACCATGCTATTAATCCACTTTAGAAGTGATCGCAGCCGTGTTTCGGCTTTATTAGCTTTAAGGTCAAGCAGTGAGTACCTTGACTTGATAACAATGTTAGTAATATTGCCATCCCCGATCTGGGCACTGTCAAAGGCCATACCAAACTTGTAAATGTTCTGGCGGTCTTCGTTCATCTTAGTCATGCGCCCTTCAACAGGTATTTCTATGGTTTTAACATCGACACTACCTTCCGGGCTGACGCCAACTGTCTTCTTGGCCTTAATGTTTTGACGTAGTTTAGCTAAGTCATCACCCATAAAGCCCTTTACTACGTAAATCGCATCTGTGAAGTCTTGTAAGTTATTACTTAGGTAGGCGTTCATCAAATCGTAGTCGTCTATTAGGTCTTTAATGGGATGTAAATCTGTTCGCTCTAGCTTGTTGTTCTGCAAGCGGTAAAATGGTATTTGACCGTAGTCACGCTCAGCCTGTTTACCTTCTTCGTTAACAGCAATAATATGCGCTTTCGGGTTTAAGGTTTGGCTAGCATCTGGTGCAAAGGCTTTAGTCTCACCTTCCGACTCAAAAAACCAAGTTTGTTTATCATCCCAAACCTCAGCCTTAATGATCTCAACTTCTTCGCCGTTTTTGATAATCGGTTTTAAGTAGTAGCGAACAATCCGCTGTATTTCGTTATCGTCATCGTACACTGGGAAGACACCAATACTATCAGCTACTTGGAAAGTTAGTTTATCTTCGCTAGTGGTTCTAGCGTAAGCGTACTCAAAACCCTTCTGGCTGGCGCCGTCAAGTATATCCTGCATGAACTGCTGAAAGTCCTCATCGTAATACTCATCAAGGTATTCCTGAAAGGTCTCATCGTCATTACAAGCTTCAAACTCAATCGGGTTGCTAAGTAGGTACTGGGTTTTTTGGTCGACAATCTCGGTGAAAAAACCGTGCGGAATTCGCACGTTACTAGCAAACCTATCCTCTTTCCACTCACCGTTGTCGTCAATGTAAAAGATTCGGTTATTTAAAATATCGTTTTTACCTTCGTAATATCTAACGCCTTCTCTAGCGTGCTTTTTCTGTTTACTTTTACTATCAACATCAATAGCCGCGCGTAGGTTCTCGGCTATTACTTTTACATCTTCGCTTAGTAATCCGTTACCCATGCTATACCCCCTTTCATATCGTTGTTATTATATTAGCTAGTGTAGTAAAGCCAGTTTTAGCTTGATAGTTAGCAACCTCACTAGATGGAACTTTGATATTACTTAAACGCCAAACAGTTGCAAAAGCGCTTGAGGAACTTGACACAGCACTTGCGGGAAAGTTCAAAACTATATCACCCCTTAATGTCAAGCAGTTGTTAAATATATTATCTAGATTTATTGCGCTAATAGATGTGAGGTTAAGTGGCGGCACAGTTGATAGTGACGTGCAGTTCTGAAACATACCTTGCACCTGGTTAGCTCCCGCTGGTATTGTTGGGGCTTCAAATAATCCAGTACAACCGCTAAACATACTAGAGCAGTTAGTTATACTAGCGGGCAAGGCTGGGGCTTCAGTTAAAGCAGTACAGTTAGCAAACATACTGGCGGTGGTAAGTATACCTTGTGGTAATACAGGTGGTTTTCGTAGGTTATAACAACCTGAAAATGCACTTGATGCAGTTGTCACAGACGAAGGTATTTCTGGTGCAGTTCTTAAAGTATAACAGTTTAGAAACATGTTATTTATACCTGTAATACCAGCTTGAATAGGTGGGGACTTTACTAGCGAACGACAGCCATTAAAAGTAGAAGTCATAGCAGTTGCCGCAGAATTATAAGGTAGTATAGGGGCTTGTAATAAGTTTGCACAACCATTAAAAGTGCTATTGTAAATACTACTATTCTTAACTGGCCTATCCATAACAGGTGCTATTCTAATATCAGATCCAGAGAGACCCAGATTAGTACTAGTAGTTAGGTTTATGTCAACGGGTAACCTACCAATGAACTTGATACGTTGCATATCATAAGCCTGAGCGGCTGATATTGTCTGCGGATTCCAAAATATATCATCTATGCAGAGGTAAGCCATTGCGGCAGAGTTACCAGCACCTATACCAGATGAAGCGCCCCAAAATATCTGCTTTAACTGTCCTCTAGCAGGGTTTGCGGTACTATTGTTATTTATCATGTAATTACCTGTAAGCCAAGGACTTGGAATTTTGATGTAGTACTGGCCAGGATTGGTGTAGGTGTGATTAATTGTAGCAGAGGTACTACCATCCCCCCAATCAATAGTCTTGCCGCTAACATTAGACAACGCTACAACCATGAGTACGTTTGTAATATTCACTGTTAGCATTGTGTAAGTCTGTTGGTACTCGTACTGTGGCTGAATTGACAGCGGTTTTTCTACACTGCTTAAAATACTTGACAATTGGCTATACGGCACTTGCTCACCGCCGTATAGAACATAAATACCACTAGGGTCTAAGCTCTTGTCAGTTGAAAGTATTTTATCTTGGCCTAAGAAACAGTCAGCCGCTGTAAACCCCTGTGGCATGGTGTAAGGGCTGCCAATTTTAACCCATGTCAACACAGACTGGCTTTTAATAGTAGCAGGGTCAACCCATTCAACGCAGACTGGTACTAAACTATCTTGGATTATTGTGCCGCCACCACCAGATATTTCGCCAATCTTATCAGCATATGATCTAAACGTATCGGTAGGGTCTACTGGTACACCTTTATCATCAATAGCTTGTGCTATTAAATCCTTAGTTTCACTTAGGTGTGTAAGTTTATCAGAAATAGCCATATCAGATTACCTCCCCATTAATTAAGTCAAGTGCTTCACCTATATCACCAATTTTATTATCTAAAACGTTCTCAGCTTCCCACAACGCAGTTATTTGGTCTGTAGTCTCAACGTTTACATCAGCTTGTGTACTAGCAGCACCAGACGGACTCTCAGTGGCTGGGTCAGTTACATCTAGTGTAGCGGTTTCAACATCTCCTGCACTTCCAGGGTCGCCTTTTTCACCTTTCGGGCCTTGGGGACCTGGTACTGTTGAGTCTTGGCCTGGGGGGCCTTTGATGTTCTGCGGTACCGGTGTGGTGGTACTAGATGATTTCACCCAAGATATATTACCACTACTGTCTACTGTTGGACGCCATAGGTAGTCTGACTCTCCTCCGCCTCCACCTGTAATCTCCGTCCATTTTTTACTTTGGCGCCCGTATTGCTTACCATCGTTTGGCGCTTCGGGTATACCTTCACTGCCACCACCTCCGTTGCCTATTGTGGCTTTTACAACATTAACAGTGATGGTGTTTGCATTTGTTTGCTTATTAACTCTAATCCAGTTGTACCCAATCCCCGACATGGGTTGGCTGTCACCAGTGGGCTCAAGCCCACCCCTTGGTGGTACGTTGGTCGGCCCCCCGTTAATGTTAAACGTTGCATAGACGTATCTATCAACTAAAGCACCATCCTTCACTACTACATCTAGCCAGTACTGCCCAGGGTTTATATAAGTGTCGTCATGGTCTAACAAAACAGCAACTTTGTTAGCGCTTTCAAATTCTGTTACAACCTTTTTAAATACTGCGCTACTGTCGTCTTCTACTTTATCCCACGGCTGGTCTTTAGCTGTTATAATAACCGTCTTGCCAGTTAAGTCATCTGGCTCGTTATCCTCTAAGAACTCTACCATAAATGGCGAGTCCGTTCCTCTTGATATATTGTTTAAAAATAGCATCGGTTCTACCTCCTTATACCAGCCACTTGATGTTACGGATTTCATCTTCCATCGCATACCGTACAGCGTCAATGCTGTGGTTATCGCGATCTGGAAACGATCCCTTTAGATTACCGTGGTGATCACGGTCAATCTGGTAGCCCGAAAACTCACGCGCTGTATTCGGACAACGTACAGGATCAATGATAATCTCCTCACGATCTTGCAGCCACTTAATTCCATGTTCGACAGAACCTTTGCCTTTTTTGGCTCCCGCTACTCGGAGGCCTTCCGCGACTAGCTCGGCTATAGTCCGCGGCTCGGCGCTATCTGCTTTTATAATAGCACATTCTGGGTTTTTCTGTTTTATTAGCTCTACTACCGCTGTATTCTTCAGCTGTACCTTGTGAATTTCGTCATAAATGTAAAGCCGCCTACGTGTGCTGTCATAATACATTACAGCATAGTGTAGTGGGTCTGCCGCATAACCAAAGTCAAGCCCGCGGTAAATCTTATCAAAACGGCTTATCTCTATGTCAGAAATTACCCGTTCTGTCAAGTTAGTGAATACTTCAGCACCTGTACCAGTCTCTTCACCAAGAAGTTCATGCGCGTACTTGGTTGGCTGAGTCTTTTTAAGGTGTTCAGCGTCAGCTATAAACTTCTCACCTAGCCACTCTTTTGGTACGTCTAAATAAGTGCTGTGGTGTACCAAAACACCTGGCCTTAAGACTTGTGCTCTAGCTTCTTTATTAATCCAACTACCTTGGCTGCTTGGCGGGTTGTAGCTGTATATGATCTGTGTATTACCACCACGTACTAGCGACTGATTGATGTTACGTATATCTTCTAAGTTGCCAAACTCAGTAGCTTCTTCGTACCAAACAAACTTAATATAACCCTTGGGTATTTTAAGCGACTTAATTTTTTCTGGCTTATCAGCACCGCGGAATAGTATCCTTTGGTTGGTTGGTTTAAATATCAACCGCATAGGCGCTACTGACGTCCACCATAAGTGACTAACCCCTAACTCACCTAATGCCCAGACACACTGCTCATATACACTGTCCCTTAGTGTGTCACCAACCTTACGTAGTATCACAGCATTAGCTTCAGGGTCGGCTATAATACCTGTTATTATCTCAATGGCCGCAAAACTTGACTTAGTTGAAGCCCTGCCGCCTTTTAACCAGTAATCAGTGTGAATACCCGCTTTAAAGTCATGGTGTAACTCATAAAAGCTCGGGGCTATTAAATCAGTTAAGTTTTTTATCTGACCTGGTAGGGCTTTGTTCATTAACCACCTCTCCCTCTATAATTTTCTTCTTCGGTATATCATCTATAATCTGTACCAGCCCAACCGTCCCGCTCATCTCAAACTCTAAGCGGTCTCGCCATTCATTCGGCTTGCGGTTCTTTAAATAAAATATCACTAACGGCGGTGATGGTGGAACCCACCGCTTTAACTTCTTAACTTTCGTCTTCGTTTCGCCATCTGGTAACTTTTCTATAGTCGTTTCTATATCTTCAACTTCATAACCTAAAGCACCTTTATACAAAGCGTGCTCAATTTCACGATCAACAATTTCTCTTACTTTTGAACCAGCTTCACGTATTTCGGGGTATTTGGACTTCCACAGCCAATAAGTTCTGACGGATACACCAATGTTCTTGGCTATCTCACCATCATTTAAACCGTCCCTAGCCCAACCCTCAATCTTTATTAAACCATCCTTTTCACGCCAGGGTTTTAACTTCTCTAAATGCTTAATTGGTGCTGCCATTTAACTTCTCTGCTTTCATACCGGTTAACTTCTCCCAACGTGCGATTATAACGTCAGCATATTTCGGGTCTAACTCCATCGTGTAACATCTGCGGCCTAACTGTTCACAGGCTATAAGCGTTGACCCACTGCCGCCGAAGAAGTCACCCACAAGCTCTCCTCTGCGGCTGCTGTTGGCTATTAGGCGCGCTAACAACCTAATCGGCTTCATTGTGGGGTGATCCTCGCTTCTTGATGGCTTATCTTCGTACAGTACTGTTGTTGGCTTATCGTTTTGCAGTCTCAACACCTCTTGGCGTAGCTGTTGCTTGCTCATCTTATTGAGTGGCTTGCGATTATCATCTATTACAGTTGTACTAGTGCGATCAAACGTGAAGTAGTGACTTGCACCAGACTTCCAGCCATACAAACACGGTTCGTGCTGCCATTGATAGTCTTGCCTTCCAAGCGTTGCTGAGTTTTTAACCCAGATTATCGCTTGTTTCATCGTCCATTCTCTTGTAGCTTCAACTGCTGATTCAACAATGTAAGAGTTTGAGTTGGCATGCCAAATATAAAAGGCTGCTCCTGGTTTCATAACCTTGTTAGCTACTGTGAAAGAGTCAAACAACAGTTTTGGTAGTGTAGCTAATCCATCGTTATGAACCTTCCCCGCATCAGACTCGTAATCAACCCCATATGGTGGGTCTGTCATTAACAGAGCTAATTGTTCACCTTGCATCAGTTTATCTATTTGTGCTGGATCGGTACAGTCCCCAATCAACAGTCTGTGTTCGCCTAATTGCCACAGCTCACCTTCTTTGCTTATCGGTTCTGTATCTTCATCTGGTTCTACTTCGTCAACCTCGCCCAGTTCCGCAAGGTCTGTCTTCGTAAATCCAAAGTCAAGCATATTAACACCCATAGCCTCGAGCTGCTCTAGTTCTGCTTGTAGGGCTTCTTCATCCCATGTGGCTATTTCGCTAACCCTGTTATCAGCTAATCTGAACGCTTTAATCTGTTCTGGTGTCAAGTCGTCGGCTACGATCACTGGTACTTCTTTTAACCCTAGCTTCTGTGCTGCTTTTAGCCTGGTGTGGCCAGTAACGATTACACCGTTCTTGTCTACCACTATCGGCACTTTAAAACCGAAGTCCTGGATACTGGCCGCTACTGCATCAACTGCCTTATCATTCTTCCTTGGGTTGTTACCATACGGTGTTATCTTCTCTATTGACCGATATTCCATTTTCATCTAAAACCCCCATTCGGCGAACTTCTCAAATCCTCCGCGCTCTTGGATATACTCCCACGCTCTGTCAACAGCATCCTGGTAAGGTATCTGCCCTTGTGGCTCACCGTCAATGATGTACTCTACAAAGTCGTCACCAATCGAGCACACAGCCTGTACCGGTTTACCCGCGTCGAGCGCTGCTAAATGCGAGCATATATTCAAAGTCACGTCAGCTTTACTCAAGTCTTTGCCATGCATATTGCCACCCCCAAGTGGAGCACCTACACCATAAAAGTCACAAGCTAACTTACGTCCTGTTAAGCCTGTGTCAACCCTTGTTCCTCCTGTCCAATCACCGACTGTGTTAGCTCGGATATTGTACTGTGGTAAGTGTTCTTTTACTATTCTGATGATTTCTTCTGTAGTAACATTTGACCAGTTCACTGTGGCTTGCTTTTTATCAAAGTCTAATACCAACTTGCCATCATAAGGCCATAACTCATACAACCCTTGGCACAGGCTTTTAGCAATAGAGTGGGCGCTACCACTTACATCACCATAAAAAATACCATTATCGCCACACTTAACACCGCCCTCTTGCGCTTTTGCTAGATGCCGATCTTGTTTAACTTCTATATAACGAACCTCATCACTATCTGGGTCAATCCCTTGTACGATCTCGCACACTGTCCAATATGGTACATTTATGTTTGTCTCACCGATTATAAACGCTTTACCGTGCCCGATCAGCACTTCAAAAGCGCATCTAACTCCGTTGGTATTTGTTTCTGTTTTGTAGCAATAATCTACTAGCGCCCCGGCTATCCTGTCTGCTATTTTATCTGGGTGTGCCGGGCTGACTGCTTCTGCTATCATAGAACCTCCTTTACTTTAAGTTATTATAACACCGCTTTTTGCGATCCCAAAACCACAGCTTTAACCGCCTCTATTAAAGCATCCTGGCCTTCTTGCTTGCTTTGTAACGCTTTCATGCACCGCTCATCTATCGTACCCTCAGCTATTAAGTGGTGAACAACCACCGGACGAGTTTGACCTTGACGATCTACCCGGGCATTGGCTTGTAAGTACTGCTCTAAACTCCACGTTAAACTAAACCAAATAACTGTGTGACAATACTCTTGTAAGTTTAAACCGTGGCCGGCTGAGGCTGGGTGGGCTAGTGCTATCTTCTGTAACCCAGCCATGAACATAACTGGATTTAACAACTCTGCTTCTGGTATTGCTTCTAGTATCCGCTCTACATCATGCTTGTACTGGTAAAACACTAACACCGGCTTGCCTTGGTTTTCATCAATTATATTCTTGAGGGCGTCTATCTTGTACTGGTGTACCTCTGTGTAGGATATGCCATCCTCTTGGTATACAGCACCATTAGCAAACTGCATTAACTTATTACAAAGCACGCCTGCATTGACCGCTGTTATCTCAGCGTCACCTATCTCTAATACTTGGTCTCTCTGGAACTGTTTATACTGCTGCATAGTAGAGTCGTACAACCTACATTTTACGACGTTGTCTACTCTCTCTGGGAGTTTTAAATAATCAGACGTTTTCATGCTTACTGTCACGTCGCTTATCCGGTTATATATCTTATCCTCGGCGCCTTCTTGCAGCTTCCAACTGTAAACTATATGCTGGTTTCTCTTATCTGGTATAAAGTACTTCTCTCGGTAACGTCCTATATACTGCTCTAAACGCTCACCCTGATCTAGCAGAAACATCTGCGACCATATATCCATCAGGTTCTGACTAGCCGGAGTCCCGGTGAGGGCTATAAAGCGTTTTGGCTTAATTCGCTTCAAAGCCTTAAACCTCATGGTATTATGTGCCTTAAACTTTGACGCCTCATCAATCACAACGGTATCAAACGGCCAATCGGGGTATTCACGCGCCAACCAGGGCACATTTTCAACGTTTATGATATACAGATCAACTTCTTGGCTTAAGGCCTTCCTGCGGGCTACAGCGCTGCCTAACACCAAAGAATAGGTTAAGTTGAAACCCCATTTCTTAATTTCATTAGGCCATACGTTGCGTGATACCTCTAATGGAGCAATGATTAATACCTTACCTTCCCCTAAAAAATTAAAGTCTGCCAACGCTGTTAAAGTTACAACAGTTTTACCTAACCCAGGTTCTAACCAGAGGTTGCAATGTGGGTGATCTAAGATAAAGTTAACACAATATTCTTGATAGCCGTGGAGGTTAACACCCATCTGTTACCTTCCAAAACCTATCTACACCATCTTTACTGTCAATGATAGTTACTGTTTGACCGTGATTAGCCAATTTCACAAAAGTGGCTACCTGTAACGGTCTCGGGACTTCCCCTGGTGCTTTTAATTCCACAAACTCAACCTTCCCTGTTGAGTGAATAACCAGCCTATCTGGCACACCAGCATTACCAGGGCTAACAAACTTAAAAGTTAAGGCTCTTTGCTTTTTAGCGCGTTTGATGAAGTAGCGTTCTATCTTACTTTCCATAAAATAACCTCTAATATGCCCCCATTTTAGCATAATCAATTTTTATTACCACTATTACTGTTCATTTTAATCCAGTCTATCATCATGCTGTGTTGCTCACTCATGCCTTGTGATACTTCTTTAATCTGAGAAACAATATCATTATAAGCCCCTGTATCACCAACATGCTGCTCTTTTAACTGATTCATCAGATCGCTCTTAATAGCCCTCATATCCATCTTAATATCAGCCACTGTTTGTTTCTGGTTAGTACTTGATATAGCAGTTACGAATATGTAGTTTACCGTAGTCATTACAATGCTTATCAATATATTCTCTAAATGCACTTTTATCACTCCTTTTTTACTTAGCTTACCGCAAAAAGATATTGTATAACCACTTAAAGCGAAGCGTATACTAAAATTGTGTCCATCTCCTTTAAATTATTTCCTAGAAAAACCAACCTAGTCATGAGGTTGGTTTTTTCGTGTCTACCTACTTTTATTTTTGCTATAAAGTATAAAACGCGTATTTACGTATATATGCATATATATAATATATAATATACTTATATTATATAAAAAAGGTAGACAGGTAGTACACCTATATATAAAAGAGACTTTTTACCTCTGTTGATTTTAAAATCTTTGATGTCAACCTTTTTGTCTACCACTCGTCAACCCGTCATACTTTTCGTGTAAACGCCACTTGACGTCCGTAGCCATTACCGAATCGTAGTTGACCTTTACCAACTTTATGTTTGTCCCACCCGTCAACATTATGTAGTGTTTTGCGTATTTGAGAAGCCTTGATGGGGTGTAGGTATTTTTGATCTCCGCCCAGGGCTTCAACCCATATTTCTATGACGCAAACTCTTTCTCTCAACTCATTACCAATCTCTTCAATAGTGTCAACCTCCCGCACCGACGTGATATACCGTCTTCTCTCGTATGGGCTACGTTCGTACCAATCGTTTGTGATAGGTATACTTAGATAATCCTCAATTGTACCTAATAGGTCATCATCCTCGGTGTGCTCAATCTGTTGGGCTACAGCTAGCGCGTTTTCTTCTGCTGATAGAGCCAGCATTTCACCTTTTTGCCACCTGTGAACAGCTTCCGCCCATATTTGATCTACTTCTGTCTGCTCCATATCCCACGCATACTTAACACCGCCTTTTTCGCCGCACTGCACGGGCCAAAAGCGCCGGTTACCTGTGCGATCTCTTAAGAATTCGGTTTCGTTGCTGGTACCCCAGAAAACACACTGGCGTTTGTGGTGAATTTTAACCCTACCGTAAGCTGGTCGGAATGAGTCCTCTTGCTTGCTTATAAAGTGTTTTACGGCTTCAATATCTGCTTTTTTGGTAGCTGTCATCTCACCTAGCTCTAAAAGCCACGATCCGATCAGTGCCTCATAAGCGTCTTTGCCTTGGACGGTCATCAAGCTGTTATTAAACCACTCACCACCTAACTTATTAATCAGCATGGTCTTACCGATGCCTTGAGCGCCAGTGGTTACTAGAGCGTAGTCAAATTTAACCCCCGGTTGATAAATTCTTGCTACCGCCCCACATAAAAATTTACGGGTTACGGTTCTCACATATTTAGTGTCTTCAGCCCCCAGGTAAGTAACTAAAAGTGTGTCAACCCGCTCTGCGCCGTCCCAAACTAACCCATCAAGGTAGTCTCTAACTGGGTTGAATTTGTTTCTCTCAATAACCTTTTCAAAAGCGTCGTAAGTTTTTTGGATTACATAAATACCGTAGTGGGTTTCAAGGTATACTCGCAGGTTTGCTGAGTCGCCATCCGTCCAGAAACCGTAATCAGCGATTTCTCGCCAAGGTAGATCCTTTTTTAGGACCACCCGTTGCGAGAATTCGTTTAACCCAAAACCATCTTTTAGTTTCGGATCGTTTTCTAAAATTATCTCAATGTTTTTAGTTGTTTTAGAAATAGCGCCCTTTTTCTCGTAGTCAAGTTTTTTCAGCCAATCGGTGTCCTCAGCCTTAAAATCCTCGGTGGCTTCAGATATTCTAGCCTTCCCGATCTCTACTTTCACCAGGTCGTCTTTGGTGGCTAATTCACACATTGACGTATAGCTGGGTAGTTTGTTAATTGCTACATCCACCCCCACTTTACTGTCTAATGCCCCAAAACGGTGAACTCGCACTAAGTCAAAAGCTGATAATAATTGCCCGCTGGCTGGATCAGTGGCGTGGTTGCTATATGCAAACTTACCATCATCATAAATTACTAAACCCGCTGCCGTGTGGCCGCCTGTGTAAGTGTAACGGCCTTCCCCAGCTGGTTTATACTCATCTGCTAAGAACTTATCAATCACTTCTGGTATATTATAGACTCGGTTAAAAGCGCCAATCACACCTGGCTTTTCTAAAGGGTCGCCTTGGGTTTTTTCTTCCCGTCTAATGTACTGCTCACCCAAACTCGGCCACTCTGAAACGTCTTGCCAGTTACGGTACTGTCTTAGCACACTGTCGGGGTCTAGGGTTTTACCTTGACGGTGTTGAAAAATATACTCAGCATCAGCGCTCACACTAGGCCAGTAAAACAGTCTTTCGTTTTGAAAGCCTGTAGGGTCAAAGTTATCCATGCCAATATCATCAGCAATTTTTAAAGCAATCGGCACGTACTCATCTGGTGTGACTTCCCTAGATAGTGGTATAATTACTCTATAACGTGGCTCCGCTTCCGTGTGGCTGTGGGTGGAGAATAAGATGAATTCATAATCGGTTGTCATCTCAATATCTTCCCCCAGCTGCGCTTGAGCGCTGTCAGCATCTAAGGTAATCATGCTGCGAGCTTTACATGATCCGTGTTTGCGGCTGCCGCCTTCTAAGTAGCCACCGACGAAACCACCGACGTCTTTAACTTCCGACTTCTCGTCCTTCGTCATGTTGCGGTACTCTCTTAGCGTCTCTTTAGTGATAACTGGTTCTTTTAACTTGTCCACAAACTGTGTCCAAGATAGTTTTTTGTTTTGCCACTTCGCTGATCGGCGTGTGTTGGCTGTTGCGATACTTACATCCACCATTTCCCCTCCTTATTTTTTATAGTACCTTGATATGAACCCTTCAGCGTTGAGTGGCAGACCTTCAGCCCACTTTGGTGTAACGCTTATTATACCGTTTATTTCATCAATTTTTGTTGTGCTTTTGGCTACACCTGACTTTTCCACAAGTTCCTCTATAATAATTTCATCATGAACGTGAGCAACGATTTTATATCCTGCCAGGTCAAGATTAAGCATCCCTTCGGCCAGCAAATCTCTTGCCACAGCTTGTGTAATATTTTCCACAAGTTTACCACCCCACGTTTCTTGTTTAGTAAAGTAAGCCGCCGTGCCTTGCCCATCATAACTAATTCGGTTGCCGTCCCACTTAGCCTTTTGGTAGGCTAGAAATCGGCCATTTGGCAGGGTAATAAACAGCGTTTTACCGTCATGACGGAAGCGTATAGCCCCTACACGGGTTGTTCTACCCAGACAGGCCTCTTTAGCCGCGTTATCAACTAATTGCCAGAGTCGCACAATGTTGGGGTTAGCGTCTCGCCATTGGTCTATAATTGGTTGCAGTTGGTTTTCTTTTAGGCCAATTTTAGTGGCACCCATGGCTTTTAAGGCATTAACTCCCCCACCATAACCACAGGCCAACACAGCTACCTTGCCCTTTTGCCTCATATCTTTGTCAACGTTGTCAATTTCACAACGGTACATCTTAGCAGCCGTGGCTTCGTAAATCTTCCCGTGATCGGCAAAGGCTTTTAGCGCCCAGGTTTCGCCTGCTAACCAAGCCAGCACTCTCGCTTCAATTGCACTAAAATCGCTGATCAGAAACGTGTAGAGTCTTGGAGGGATGAATGCCGTTCTAATCAGCGATTTCAACGCATCGCTATTAATACTAGAGTCTTTTTCTTTTACAAGTTCTCGGATTTGGTCTAACTTTTCACCTTCTATATCGCCCCGGGGTAAGTTTTGAACTTGTACTAACCTACCTGCCCAGCGCCCGGTTCTTGAAGCCCCGTAGAACTGCACCAAACCATGAATGCGGTTGTCACTACAGACGGTGTTGAGCATGGCTTGATATTTTTTCACACTTGTGTTAGCAGTTGCTTGGCGGTATTGCAAGGCTTTTTTAACAATTAACGGCGTCTTGGAGTCTTCTAAAGAAGCCTCCACGGCCTTTTTATCAACGCTAGTTAGCTTAGCACCATTCTCATTACACCAGGCGAGCAGTTGTGAGACGCTATTGGGGTTAGCTAGGCCTGTTAAGGCTTTCAATGCACAGGTTGCATTACTAGTCAACTTGTTGCTGATTTCCACCGCCGCCTCTACCAGTTCTCGGTCAATCATAAAGCCGTTGTCGTTAATTTTTTGATCCAGCGCGTACAGCTCCCATTCTTGGTCTGTTAGTGGGTGTTTTGACAAAACTTTTTCTAACTCCATCTCAACTACAACGTCTTGTTTACAATACTCAATGAACCTATCCCAGTCGTCAGGGTAATCAGCCGCTTTGTTCGGAGCGTGTGAGAGACTTAATTCATCCTGGCTCGTGTTTGGTTTACAAAAACGGCTGATTAGCCTAGCGCCTGCCTTATCTTTTTGCTGTTCTAAGTTTAGGTAGCTGGCTAGCTTGTCGAGGCTTTGTGGTAAGCCTAGCTCAGCCGCCCAGATCATTGTGCAACGCCACTGCGCGGGGTCTAGTTTAATACCAAATTCTTTAGCTAGGCAAACCCGCTCAAATTGGGCGTTGTGAGCGTACTTAATAACTTGTGGGTCTTGGAGAGCGTCAGCTAGTTTTGTCGGTAGCCCAGGTGTTGAGGTCAAGTCAATACACTCAACCCCGCACCCATCAATGCTATAAGCGAATAGTAAAACGCTAAAAGCGGTATCATCAACATAGCGATAGACGCCTACTTTTGCCAAGTCCTGCGGGCTGTAGGTTTCAATATCAATGTGTAGGGTTTTCATTTACTTAAACCTTTTATTATCTCATCTATTCGCTTTAGTGTCTCTAGCTCAAACGCCTCCATCTCAGCTACTTCATCAGCTACGTTTTTACGGTGAATAGGGAAGATTTGCAGTGAAAGCCCTGGTAACAAGTCGGTGTAAACCACAAAATATAGCGTCTGTAAGTCTTCATTAACTATGAAATACTGTAGCGCCTGTTCATGGTACTCAGCGGGGTACTTGTTCTCAACTAAACAACGTAAAACCACTTTAGCAGCAGGGCATTTAATCTCAACTGCCTCTGTAATTTTACCGTTATCATCTACTATGTAGCCATCTGGTGAAACCATAATACGCTCGTCCTTATCTGCTACCCAAACTGCACCGTCATTTATTACAGTCTTCTTAGTCTTTTTCTCAAACGCTTCAACAGCTTCTGGCTCTAGCAAGCTGCCCCGCTCCATCATAGAAAACACTCTGCCGTCCATTCTGAACTCATATAGGTCGGCGCTAATCGGCGCAGTTTGCACCATCTCCGCGATCAGCTCATAAAAGCCCTCTTTTGGTGAGGCGCTTTTACGGCGCTGATAGATATTTTTCAGCTTAGTACCAGTAATTTTACCTTCTCGGAACTCTAACCACTCATCACTTTGTTGTTGCACATTATTTACAATTTTCATATCTCAACCTCCTTATTACTTGGTTTGGTGGGGGAGTGCAGTAATGAAACTCCCCCTGTCTAGCCCTCTTCGCAGTTAGGCTAGACTGCGGCCTTTAGAGCCGCTGTTACGGACGGTAAACTATTATACATTTAACGAGAACTATCAGGAGGAAAGTACGTACCGTCCGTTATCAGCGACCCTAATTGTTAAGTTACTTAAGCCTGTCAATCTCATCACCGATGATGTCAATATCATCACGCTTCTGGCGTTTTTTATAAGCAGTTTTAGAGCCTGCTTCAATTATAGCGATTTCTCTCTCAGCACGGCGCTTAACCTCAATCATCTTAAAGGCTTTTATATACTCGGTCTCTTCTAGTGTTGCTAGGTAGTCAATGACCTCGGTAAGCCCAATCGTCAGCTCGCTCTTGTTCTTCATCAGCCTCACGTTGCCTCCTCTCGTCTCTTCTTAAAGCTTTATATTCTTCAGCATACAAATCGTACTCAGGGTCGTATTCATCACTCATATACTACCCCCTAGAGCTATCCAGGTTAAGAAAACTACAATTATTAGCACGGCTATCCCCATTAAAAGTAGCCCTGTATCACCATGAATATGCCTAGTCTTTTTGCTTTTCTTTAGACGCTGCTTATCCGACTCAGCTTTGCGTTGTGCTATGTAGTGGTTGTAACTGTTAGCGGCTTTAATCCGCTCAACAGTCCGTCGGCTCATATCATAGTTAATGCCAGCCCACCTTGCTACCATTACTACTGGGTATTTTGTCAGCTTGTATTTGATCTGTGCAAACTGTTTAGCACTAAACGATATTCTTGTTGCCATCATCCCCTCCTTTTGGTACAAACCTATTTAAGGCCCAGTCATACTCTGTGCCGATAGGGCCGTGCTTTGATCTTTTCCCACCAATTCGACCGGCTCTGGATGCTAGTTCTCGGTTAGCTGCGAAACCTTTAGGCCGGTCAGTTATTGTTGAGCCACCTTTGCGCCCAATGGTAGCATAAAAATCATCACCATATAGCTCTTTATTCTTTGCAGCCGTTTTGGCTGCGCCTTCTTTAGTCCCCGCCATCATGCGCTCCAGTAGTGGTTGGGACTCACGCTGTAGTAAACCACCCATATTAAACCAATACCAGCTGTCAGCAAGGTGATAATAATCCAAGCCGTCATGCTGTGTTTGGTCTGTTGCCTAACATAGTTCTTACTCATTTCTTCCCTTTCTTGCCAGTGAAAGCTGCAATAGCTATTACACCAACCACAATAATTAGGGTTATTAAAACTGCATCACTCATCCTAGTAGGTCATCCTCATCGTCAATTACATTAAAATCATCTTCAGCTTTGGCACGACCTCCAAGGTAATCACCATCAGCAATTTTCTGAACATTGTTCAGTCCTGCTGAGATGCCCTTGTTACCTGCTGTGTTGTAAGCGTAGAAGTTTAAACTAACCCGTGCATAACAGCCGCTGTAAACCTCGCTGCTGTCTAGTATTGGGTTAATATCTTTATCGACTACACCTGGGCGCTGAGCGCTGCTAACATTCATAAAGTAGCAGTCCTTATA
>Ga0123356_10002509_pt1 | contig 19603 bp, 18 predicted proteins | sample TergutEmb28metaG_2_FD_92546 | JGI IMG/M metagenome (GOLD analysis project Ga0123356, IMG submission 92546) | Embiratermes neotenicus P3 segment gut microbial communities from Petit-Saut dam, French Guiana - Emb289 P3 | ecosystem: Host-associated > Arthropoda: Insects > Digestive system > Gut ...
CAAGCCGGCTCCCGACGGGATTTGCTTGGTGAGCGTGATCATTACCGGTGGCAAATCGTATTTATTTTGCAACAAACGATATGCCTTAACACACAAATTTTCCTCATAACTGCAATGAAAATCAGCATTTAATATCGTAAAAGAAAATTCGGGTGAAGGAATGATCTCAATAGTATCTTCAAAATTTTGGCAAGGATAAAAAACGGTTTCCAAGGCATGATAGCCGGAAGGGAGTTTTTCAATGACATGTAAGCCAAGGTTAATTTTGTGAAAAACAGATGCTATCATGTTTTAAAACTGATAATATACGCTAAAACAAAACGATTGATTGTGCTGACCACTATCCAAATATAGCCAGTGTATTGCTCTGGGTTTGCGCACGGGTAATAGTGAGTTTTCATAGCGAAGGCTCACACCCAAATGGTTATAAAAGAGATACCCTATTCCGATAATACCTGCAAATTCAAAACGAAAGAAGGGCGGTGCGCCTACGTTTGTATAGCCATCCACTTTCTCCACATCCGTATTCTTAAATAAGATGCCGAAAGCCGGACCCAATTCCAATTCAAGCCCTCTAACAACTCTCCACTTGGCTAAGACCGGTATTTCGCCATACATCAATTGCAAAACATACAGGGGGCCATACATATTTCCATTTTCGTCGGTTTTCGGCGTATGTTTACAGCCTTTCATGATATAGTTTAATTCCGGCTGAATGAGCCACCTGCCATTTTTTGAGACGGGAAAATTAACAAACACACCTGTAAATGCCCCAAACTTATTATATCCCTCAAAAGGAAATCCATCTTTGGTAATTTGAGAACCGGTGAAGCCGATTCTCACACCGCCGGAAAAATTACTTTTCCCTTCTTTTAGGCTTGCAGGCTGGGTCGGTGTAAATCTACCTTCTTGTGCGTAAAGTGCAATGAAACAAACGAAAAAGAGTAGTATCAGTATCTCTTTTTTCATTTTACGCTTTTGAAAAATCTGATTTGTCCACACCACACAATGGGCAAGTCCAGTCATCGGGAATAGCTTCAAAAGAAGTTCCGGGGGCAACGCCATTATCGGGGTCGCCTTGTGCGGGGTCGTATTCATACCCGCAAACGTCGCAAATGTAAATCTCTTGCATAATGATAAATGATTAATGATAAATGGTTAATGGTTAATTATTCAGTGGCAACTTTCACAATATATCTTTTTCACTTCTTTATTATCGAAAACGGAAATGGAGAAAGTATCCAATAAGTTACATAGTTTGTTCGGGTTTTTTTTGGCGACTAATTTTACGGATTGGGTAAAAATTGAGCTTACGTATGTTTTTTCTTTGTGGGCGGCTAATCGTACAATAGAAAAAAGCAGGGATTCATTAACAGTTGAGTCGGAGAGGATTGGAGAGAGCTGATATAAGGCTGCTTCAAAATTTTGTGCTTGAATGAAAGTATTCGCTATCTCATCTGTAGTTTTAATATCTTCAACATTTTTCTTAATCAATGTTCTGCAAACCACTTTTTTCCCGTTTAACAGCAAGATGTTAATATCAATAGCTTTGGTAAGTTCAATTTGTGGAGGGATGGCGCCGATTTTTGCATGAAACATATTTGATTTGGGAGTGGAATCGTTGGCAGCCAAAATCTTCTCAATAGAAAGAGATTTGGAAACCATTCCTCTAAAAGGCTTGTTGTGATCTACTTGCGGTACGCGGCAGTTGTATTGCTCTTTCTGAATAAAGTCTAATACAATAGCTTTTCCGGCTTTGGAAAGTAGTCTTTTAACATTTTTTGCATCGTCGGATTGCAGAAAGACATCGCCATTTTCGTCCCAATAAAGCATGTCGTAAATCTGCTCCAATTCAGGGTCTTCCGTACATTTTTTACAAATCGCTTCATTATAAAAAGAGAGACCGGCAAATCCTTTCGAAATAGGGAGATCTTTTTGTTTGGAAGCAACGGAATTAAACACCTGAATACTAAGATCGTTTCCCTGCACAAACGAAATATAAACAGAACGGTAGTTTCGGTCAATGCCGCAAGCAAATCCGTAAATAGTATATTGTGGAGACAATAGAGAAGAGATTCCCGAAGGTGTTTTCAATAAGAACTTTAACAATTCTATACTCAAATCGTAATAGGTATAATCCTTATCGCCTTGATGGGCTTTTGCTTTCGCAACAATCTCGTTGCCTTGTGCAGTAAATCCGTATTTTTTAAGTCGTTGCGACGTGTATTGCAAAGGCGGTTCATTTTGATCGGTAAGTTTGTCTTTCATAGTTTGAAAATCTGCCTGCATTTGCGCAACCGAATCCAACATTTGATGATTGGTATAAACCGAACAGCCAAATAATTGCAGCCGAAGATCGTCAACCATCGCAATAAAACAGCTTTTTAGAATAGCCGGATCATACTTGAGCGGATTGAAATTTTTTTGAAATGTTTGGTACCGGTCGCTGTTTTCCGTAACTATATCAATATATGAACCGGTAGGCTGTGAAAAACACAAGTTGTTACATATTAATAGAATAAATAACAAAAAACACAAAAAATTTATCTTATGCATACTTTTTAGCGGGGTAGATAATCAGGTGCGAAAATATATAATTTATCATTTTAGCATATCACCAATATTTTAATATTTTTGCACATTTGTATTATAAGCCATAAATAATGATAAATCACATCAAAAAACGTCTATTAAATCGTTGTCTGAAAAAACATAAAGTTGCAAGGGAGAAAAGAATGCTCTCATTAGAGCAAACCCGTAGTATGGGTATTCTTTGCCAAATTACCGATGAAGAATCATATAAAGAAATTTATGATTTGGTTTCAAAACTTCAGTCTCCTAAAAGAACAACCCGACTTATGGGGTATATCAACCAAAAAGAAGTGCCTTATTATTGTTTGCCGCAATTGTCTGCAGATTATTTCTCAAATAAAAATCTGAATTGGTTTGGAAAACCTCATTTTGTTCAATTAGATGATTTTATTAATAAAGATTTTGATATTCTTATAGATTTTTCGCGAAATGATTTGGCGCAACTACGCTACATCCTTGCCTCTTCAAAAGCCAAACTCATCATTGGCGCCAACGAATACGCTCAGGATTTGTATGATATTTATATTAAGGATGAAGCCAACTTAGATAATCTTAAACTTTTGAAAATCATTCACAATTACTTACTTAAATTAACAGGAGGATAAATTTTATGAATTCATATAAAGGCTTGGGAGTAGCCATGGTTACTCCTTTTTTACAAAACAGAGAAGTGGACTATGTTAGCTTGGAGAAATTAGCGAATCATCTCATTAATAGTGGGGCAGATTATTTGGTGGCACTGGGAACCACCTCCGAATCTCCCACCTTGACCGATGAAGAAAAACAGAAAATTGTTTGCACTATCGTTCAGGCAAGCCAAAACAGGGTGCCTGTAATTGTGGGAATGGGAGGACCCGATACGCAGCGAATTATCCATCAATTTAAAACTTTCGACTTGTCGGGTGTGAGCGCTATTTTGTCGGTTACCCCTTACTACAACCGTCCTACGCAAGCCGGTCTGTTCGAGCACTATCAGGAATTGGCGTATCATGCGCCGCTACCCATTTTTTTGTATAACGTGGGAAGTCGTACCGGGTGCAATTTAGAGCCCGACACTACTTTGAAGCTGGCAGAAAACAAAAACATCATCGGCATCAAGGAAGCCTCCGGTATCATGAATCAAATCATGTACATAGTAAAACACAAACCGGAAGGGTTTTTGGTTGTTTCAGGAGATGATGCTATCACTTTGCCGCTCATGGCAGTGGGGCTCGATGGGCTTATTTCCGTAACTGCCAATGCCTTTCCATCCGAAATGGCACAGATGATACATTTGGCTCAGGAAGGAAATTTTAAAGATGCCGCTGCTATTCATTACCGTCTTTTGGATATTATTCAGGCGTGTTTTAAAGAAGGAAACCCTGCCGGTGTAAAAACCTTTCTAACAATGCAAAATCGTTTGGAATACTATCTGCGATTGCCATTGGTAAGAGTATCGGAAGAACATCAAAAACATATTAAAGAATTGTTGCTGAACATAAACTCTGATTAATAAATGTATCTCAAAACAAATTTTTTTACAACAACCTTAGCCATATTGTTTTGCGTTGCATTGTTGCTGCCGCCGCCTATCGTATTTCCTCTCTTTAATTTCAAATTTCAAGCGGTGGATTTTCTAATGCCTGTATTGTTGGGGGTTATTGTAATTAACAGATGGTATAAAAATTGGAATGAAAACTATGTAAAACTGTTGGTATGTATTATCCCTGTCATCTTGATTTCCATTTTTCTGAACCGGCAATTCAAAGCGATCAATGACTATTTTGAGATTTATCGAATTTTTACCTATTTGGTAGTTTTTATTTTTTTTAAGGAATTATATAAGCCTAAATGGTTTAACTCTACTTTTGATATACTTTTTGTAATCCTGTTAGTTTTTAATCTACTTCATTTTCATAATATTTTCCATTTTAACCAAATTGTGATGCCCGTTTATTGTGGAGAAGATAATCATCATTTGACCCACTTTGGGTTAAATTCGTTGTTACAGCCCGCCACTAAAAGAATGCTTGGAACATTGGCGAATCCCAATAATAATGCGATATTATTTATTATGCTAACCATTCGGTATCTCCCTAAAACAAAATGGAATATGAGAGAGATCCTTTTTTTCACCGCAGGGCTTATTGCCATTTTATCCTCTCAATCCAGAACTGGTTTTCTTGCATTTAGTGTGATTTTTTTTGTTAATTATTGTTTCACCCAAATTTCATGGAAGCCACTCATCATCCAAATCGCAGGAGTGTGCCTTGTATCATGGATATTTCTAACTTTTAATTTTTTTGGAAACTATAATCATACTGTTGTTCAAAATAATAGTGATTATCTGTTATCTCTAACAAACAGCAGTACGTTTACCTCATCATCGATACAAGCCCGATGGCGTATTTGGCAAGAATTAACGCTTCAATTTCTGCAAAAACCTATATTTGGACATGCTCCACAGAAAAATTATTTTTATGCCAATCAACTTTATGCAGAGAACGGTTACATTCTTTGGGCGTGGCGGTATGGAATTTTTGGACTTGCCGCATTTGTTGCCCTTTTTCTTTTACCTATAAAGAAAATCATTCAAAACATTCGCACCTCAATAGAAGCAAAACAGCTTTTATTGGTCATTATTATATTTATTATTACGAACTTAACCAATTCACCGCTTTCCCATACTACATTATCTCTAATGTTTTTTATTTTTGTAGGAATTTTTTATTGTCAATATTATCATTCAAAAAATGAAGCTGTTAATCAAAATTAGAAATAGATTTCGTATTCGAATCTCACGACTTATAAAACCGATCATGCTCCTTCAAAAACATAATTTTCAAGGAGAAAGAATTAACAATACCCGCATCGGTTCTTCCACTTTTATTGATCATGCAAAAAATCTGTTTCTGAGTAATAATATTTACATTGGACATCATAACTACTTGGAAGCAAGTAATAAAATAACGATTGAGGAAGGGGTTCAAATAACTAACTTTGTGAGTATAACCACTCACTCCAGTCACAATACCATTCGATTATACGGAAAACATTATACACAAGTTTCAAACAAGTTAGGTTATCTGTCTGGTTCCATTTTTATTGGTGCTTACACTTTTGTTGGTCCTCATTCACTTATTATGCCCAACACCAAAATAGGTAAAGGATCAATCGTTTGCGCTTACAGTAATGTGAAAGGCGATTTTCCCGATTATTCGATTATCGCTGGGAATCCTGCCAAAATAATTGGAAATACGAAAGAGCAAGACCAAAAATGGATGGAGCAATACTCTGAATTACAACAGTATTATTACGATTAAGAAAAAATGTTGCGTCAAATAAAAGCGAAACTTTCCTCCGATTTTACTAAAAACATATTCACTATTTTTTCCGGAAATGTTATTGCGCAAGCGATCCCTTTTCTGTGCGAGCCCATTCTTACCCGAATCTATTCTCCGGAAGATTTTGCCGTATTAGCCGTATATTTATCTGTAGCAAACCTCTTTTCTATCATTGCAACAGCACGTTATGAGTTGGCAATCATGCTTCCGAAAGAAGATAGAAAAGCCATAAATGTTTTAGGGCTTTCATTTGTCATTAGCTTAATTGTGAGTGTTTTGTCTTTTTTGATAGTTTTGATTTTTAATGCCAATATTTGTAAAATACTTAACAATGAGGATGTTTCAGGCTATTTATATTTAGTACCGCTTTCTGTGCTGTCGGTTTCCTGGTATAATGTGTTCAATTACTGGAACTCAAGAAAAAAGAGGTTTCGTAATGTAGCTATTTCTAAATCTGTTGAAAGTACTACCTTGGTTGCCACAAATATTGCGCTTTCTTTCTTAAAATCATTGGGTTTGATTCTTGGACAAATAATTGGCTATTTTGCAGGTGTAGTAGCGCTTTGCTTTGCCTTTCTTCGCCGCGATAAGAGCCAGTTAAAAAACATTAACACACAAGAGATGAAAGGAATGGCAATTACCTATCAAGATTTTCCAAAAGTGAACAGTGTGCAGGCATTTGGAGATGTGCTTAAGCAGAGCGGGGAAATATTTTTGCTTTCCTATTTTTATTTAAAAGAACAGGTGGGGCTTTATTCGCGAACGTTGAGGCTACTATTTGCCCCTTCCGCCTTAATTGGCTCTGCCGTAGGGCAGGTTTTTTACCAAAAAGCATCGGAAACATACCATAAAACCGGTGATATTAGAAAATTAGCCTTCAAAGTACTCATTGCTTTAGCTTGTATCAGTTTACCGTTTTACACCGTAATCTTTTTTTGGGGAGAGGACCTTTTTGGCTGGTTTTTGGGCGAAAACTACCGTATTGCAGGTATTTACGGAAAGTACTTAACCCCTTACCTTTTCTTTCGTTTCATTACTTCCCCCATTTCACAAATTCCATTAATTGTGAAAAAACAAAAAAAATCATTATTATTGAGTTGGTTAGGACATTCAATCTATCTGTTTGCCATCATACTGGGAGGTGTTAAAAGTAACATATTATTGGGGTTTACATTTTTAAGTATTTTTGCTTCGGTCTATTATTTAGGGTTAATTGCTTGGTTTCTAAAAATTTCCAAAACATGAAAAAGTTGCTTCTTATAGGTTCTAATGCCATACATACTTTCAATTATTTTCGCTTAATTGAAGATTATTTTGATGAAATAGTGCTAATAACCGTTACTAATAATGAATTTGAAGCAACAAAATTAACCCACAAATATGCCGTTTATTCTTCTTTAAAAAATCCCTTTAACTATTTTACTGCCATCAAAAAGTATCAAACTATCTTGGAAAAAGAAAAACCGGATATTATTCATATACAGCAGATTTCAACATATAGTTTTTTATTGATTAAAGCCTTGAGAAGATCAAAATTGTCTATCCCTGTTGTTGTTACGGCTTGGGGAAGCGATGTTTTGTTAGTTCCCCAAAAAGGGTGGTTGTATAGAAAGATGGTGCAATATGTACTGAATCAAGGAGATCTATTTACAGCTGATGCACAATTTCTATCCGATGAAATGCAAAAATTAACACCAAAAAAAATTGAGGTTTTGGTCGTAAATTTTGGAATTAATGTTGAAAATATTTCCATTAATAAGGAGAATATTATTTATTCCAACAGATTACATGAACCGTTATACAGGATTGATAAAATCATCATTGCTTTTTCAAAATTTATGCAACAACATTCGGATTGGAAATTGGTGGTTGCAGCTACCGGAACCGAAACGGAGAATTTGAAACAATTATGTAAAACACTTGAAATAGAATCACAAGTTGCGTTTTTAGGTTGGGTAGATGCCAAAACCAATTCGGAAAACTACGCCAAAGCCAAAATATGGGTTTCCATTCCCGTAAGCGATGCCACCTCTATTAGTTTGTTGGAAGCCATGAGTTTGGGTTGTATTCCTGTAGTAAGCGATTTGCCGGCAAATAAAGAATGGATACAGGATACAGTAAATGGAATACTTATAGATGACGTTGATGCTCCTTTTTTTGAACGGTTTGCTGAAATAGAATTTGAAAAGGCGATTGATATAAACAAAAGACTTATTGCGGAAAAAGGGACAAAAGAAGTGAACAGGAGGATATTTTATGAGGTTTACGACAAGATATTAAAGAAAGTTGTATTCTAGTTTCGCATACAAATTCAAAAGTTTAGATTCTTCTGTTTTCCAATTATATTTTTCTATCACGGCTCTTTGTCCGTTTTGTCCCATCTCTTTAGCTAACTCAGGATTGTTGATCAATTGCTCAATGGCTCGTTTAACTTCCTCTACATCATAAGGATTAACGCAAATGCCACAATATTCTTTTTCTACAATATCTTTCCAAAAATCAAAATTGGTGCAAACAACCGGTAATCCCATTAAAAAGTATTCAAATAGCTTTGTATTTGAAAGATTTCCGATATGCCCTTTGCATTGAGGTATATAATCCAGCAAAGCGATGCCTACCGTTGCCTGTGAAAAAACTTTCTCGTACAACAACTGATGTTTGATGCTTCCCATGAAATTCACTTTTTCCCACCCTTTTAACGAACACAATTGAGATAAATATTTACTTGCCGCTCTATTGGAAGCTAAAATAAAATGAACATTATCCATCGTTTCAATAGCATCAACAACTTTATGAATATGCCATTGTGCAGAGATTCCGCCTGTGTAAGTCAGGGTTCTGTTTTCGTAATTTGGAATAAGAGAGGATATGTTTTCCGGTAAAACGGGAAAGTTAAAAATCAATTCTGCGTTCGGGCAAACAGGCTGTAATCGCTCGTATGTCCAATGATAGCAAAGCGATAAACCTTTAAAATACCGGCAGGCATTTATTTCATACTTTTCAAAAAAACGAGCCACAATTCCTCTTAAAAATTTGGGAATATAGGGCTTTGCTTTCATGGTAGAAGGATAGTCTTCATGGCTGTCATAGATAACAGTTTTTCCAAGTTTAGCTAATTTTATGCCGGTAGGGAGTAGCTCAGGATCATGAAAATGATAAATAGCTGCATCTATTTCCTTGGCTTTTTTTAAGATTTTGTTTTTTGCAAATAATAAACGACAAATGCGATTTTTCGTAAAGAAATGGGTAGAAATAATACTTACTCCTTGACAAACTTCATTAGGTTTTTGGTCAGCCACTAATAAAAAAACCTGATACCCATTATTTTGAAGGGATACGCTTATTTTATCTAAAATCCGAACATCATACCGGTTGTGAACAGTGGTTATTTGGCATACTTTTATCATGGGTATAATTCAATTAATTTATTAACAATTCTTTCTGCCGCATAACCATCCCAAAGATAAGGGATTGAGCCTTTTTTCCAATTATTGTTAAAAAGTTTTTCTAAAGCCGGTTTAATAGCAACAGGGTCTGTACCAACAAGTTCGTTTGTTCCTATTGTACATGTTTCGGGGCGCTCTGTGTTATCTCGCAGGGTTATGCAGGGAATGTTTAAACAGGTCGTTTCTTCTGTAATGCCCCCCGAATCTGTAATCACACATTTTGCATGTTTAACAAGATATAAAAACTCTAAATACCCCATGGGTGAAATGGTATGTAAATTTTTTGCTTTCAGGTTAAGATCTTCAAAAATTCTAACTGTTCTTGGATGAACAGGGAAAATTACAGGGAGTTCACAAACGTTATTTACGATGGTTTCTAAAAACAATTTGAGCTGTTCCGGATTATCCACATTATTAGGACGATGTAGCGTTAGCACAAAATATTGTGTTTGCTGCAATTTCAAAAGATCAAAAAAGAGAGGTTTTTTTAAATAGGGTAGATTTGCATTAAGCGTATCAATCATCACATTGCCAACATAAAATATTTGAGATTCTTTAATCCCTTGCTGTTTCAATATATTGTTGGCAAACTCCGACGTCGTAAAAAAATAATCGGCAATACTGTCTGTTACCATTCTGTTAATTTCTTCAGGCATAGTAAGATCGAAAGAACGAATACCTGCTTCTACATGGGCAACTTTAATACATAATTTTTTTGCTACAATGGCGCAAGCCATCGTAGAGTTTACATCGCCTACAACCAGTACCAAATCGCAGGGATTCTTGATTAATTCTTTTTCAAAAGCAATCATAATTGATGCTGTTTGTTCTGCCTGTGTTCCCAGTGCGCAATTCAAATTCACATCAGGCAACGGGATATTAAGTTGCTCAAAAAAAGTATCACTCATTGTTTTATCATAATGTTGTCCGGTATGAACAAGATGATAGTGTATGTCTATGTCTTTGTTTTGCACATATTTAATAGCTTTAATAATGGGCGCAATCTTAATGAAGTTAGGGCGTGCACCCACAACGAGGGTAATTTTCATTGGGTATTTTTTAGCTGTATTTTTGAGGCACAAAAGTAAAAAAAACTTCTTATATCACTCTTTGCTTTCTGTAAATCTCCTCCATCAATAAAACCCCACTAATCTGATTTGCCATTTTAAAAGAAAATTTTTTAATCATCTTGCGAAACGGATAAAGGAGTTTGATTATTGGAGCAACAAAAGGAGCATATTGGATGTGTAAATGGACGTATGCTTTTCTAAATCCGAAATTTTTCTCTCTAAACTCTTGAAAATTAGTTTGGTGATATATGTTTCGACTACCTCCGCAAAGGTATTTTCCCTGTTCAATATCCTCTCTGAAAAAGTTGTAAACGAAATACATAATGGCAAGATTAACCCGTTTTTTTTCAAATGATGGATCAGATTTTAATGTAACCAAATCTATATGAGTGGAATTGACCTTTACCCTATAATATGCGGCTAATTGTTTACGCTCTTTGTCAAATGCGCCAAAAACCATATCTTTCCATTGTTTAACGTCTTCACAAAAACGATTTTTTTCAGTATTAAATGTGCCTGTTTTATTATAGGTTTGCCATGCAGATTTATGAATGTCAAACATTTGTTCAGCATATTCTTTTATCTCAATAATGCGAACATCAAAATTTTTGGTAGCTTGATTTATTTTAGTCCGGCGGTTGCTACTAAGGGCGGTAAATTCAAATGGTTTATCTAATATACAATACCACCAACCGGTAGGATATTTGCAGTCAAAATGTGTTGTCCAACAAGCAAATAACGGGCGATTGGGTTTAAATGCTTTCCAAAAGTTTTTATTTTTTAAAATCTTTATATCAGCCTCTCCATTAGGGGCGCAAATGGGCAACAAGGCATGGTTATAGTAGCGCCATTTGAGCTCATTAGCATTTTGTATATGAATATTTTGCATAAAGATAATATATCTAAAATAGTGGCTACAAAAGTAAGGTTTTTATTAATTTTTTTTATAAGAGATTTAGCCAAAACATTTTTTTTTATTTTTGCAATCTCGTTTAAAATTTCTAATATTCTATGGCACATTATCTTGATCCTAAAAATGACCTAACTTTCAAACGTGTTTTCGGTGAGCACAAACATCTTTGCATCAGTTTGCTTAACAGCATGTTGCCCCTTGAGCAGCCGATTGTATCCATTGAATATCAAACCGGTGAACTAATACCGGAACTCGTTGATATTTTGCGTAATTCGGTGGTAGATGTACGCTGTACAGATGCCGAAGGCAGGCAATTTCTTGTAGAAATGCAACTGTTTTGGTCTGAAAGTTTCAGGAGTCGTATTTTGCTCAATGCTTCAAAGGCTTATGTAAAACAGTTGGATAAAACTCAAAAATTCAATCTACTACATCCTGTTTATGCTTTAAATTTTGTTAATGATACATTTGAGAAGTCTCCTGAAATGAAAGATGAATATTTTCATCACTATAAAATAGTAAATATTAAAGACACCAAAAAACAAATCAAAGGTTTGGAGTTTGTCTTCATTGAGCTACCCAAATTTAAACCACAAAATAGAGCAGAAAAAAAATTGCACGAATTGTGGCTTCGTTTTCTCACTGAGGTCAACGAAAGCACCAACGAAATTCCCCCTGAACTTCTTCAAAACGAGCTGATCAGTGAAGCAGTAAAATACATGGAAACAGGTGCTTATACAAAAGACCAGTTAGAAGCATACGATAGATGGAGAATTGATACCATGACTGCATTAAGTATGATAGATGATGCCTTGATAAAAGGGATAGCAGAAGGCAGAGCGGAAGGAAAAGCAGAAGGCAGAGCAGAAGGAAAAACAGAAGTGGCGATTCAACTGTTAAAATTAGGCATCTCAATTGATGATATTATGCATAGTACAGGGTTCACTTCAGAAAAAATATACAGTTTGAAAGAGAACCTTGTTTTATGCCCAAATTAGCCTCCATAATTCTCCCCTGCCGAAACGAAGAAAAATACATTGAACAATGTATCCAATCTTTAATTAACAATCAATCAGATAAGTTTCCCTTAGAAATTATTGTGGTGGACGGCATGAGCGCCGATAGAACAGTTGCAATAGTGCAAAACTATATTCATCAATTCTCTTTTATTAAACTGCTTCAAAATCCTGACAAAACAGTTCCTTTTGCCATGAATTTGGGAATTAACCACGCACAGGGAGAATATATTATTCGTGTTGATGCTCACGCCACTTACCCTGAAAATTATGTGGCATCACTCATCACTCATCTAATCTCTTTAAATGCTGATAATGTGGGCGCAACATGGAAAACAGACGTTCTTACAAAAACCAAAAAAACACTTGCCATTAAAGAGACGTTAGCAAATCGTTTTGGCGTGGGTAATGCGCTCTTTAGAATTGGTATTGAAGAAATTAAGCAGGTGGATACCGTTCCTTTTGGATGTTACAAAAAATCTGTTTTTACAAAATATGGACTTTACGACACCCGCCTCACCCGAAACCAAGACATTGAATTGAATAAGAGAATTTTAAGAGGCGGTGGAAAAATTTATCTTGTGCCCGGTTTAGCATGTGTGTATTATGCCCGCGAAACTTTTTCAGCTATTGCTAAAAATAATTATAACAACGGGTTATGGAATATTTTAACGGTAAAATTCACTAAAAAATGCTCCTCATTATCTTTACGGCATTTTGTGCCGCTTTGTTTCTTTTTATCTTTACTACTTCCTCTGTTTTTTTGTTTTTTGTACAAACCTGTGATATGGATTACATTGCTTTCATTAATTCTGTACCTCAGTTTTTTAACCACGATTGGTGCTCGGTTAGCCATTAAGAAAAAACTTAATTTTTTCTATTTGCTTTGGGGTTTTATTACGCTTCATTTTTCATACGGGCTTGGCTCATTGGTTGGTATTTTTAAATTTCCATGAAATTATGAATATTTTAGACACTATCTATAAAAAAAAGATCGCCTCTTATCTTAATACTAACGAAAACAATATCTTTCTTTATTGGAAAGGTCGTGTGGCGTTGTATGCCATTTTAAAAGCAATGGGGGTAGGAAAAGATGATGAGGTAATTCTGCCCGCCTTCACCTGCGTGGTGGTTCCCAATGCCATCCTCTATCTGGGTGCAAAACCGGTTTATGTGGATATTGATTTAACTACTTACAGTCCTCGTTTTGAGGATATAAAAAAATCAGTTACGCCGCGAACGAAAGTCATTATCTGCCAAAATACATTCGGGCTGAGTTCTGATATTGAAAAAATTACAACATTTGCAAAAGCACAGAATATTTTTACCGTTGAAGACTGTGCGCACGGTTTCGGAGGGTTTTACCACCAAAAACCCAATGGTACCTTTTGCGATGCCGCCTTTTTTTCTACCCAGTGGAATAAACCCTTTTCAACCGGCACCGGCGGCTTTGCGCTGATTAACAACGCAAGTCTTCTTGAACCCATCCAAGCGATTAACCAAGATTTAATGCTCCCTTCATTAAAACAGAAAATCTCGTTGAAACTCCTTTATTTTGTTAGAGAAAAACTGATTAATAAACATACGTACTGGACTTTAGTTAAATTTTATCGGTTTTTAAGTAGAAAAAATATGGTGTTGGGATCTTCTTCAAAAGAAGAGATAATTTCTGCTAAAATGCCTCCAGACTATTTCATGAAACTCTCTGATGTTCAAATTAAAAAAGGGATAAAGAACATTCGCACACTCCCTGAAACCTTTGCTGTGCGTAAAAAAAATGCTCAAATCTATACGGAATATTTGATGGCAAAGGAAAAAAATCATGTTCCTTTCTCCATATTTGAAAATCATTCTTTTTTGAAATATCCATTATTGGTAGAAAACCGAGGCGAAATCTTTCGTTTGGCTGAAAAACACAACATTGAACTGGGAGACTGGTTTAGCAGTCCGTTACATCCTGTTCAAAAAGATTTTGAACGCTGGCAACTCAATCCTGCGCTATTTCCTAATGCTGTTTACGCAGGAAAACATATTATCAATTTACCCACAAGCATAAAAGATTCTACACGTGTGCTTCAATTTTTAGAAAACTCATTAACCATTAGTAATTAACCACTAATCACAAATCATTAATTTCGTCATTTAAAAAACTTTTTTAAGTGATACAAAAAAAATAGATTTTTGCACCCGATTTATGATAACTCAAGCCTCTCGTTTTTTCGTGTCTCAATTTTCCAAAATGCGTCGCTATTGTAAGCAAAAGTTGGGAATTAGCAACACTATTCTGATGCTGAGTTTTTTCACCGGTGTTTTTGGGGCTACTTCTGCCATCATCATTAAAAACCTGCTGCACTTTACGGCTTCTTTTTTGGCAAACGCATTTCCACATGCGGAGCACAACTACTTCTATTTAGCTTTTCCTTTGTTGGGGATATTGATTACCATTGTTTTTGTAACCCGCTGGATAAAAGATGATTTAAGTCATGGTGTGAGCAAAGTGCTGGGCGCAATAAGTAAGGATAACGGCAAACTGAAATCGCACAACATGTATTCTTCCATGGTGGCGAGTTCTATCACGGTGGGGTTCGGAGGTTCGGTTGGCTTGGAGGCGCCTATGGTGCTCACAGGCTCTGCTATCGGCTCCAATTTGGCACGCTATTTCAAAATGAGTCCTAAAAATACGGTACTGCTGCTGGCTTGCGGGTGTACCGCCGCTTTTGCCGCCGTTTTTAAAGCGCCCATTGCAGCGCTCGTGTTTGCTATAGAACTGTTAATGATTGAGTTTACGGCTGCTACGGTGCTCCCCCTCATGATTGCCGCCGCCTCAGGAATTGTACTCTCTGTGCTGTTTATGGGACACAATGTGCTGTTTTTCGTGTCTGCAGATGCTTTTAATGTGAAAGATGTGCCTTACTATTTAATACTTGGCGTTTTTACCGCACTCATATCTCTCTATTTTTTAAGAACTTTAAGAGCAGTTGAACATTGGTTTTCAAAAATGAAACGCAAATACTTGAAAGCAATCTTGGGAGGATTGTTTTTGGGCGGGTTAATTTTCTTTTTCCCCATGTTTTACGGAGAAGGTTATATATTTATAAACGACATCTTATCTTCAAATGCGCCGGAACTTATTTTCAAAAATTCGCCCTTTTTCGCTTTTACCCATTTGCCCTTACTGTTTTTAGGGTTGATTTTGGCGGTTATTTTATTGAAAGTGATTGCTACTTCTGTAACTACAGCTTCCGGAGGTGTAGGGGGAACCTTTGCACCATCGCTCTTTATCGGCGGTTTCTGTGGCTTTTTTGTTTCACATTGCCTAAATCTCTTTTTTGGATTGCAATTGCCTTATTTTCATTTTATTTTAGCCGGCATGGCAGGTATTATGTCGGGCGTGATGCTTACGCCGCTTACGGCAATTTTTCTCACTGCCGAACTGTCGTCAGGTTATTTTCTCCTCATCCCTTTAATGATCACCTCATCCATTTCTTACCTGATAGTTTCACCTATTGAAAAATATTCGTTGTATGGAAAAAAATTGGCAGAAAAAGGAGAGCTGAAAACCCACAACAAAGACTATTTTGCTATGAAGAAAGTAGATTGGCGCACCTTCATTGACCATGATATTGCCGAAATTCCCGTTCACAGTACGCTACGAGACTATACCCAAATCATTGCCAAATCTACCCGAAATCTGTTTGTGGTGATAGATGCACAGCAAAAGTTTGTCGGATTGTTGGTAATGGATTATCACCGTGAAACTATTTTCGACCAAAGTAAATATGACACTCTTTTTGTAGAAGATCTCATGATTGAGCCGGAAGAATTTGTGTATGAGGATGATTCTACTAAAACAGTGATTGAAAAATTTAAGCGTACCGGCAACTACAATTTGCCCATCATCGGCTCCGACAGATCTTATATCGGGTTTCTTTCTCGTGCAAAAGTTCTTACCGCGTACCAGGACTTTATAGCAGAGGAATCTATTTAGGCTGAAACTCCGTGTTTTTTTTGCTGAAGAAAATTATTTCAAAATTTTCAAAAACTCCACTGTTAAATCCCATACTTGCTGCACGGTATCAATCTTCAGTTTCTCATCGGGAGAGTGAACGCCACGGAGCGTTGGTCCGTATGAAACCATATCCAAGCCTGGGTATTTTTCAGAGAACAGGCCACATTCCAATCCGGCGTGAATGGCTTTCACTTCAGGTTCCTTATTAAACAGATTTTGATAGGCTTGAGTCAACACTTTCAAAACTTCCGAATCGGGGTTAGGCGCCCAACCAGGGTAACCATCGCCGCAATTCACTTCATCGGCGCCAATCGTGAAAAACGATGCAGAAACCATATCCACAGCATCCTGTTTCTTAGACTCTAACGAGCTGCGCTGGCTGGTGGAGATGAAAATCTTTTCATCTTTAAACTTAATGGAAGCCAGGTTGGTAGAAGTTTCCACAAAATTAGGAATATCCTGCGACATTGCCAGCACGCCGTGCGGGCACACATACAGTGCATTCATCAGGTCTATTTGCAGCAGTTCGTTCAAAATCTTCTTCGGCATTTTGGCTTCTTCAAAAGTTACGGTAACTCCGGGATCGGTAATACGCAACTCATCCTTGTACGTTTTATCCATTTCCTGAAGATATTTTTCAAATGCTTCTTTTTTTGTTTGAGGAATGATGATATGAGCGCGACCTTCGCGGGCAATGGCATTGCGCAAGTTGCCGGCATCCATATCTGCGATAAAAAGATCGTAATCCTGATACGCATTCCACAAAATGCGGTTTAGCAGTTTTACGGCATTCCCGCGACCTTTATTAATGTCATCTCCGGAGTGTCCGCCTTGTAAACCCTTCACATATATATTATAAGCTATTTGGTTTTTCGGCAATTTATCTTCCCACTCAATATCAAGAATAGCTTGAGTATCTTTACCTCCGGCGCATCCGATAAAAAATTCGCCTTCATCTTCCGAGTCTAAATTCAGCAACATTTTACCTTTCATAAATCCGGCCTGGAGGTTGAATGCACCGGTTAATCCGGTTTCTTCATCTACAGTAAACAGACATTCTATGGGCCCGTGCTCAATATCTGTGGCTTCCAGCAATGCTAACTGTATGGCAACGCCCATGCCGTCGTCGGCGCCTAAGGTAGTGCCTTTTGCTTTGAGCCACTCCCCATCCACATAGGCTTGAATGGCGTCTGTGTCGAAATCGAATTTAGTATCGTTATTTTTTTCGCACACCATATCTACGTGACTTTGGAAAATAGCGGGGGTAACATTTTCTTTACCTTGAGTTGCTGGCTTGGAAATCAATACATTGCCAATTTTATCGCGTTTGGTTTCCAAGTTTAATGCTTTGCCTGTTTCTAACAACCATGCAATTATTTTTTCTTCTTTTTTAGAAGGGTGTGGAATTTTACAAATTTCATTGAAATAATAAAATACACGTTTCGGGTTGAGATTTAAAATGTCGTTCATAAAAATTATGTTTGAATATTATTGTTCAGAATCAATTTGTTCCGCTTCCAAACTTGTAAATTTTTTGTAATAGATGGCATATAGCCCAATAAATAACAATGTTAAAAGCAGATCCGTAATTTTCGGCGAAAGATTTCCTCCATATAGAAATTGGGCAACAAGCAATTGTGTTAGTTGAGCAACTGTATAAATATGAAATCCTATTTTTTTCATTTTCAGCATATAAACAGCGCCCAGAATCGAAGCGGCGCATAAAAAGGCAGAAATGTAGAATTGCCAGACAGGTGTTGCTATCATTTGTTCGTATGCTTCAATAACACTGGGAGTAGAAAAAGCAGACTCCTGCAATAATTCCAAAAAAATGGGTGCAAAAATGGGCATTAATAAATTGGATAACAGTCCAAAGCCTGAGCCAATGAAAGTCAGGATACATAAAAAGGTAAGGAATCCGGGGCGTTTGTTTTCTTCAAACTGATTTTCGTAAGGAGTGTATTCGTTGTAATTTTCCATAAAATGAGTGATTAAAGATATTACAACGATTATGTTAATGATATATTTTACAAAAATTCTAACGCTTCTGTCATCTCCTCAATTTTTATTCTTTTTTGCAGCATAGAGTCCCGTTCGCGGATGGTTACCGTATTGTCTTCCAAAGTTTGGTTGTCTATGGTAATACAATAAGGCGTTCCGATGGCGTCTTGCCGGCGGTAGCGTCTTCCAATAGCATCTTTTTCATCGTATTGGCACATCATTTTGGGTTTCAGCATCTCAACAATTTCGCGGGCTTTTTCGGGGAGGCCGTCTTTTTTTACTAAGGGCAACACTGCTGTTTTTATGGGCGCTAACTGGGCTGGAAGCCTCAATACAACGCGCGTAGATCCATCGGGAAGCGTTTCTTCCGCGTAGGCATGGCTCAGCACTGCCAAAAACATCCTGTCCACGCCGATAGAGGTTTCAATCACGTAAGGCACATAACTTTCGTTGGTTTCCGGATCGAAGTAGCGGAGTTTTTTGCCGGAATATTTTTCATGCTGACTTAAATCGAAATCGGTGCGCGAATGGATGCCTTCCAATTCTTTGAAACCGAACGGGAAGCGAAACTCAATATCGGTAGCGGCATTGGCGTAATGCGCCAATTTTTCATGATCGTGAAAGCGGTAGTTTTCTTCGCTGATACCCAGCGAGAGATGCCATTTTTTACGTTCCTGTTTCCAATAATCAAACCACATCAGTTCCTCGCCCGGGCGTACAAAGTATTGCATTTCCATCTGTTCAAATTCACGCATACGGAAAATAAACTGACGCGCTACAATCTCATTGCGGAACGCTTTTCCAATTTGTGCAATACCAAACGGGATCTTCATTCTTCCGGTTTTATACACATTTAAAAAGTTTACAAAAATGCCCTGAGCGGTTTCGGGGCGCAGGAAAATGGTGTCGGCGCCCTCTGCTACAGAGCCCATCTGTGTAGCAAACATCAAATTAAACTGGCGTACATCCGTCCAGTTTTTCGTTCCCGAAATGGGGCAGGCAATCTCCAGTTCTTCAATCAAAGACTTGATGCCGGCCAAGTCGGTGTCGTTCATTAAAACTGCAAAACGATTACGTACCGCGTCCATCTTTTCCTGATTTCTTAAAACATTTGGGTTGGTTTTGCGAAAAAGCTCTTCGTCGAAATTTTCGAACCTTTTTTTAGCTTTTTCTACCTCTTTTTCGATTTTTTCTTCCAATTTTTGCAGATAATCTTCAATCAGCACATCGGCGCGG
>Ga0123356_10002510_pt1 | contig 19598 bp, 17 predicted proteins | sample TergutEmb28metaG_2_FD_92546 | JGI IMG/M metagenome (GOLD analysis project Ga0123356, IMG submission 92546) | Embiratermes neotenicus P3 segment gut microbial communities from Petit-Saut dam, French Guiana - Emb289 P3 | ecosystem: Host-associated > Arthropoda: Insects > Digestive system > Gut ...
CTCGTGGAGCGTGTCGGTGCCGAAGGTACTGAAGGCGAAAAAGCCGCTGCTCTTCAGGACGCGCCGCACCTCGGCGAGGGCGGCATCGAGCGGCTCGCACCACTGCAGCATCAGGTTGCTGAACACGACGTCGATGCTGCCGTCCCTGAGTGGCAGCCGCAGGGCATCTCCGCACACTCGGGTGAAGCGCCGCCACAGCCCCTGATGCCGGTGCGCCTCGCGCAGCATTCCGGGCGAGAGGTCGAGAGCGATGACGAGGGCGCGCGGATAGCGGCGCTTGAGCTCGCGCGTGACGCGGCCAGTGCCGCTGCCCAGGTCGAGCACCGCGCGGGGCTCAAAGTGAAACGGCGCCAGCCGCTCGAGCAGTTCCTGCGACACCTGCGTCTGCAGGCGCGCACCGGCGTCGTAGCGGCTGCTCGCGCGCTCGAAGGCCTCGCGCATGCGCGCGCGGTCGAGGCGGAAGGTGACCTCCGGCTCAACCACGCAGGAACCCCGTGAGCTGGCGGGCGAACTGCACCGGATGCGACAGGAAGGGCGCGTGCGCCGCGCCCGCCACCTCGACATAGCGGGCGCGGGGAAGTGCCGCCGCGAGCGCACGTGAGGCGGCCGGACGAATGATGCGGTCCCGCTGACCGGCGATCACCAGCGCCGGCACGCGCACCAGAGACAGCGCCGGGCGCAGATCCCCGTCGCGCAGGCGCACCAGTCCGTTGGTCAGCGCCTCCGGCCGCGCGGCACCGTGGGCGAGCGCCGCACGGAGCCTCGCGAGGACCCGGGCGGCCGTGCGCGGCGCGCTGCCGCGCACCTGCAGCGCGAGGAATTCGCTCACGGCACGCTCGCCCTCGGCATGCAGACGATGCGACAGCCGGGCGAGCAGCGGTCGCGGGGTGCCGCAGCGCCAGTTGGGTCCCGCAAGGAATTTGGGTGTGGTGGCGATGAGCGCGAGGCGCTCGATGGCGGCGGGGAGCGCCGCGGCGAGGTCGAGCGCCAGCTGCCCGCCGAGGGACCAGCCGAGGAGCGTATAGCGCTCGGTGAGCGGAGCCAGCGTCTCGTGCACGCGCCAGGCCTGCGCAGCCGGTGTCGTGGCCCGCGGATCCCAGTTGCTGCGCCCGTGTCCGGGCAGATCGATCGCGATGAGCCGAAAGCGCGGCGCGAGCTCGCGCACCAGCCCGTCCCACACCCGCAGATTGAGACTCCAACCGTGCAGCAGCACCACGTCCTGTCGGCCTGCCCCGCCGTGCACCTCGTAGTACAGCGCGCTCACGCTTCGGCGGTCCCGCACCGCGCCCGTGCGCACACGCGCGACAGCTGTTCCACCAGCCGATCGATCTGCGCCTCCGTGTGGGCCGCGGACAGGGTGACGCGCAGCCGCGCGCCGCCGGCGGGCACGGTAGGGGGGCGGATCGCCACTACCCACAAACCCGCTTCCCCCAGCTCCCGCTGAGCCGCCAGCGCTGCCGCGGGGCTCCCGAGCACAACGGGCTGGATGGGGGTGGTGGAGGCGCTCAGGGGGACGCCGGCGGCGGCACAGGCGGCGCGGAAGCGCGCCGTGAGACTCCTCAGGCGCTCACGCCGCCACCGTTCTGCCTGAGCGAGTGCGAGCCCCGCGCGGGTGGCCGCCGCGACCGGCTGCGGCAGCGCCGTCGTGAACATGTAGGTGCGCGCCTTCTGGATGAGGAACTCGATGAGGTCCGCGGCGCCGGCCACGAACGCGCCGAAGGACCCGAACGCCTTGCCGAGCGTGCCGACCAGCACCGGCACCTGCTCACAGCCGAGTCCGAAGTGCTCGAGCACGCCGCCGCCGGTGTCACCCACGACCCCCAGGCCGTGCGCGTCGTCGACCACCAGCCACGCGTGCTGCGTCCCGGCCAGGCGTGCGAGCGCCGGCAGCGGGGCGAGATCTCCATCCATGCTGAACACGCCGTCGGTGGCGATCAGCGCAGTATGACGCGGATCGGCGGCCAGCAGACGCGCGGCGGACTCCGCATCCCCGTGGCCATAGCGCTTGAGCGCCGCCCCCGAAAGCCGCGCGCCGTCGATGAGCGAGGCGTGACTGAGCCGATCGAGCAGCACCCGTTCGCCCCGCCCGGTGAGGGCGTCCATGACGGCGAGGTTCGCCATGTAGCCGGTGGAAAAGAGCAGCGCACGCTCACGCCCGGTGAAGGCGGCAAGCTCCTCCTCGAGCCGCGCGTGCTCGGTGCCGTGGCCGGTGATGAGATGGGCGGCGCCGCTCCCCGCGCCGCGGCGCCCCGCGCAGGCACTCATGGCTTCGGCGAGCGCCGGGTGGCGCGCGAGCCCCAGGTAATCGTTGCTGCTGAAGTCGATCAGCTCGCGCCCGCCGGCGACCGTGAGCGCCCGCCCGCCGCCCGTGCTGCAGCGCTCCACGGTCGTTCGGGCGCGCCGCAGCTGCGCCGCCTCGAGCTGCGCGAGCGCCGCATCAAGCGCCAGCGCGTCCCGTTTCATGGCCTTCGGCCGTGAGCCCGAGACGCGCGAACAGCGCCCGGTCGCGCGCCACGTCGGGGTTGCCGGTGGTGAGCAGCTTCTCGCCGTAGAAGATGGAGTTGGCGCCCGCGAGGAAGCACAGCGCCTGCAGCTCATCGCTCATGGCCTCGCGCCCGGCCGAGAGGCGTACGTGTGCGCGCGGCATCAGCACGCGCGCCACGGCGATGGTGCGCACGAACTCGAAAGGATCGACGTCCGCGGCACCGGCGAGCGGCGTGCCGCGGACGCGCACCAGGCGGTTGATCGGCACGCTCTCGGGGTGCTCGGGCAGATTCGCGAGCGTGCGCAGCAGCTGCGCGCGATCTGTGGACGACTCGCCCATGCCGATGATGCCGCCGCAGCACACCTTGAGCCCGGCGGTGCGCACCGCCTCCAGGGTGTCGAGCCGGTCCTGGTAGCTGCGCGTGGTGATGATCTCGCCGTAGAACTCGGGCGAGGTGTCCAGGTTGTGGTTGTAGTAGTCGAGGCCGGCCGCCCGAAGCCGGCGGGCCTGCTCGCGGGTGAGCATGCCGAGCGTGGCGCAGCTCTCCAGGCCGAGCGCGCGCACCTCGCGGATCATCTCGGCGATCACCTCGAGGTCCTTAGCCTTGGGCGCGCGGTAGGCCGCACCCATGCAGAAGCGCGTGGCTCCCGCCGCGCGGGCAGCGGCGGCGCACTCGCGCACCGCGGCTACATCCAGGAGCGCCTCGCGCGCCATTCCGGTGTCGTAGCGCACGCTCTGCGGGCAGTAGGCGCAGTCCTCCGGACATGCCCCGGTCTTGATGGACAAGAGCGTGCTCATCTGCACGGTGTTGGGCGCGTGGTGGGTGCGGTGCACGCGTTGCGCGCTCAGGATGAGGTCCATGAACGGCAGCGCGAACAGCGCCTGCACCTCGGCGAGCGACCAGTCGTGGCGGATCGGCTCGTACGGCGCCTCAGACATTGCCTGGCTCATCTGGACTCGTCCCTCGCGCAGCCTGCACGGCAGGGGGGCCGACGATGCCCGAGCGCCGGCAATCATGTCAACGTAGGGTGACGCGTTGAGTCGACAATGGATCACTGAATGTACAGCCGATCCCCCGCCGCAGGGCGAGCGCGCCGGCCGTCACGGGCAAGCTCGACCGCCACGCCCGGCACAGCCGGGGGTGCGGGTGTGCGCGCGCCGCCCGCCTACGCGTACACGTACTGCAGCAGGATGCCGACGAATACCGCCAGTCCCACGTACTGGTTGTTGAGGAAGGCGCGCAGGCAGCCGGCCGGCGCGCGCTTGCGAATGAGCCACTGCTGCCAGGCGAACAGCACGGCCGCGGCGACCACCCCGGCCTGGTACCAGCGGCCGAAGTGCATGCTGCGCCCGACCAGCGTGAGCGCACCGAGCATCATGAGCTGCATGACGCCGATCAGGAGCTTGTCCATGTCGGCGAACAGGATGGCGCTCGACTTCACACCGATCCGTAAGTCGTCCTCGCGGTCGATCATGGCGTAGAGGGTGTCGTAGATCGCCGCCCAGATGACCGCGGCGATGTACAGCAGCCAGGCGACGCGCGGCAGCGCCTCTGTCTGGGCCGCGAACGCCATCAGCACGCTCCAGCCACCGAAGGAGATGCCGAGATACAACTGCGGCATTGGGAAGACGCGTTTGACGAACGGGTAGGAGACGGTGAGCAGCGCGCCGATGAAGGCGAGCTTCACCGTGAACCCGTTGAGGCGCGTCACCAGCAACAGCGCCACGAGCAGCAGCGCCGCGAACAGCGCCAGCGCCTCGACCGGCGACACGCGCCGCGCGGCGAGCGGCCGGTCGCGGGTGCGGCGCACGTGCGGGTCGATGTTGCGGTCGGCGAAGTCGTTGATCACGCAACCGGCGGCGCGCATCACCACGACTCCCAGCACGAAGATGATCAGCACGCGCGGGCTCGGGCGGCCCTCGCCGGCGACCCACAGCGCCCACAGGGCCGGCCACAGCAGCAGCCAGGTGCCGATCGGCCGGTCGAGGCGTAAGAGGCGCGCGTATTCGCTGAGGCGCCGCGCCAGCCGATGCGCCAGCGGCGCTTCGGCGACTTTCGGCGGCAATGCCAGCTGCGGGGAAACGGCGGCCATCCGGGCGACGTTAGCACACCGTTAGCGCCTCAGCCGACGCGGCCGTAGCATTCGTCCGCGCCTATCCAACGCGCCGCGAGTGCCGCGACGTGCTCGGGGTACCCCGCGAGCAGCCGCTCGGCGCACTCCTGCACGCGCGGCAGCAGGTCTGCATCGCGCATGAGATCGGCGACGCGCAGCTGCGCCAGGCCGGTCTGGCGCGTGCCGAGCAGCTCCCCGGGGCCCCGCAGCTCCAGGTCGCGGCGCGCGATCTCGAAACCGTCCCCGCTCTCGCGGATGACGTGCAGCCGCTCGCGCGCCAGCGCCGCGAGCGGCGTGCGGTACAGCAGCACGCAGGTGCTCGCCGCGGTGCCCCGCCCGACGCGTCCGCGCAGCTGGTGCAGCTGCGCCAGCCCCATGCGCTCGGCGTTCTCGATCACCATGAGCGTCGCGTTGGGCACGTCGACCCCGACCTCGATGACGGTGGTCGCCACCAGCAGCTGGATCCGTCCGGCTTGGAAGGCGAGCATCGCCTGGTCTTTGGCCGTACCCGGCAGGCGTCCGTGAACGAGGCCGACCTTTACGCCGGGTAGTGCTGCGGCGAGGCGCGCCGCGGTCTCCTCCGCCGCCTGGGCGCGCAGCTCGTCGGACTCGTCGATCAGCGGACATACCCAGTACGCCTGCCGCCCCGCGTGGCAGGCTGCGACGATCCGCGCCACGACCTCCGCGCGGCGCGGCTCGCTCACGACCACCGTCTGCACCGGCGTGCGTCCCGGAGGCAGCTCCTCGATCACCGAGATGTCGAGGTCGGCGTAGGCGGTCATGGCGAGCGTGCGCGGGATGGGGGTCGCCGTCATGATGAGCTGGTGAGGCAGGCGGCCGGCCCGCTGTCCCTTTTCCGAGAGCTTGAGGCGCTGTTGCACGCCGAAGCGGTGCTGCTCGTCGACGATGACCAGCGCCAGGTGGGCAAACTCCATGCCCTGCTGGAACAGGGCGTGCGTGCCGACCACTATGCGGATGTCGCCCGCGGCGATGGCTGCCAGCGCGCTGCGCCGCGTGCGTGCCGGCTGCGAACCCGACACCAGCGCCACCGTCTCCCCGAGCGGGGCGAACCAGTCGCGGAAGTTGCGCCAGTGCTGCTCCGCGAGCAGCTCCGTGGGCGCCATGAGGGCGGCCTGCTTCCGGCTGCCGGCGGCGCGCGCGGCCGCCGCGGCCGCCACCACCGTCTTGCCGCAGCCGACGTCGCCCTGCAGCAGTCGCAGCATCGGCACGCCGCCGCTCAGATCGCGCGTCACGTCGGCGAGCGCGCGCGTCTGCGCGCGCGTGAGCGCGAACGGCAGCGCCGCGACGAAGCGCCGCGCGAGGCCGGCGTCGTCCGCGAGCGGCGGCGCGGGATCGGTTTGCAGCGTGCGCTTGCGCAGCTTCAGCGCCAGGTGGTGCGCCAGCAGCTCCTCGAAGGCGAGACGCCGCTGCGCCGGATGCAGGCCCGCGGCGAGCTCGCCGAGCTGCGCGCCGCGCGGCGGGGCGTGCAGGTAGGCGAGCGCCTGTTGCAGCGCGGGCAGCTTCGGCGGCAGCGCGACGCCTGCGGGTATCCAGTCGCTGAGCCCGCAAGCGCCGAGCTCGCGCAGCGCCTCGCCGATCAGCGCCCGCAGCCGACCCTGCGGGATGCCTTCCGTCAGGGGATAGATGGGCGTGAGCGTGTCTTCCAGCGGCGCGCTCTCGCCGAACAGGCGCCGGTACTCGGGGTGCACCATCTCCAGTCCCAGCGGTCCCCGCCGCACTTCGCCGAAGCAGCGCAGGCGGGTGCCGCGCGCCAGGTTCTGCTGCTGACTTGCGGAGAAATGAAAGAACCGCAGCGTCAGCACACCGGTGCCGTCGGTCATGCGGGACAGCAGCTGACGGCGCCCCCGGAAGGCCACCTCGGTCAGCTGGATCTCCCCTTCCACCGCCGCGCGCACGCCCGGCTGCAGGGCGCCGATCCTCGCGAGGTGCGTGCGGTCCTCGTAGCGCAACGGCAGCAGGAACAGCAGATCGGCCACGCGTGTCACGCCGAGCCGCGCCAGGCGCTGCGCGAGCGCGGCGCCGACGCCACGCAGCATCGTCACCGGCCGCTGCTCGGCGCGCACCGCCGCCACCGCGGCACGCGGCGCCGGCTTCAGCCCAGGTGCAGGACGCACTCGATCTCGATCTGGGCGCCGCGCGGCAGCTGCGCGACGCCGATCGTGGAGCGCGCCGCGTAGGGCTTGCTGCAGTAGAGCGCCATGATCTCGTTGACCTTGGCGAAGTGACTGAGGTCGGTAAGGAAGATGGTGAACTTGACCGCCTGCGCCAGCGAGCCACCGGCGGCTTCCGCGACCGCCTTGAGGTTCTCGAATACCCGCCGGGTCTGCGCCTCGATGTCGCCGCTTACCAGCTGCATGGTCGTGGGGTCGAACGGCACCTGACCGGACAGATACACGGTGTCACCGGCCCGCACGGCCTGCGAATAGGGGCCGATCGCCTGGGGTGCGCGCTCGGTGTGAATGGGCTGACGGCTCATCGGTTGCTCCTTGGGAAGTGGTTGGCAGTCAGGTGCTGTCGTCGCCGTCGCTGTCCCCGTCGGCGTCGGGGTCGCCGTCGTGGTCGGCCTCGACCGGCTGACCGCCGTCACGCGCATGGGCGGCGATGGTGCGCGTCACGCGCGTTACGTCCGGCATGCGGCGGATGACCCGCACCAGGCGGGCGAGATGGCGCCGGTCGCGCACCCGCAGCTCGAAGGTGAGCACCGCGGTGTCGCTGTCCTGCTCGTCGATGGAGACGTGATCGATGTTGGTTTCGGTGCTGGCGATCGCCGCCGCAACAGCCGCCAGCACTCCGGTGCGGTTGGCGACATACACGCGGATCTCGGCAGCGAACAGCCGGTCGGGCGCCGTCTGCCAGCTCACCGGCAGCCAGTTCTCCGGGTGCTTGCGGTAGTCCTCGACGTTGACGCAGTTCTCGCGGTGGATCACGATGCCGCGCCCCGCGGACAGGAAGGCGAAGATCGGGTCGTACGGTATCGGGAAGCAGCAGCGCGCGTAGGTGACCAGCAGGCCCTCGGTGCCCGCGATCGCGAGCGGCGCGAGCCCCCCGGGACCGTTCGCGGCCGGCGCGGCGGGCAGCAGGCGGCGGGCGACCAGCGGGGCGAGTCGCTCGCCCAGGCCGACCTTCTCGTACAGCTCGTCGATGTCCTTCATGCCGAGCTCGCCGAGCGCTGCGCGGCGCACCTCCTCGCTCACGTCCTCGAGCGACAGCGAGAACTCCCCGAGCGCCTGCGCCAGCAGCTTCGAGCCGAGCGCGATCGCCTCGGTGCGCCGCAGCCCCTTGAGGTAGTGGCGGATGGCGCTGCGCGCCTTGGCGGTGACCACGAAATTCACCCACGAGGGATTGGGAGTCGCGCCCTTGGCGCTGATGATCTCGACGGTCTGGCCGTTGCGCAGCACGGTGCGCAGCGGCGTCAGGCGCCGGTCCACCTTGGCGGCGACGCAGCGGTTGCCGATGTCGGTGTGCACCGCGTAGGCGAAGTCCACCACCGTGGCGCCCGAGGGCAGGCGCAGGATCTGCCCCTTGGGGGTGAAGACGTACACCTTGTCGGGGAACAGGTCGACCTTGACGCTCTCGAGGAATTCCTCGGAAGTGCCGGCTTCCTGCAGCGACACCAGGCTGGAGAGCCACTCGCGCGTGCGCTCCTGCTGCATGGAGCCGGTATCGCCGCCGATCTTGTACTTCCAGTGCGCCGCGATGCCGGCCTCGGCGACGCGGTGCATGTCGCCGGTGCGGATCTGCGCCTCGATCGGCACGCCGTTGGGACCGAACAGCGTCGTGTGCAGCGACTGGTAGCCGTTGACGCGCGGGATGGCGATGTAGTCCTTGAAGCGCCCCGGCATGGGCTTGAACACCGAGTGCACCACGCCGAGCGCGCGGTAGCAGATGTCGGGGCTGTCGACGACGATGCGCAGGCCGTAGACGTCGACGATCTCGTTGAGCAGCGCGCGCTTGCGGCGCATCTTGCGGTAGATGCTGTACAGGTGCTTCTCGCGCGTGACCACGTGCGCCGGGATCTCGGCCTTCAACAGCGCCGCGTTCAGCTGCTGCTCGATCTTCTTCAGGAACTCCTTCTGGTTGCCGCGCGCGCGCTTGAGCGCCCGCTCGAGCACGTGGTAGCGGCGCGGATAGAGCGCCTTGAAGCCGAGGTCCTCGAGCTCGAGCTTCATGTTGTAGAGCCCGAGCCGCTCGGCGATCGGCGCGTAGATCTCGAGCGTCTCGCGGGCGATCGCCCGGCGCCGCGACGGAGCCATCGCCTCGATGGTGCGCATGTTGTGGGTGCGGTCGGCGAGCTTCACCAGGATGACGCGCAGGTCGCGCACCATCGCCAGCAGCATCTTGCGGAAGGACTCCGCCTGCGCTTCCTCGCGGCTCTTGAACTTGATCTGGTCGAGCTTGGTGACGCCATCGACGATCTCGGCCACGTCGGCGCCGAAGCGCTCGGCGAGCTGATCCTTCGGCGTCGGGGTGTCCTCGATGACGTCGTGCAGGATGGCCGCCACGATCGTGTCGGCATCAAGCTTGAGGTCGGCGAGGATCGCGGCGGCGGCCACCGGGTGCGCGATGAACGGCTCACCCGAGAGGCGCTTCTGGCCACGGTGGACCGAGGTGCCGAACTCGGCCGCCTCGCGGATGCGTCCAACCTGCTCGGGCGGGAGGTAGTCCCCGACCGAGCCGAGCAGCTCCTTCAGCCCCGGAGTGCGTCTTCCGCCGGGTAGCAGTCCCAGGAGCGAAGACGCGTAGTCCATGGCGGAAGCGGCGAGCCGTCAGTCTCCGAGACCGAACTGCGGCGCGCGGAAGCTAGACTGGTTTTCGGCGTCGGGGACGGCCGGTTCCGGTATCGGCTCCGGCTCGCGGAGCATCTCGGCGGTGACGTTGCCCGCCGCGATCTCGCGCAGCGCGAGCACGGTGGGCTTGTCGTTCTCCAGAGGCAGCGTCGCCTCCGCGCCGTTCGCCAGCCGCCGCGCGCGCTGCGCCGCGAGCAGCACCAGCTGGAACAGGTTGTCGACGTTATGCAGACAGTCTTCTACGGTGATTCGGGCCATGGGTTCGTTTCGGGATTGAGGCGCACCAGTGTGGTGCGCGGGACTCTGAATCATAAGCGAAAAATGACCTTCCCGACCAGCGGGGCGCAGCCACGGCCGCGCTGCGCGAGCAGCAGCGTTGCCAGCACCAGCCGCACCGCCGGGCAGAGGCTCCCGGCACCTCAGGCAGGGGCGAGCAGATCTCTGAGCAGTGGCCCGAGGTCGGGGCGGGTGCTGTTGAGGTCCTCCCCGTGCCCGGCGATGATTCGCCGGAGCTCGCCGACCGCCTTTTCGAAGTCGTCGTTCACCACCACGTAGTCGAATTCCCGGTAGTGGGCCATGTCCGCCGCCGCATCCGCGAGGCGCCGCGCGATGACCTCCGGCGTGTCGGTCGCTCGGCGCGCGAGGCGCTCGGCCAGGGTGCGGCGCGCCGGCGGCAGCACGAAGATACTCACGCAGTCGGGCACGCGGGCGCGCACCTGCTGCGCGCCCTGCCAGTCGATCTCCAGCAGCACCTGGTGGCCGGCCTGCAGCTGCTCCTCGACGAAGGCACGCGAGGTGCCGTAGCAGTTGTCGAAGACCCGCGCGTGCTCGAGGAACTCGCCGGCCTCCTGCAGCCGCCCGAACTCGCTCTTCGACACGAAGTGATACTCCCGCCCCTGCTCCTCGGTCGGACGCATCCTGCGGGTGGTGTGCGACACCGACAGGCGCAGGCGCGGCTCGCTCGCCAGCAGCGCCTTCACCAGCGAGGTCTTGCCGGCTCCCGAGGGAGCGGAGATGACGAAGAGCGTGCCGCGCGTCATGGGCCGCGAATATAGCCGGGCGTCTGCAGCATCGCGACGAGGGCGCGCAGCGCCTGCCCGCGATGGCTGACCGCGTTCTTCTCGGCGTCGCTCAGCTCCGCGGCGGTCCGCTGCTCCCCGGCGGGAATGAACACCGGGTCGTAGCCGAAGCCGCCCGTCCCGCGCGGCGCATGGGCGATGCCGCCTTCCCAGGTGCCGTGTGCAATGAGTGGCGCCTGATCCCCGACGCTGCGCACCCAGACGATGACACACTGGTAGCGCGCCTGGCGCCAGCCGTCCGGAACATTCTCGAGCTCGGCGAGCAGCTGCCTGAGATTCTGCTGGTCGCTCGCCCCCTCGCCCGCAAAGCGCGCCGACCACACTCCCGGGCGCCCGCCGAGCGCATCGACCTCGAGCCCGGAATCATCCGCGAGCGCCGGCAGGCGCGCGTGTCGGGCGGCGTGATGCGCCTTGAGCAGTGCGTTCTCGAGGAAGGTCGAGCCGGTCTCGGACGCCGGGTGAATGCCGAACTCGCCCTGACCGATGAGCTGCAATGAGAAGGGGGCGAGGAGTGCTGCGAGCTCGCGCAGCTTCCCCGGGTTGCTGCTGGCGAGGACGGCGCGCGTCACAGCCCTTTGAGTGCCTGCGCCTGCAGGACGAACAGCTCGCCGATGCCCGCGGCGGCGAGATTGAGGAGCGCGTCGAGCTCGTGGCGGCGGAAGGCGTGGCCTTCGGCGGTTCCCTGGACCTCGACGAATCCCCCGCCGTTGTTCATGACCACGTTCATGTCGGTTTCCGCCTGTGAGTCCTCGGCGTAATCGAGGTCGAGTACCGGCACGCCCGCGACGATGCCCACCGACACGGCTGCCACCTCACCATGCAGCGGGCTGGCGGCGATCAGGCGGCGGCTGACGAGCCGCTCGCAGGCTTGCCACAGCGCCACGTAGCCTCCGGTGATCGCCGCGGTGCGGGTGCCGCCGTCGGCCTGCAGCACGTCGCAGTCGAGCGTGATGGTGCGCTCGCCGAGCGCTCGCAAGTCGGCCACCGCGCGCAGCGACCGTCCGATGAGGCGCTGGATCTCGTGCGTGCGCCCCGACTGCCGGCCGCGGGCGGCCTCGCGCGCGGTGCGGGTGTGGGTAGCGCGCGGCAGCATGCCGTACTCGGCCGTGATCCAGCCCTGGCCCTTGCCGCGCAGAAACGCCGGCACCGTCTCCTCGACGCTCGCGGTGCACAGCACCTGCGTGTCGCCGAACTCCACCAGCACAGCACCCTCGGCATGCCTGGCGTGGCGCCGCGCGAAGCTCACGCGCCGCAACTCATCGGGCGCGCGTCCGGAGGGTCTGCCCATGTGCGCGTGCTCCTACTCGTCCAGCCAGCGCAGTGCCGCTGCCGAGGTGTTGTCGCTCGCCGTGCCGGCGCGCTGCACCGCGCGCTCGCCGAGCTCCAGCAGCTTCTCGCGCAGTGGGCCCGGCGTGCCGAGCTCGGCGGCGATCTCGCTGTCCTTGAGACCGCCCCACAGTCCGTCGCTGCACACCAGCAGCACGTCGTTCGCCTGCAGCGGCCGGCGCCGCGTGAGCGCCATGTCCGGCAGGATCGGATCGCCGCCGAGACAACATTCGACGAAATTGCGCATGGGGTGATTGTGCGCCTGCTCGGCGCTGATGAGACCCTCGCGCAACAGCAGCTCCACGTGGCTGTGATCGCGGCTGCGCGTCACCAGCGCGCCCTGCCGCAGGTGATACACGCGGCTGTCGCCGACGTGCGCCCACCAGCTGGCGTGCTGCTGAATGAGGCACAGCGCGCAGGTGGCGCGTGGCCGCTGCTCGAGCGGCAACTGCGCGCCGAGCTTCACCACTTCCTCGTGCGCGCGGCCGAGGGTGAGATGCAGGAAGCCGAGCGGATCGAACAGCGGCTGCGGGGAGTGCCAGAAGGCCTCCAAGATCACCTGCTGCGTGACCTGCGCGGCGCGCGCGCCGTCGGCATGTCCGCCCATGCCATCGGCCACGAACAGCAGCGCCGCATGTTCCGCGACCGCGGCCGCGACCCGGTCCTGGTTCTCCTCGCGCCCTCCGAGCAGGCTGATGTCGGCGTATTCGACCCGCAAGAAGAATTCCATGCGTCTGTTAGACTTCTCGCGACGCTTTATAGCACCTGTCACGAACGCCAGCATGATCGCGAGCATGACCGGCTTTGCGCGCCGCGAGACCACCGGGTCGTGGGGCACGCTGGTGTGCGAGCTGCGCAGTGTGAATCATCGCTTTCTCGAGGCAGGCTTCCGCCTGCCCGATGAGCTGCGTGCCGCGGAAGGCGAGCTGCGCGCGCGTCTGGCGCGGCAAGTGCGTCGCGGCAAGATCGACTGCACCGTGCAGTTTCGCCGCCCGCAGGGCGCGGCCGCCGCGCTGGACGTCGATGCCGCGGCGCTCGAGCGCCTGATGGCGGCGGTCGAGGTGGTGACGCGCTCGGTGCGCGAGCCTTCCACGGTGAACGCGCTCGACGTACTGCGCTGGCCAGGCGTGCTGCGCGAGGACAGCGGCAGCAGCGAGCAGCTGCTGGCGGTGGCGTATGCGGTGTTCGAGGCGACGCTCGAGGACCTGGTGGCGGCGCGCGCGCGCGAGGGGGCGCGGCTGCGGGAGCTGCTCGAGCAGCGTTGTGCCTCGCTCGAGGAGCAGGTGACGGCCGTCCGTGCGCGGCTGCCCGAGGTGCAGGCCCGGGTGCGTGCGCGCCTCGCCGAGCGCGTCGCGGAGCTTGGCGCGACCGTCGACCGCGAGCGGCTCGAGCAGGAGGTGGCGCTGCTGCTGCAGCGGCTCGACGTGGACGAGGAGCTCGAGCGCCTCAGCGGTCACGTCGGGGAAGTGCGCCGCGTGATCGGCGGCAGCGAACCGGCGGGACGGCGGCTCGACTTCCTCATGCAGGAGCTCAATCGTGAAGCCAACACGCTGTCCTCGAAGTCACAGGATCTCGAGACCACCCGCAGCGCCGTGGACATGAAAGTGCTGATCGAGCAGATGCGCGAGCAGGTGCAGAACGCGGAATAGCGTCCAGCGTTTTCCACGCCAGTCCACAGCTCGCGCGAATCACCTGAATTTCCAGGTGCTTCGGCCAGATTTGTCCGCTGCCCTCACATCGGATGGCCGGCGAGTGCTGCGCCCCGCTGACTTGAGCTGGCACGAACGCACGTAGCGGGTGCTGCACGCTGCCGCTGCGCGCGCGGGCCGTGGCTGGCGGCGTTACGGTTGGATCAGTTCCTGCGTCTGCGTCCCGCGAATCCAGCACCACCGAGCAGCCCGAGAACCATCAGGCCGAGCGTGGCGGGCTCCGGCGCCGACGAGCTGGTCAGGACGACGTTGTCGAGGATGGAACCGACGTTAAACGGGTCAATCGAGTCGCTCGAAAAGGTGAGGAACGCGGTGGTCGGCGTACTCACCGTTATCTCCTTATTCGTCACGACGCCGCTGGTCGTGTCACCCGGCTGCAGGTTGAACATCTGGGTGTAGGGTCCAAAACTTACCGTGGTCGCGGTGACGTCACCCGCGCGTTCCGAACCGATCAGATCGAAGCTCAGGTGATATTCAACCCCGGGCTGCAACGTAAACTCGGTCTTCGACTGCAATACCCCCAAGGGATTCCCGCCGGTGCCCCCCAGGTCAATGCAATTCACTTCTGTAGGAGCCACGCACAGCTCAGGAAAGGTGCCGGCGCCGGGGCCGAGGATGTCGACGTTGCTGCCGCCAGTGGTATGAAAGGCTCCGACGTCCATCACGCCGAGCGCCGGCGTGAGCTCGTTGAAATTCTCGTTGATCAGCACCTGCTGCGCCTGGGTTGCTGCGGGCACGGTGCACAATGCCACGACGCCAAGAATCAGTGATTTGTTCGCCATGACTGTCCCTCATGCCTCCCGCTGACGATGCTGACTAGCCGCGCGGTTGCCTCGCTGCGCGAGCAATGCAGGGATTATGCTCTCACTGCGACCCTACGCCAATCAGGCAACGACCAAGACTAACGAAACTCGACCGCCTCGGCCCCCAGTCTTGTGTGGCACAAGCTTAGCAGCCCCCTGCGTTGCGTCTGTTGTGTTGGGTTCTGACAAGGGTCCCGCCCAGAAGACCCGGCAGCAACCGCGCAATGTGATCCCTGGGACGAATCGAATTGGACAACCGCTGCCAGCGAACACCAACTCGCCAGCCGATCTGGCTCCAGTTGGTGCCTGCAGTGTGGAGTTACTCCGGCTTCGGGCTCTCCCGGCCGATGCCGGGTGCCGCGATGCGTGTGTCGAAGAACGAGAAGATGATGTCACCCGTGCGAACCCTCCCGCATGAACCCGTAGAACGGATTGCAGTGGCCGTTCTTGTTGCGCTTCGGTGACCGGAGATAACCGCCCTCGATCTCGACTCGAGTAGAACACGCATGCCGCGCCAAGCGGTCGGCAGCATATGAAAGGACTCTTGCTCCGCCAGCCCTCCGACAAAACGCAGCGCGTCTTGGATATCTGCCACAGTCACGTCGTATTCGTGCTGGACCTCCTCGAACGTCATGCTACCCGCGAGGCTGCCCACGATCACGGTACCGGGGAGGCGGGTGCCACGGATAAAGGCCTGCCGTGACAGATGGCGGAGTCGGGGACGATGCGGTTCTTCGGGGCAATGCGGCGATCACATTGGTTTCGCCGATGGTGTCGAACTGAACGCCCCCACGCCATGACGGAATTGGGCGGTGGCTGCGGCGGAGAGTAGCTAAAGTTGTAGCTACTCAGCTCTTTACTTCGAAAAACCCCTTAAATATTAGGAGTTTATGCTCGCGCGTGCCGAGCTGGCGCCGAACGCCGAATAATCGAACGCGATGACGCTGCGCGCGCCCGCCAATCCTGAGCACCACGCGCGCATCAGCTGGTGTGATAGCACGCCGCATCGTCCTTGGGCATGGGTCTCAGCGGCGCCAGCGGGGCTCATTTGGCCTGGCCCGGGAACACCTATCGCACCCGCCTTAGAACCGCGTGTCGCTTCCCGGCGACCGACGATCATCAGTCTGTGCGTCATCGTGCCCGCAACACAGACAGCTCTGTGTGAACACGCGCGCGACAATCAGGGGTCTCAACACGGTAGCACCGTCTGGGTGGGTCCGTCTGAGTACTGGCGTGCATGGCCCGGTCGTGATGGACATCCGACAGCTGTCCCGCCGGCAACTCGAGACTTACTACTGCCTATACGGCTCCGCGGGCGTTTATGTGCAATACCTCGGCCACAAGCAGGACCTGGCTGCGGCCGGCTGCGTGCGACTCAACGGCGTGCGCTACCACTGTTTCAATGATGACGGGCACGGTGGCCTGCTATTCGTCTCGAGCAAGGCGGGGCCCGGGAAGCGTGGGCAAATCGCCGTGAGCTACTACACGAACAATCGGGCCTTCGCAGCCTCGCTCCCCGGCATGCGCGATCATTTCCCGAAGGTACTGGAGACCATGTCACCACGTCCTGTCGGGAGCCCGGCGGTGCGCCCGCGAAGTCCGGCCGCAGCGCTCAACGCCCTGTATGATGCTTTCCTCGAGCAGCTCGCCCGCTGCGGACGGCAGGATGGTGACCCCGACCGCGCGGAGTTGGTGCGGATCCTGGACCTGCTCGATGACCGCGCGCGGCGTGAACTTCTGCGTATTGCACGGCAGCTTCTCGGTGAGAGCGGCGGCGAACTCGACGCAGGGCCGCTGCACTGAACGCCTGAATGCGCGCGATCCGCCGTCGAGGTGGAGCGGCCCGCAAGCGGGACGAGGGCCCGGCGGCCGTCTGCACGGACGGCCGCCTTGCTAGCAGGAGCGGCGCACCCTGCCTGATTACGGCAGGTTGACCGTGTACAGGGTCTCGAGCGGGTTGCTTCCCCCCACCGCGCTGATCGCACCGGTGATGGGATTGTAGACCGCCCCGTCGCTGAAGCCTTCCACCGACATTGTCACCCGACCGCTGCGGTGGACCTGCACCGACGCCCAGCCGTAGTGGCGATCCCAGCGATTGCGGAACTGCACCGGCTCGGCGGTGTTGTTGTTGGCGAGCGTGTCATCGAAAGGGGAGCCGCCGGCGCCGACGATCACTTGGTACGGCTGGTTGCCCGTACCGAGAGCGGGGTAACGCTGGACGTTGATGATGTGCTCGTGCCCGCAGAAGTAGGTGGCATTGTAGTGCCCGATCACCGCCCAGAACGCATCACGGTAGACGCCGTTGGTGTTGATCGGTGTGCCGCCGATCGTGATCGAGGGCGGAGCGCCGGGGTTGGTGACGTTGGCGTCAAGTCCGGCGAGAGTAGCCTCCGTCGCCGGGGTGACGGGCGTCGGGGTCGTGGTGACCTGATTGTAGCCGTAGGTGAACGCGGGTTTGTGCCCGAACACGAAGTACTTGGGGACCATACGCTGCTGCGCGGCGCGGCTTTTGGCGGCCTCCAGGTCCGCGGCCAGCCAGTCACTCGGAGCGGTCTGGTCGGCGCCGGACGGATCGGTGTTGATCACGACGAAGTGCAGAAGCTCATTGGGGTGCGTGGTGGTGATCGTGATGTCAAAGGAGTAGCTGAGTTCAGCTTCGCCGTTGGGATTCGTCAGCGCGCCGTTGTTGCCGCCAGGTTGCGGAGCGGTCGCGGCCGTGAAGCCGTTGACTGCCACAGCACCGAAACCGGAGACGGTCTGGAAGCGCAGGTTGGTCTCGATGTCGGAGATCAGGTCATGCATGTTGTCGACGAATGCAGCCTCGTTGTCCGGATAGGCCGTCTTGGACTTGCACGTCACGCTCGAGTTGGGTCCGACCTTCTTGCACTGGGTCTCGTGATTGCCCGGAACGGGCACCACGTACGTGCCGGTCTCGAACAGGGGCCCGATCATGCCGCGCCAGTAAGCGTATTGGAGGTACTCCCAGGCCGCGTCGGTCTGCATCAGCTGCGGGACCGTCATGACGCTGCTGAAATCGGGCAGGGCCGGCCTGCCATATCCATAGATCATGTCGCCGTTGAAGAACAGCAGGTTTGGCCGCTCGCTCTGGATCGAGCGCAGGATGCGCGAGATGGCCTTGGTGTTCTGCGCCCAGCGCACATCCTGGGGCAGGGTCACGCCCGTCAGGCTGGGCTGGCCGGGCTGGTTGGGCTCGCCGGGAGCGCCCTCGGCGCCTTCCTTCAGATTGGTGGTCGGATCGGCAGCCCCGGTGGGATCCTGGCGGCTGTCGCCCACGGTGGCGAAGCTGAATACGATGGGGTCGTTGGACTGACCCTGGTCTCCTTGCGAGCCAAAATTCTGGCCGTTGACGGATCCCGCCAGCGCGGCGCTGGCAACCAATGCGGTGACGATGGCGCGGTTCAGGGCCGCGTGGCGCTTGTTCAACGACATTAGACTCCCCTTTGAGGCAACACTTGTGGTGGCCACGGCAACGGCCACGGTCAAGTGTGCCGACCGCTTGTATCAGTTGTGTGACAAAGCTGCTGTCATTGGGGAACCGTAACTTCCGGTGGCTCCGGAAATCGCGCACGCCGATTCAACGTGGGTGGCAGGTCACCTTGTAGGTGGCGCCAGAATCCCGGTCCATGCCAAGCCAGTTGCCGGCCTTGCCCTGCTGGCCTGGAAATATCGCGCTGTTCTGACGGTCCGAGATGCTGACTCTCTTGCCGTTCTCGAGGTAGAAGCCGTGCAGCTCGGTGCTGCAATGGATGATGCGTGAGTCCTGGCTGTTGATGACGATGGTGTAGACGACTTCCTGGTTGTTGTAGCCGGCGGTTTCCCAGTGCGCTTCCGTGGTGAACTTCGCCGCCTCCGATCCGCCCGGCACCTGGGCGACCGGTTCCATCGTCATCTGCCGGATCGGGGCGGCACCTGCCGCGGCCGGTGCAGCCGTAGCAGCGGATGAAGCGGATGTACGCGTGCCCGGCGCATTCGCCTGCGGCGTCGCATCGCGATCGTCTGCCAACGAGGCCGTCAGGCAGAGCGTCGCACACAGCAGGGATGAAATGAGCCACAGCGCCTTCATGGCGGATTTCCGGAAACCTCGGTCGGTGGGGCGCGGGGGCTTCCCCGCTGCGACGAAGCCTGTGACATGGACCAGAAGAAGTCCAGTGGCTCGAACACCGGATCGTGGCCACCGCCGGCATGGGTACTGCGGAACCACCCGGGGTCTGGCCGTCCGACGTACCCATAGCGAAGGCCGCCCGGTTTGAAGACCGGCAGCCGTGCAGACGTCCCATCCACCTGGCCGATGGACGCACGTGCATGACAGGTGATGCAGGAGGCCGTCGCCTGCAAGCCGGCCTCCAGTTCCGAATTCCCGAGCAGCTGAGGCCGATCCGCAGCGTCGACAAACGCCGTCAGCGTGCCGCGCAGCCGGTAGTACTGCCAGACAGTGCCTTCGAGGCCGATGTCCTTGGGACTAACGTTGCATTCCGCGGGCCGGCCCGGGCACGCGAACGTGTCCCGCGAGGGACGAAGCCAGCCGTCTCCGTCCGCACGAAACTGGTTATCCGCGTGCTCGAAGCTGGCCCAGAACCAGTCCGGGCGGCTCTTGGCCGCAATGTTCAGGGCCGTCAGCCCGTACAGACGTGTGCTGCCGTCCGCAAGCTTGATGACGACGGTGTGGTAGCGCGATGCCTCTGCGGCCTCGATCGGCCGCCAGGCTGCCTTCACGTGGATTGCTCCGGACGGGAAGCTGACCCTGTGTCCATCGGCGACGGCAGCGAGCTGTCCTTCCACGTTGTACAGCCGATGCGCGCGAATGTATTCGAAGGAAAGGCGGTTCACCCGCACTTCCACCAGCCGCTTGGCGTCCGTCAGCGGATCGGCGACTGGTGCCATCCTGCCATCCACGATGTGTCTGAGATTGGGAAAGTCGCGCGGGGAGATCACCTCGAAGCGCCGTTCGTCCGTCAGGGGCGCGCCGTACCAGGGTCCCGGATCCGCGCCATCGTGCAGGAAGATGTCAGCCGAGTTCTTCCAAGTCTCCCACACCGCCGGGCGGTCGGCGCCCAACCGCCCGCCGGGGTCGGCGGCATGCCGGTTCGGATCCGCGGGCCAGTTGAGCGCAACGAACAGGCGCCAGGCGTATACGTCGTTCTCCGACGCCGCCGCGCTTGCGGGCGGGATCCATGGCCGATGCAGTTCCGGTGCGTTCGCCGATGACCTGGCCCACCAGATGGCCAATGAGCAGCAGGCCGCGAGCAGCAGGAC
>Ga0123356_10002511_pt1 | contig 19598 bp, 17 predicted proteins | sample TergutEmb28metaG_2_FD_92546 | JGI IMG/M metagenome (GOLD analysis project Ga0123356, IMG submission 92546) | Embiratermes neotenicus P3 segment gut microbial communities from Petit-Saut dam, French Guiana - Emb289 P3 | ecosystem: Host-associated > Arthropoda: Insects > Digestive system > Gut ...
CGGTCAACCAATAAAATCAACCCGATGCTCTCCGGCGGCAAGCCCACCATTTGAATAATGACCACGGTTAACACAAGGCTGGCCATAGGAATACCTGCAGCGCCAAGGCCAACAATAAAGGCGCCAAAGATGATAAAAAGTTGTTGGCCTATAGACAAGTCCATGCCATATACCTGAGCCATAAAGATCACTGCCACACATTCGTAGAGGGACGTGCCATTCATATTGACAGTACAGCCGAGGGGCAGGGTAAAGTTGGTTAACTTTTCTGAGACCCCTAAACGCTCTTTCACGTGCGACATGGTCAAGGGCAAGGTACCGCTGGAGGAGGCCGTTGAAAAGGACATCAAGATCACGTCCTTCATCTTTGCAATGTGCCTAAATGGATTGATGCCGCCCTTGACGTACATCAGAATACTTAGGGTAATAAACATGTGGATTCCAATGCCGAGAAGCACCGTAAAGAGGTATAGCCCCTGGCTCTCGATCATCTGTCGCAAAAGTTGCGGACTGCTCGCGTCGGAGGCGATCACCTTTGCAATCAATCCAAAAATCCCCACAGGCGCAAGCTTAAGAATCAACAGCGTCAGGTTCATGATTACGTCGCCCATGCCCTCAATGGCGTGTTGCACTTTTCGTGCGCCCGGGTGTATGGATTTGCCGAGAAATACACCAAAAAGGATGGCAAAGATGATGATCCCCACCATATTCATGTTTGCAAATGCTTGAAAAATATTGTCCGGAATCAGTCCGATCAAAAAATCCCTGATGTTTGTTTGTGAAGTGGCAATGGTCGTCACATCTTCCGGCAATGGAATCGACAACCCCTGTCCCGGCTTAATGAGGTTGACCAATACAAAACCGGTGATGATGGCGAGCAGGCAGGTGAAAAAATAGTAACCCAAGGTCTTCCCCCCCAGACGCAAAAAGCCATCCTGAGCGCTAATGCTCGCCACTCCGGCTACAACGCTGCAAAAGACCAAGGGAATTGCAATCATCTTTAAGGCACGCATAAAGATCGTGCCCATCCAATCAACATAGTGAACTTGTTCGGTGAAGAAAAATCCAAATAACGAGCCTAAAATAATGGCGATGACGATTTGCCAGTGTAGGGCAAGGGTTCTTTTTTTCATATTTTTGAGGGATAAAGTAAACTATAAAACCAACGAAACAGGGATATCGTTATATAACTAAGTAAAACAATAAGTACAATTAAACTCCAAGGCCATCCCATGATAAGTGAGAAGACCCCAAAGGCCAATGCAAAGAGTAAAAAGAGAAAACGGATCTCATTCCCTTTCCATGCCGCGGATTTTATTTTTAGCGAAAACATGGGTAGGTTGGACACCATCAGCCACGACAACAACAACACCATCACAGGAATCGTATAAACGGTGTCAAGCAGGGGCATCCATTGCGGCGTTCTGGTGACATAAACCAACAATGAGCCGATAAGCAATGCACATGCCGGTGTAGGGATTCCAATAAAATGATCACTCTGACGGCTATCTACATTAAATTTTGCCAACCTGAGCGCAGCGGCGATCACCAGCACAAACGGAAAAAAAGAGTAGAGTTCCCAAGGAATGGAGTCCAATCCAAAGCTGATTTTGAACCGTAGGGCCTGTGTAAATTCGTAGTGCATCATGGCGGCAGGCGCCAGTCCAAAACTGATGAGGTCAGCCAAAGAGTCAAGCTCTTTTCCTATTGGAGAATAGGCGTTTAATAAGCGGGCAGCCAATCCGTCCAAAAAATCGAAGAGCGCAGCGGCAATCACCATATAGACAGCAAATCCCAGCCACCCTCTAAGCGCAAAGACCACAGCCACACAACCAAAAAAGAGGTTGAGACAGGTGATAAAATTGGGTATGTGACGCTTCATAACAATGTAAACAAGTCGCGAAAATAGGTGAAAAAATCACAGATTCCAAATTTTTATATACCTTTGCCGTTTAAATCAGAAACTGCACCAAGTGAAAAAAGAGGTTGAAACCGAAATCATTATTCCCATAAAGGGATTGGCGCCCGGAGCATACACATTCTCGTATGCATTGGGACAACCTTTTTTTGATCATTTTGAAAATCAAGATGTTCGGGAAGCTCAAATCGAGGCTGTTGTTGCCATGGAAAAACAGAGCGGATGGATTCGCCTTGACGTAACTTTACAGGGAACTGTGTTGCGGTTTTGCGACCGTTGCCTTGGAGACGTCACGATCCCTGTCGCCTACAACGCCCCATTGATGGTCAAATTTTCTAACACAGAAGAGGATAGCGGCATTGACGAAACCATCACCTTAGACCCTTCTGCGCCAGAGATTGACCTCACCCAATACCTCTACGACAGCGTCTGCGTCAGCCTCCCGCTTCAATCTTTGCACCCCACCGGAGAGTGCGACCCAGAAATGGAACAAAAAATCACCGAACTCACCGTCAACAGGTAACAACAAAAAATATAATTCCTAAATCATAACTCATAAATTAATTTACATACCATGGCCCATCCCAAACACAAAATTTCCAAACAGCGCCGCAACAAACGCAGAACCCATCAAAAATTAGAACTTCCCACTTTAGCAAGTTGTTCAAACTGCAGCGCAACAGTCATTTATCACCGTATTTGTCCCGAATGCGGATACTATCGCGGTAGATTGATCATCGAAAAGAAAACCGCTTAAACGGGATAACAAAATGAGAATCGGAGTAGATGCAATGGGAGGGGACTACGCGCCTCTCCATGTTGTACTGGGAGCCATTCAAGTTGTAGATCAACTCTCCCCAGGCTCCGAGATCACTCTTTTTGGCAATGAACGAAAAATAAAAGAGATTTGCAGATCCCAGCAATTTAACCCCGATCGATTTGGTATTGTATCCACTTCCCAAGTCATCGAAATGGGCGAGCATCCAGTAAAAGCTTTTCAGCAGAAGCAGGACTCAAGCATTGTTGTTGGTTTTCATGCGCTACAAAAAGGAAAGATCGACTCTTTTGCCAGCGCCGGCAGCACGGGCGCCATGCTGATGGGGGCGCAGAGCATCCTCAAAACCATAAAAGGCGTCAGCCGTCCCTGCATCTCCACTGAATTTCCGGTACAAACAGGAGGCTCGGCGCTCCTGCTCGACGTGGGACTCAACGCCGATAGCCGACCGGATAATCTCTTGGAATTTGGGATATTAGGCTCCACTTATGCACAAAACATCATGGGGATCTCCCAGCCAAGGGTCGCCTTGTTAAATATGGGGGAGGAGCCCGAAAAAGGGAGCCTCTTTTCCCGAGAAGCCTTTAAGTTGATGGAGGGGAATCCCTACTTCCACTTTGTCGGCAACATCGAGGCAACCCACTTATTTACAGGAACAATTGCAGACGTCATTGTCACCGACGGTTTTTCTGGAAACATTGTCATCAAACAGGCAGAAGCCATGTTTCAGTTGTTCAAAGATTTTGGTTTTTGCAATCCTTTTTTTGACAGATTTGACTACGAAGTATACGGCGGAGCGCCCGTGCTGGGCATCGCTGCGCCGGTAGTGATCGGACATGGAGCTTCCAGTCCGCGTGCCATTGCCCACATGATCCTTAAAAGCGAGGCGACCTACAAAGCGGGACTTGTTCAAAAAATTCAAGAAGCTATTTCCAATGAGTGAGGTCCATTCTGCCATTACTGCGATCGAGGCCTTTATCCCCGAATACGTCTTAACCAACCCCACTTTGAGCCGGATGGTTGATACCGACGACCAGTGGATCATGAGCCGCGTGGGGATTAAAGAGCGCCACATCCTTCGCGGAAAGGGCAAAGGAAATTCACACATGGGCGCTGCCGCCGTCGAAAAGTTGCTCCAAAAGAGCCAAACCGATCCTTCGGAAATCGACATGCTCCTCTGCTGTACCGTCACGCCCGACATGCTTTTCCCCGCCACAGCCAACATTATTTGTGATAAAGTGGGCATTAAGAACGCCTGGGGTTATGACATCAACGCCGGCTGCTCCGGTTTTGTCTTCTCCTTCTCCACAATCGATGCGTTTATCAGAAGCGGACGTATCAAAAAAGCGATCTTGGTTGCAGGAGAGAAGATGTCTGCCATTGTCGACTATAAAGACAGAGCCACCTGTCCTCTTTTTGGAGATGCGGCGGTGGCCATGTTGATCGAACCCACCACCGATCCAAATGTGGGTCTGCTCGATTATGAAAATCATGTTGACGGAGTAGGACGAAAATACCTCTACCAAAAGGCCGGCGGGTCGTGTTATCCTCCCACTGAAATGACCGTAAAACGCCGTGAGCATTTTATACATCAAGAAGGACAACAGGTTTTTAAATACGCCGTCACCAACATGGCGCAAGTGGCCGAGTCGATCATGAAGAAGCACCACATTACCGCCAACGACGTGGCTTACCTAATTCCCCATCAGGCCAACCTGCGCATCATAGATGCAACCGGCCAGCGGATGGGACTTCCCGCCGATAAAGTATTGATCAACATTGAGCGCTTTGGGAACACCTCAGCCGCATCCATTCCCTTGGTTTTGTGGGAATATGAAAATAAATTTATCAAAGGTGACACTTTGATATTTGCTGCTTTTGGCGCCGGGTTTACCTGGGGCGCTATGTACTATAAATGGGCGTATTAACGCTCCAATCAAGGCCCTATAGTTCAAGGGATAGAACGGAAGTTTCCTAAACTTCAAATTCCAGTTCGAGTCTGGGTGGGGCTACAAACTAATTTCTAAGGTATGGACAGAAAAAACATCTCCTTGGCCGGTATGAAGGTGACTCCGCAGCGAGTGGCCATTCTTGAGGCATTACAATCTTTAGGGCACGCTCCGACTGATGAAATTATCAGAAAAGTACAAGAGTTGTCCCCCTACATCTCCCCTGCAACCATCTACAACACGTTGGAGAAATTTGTTCAGGAAAAAATGATTTCACGGATTCCGACAGACGGCAACAAGACTTTTTTTGATATTACAGAACATCCACACATTCACCTGGTTTCTGAAGATCACACTAAAATGGCCGATTTGGAAGACGACAAACTACAGCAAGTGGTAGAAGAGTATCTTGCCAAGATCCCCATTCCCGGATTTAAAATGAACCGGGTTCAAGTCGTTTTAATCGGACGCTTTGAATGAGTTTATCGCGTCCCCACGTTGCCGTTTTTGGTCGCCGCAATAGCGGCAAAAGCTCTCTTATCAACGCCCTTACCGGCCAGCAAGTGGCCATTGTATCCGACGTGCCCGGCACAACGACCGATCCCGTTAAAAAAACGATGGAGTTGAGCGGGGTAGGGGCTGTGGTGCTCATTGACACCGCAGGGGTGGATGACAAAGGCGACTTGGGAACACAGCGTGTAGCACGTACCAAAGCAATCGTCAAGGAGGCAGATTTAGCCATCCTCCTTTTTACCCACAACACCATCGGACCGTACGAAAGAGAATGGATAGCTGAATTTAAAACAGCCTCGTTACCCTTCATCTTAGTGCACAATAAATCCGATCTGTGCGCCTTAGACCCTGAGTTGGCGCTTGAAATCACCCAAAGTCTTGGATGCGACCTATGTGAATGCTCTACGATAGGGGCGCAGGGTATAGCTTTTCTTTTGGAACTCATAGGAAAAAACATTCTTGTTTCAGCTCCTTCAAAAAAACCGCTGCTCAGCGGCCTCGTCTCTAAAGGGCAGACAGTGGTACTGGTGTGCCCCATCGACAGCGAAGCGCCGGAGGGACGGCTCATCCTGCCCCAAGTGCAAACCATTAGAGACGTTCTTGACCATCAAGCGGTGGCCGTCACCCTCACGGAAGCCTCTTTTCCTGCCTACATGCAGGAGGGGCGTCCTGTCGATTTGGTCATTACCGATAGTCAACTCTTTGGATGGGTGGAACAATGGGTTCCTGCACACATCCCTTTAACCAGCTTTAGCGTACTGCTTGCCCACCATAAAGGGATGTTTTGGAGCTTTATCAAAGGTACGCCCCAATTGACGCGCCTAAAAGATGGAGACAAAGTGTTGATTTTGGAGAGTTGTACCCACCACGCCTCTTGTGAAGACATTGGGCGGGTCAAGCTTCCAAATCGGATCAAATCATTTACAGGCAAGAATATAGACTTTACCATCACCGCAGGCCTGGATCCTCTGCCGGAGCGTTTAGACTCCTTTGCATTGGTGATTCAGTGCGGTGGATGCATGGTTACCCAAAGGCAATTGGCAACGCGTATTGATGCGGTTCTAAAGCAGGGCGTCCCGGTCTCCAATTATGGGATGGCGCTCGCTTACATGTCCGGGATATTTGACAGGGCTGTAGCCCCATTTAGCGATGGACGTTGAAGATCTTAAAAAGAGTCCGGGCAGGGAGCAATTGGCCGCTTGGTTGTCAACCGAGGATCCGGAACAGACAGCCCAGTTGCTCGCTGCAGCCGCAGCCGCTAAGAGAGAGACCTTAGGAGATGCCGTCCACCTGCGCGGTCTGATAGAGCTATCAAATATTTGTGTAAAAAACTGCCTCTATTGCGGGATCCGATGCGCCAACACAAAGGTGAAGCGTTACGACCTCACTGATGCTCAGGTGTTGCAGGCCACCGCCTTTGCCAGGGATGCGCGTTACGGATCGCTGGTGATTCAGTCGGGTGAACGAACCGGTACCGCTTTTGTAAAAAGGATCGAGCATTTGGTCAGGAAAATAAAGCAGCAGACAAATAATGAGCTGGGAATCACCCTCTCTTGCGGAGAACAATCGTATGAAACTTACCGCAGATGGTATGGCGCAGGCGCCCATCGATACTTGCTGCGGATAGAAGCCACCAATCCCAAACTCTACGCAGCCATCCACCCAAACGACGGACGACACCGCTATGAAGCCCGTTTGCAAGCGTTGCACAACCTTCAAAAAGCGCGGTTCCAAACCGGAACAGGCGTGATGATTGGCCTCCCCGGGCAAACGGCTTACGATTTGGCCGACGACCTGCTCTTTTTTAAAGATTTTGATGTAGATATGGTGGGTATGGGTCCCTATTTGGAGCATGAAGATACCCCCATTTATGAGCTTCGCCAACAGCTGCTCCCACAAGAAGAGCGACTATCCTTGACTTTAAAGATGATCGCCCTTCTTAGACTGATGATGACCGACATCAACATAGCGGCAACCACAGCAATGCAGGCCATTGATCCCTTTGGCCGCGAGCGCGCGGTTTTGGCAGGCGCCAACATCATCATGCCCAACATGACTGTCTCAGGGGTTAGGCACAACTATCAGATTTATGACCACAAGCCCGGGATAGACGACGACGCCGAACTCTCCAAATCGCATTTGGAGGAGAACCTGGGCAAGATGGGGATACGAATCGCTTGGGACGAATGGGGCGATTCCAAACATTTTTACAAAAAAAGAGAAAAATTTGCACCGAATTAAAATAGTCGTATATTTGCCCCATCGAAATATAAGCAAGTGTTCCTTTCAACCTCATATTATTCTTATTATTACTTGAAAAAAGAGTAAGGGGGACATTTTGTTTTCATGAGAACAGTTATTTTTTGGCCCCTTTATGGGGCCTTTTTTATTTTTTTAAACCATCAACCATTATGAAAGAACAGATCAAGTTTTACGGAGGAGAAGAGATTCCCTTAGAGTTGCACAAAGTGCGCATTGTCCAAAAATTACACTTAGTGCCGATTGAGCGGCGCCTGTCGGCGTTGTATGAAGGCGGGTTTAACACGTTTCAATTGGGCACACGCGACGTTTTCTTGGACATGCTCACCGACAGCGGAACCAACGCTATGAGTGACCAACAATTAGCTTCTATGATGCAAGCTGACGACGCCTATTCGGGATCGCAAAGTTTTACCCGCCTGCATACGGCAGTAGAAGAGGTCTTGGGAAAAAAATATTTCTTACCAGTACATCAGGGGCGCGCCGCCGAACACATCATCAGCAAAACTTTTATTAAAAAAGGAGACGTTATTCCCATGAATTACCACTTTACCACGGCATTAGCACACATCGCCGAGTGTGGAGGTACCATTGCGGAGTTGTTGCATGACGACGCACTTCAAATTAAGAGCGACAATCCATTCAAAGGAAACATCGACATAGACAAATTGGTTGCCTGCATAGAAAAGAACGGCAAGGAGAAGATCCCCTTTATCCGTATGGAGGCCTCTACCAACCTGATTGGCGGACAGCCCTTCTCCATTGCAAACTTGATGGATGTGCGCCGTGTGGCAGATAAGTACGGCATCATGCTGGTGCTTGACGCCAGCTTGATTGGAGAAAACGCCTATCTGATCAAACAACGGGAAAAGGAGTGGCAAGAGAACACCATGTCCGACATTTTAAAGATGATGACCAACTTGACAGACCTGGTTTACTTCTCCGCCCGCAAGCTGAGCTCCTCACGTGGAGGCGGTATCTGCACCAACCGGAAAGAACTTTATGGAAAGATGGAAGCATTGGTTCCTCTATTTGAAGGCTTCCTCACTTACGGCGGCATGTCGGTACGCGAGATTGAAGCGATGGCAGTCGGACTCTACGAAACGTTGGACGAGACCATCATCAGCCAAAGCCCCGAGTTTATTAAATATTTTGTCAACCAATTGGACGCTTTAGGTATTCCTGTTGTAACGCCCGCCGGCGTTTTGGGATGCCATATAGACGCCAAGCAATTTTGCGCCCACATTCCGCAACCGGAGTATCCGGCAGGAGCTTTGGCAGCCGCCTTCTTTTTGATATCGGGAGTCAGGGGCATGGAACGAGGCACCATCTCAAGCGTTCGCGACGAAGAGGGAAAAGAGATCCTTGCCGACGTCGAATTATTACGCTTGGCCATTCCACGTCGTGTATTTACCTTGTCTCAAATCAGGTATGTGATTGACCGCCTCCAATGGCTCTACGACAACCGCGAGATGATCGGCGGATTAAAGTTCACCTACGAGCCTCCCGTCCTGCGCTTCTTTATGGGAAAATTAGCCCCCGTATCCGATTGGCCGGAAAAAATGATGGCCAAATTCCGAAGGGATTTTGGGAGTAGTTTGTAAAAAAAAAAGAGGCAATCGCCTCTTTTTTTTTACTTTAGATTTCACTACCTCCCTTGATGGGCCTCCTGAATCATCTTTTGGTTGGGGATGATAAAAATCTCAACGCGGCGGTTAAGCGTACGACCGTCGAGCGTGGCGTTATTGGCCACCGGTTGGGTTGATCCCATGCCTGACGACGTCATCCGGGAAAGGGGTATGCCCTGATTCATCAGAAAACTCTTTACCGAACCGGCTCTGTTTTCCGAAAGGGGATTGTTGATGGCATCCGTACCGGTATTGTCGGTATGGCCAATGATGTTGACGTCGGTGTCGGGATTTGCTTTAAGGCTGTTTGCAAATTGAGTCAACGACCATTGAGACGCGCTGTTAAGCGTATATGAGTTGGTGGCGAAAAGGATACCCGACTCAAAAGTCACCATCAATGCTTCGCCGCCATTAATCGCTTCAACTTTTGCGTGTTCGATGGCCTCAAGCTCAGCTTTTTGCTTGTCCATCTTGTTTCCGATAATGGCTCCGGCGGCTCCGCCTACTACGGCTCCGATACCGGCGCCCCAGGCAGCGCCTTTACCCCCGCCAATCACAGCTCCGATGCCGGCTCCAGTAGCCGCTCCTGCGCCCGTACCAATGGCGCCTCCTTTAACAGTGTTACTGGCTCCGCAGCCCGAAAACAGGATCGACGCGGACAACAGCACAGCTAAAATAGATTTTGTTGTTTTCATCTGATTATTTTTTTTGGTGTTGTTTGTATCTGCTCAAGAACTTATCTACACGTCCCGCAGTGTCTACCAACTTCATCTTTCCTGTATAGAAGGGGTGGGAGGTGTTGGAAATTTCCAACTTGTACAAAGGATAATCGGTGCCGTCAACAGAGATGGTCTCCTTTGTATTCACGCATGAACGGGTAATAAACAAGTGTTCGTTTGACATGTCTTTAAATGCGACCAAACGGTAAGTGTCAGGGTGTATACCTTTTTTCATGATGTAAAATAAATAATATGATGTCTTTAAATTAGACTGCAAAGATAGGCATCTTTTGCATAACGACAAAAAATATTTTGGTGCAAAGGGTTGCAATTCCAAAAAGATTCGTTTATCTTTGTCTTAATAATAACCAAAATCTAATAAAATTAATGTATGTATGAAAACCAGGTTTTTTTTGTGTTGGCTAATCTTATCTTGTAGTTTCTTGAGCTCTGCGTATGCTCAGAGGATAACAGGAGTGGTAGTTGACAAATCAGATCAGTCTCCGGTCGCCGGGGCAACTGTGTTCTTATCAGCAAACAGGAGCATTGGTACCTATACCGATACCAATGGTTTTTTTGCTTTGGATGTTCCCGGTGGAGCGGGAGAGATCATCATCAGTACAATCGGGTATAAACAACTCATTTTGTCCGTAAACACCTCTCAAAGGGTGCAATACCGGATCGAACTGGAGTTGGATGCCCGCTTGTTGGAAGATGTGGTGGTGGTGGGTTACGGCACGCAATCAAGGGCAAACCTTACAGGCGCCGTGGCCTCAGTTAATGTAGACAGAACCTTATCAGGCAGACCCATAGCCGACGTCGGTCGGGGGTTGCAAGGATCCGTTCCGGGACTTGCGATTACGATAAGGAGCGGGGAGATTGGTTCCGATCCCCTGATGAGGATTCGCGGACAGGTGGCATCGGTCTCCGGTAATGCCAATCCCCTCATTTTAGTTGACAACGTGGAAATACCCAGTATCCAGATTATCAATCCGGACGACATTGAATCCATCTCTGTGTTAAAGGACGCAGCTTCGGCTTCTATTTACGGCGCCAAAGCGGCCTTTGGTGTTGTCCTGATTACCACAAAAAAAGGAGCAAAACAAGAATCGGTTACGGTAAACTACTCCAACAATTTCTCATGGCAAAATAAGGCAAAAGAGTTGAATATGGCCACTGTTGACGGCTTGGCATACACTTGGGATGCAGCTACCACCAGAAATCCGGAAGTATTGCCTCCCCTCTTTGCCGGAAATATGTGGAGGGTGAGTGAAGACGGCCTTAAAAAGGCAAGGGAATGGCAACAAAAATATGGCAGCACCGTTTCTGCTAACGATCCTGTGGTCTATGGACGGGACTGGTGGTTTGACGGAGTGAATAAATTTGGATACAGAACCTATAACGCCGTTGATGCTTTGGTGGCCAACTGGACACCCACATCTACCCATAACCTCTCAGTGAGCGGGTTAACCGGTAAGACCTCTTTCAATATCGGTCTTGGCGTATTAGATCAGACCGGAATGACCAAACCCGCAAAGGTTGACGATTTTAAAAGATATAATGTGTCTGTAAATGTTTCATCCGAAGTGAACAAATATGTAAGCGTACGCGCCGGAGCCATCTATTCCGACCGCGTCAAACGCTATCCGAGTATAGGCAGCGTCAATGCGGGAGACCCTTGGCTCTACGCCTACCGTTGGGGATCAATGTTCCCGGTTGGGGTTGAAGATCAGTTTGGCAGGGACCTCAGGGGGCCCAGTTATGAGTTTGCCAACACCACCACTTCGAGTATGCGCAACATCTATACCAATTTAAACTTAGGCACCACGATTAACATCACAAAAAACTGGGACGTTAAATTTGATTATACCCACGTCACCCGTGAAGACATCACCGACGCCTCCATTCCCATGTTTACCGCCATGGACGTCTGGTACAATCCAACAGGATGGAACGACGATAGCGGGAACCCGGTGTATGTAGACGATAACGGAAACATTACCTCCGAGGGAGGCATGAGGGCATACAGGTTCCTGCCCGTTACCTATCCCGCCAATGGCGCTTTTGGAGGCACCAGTTCCATCTCCCGCCAATCTACCACCATTGACGACAATACCTATAACTTGTATTCTACCTACCACCTCTCTATAAATAACCAGCACGATTTTAAATTTATGGCAGGTATGAACGCCTCCGCCAGGAATTTAAGAAGGCACTACGTAAGAAAACTCGACTTAACCGATTATGACAATCCGCAATTTAGTTATGCAACAGGAGCTGTGGATATTGGCACGGCAACCGACGTTGGAAACTGGGCCTCATGGGAGTCAAGCGCAGGTTTTTTTGGACGTATCAATTATGCTTTTAGAGACAAGTATTTGGTAGAGGCCAACCTCCGCTACGACGGAGCCTCAAAATTTCCCAAGCATTTGAAATGGCAATATTTCCCCTCTTTCTCCGCCGGATGGATCATCACCAATGAACCTTTCATGGATGGCTTTCGTGAAGTATTGAGTTTTGCCAAATTAAGGGGATCGTTTGGGCAATTGGGCGACGCCTCTGTGCCCAGCAACCTCTACATCCCTTCACTACCCAACTACACAACAACATGGATAGGCAACGATGGAACGCGTGCACTTAGCTACAGATCACCCGACATTGTTTCGAGCGACATTAGGTGGCAAACCATCCAAACCATCAACTTTGGGATTGAGACACGGTTCTGGAACAACAAGGTGGGTGTGGAGTTTGACTGGTACCAACGCGACACCAAAGACATGATTGTTGCAGGAGACGCCCTGCCTTTCACCCTCTCGGCCGCCGCACCCCGCGGTAACTTTGGCAACCTGCAAACCAGGGGTTTTGAGCTCACCATGACTTTTCAGCACAGATTTAAAAATGGCCTGGGTATCAACATGATGGCCAACCTGTTTGACGCTGTGAGCCACGTAACCAAAGGGCCCGACTGGCGTACCCCTTGGGAAGACAGGGCCATAGGCTCTCTTGTCAATAGCTGGGTAAGTTGGTCTACCGGAGCGCGTTACGGAGACATCTGGGGATACGTTACAGACAGGTTGTATCAGGAATCGGACTTTGTTAAAGATGCGAGCAACCCCAGAGGACTTAAAAAAGTGACCATCATTATTGACGGACAGGCCAAACAATCGTACATGCTTGTAGGTGATAATCCGGTGTACCAAACCAGACTGGAAGGTGGCGACGGTGTTCAGATCTTTCGTCCCGGAGACGTTAAGTTTGTGGATTTAGACGGAGACGGATACATTACCCCGGGTAGGGGAACATTCGGAGACCCCGGCGACCGCAAGGTAATCGGTAACGTGACGCCCCGTTATGAGTATGGCTTCCGATTGGGCGCCGACTATAAAGGTTTTGACTTCTCTGTCTTTATACAAGGTGTCGGCTCCCGCCAACTGTGGGGTTCGGGCCACTTGGCCACTCCGGGATACAATTCGTTAGACGGAGCAATGCCACAAGCCATTGCCGGCGACTATTGGCGTCCCGACCGGACAGATGCCTTCTACCCTCGTCCCTGGGATAACGGAAACGCCGACACCAACTATAGCCTGCAAGTACAAACCCGCTACCTGTTGAATATGGCCTACACCAGAATAAAGAACATTACTTTAGGCTACTCAATTCCTCAAAATATATTGAACAAGGTGATGCTCAAGAAGACACGTGCGTACGTGTCGCTCGAAAACTTCTTTACCTTTGACAACCTCAGGGGATTACCTATTGACCCTGAGGTGGTAACAGGATTCTCTATGTTCAATGCAACGACTTCTAATAATGCAAACTTGTCTCGTACCGGAATGGGCACCCCAACCTTTAAATCGGTTTCAGCAGGTGTTCAGGTCAGCTTTTAGTAATTAACAACAACCATTAAAATTTAATAGATATGAAAGCAAAAATTTCAATACTTCTCTCTTTTATTCTGTTGCTGTTTTGCGGGTGTAACGACTTTCTCGACCGTCCTCCTTTGACAGAGTTGAACGACGAAAACTTCTGGACCAGCGAAAGCAACCTCAAACTATTTGCCGCCGGCTTTTACGACCACTTTTTTATTGGCTACAGCACGGCTTGGTTAACCACCGCAAATCTACACTCCGGTTTTCAACGTAACGACAACTATGTATACAACGGAACCCAGTCAAATTTTGAACGATCCGTACCCAATGACAGGGGCAACAACTTAACTGATCTGCAATGGATTGAAGCCTTTGGCGGACTTAACTGGAATTTTGTCTGGGTACGTAAAGCCAACGTGATGATTGACCGCCTTAAAGACCAAATGAGCAATGTACTGACCACTGACGCTATGAACCACTGGATGGGTGTGGCCCGCTTTTTCAGGGCCCTTGAATACTCCCAGCTTGTGAGCACTTTTGGAGACGTCCCCTTCTACGACCGTGAAATCGGAAGCGCTGAGTTGGATGAACTCTACAAGCAACGTACCCCGCGGAACGATGTGATGGACGCCATATACAACGACTTTGTATTTGCCCTGGAAAACGTAAGGGGCGACCTGGGCTCCAAAAACGAGGCAAATACCTACATAGTGGCAGGATTTGTAAGCCGTTGGGCGCTATTTGAAGGCTCCTGGCAAAAGTACCACGAAAACAATTCGGTAAGAGCTCAAAAATTCTTTGAACTCGCCGTGAGGGCTGCAGAGGTGGTGATGAGCAGCGGAAGGTTTGCCTTCTCCACAGATTTTCGTTCCCTCTTTGGTTCCCAATCGCTGAGTGGGGTTGCAGAAGTAATTATGTCAAGGCGTTACGACGACAGCCAAAGCGTCACCCACAGCCAGGCAAGCTTGTGCAACATGGTAGAGTCGCAGAGTTATGCTCCCAACCTCTCTCTGATCAAATCTTTTATTTGCAACGACGGCAGTGATTGGCAGACATCTGAAAACGCAGACAACAAAAACTTTTCTATGGCCAACCTGATCAGAACCCGCGACTCGCGGTTTGAAGCCTCTTTTTACAAACAAGCTACCTACAAAGGGATCCCCTCTTGTCTCTACATCGCAAAGTTTATCAACAGAGAGGGACACAACTGGGTGGACGCCGGATTGGCAGGCCCACCATCGCAGTACCTGAGCACTTTTAACACCAGCGACGCCCCTGTATTGCGTTATGCCGAGGTGGTGCTCAACTGGGTAGAGGCAAAAGCCGAACTGGGTAACGTGACACAATCCGATATCGACAGATCGATTAACGCCATTCGCAGCAGGCCCCTTGCGGCAGCCGCCACAGCCGCTGGCGTGCAAAGAACGGCTCCTTTAGAATTGAGCAACTTACCCAACAGCCCCGATAGGGGAGACGTACCGCAGCTCCTTTGGGAAATCCGCAGAGAGCGCCGCATGGAATTTGTGGGTGAATTCAGCCGCCTCCACGACCTCAGACGTTGGAAAAAATTAGAGTACATGGATGGTGAACAAAATCCCGACATTATGAGGGGCACATGGGTAAAATTAAGCGAAATCAGGGACTTGCCAAGTAACTGGACAACCGTTCAAAAAGACCTGATGGGTGTTGTGAGCATGGACGGAACAAAAACGGTCTTTGACGGCACCAATCCCAACATCGAAGGATTTTACTACCGTGTAAATGTAGTGAACCGCTTGCCTTTCCTTGATGTGTTTAATGTAAACCCATACCTGGCCCCCATTGGCAGGAACCAACGCCAGGACTACAAAAACAAGGGCTACGATTTGGCTCAAACTAAAGGATGGCCGGATGAATTTTAAAAACATAAAATGCAATAATACTATGAAGAATATAGCTAAATATCTTGGAATCCTGTTTGTTCCCCTCTTTTGTCTTGCAATAGCTTCCTGCGACAAAGACAACTATGATCCCAATCCCGCCGAACAATACTTAACATACGTAACCAATGTCAAACTGGTTCTTGGCGGCGTAGAAATCGCAGGCAAAATGAACGAAAACAAAAAGGAGATTATCTTCCCCAAGTTGCCTGCCAATACCAACCTCTCAGCAATCAGCTTTAAAGGAGATTTTCCCCCGGGCGCATCGTTTGAACATGCTACTTACAACTTTACTCCGGACGAAGGAGATGCGTCAACAAAAAAGACCATTAGCGTAATAAACCACACCAGAAAGCGCGAATACTTTGTGACCATCAACCTGAGCGTGCCCCCTTCGGGTGCAGGCTTTAATGAGGCCATCACGTATAACTTTTCCCATACCGGAACTTTTTATGCTGCAGGTTTTGCTGATGTGGGAGATGCCCGTGCAGCGGATATCGATCTGGAACATGTACTCATTGTGGGACGTAACAACGTACCTCACCTGTTTAGCTTAAACGAACTCAAGCAGGGAAAAACCGACAACCCCGTCTATTTGAATCAAACGGGAGTAACAGGGGGGACTTTTGCCCGTAATGGCGGGCGTATGCAGCATGGACACATCTATATATGCAACCTGACCACCGGCTTTGCCACCTCATCCTTTAAGGTTTACCACTGGAACAAGTCGCGTCCCGAGGATCCACCAACCGTGATTGTGAATTACTTGATGGAAGATGTTTCGGGTGCAGCAGCCGGAGTCAGGTACGGAGACTATATGTCTATGGATCTTGACCCCACAGGTAACGGTTACATCTGGGCCAAAGCCGGAGGCAGCCATGCGACCATCCTGCGTATCAAAATTTCCAACTTTACCGAGGCCTCAGAGCCTACCATCCTGGCAATTCCCGAAGTGGGCGCCTGGTCAACCTTTAACGAAGTCGAAGGCGCCCCCGGCCTATATCTCTATACCGGATACCAGGGCGGTGTACGTTTGATGAATCAAGGAGCTCAGCAGCAGTACCTCATGACCACTTTTGGCAATACCCACGGAGGCAGCGCCCGTATCATCACCTTTAACAAAGAGCGCTACCTCTTTGTCGTGGATGACCAAACCGGAGCCGGTACAGTAAGGTTATACAATGCAACCAAAGGAGATACGATTTTAGAGGCGCTTCAACTGTTTGACACCGGAGACGCAACCTACAAAGCCCCTCTGATTACTCAATCGCTTGGCGGAGCCATACCGGCAGGGAACAACGCGGTGTGTGTAGGTTGGGCTAAAGATGGCGACAATAAACTCTATATTCTGGGAGCGGCTGCCACTGCCGGCTTTGTAATCATAGAGCTTCCTCAAGCGTCGGAAACCGATCCTTTTGATACATTTGTAGTTGACTAAATACTTTTTACCCATAGTAGCAGCAGCCTTGCTGCTGGTTGCTTGCGACAAGGACGACGGCGGCGGAGAGACTCCGCCGCCCGATCCTCCGCAACCAAAAGTTGAGAGTGATTATGCCCGTAAAGAGTTACGTGGCGCCTGGATCGCATCTGTTTGGAGCATTGACTGGCCAATGGGAATCCACGATATTGCCGCTCAGAAAAAGCTCTATACAGATCATTTAGACGACTTTGTTGCCGCCAACATGAATGCTGTATTTATGCAAGTACGCCCCACAGCAGATGCGTTCTACAACTCTCCATACGAGCCTTGGAGTCAATGGATAACCGGAACTCCAGGGAAAGATCCGGGATACGATGTGCTGCAGTTTATGATCGAAGAAGCGCATGCGCGAGGGTTGGAATTTCATGCTTGGATCAATCCTTTTAGAATCACCACCAACATGTCACAGCCCTTAGATTCTAAAATTCCACACGAGTGGGTAAAAAACTATCCGTCCATTAGGGTGTACAACCCCGCAATCCCTGAGGTGCAACAACGAATTGCCGATATTGTCAAAGATATCATCACCAAGTATGATGTGGATGGGATCCACATGGACGACTATTTTTATCCCGATATTGGCAATGTGAATGCATTGGACGATGCCGCCGAGTATGCCAAATACGGAGCCGGCTACAGTTCGGTTGCCGCTTTTCGCAGGGCCAATGTAGATAAGACAGTACAAAAAATCAGAGAGACCATGCTCAAAGAGAATCCGAGGGTGATTTTCTCCATTAGCCCCACTGCCAACCTAAACTACAACCTTAACACCCTATTTGCTGATGTTGAAAAATGGTGTCGAGAAGGGTGGATTGATATTGTAATCCCCCAAGTATATCAGGCATTAGGCACTGGGAACTTAAGTTTTGAACCTTTGTTGTCAACATGGATAGGCAGTTTTAATACCCGTGTAGGTTGCGTGATTGGTCTTGGATTGTATCGGGTAGAGAATCCCGCCGAATCAACGCGATTCACCGTTGCCGATTTTGACCGAATGCTCCATTTGACCACGTCAAACACAAAAATCCACGGAAGCGTTTTCTACAACACATCTTCGTTTGCCGCCAACAGGGGAGGGGTTATTAATATGGTAAAAACCAAGTATTTTAAAAACCCTGCCGTACGCCCAGCCTTTGGACGTAAAACAGAACCCGCTCCCTCGATTCCCACTCAGGTAACCTTGTCAGGCGCCACATTGAGTTGGATCACCGCTTTAGGATTAACGTCTGTGGTCTACTTTATTCCAAACGGATCTACAGCGGCACAAGTGGCAGCCATTACAAAGAAAAACACATACACTGTAACCGAGAGGGGAAAATACTTTGTCACTGCCTTTAACAGGAATAACGTAGAGAGCAAAAAGTCGGCTGAACTGACCTACTGATGTCGTTGCAATAAGAAATCTGTCAAATATTCAACGTATACTGTAAATGAGTTATTTATAAAATTTTCATGCAATTTTCTTGCAATAATACGGTAATATTTTTAGACGATTGGGAAACGACTTGAGGACAAAAATAGCGTATTTTTAGAATTAGAAAAAGGCGGTAAATCTAATTACTGCCTTTCTCCATAATAAACGGAATACAAAAAACGATGCTATCTTTTCAGTCTACCCACGAAAAATATACCCAAGAGCACTAAACCCGCAAGCGCAATCCGCCCCCACCACAGTTGAAAATTCTGCCACCCCGACAACGGCTTTTTGACCTCTTTCACCACCTCAACGGGATAAGGAACGCGGATAGTATCACACAAAAAAACGGAATCCCGTACAACCTTATCCCTGTACAAATACCTGTACCGCTCCAAAAACACCGTATCGCCTTTATCTTTAACAAAGATTGAATCATACCTAAATATCGAATCCCGCACATAGTTATCCCGATACTCCATTCTGACCGTCTCTACCGGCACATACTGCAACGTCCCGCAGGAACAGCAAAGCCACAACAACGCGACTACAATAATCATCCGTTTCATGGCATGGTAATTCTTTGCTGCAAGGCAAAACCCGCCTTAACTTGATTTATATCGGCATTCCTGCCGTTTTCCATAAAGCTCATTGCGGACACAATCATGATGTAGTCCGCACCGTCGGCGAGGGTCAGTACTCTATCTTTCGGAATCCCCGACCACTTCTCAACATTAGCGATGTACTTTGCCGTATCATTTTCACACGGCGGCGCCCACCTCGATAAAATCTTCTCAATGGTATTCCACCCCCTTGAATTATACGTTGCCAGCGTTACAAACGCCGCACGATAGCCGTAAGGCATCGTCGAAAACGTTTTAAACGCCTTATCGCTGCCTGTTACTTCCCCTTGAAAAACATCCTTATTGTGACGGATATTCAGCGGGTTATTGTTGCGCAATCCTCTTGGTGTCATAACAGTTCTGTTTTTTGAGCGTTCAAGAATGAGATTAAAGCTTTAATTTCATCCTTGTTTTCAAAGAGTTTTAATACCGCCTTTTGCACTTCCTCAACGTTTTTCTCTCTCTGTTTAAGGTTTTCAAACACCGACTTAGCCTCAACCATAATAATGCCGATTGCACCAACAACCGTAAA
>Ga0123356_10002512_pt1 | contig 19597 bp, 19 predicted proteins | sample TergutEmb28metaG_2_FD_92546 | JGI IMG/M metagenome (GOLD analysis project Ga0123356, IMG submission 92546) | Embiratermes neotenicus P3 segment gut microbial communities from Petit-Saut dam, French Guiana - Emb289 P3 | ecosystem: Host-associated > Arthropoda: Insects > Digestive system > Gut ...
AGAAGGATAAATTCAATTCCTTCGTCCATTGCATATCCACGAGCTTGTCTCAGATGATTCTCATTGAGTTTTGTCCCAAGTGATTTCACCTCAATGACTGCAAGTTTCTCCATCTCATTCTTTGAGTTTTCCTTTTGAATAACAAAATCAGCGAAGCCTCCACTGATCGCTTGCTCGGCAGTGAGGTTATCAAACTCATCCCACCCGAGCATGTCGCTCACAACACGTGTAACAACCTGCCTTGTATCAGCTTCTTTGATATTATTCTCGATTCCTCGATCAATTATTCTTCTCATCTTTGGAAGAGTGGTCCTAACTCTATCTTTTGCTTTATCCTGATAGACAGCCATGGAGATTCCTTTCGTATTTCGAGCATAATAAGGTATTGATTTTTTCTAGTGTATCACCAAGTACTTCAAAACGTACTTGCGTAAGTAAACGAAGATTTGAAAAACCGATAAGATCACAGGCTTGTGTCATGACCAAGGATACGGTCGCAACTCATCATCACAAGTAGTTCTCTTACGTTATGATTGATTACATCAATGAGAGAAAGGTTTGAGTTGTGAAGCGATTACTCTTCGTTGTGGCGATAGTTGTACTTACCCTGCTCCTTGTGGGCTGTGGTAACAATGCAGGTGACGATGTAGGTTCGACAAGTGAGGTGGATGGTATGAAGATCGAGGATATCACTCTTGGTAATGGCGCGTTAGCAGAACCGGGAAAGACCATTGTGGTGCACTACACCGGCACTCTTGAAGATGGGACGAAATTCGATAGTTCCGTCGACCGTGGAACGCCGTTCGAGTTCACGCTCGGTGCCGGCCAGGTCATCAAGGGCTGGGATACGGGCTTTGACGGCATGAAGGTCGGCGGAAAGCGTAGACTGACCATCCCACCCGAGATGGGATATGGTTCGCGTGCCGCTGGAACGATCCCTCCCAACTCGACGTTGATCTTCGACGTCGAATTACTTGACGTTAAATAGTATCCGTCTCATACGACACGATCAATAGAGAGCCTTTATCGATGATGGATTGGAATGATTTCATACGTGACCATGTGCATCCTATGGCACCTTATGTGCCCGGTATGCGCGAAGAACAGGTTCGCGACATCGCCGGAACCGAAGATCTGGTCAAGGTCTCGAGCAACGAGAGTCCCTATCCACCATTCGATAGTGCGATACAAGCAGGTGAGAGGGCTTTGCGTGAGGTCAACCGCTATCCCGATGGGGGATGTGTCGACCTCAAAGCAGCGCTGTCTGCTCATCTTGATGTCGCAGCAGATAATCTGGTGATCGGTAATGGCAGCAACGAGCTGCTGATACTGCTTGCGTATGCCACACTGGGTCCTGGTGATGAGATCATCTACGGATGGCCATCATTTATCGTCTATCCTTTGATGGCGCAACTCACCGGCGCGACCGCTGTTGAAGTGCCGCTTGATAAGAGCGCGCAGTTCGATCTTGACGCTATCCTTGAGGCGATCACACCTTCGACCAAGATGATTGTACTGTGCAACCCCAACAATCCGACCGGCACATGGTATTCGAAAGAGGCGTTCAGCTCGTTTATGGAATCGGTGCCCGATGATGTTTTGGTGGTAGCCGACGAGGCCTACTTCGAGTTCGTCACCGACTTCGACTATCCCGATTCGCTTCGATGGTTCGACGGAGTAAGACCACTATGCGTGCTGCGGACCTTCTCAAAGGTCTATGGTATGGCAGGGGTCCGCTGTGGGTATGCCATCATGCCCCAAGCGCTGGTCGAAGCCCTCGATAAGGTACGCGCACCATTCAATGTCAACTCGGTCGCCCAGCAGATGGCGATCGCCTCACTGGGTGATGGCACGCAGTTGCGCAAGCGCATTCAAGGCAACGCCGAACAGCGCCAGCGCCTCCAACAGGCTTTCGATAAGCTCGATATCGTTTACTATCCTTCCCAGACCAACTTCGTATGGATCTTGGCAGACAATGCCCCCGACCTGTTCGACGCGCTGCTCAAAAAGGGCGTGATCGTGCGCGGGTTCGGCCAAGTGCCGGCTCTGCGTGTCGGGGTGGGCTCTGAAGAGGAGACCACCCGAATAATCGAGGCATGTACCCAGCTGAGGGATGAGGGGACGATCAAGCATTAAGGAGCGCGCGTGATAATCGCCATTGACGGACCGGCAGGTTCAGGCAAGTCGACCATAGCGAAGAACACCGCCCACAAGCTGGGCTTTCGCTATCTTGATACGGGTGCGATGTATCGCGCGATCGCGGTACGTGCACGCGATCTGGGCATCGATTTCGACGACGGCGAGCAACTCTGCGTGATCGCCTGCAACGAGCCGATCGAGTTCGGGTTCTCTGATGATGAACCGCTTCCCTCACGTGTATTCATTGCGCAAAAGGAAGTTACCGATGAGATCAGAAGACCGGAGATCGACAAAGCGGTCAGTCCGGTATCGGCCCATCGATCGGTGCGCAAAGCCTTGGTCGACCAACAACGAAAAATAAGCCAGCTAGGTGACTATGTGGTCGAAGGACGCGACATCGGAACGGTCGTGTTTCCCGACGCGCCTGTCAAGATATTTCTGACGGCCAACGCCGAGGAGCGTGCCCGCCGTCGCACCGCCCAAAACCTCGAACGCGACATCGACTCCTCCTATGAGGGGGTCCTCCAAGACCTGCGCGCACGCGATCAGTACGATTCGAGCCGAGCGGTGTCTCCTCTGGTCGCCGCAGATGATGCAGTCACTCTCGATTCGACCATGATGACCATTGACTACGTGACCAATCTCATCGTCGAGCTTGCTCGTCAAGCACAAGCAAGCGAATAGGTGCATCACGGTATGGACGCAGCCCTTCGCAGAGGAAAACCCTTCTATGGACCGGAGGCTCCCAACTGGGCGTTCGCCTGGTTCATCAGAGCGGTCCCGGCACGCATACTCCTGCTTTTATGGCGGGTACGGGTGATAGGAAAAGAGAACCTGCCGCGTGAGGGAGGCGCTATACTGTGTGCGAACCATGTCTCGATGCTCGATTCGGTCATGCTCTGGTGCTCCCAGTTGCCCAAACAGCCACATTTTGTGGCCAAGTCCGAGCTTTATAACGTCTCAGGTACCAAAGGACGACTCCTGGGATGGTTCCTCGATATGGTCGGTGCGTTTCCCGTCGAGCGGGGAACCGCCGATCGCACCATGATCTTGCAAGCCAGTGATCTGTTGCGTGGCGGAGAGTGGGTCATGATCTTTCCTGAGGGCACCCGCAAAAAGGACGGGGTGGTCTCAGCCGAGATGGGAGAGGCGCTGGGCGGGGCTGCCTATCTGGCGCAACGGATCGGAGTACCGGTCATACCCATCGGTATCGCCGGAACCGAGAAGATCATGGTAGAAGGCAACAAGCTTCCACGCTTTCCGCGCGTGACCATAGTGATCGGTGCACCCATCGATCCTGCCGAGTTCGAGGGAAGACGCAAAGAGAAAGTCAAGCACATCACCGATGTGCTCATGGAACAGATCCATGAACTGCGAGACCTTGCCCGCGCGCTGAATGGGGATGTGATCTCACATGAAGGATGAAGGACCGAGGAGAGTGGTATGGAAGTAAAGATCGCGCGCTATGCCGGTGTCTGCTACGGGGTCGAGCGTGCGCTCAAGCTCGCCCAGCTCTCCGCCGAAGAGGCCAGCGAGGTCCACTCGTTCGGTCCGCTGATCCACAATCCCCAGGCGGTCGCCTCGCTCCAAGAACAGGGCGTACAGGTCGCCGAGACCCTCGATGAGGTGGGTGAGGGGACTCTGATCATCCGCAGTCATGGGGTGGCTCCCGATGTGATCGAGGAGGCGAACACCCGCGGACTCACCGTGGTCGATGCGACCTGTCCCCATGTCAGCAAAGCGCAGGAATCGGCTGAAAAATTAGCTGCTGACGGCTATCTGGTCGTCATCGTTGGCGAGGCCGACCATCCCGAAGTATCCGCGATCCGAGCCCGTTCGGGCGAGGAGGTCGTAGTGATCGGTAGTGCCGATGAGCTACCCCCACGCTTGGGCAATCGCATGGTCGGTGTGGTCGTGCAGACCACTCAGATGGCCGATATCCTCGATGAAGTGGTCGAGGACCTGCTGCCACGCGTCAGTGAGCTGCGGATATTCAATACGATCTGTGATGCGACCTCGAAGCGCCAAGCGGCTGCTGCCGAGCTGGCTGCCGAAGTCGATGTCATGGTCGTCGTCGGAGGTCACAACAGCGGCAATACCTCACGGCTCTCGCAGATCTGTCGTCAGGTCAATACGAACACGTATCACGTGGAAACCTCCAAAGAGATCGATCCCGCATGGTTCACCGACGCTGAAGTGGTCGGTGTGACCGCAGGTGCATCGACCCCTGGCGAGCAGATGGCCGGGGTCGTCGAGCGCATCGAAAGCCTGAGCTAGCAATGGCACCGATGAAACCACAAGGAACCGTTAGATCGGTCGATGCCGGCTCGATCGCGGAACGTGCCGGGATCGGTGCAGGCGATCATATCGTCGCGGTCAATGGCGCGCCCCTGCGCGATGTTTTCGATTGGCTCTGGCATAGCGATGAGGATCGCGCAGAGCTTACCGTTATCTCCGATGACATCGAGCGCACGGTGCTGCTCGAGAGATCCGCAGATCAGGAGTGGGGTATCGAGTTCGATGAGATGCTCTTCGATGGTACCCATACCTGCAAGAACGCTTGCGCATTCTGTTTCATGGACCAGTTGCCCGACGGGTTGCGTAGCAGTCTCTACCTGAAAGACGATGACTATCGACTCTCATTTTACGAAGGCAACTTCGTCACCTTGACCAATCTGGACGATGACGATATCGATCGCATCATCACCCAGCACCTCTCACCACTCTACGTATCGCTGCATGCCGCCGACCCAGAGGTGCGTTCCCGACTGCTGGGTGCGCGTCACGCACGGGGGCTTGAAGCGTTCGAGAAACTGGCACACGCCGGTATCGAGATGCATGTCAGCATCGTATTGGTGCCCGGTATCAACGATGGGGAGGTGCTCGACGAGACGCTCGAGTATCTGAGCACGTTTCGCCCACAGGTTCTTACCGTAGGGGTCGTACCGGTGGCCTACACGCGCTTTACCGAAGATATCGCCGGTCAGGAGCCCAGCAGCTTCAACGATCAGAGCGCAGCCGCGCGTGTTATCGAACAGGTGCAGACCTATCAATTTCGCTCGCGCAAAGAGACCGAGCGTACCTGGGTCCATCTCGCCGATGAGTTCTACATCTATGCCCAAGCGCCGTTTCCCACCAGCGAATGGTATGACGGTTATCCGCAATATGAGAACGGTATCGGGATCGTGCATACCTACATCGAAGATATCCGTGAGCACTTCGATGAGCTGGTAGCAGGCTTTGCAACTCTTAAGGCCGGGTCCGAGATACTCACGATCGTGACCGGTGAGCTGACCCGCGACACCATGATTGGAACGCTGAGCGCCCTTGAAGCGGGCGGGAAAGTGCGCTTGCTGCCGGTGGTCAACCGGTTCTTCGGAGGAAATGTGAACGTGACCGGGCTGCTCACCGGTGTCGATATCGCGCGCGCGATCTGTCATGACAGCGAGCACTTCGGCAAAGAGACCAACTACGTCATTCCGTGGTCGATCTTCAATGATGACGAGCTGACCTTGGACGGTTATGAGCCGCAGCATATCGCCGAGCAGACCGACGCATCCTGCATCTTCGTCTCCGATGATGCGCAAGGGTTGCTCGATGCCATAGGGGAGGTCAGTTCATGAATCTACCGGTAGTAGCTGTCGTCGGGCGACCCAATGTCGGCAAATCGACGCTTATCAACCGCATTGCAGGTCGTGATGACGCTATAGTGCACGAGCAACGTGGAGTAACGCGCGATCGCAGTTACCACAGCGCTGATTGGTGCGGCAAGCACTTCATGCTCGTCGATACCGGAGGCATCGAGATGAGCAAGGACGATGCCTTCCAGGCAAGTATCCGTCTCCAGGCTGAGATCGCGACCCACGAGGCAGATGCCATCATCTTCATAGTAGACGGTAAGACCGGTATGACCAGTGACGATGAGGATATCGCTAAACTGCTCAAACGGTCTGACACACCGGTGTTTCTGGCGGTCAACAAAGTCGATACCCCCGGCTCGGAGCAGGAGACCTACGAGTTTTGGAACCTCGGGCTCGGAACCCCGTGGCCGGTCAGTGCGACCCATGGTAACGGGACCGGAGATCTGCTCGATGAGATCGTCAAAGAGCTGCCCGATGCCGAACCCGAGATCGATGATGGAGCCATCAAGGTGGCAGTCATCGGTCGACCCAACGCTGGCAAGTCATCGATCACCAACCGATTGGTCGGCTTTGAGCGCTCGATAGTGAGTGAGGTGGCTGGCACCACCCGTGATGCGATCGACACGACCGTCGAGCGTGACGGGCAACTCTACCGATTCATCGACACCGCAGGCCTGCGAAGGCTGGGCATCATCAACGAGGATGTCGAATACTACGGATTCGTGCGTGCCATGCGCGCGATCGATATGTGCGATGTCGTGTTGCTGATCGTCGATTCCCAGGTCGGGCTGACCGATCAGGACCAGCGCATCGCCAACTATGCAAAAGAGCGCGGATGCGCCATGGTCATCATCTTGAACAAATGGGATCTCATGGATGACGAGTATGAGCGAAACCTCCTGCTCGACCAGATCGAGGATCGCATGATGTTCGTCGGCTGGGCACCGGTGCTACGCATGAGTGCGTTGACCGGCAAGAACGTCCAAAAGATCTGGAAGAATATCGACGAGGTCTACCAAAACTATTGTCGGGAGATCCCGACGAGTCAGCTCAACAAACTCCTCAGTGAGCTGCGTGAGTTCGGTCATACCGTCAACAAACGAGGACGGACGTTGCGTATCAACTATGTGACACAGACGAGCACCAGACCACCGGGCTTCACCTTCTTTGCCAATCACCCCGATCTGGTCGACGATAACTTCGTGCGCTATATCGAGAATCGCATGCGGGAGCGCTTCGGACTGGTCGGTACCCCGATCCTTCTGCGTTTCAAGTCGAAGGCTTAGGAGTGAGTCGTGCCTGAGAGCTACCTGATACGTCTGATCGTAAGCGCGGCTGTCGCGTTCTTGCTCGGTTCGATCCCGACCTCGTATCTGCTGGGCAAATATATCTACGGCATCGATCCGCGCGATGTCGGCTCGGGTGCGACCGGGGCGACCAATACCGCGCGCGCGATGGGTCCGGCCGCCGGGATTGTGACCGCACTGGCCGATATCGCAAAAGGCTGGCTGGCCCTGTTTGTTACTCAACACTATCTCGTAACCGAGCAGATCTTCGGGACTGCGAAGATGCAGTGGGCACTGGGTGCGGCTTTGATAGCGGTGATCGCAGGTCATGCGTTCTCGCCGTGGCTACGTTTTCGCGGTGGGAAAGGTGTTGCCGTTGCGGGAGGAGCGATGCTGGCACTGCTCGCCCCGCTGTTCTTCATCGAGCTCGCAACGCTTATTGTGATCACCTTGCTGTCAGGATTCGTCGGACTCGGCTCGATCCTGGTAGCGCTGGCACTACCGGTGCTCTTGGCAGCTTTTCCCGCTACGCGCAGCGTGCCATTGGTCATATCGGGACTGGTCGCAGGACTCTTTGTGGTCTGGCTGCATCGTGAGAACATCGCGCGTCTGCGCGCCGGTACCGAGAATAAACTGAGCTGGAACAAGGCTGAGAATAAGCGCGACACGAAATGAGAATGCTCGAGCATGAAAGGAACGTATCAGCTATGAGAGTTGCCGTGATAGGAGCAGGATCGTGGGGAAGTGCGATCGCGTGGTTGCTGGATAGCAAAGGATATGAAGTCGCGATCTGGGCACGCGAGAGCGAGATCGCCCAAACGATCAATACGCAGCAACGCAACCCCCAGTATATGACCGACATCCGCTACTCCGATCGGGTCAGCGCCTCCGCAGATATCGCCGAGGTGCTGCGCGATGTCGATGCAGTGGTGATGGCCACTCCCAGTGTGGGAGTGCGCGATACCGCTGAATCGATGAAGGAACTGGTAGGTGCGCAAAGCCCCGGTGCCCAGATCCCTCTCATCGTTTTGAGCAAAGGCGTCGAATGCCACACTTCGTATCTGATGACCGACATTCTCGAAGAGGTGTTGGGCAATCCGTCGCGCATCGCGGCCCTGTCCGGCCCCAATCATGCCGAGGAGATAGCGCGTGGTCTTCCCAGTGCCACCACGGTGGCAGCCCATGATGCGCAGACCGCTGATTTCTTCTCCGATCTGTTCGCCACCGAGTTCTTCCGTGTCTATACCAACGACGATGTGACCGGTGTCGAGTTGTGCGGTGCCGGTAAGAACGTCGTCGCCATCGCCTGTGGTGTCGCTGACGGCCTCGGCCTGGGCGATAACGCCAAAGCGTCACTCATGACCCGCGGTCTGGCCGAGATGGCCCGATTGGGCCAAGCGGTCGGCGCTAATCCGCGCACCTATATGGGCCTGGCCGGTATGGGGGATCTTATCGTGACCTGCACCTCACAGCATTCGCGCAACCGCGCCTTAGGCGAGGAGATCGCCAGCGGCGGCAGCCTGGAGGCTTTCGAGGAGCGTACCCACATGGTCGCCGAAGGCGCACGCGCGTGTCGCTCGATCAAAGAGTTGGGGCAACGCAGGGGAGTCGATCTGCCGCTCACGCAAGCGGTGTATAGTATGTTATATGAGAATGCTGATCTGTCCCAGATCATGTCCGCGCTGATGGCGCGTCCCCAGCGCGCCGAATAGGAGTGTGTGAACCAGAGATGAAATCGATCGATCCCTCACAGATCCTGATAGCACCCTCGCTGCTCTCGGCTGATTTCACCCGACTGGGTGAGGCGATCGAGCTGATGGAGAAGGCAGGAGCCGACCTTTTGCACTGTGACGTGATGGACGGGCACTTCGTCCCGAATCTCACATTCGGTCCTCCCGTGATCGCGGCGATCAAGAAACACACCGACATCCCGCTGGATGTGCACCTGATGATCAGTAACACCGATGATACGATCGGGTGGTATATCGCGATCGAGCCGCGTATCATCTCGGTGCATGCCGAATCATGCATCCATCTACATCGAGTGATACAGCAGATCAAGGACGCCGGAATCCTGGCTGGTGTGGTGCTCAATCCCGGCTCATCGCTGCATATGATCGATGACATCATCGAAATGGTCGACCTGGTGATGCTGATGGGGGTCAATCCCGGTTTCGGCGGGCAGTCCTTCATCGAGAGTGTCGTTGACAAATGCATCCACTTGGACGAGATGTGCCAAACGCATAAGATCAGACCGATCATCGAGGTCGATGGTGGTATCAACGCAGCTAATGCTCCGCGCCTCCTTGCAGCCGGAGCGAACTGCTTCGTCGCCGGAAACGCGGTGTTGGGAGCCGTCGATCCCATCAATGCGTACCAAGAACTGCGCGATGGGCTCGAGGCAGCGCATCAAGAGATATCAGAGAAGAGGAACGAGTAGTGACACGGTACTTTGATTATGCGGCGACCACTCCGACCGATCCGCGTGTGGTCGAGGAGATGTTGCCTTACTATACCGAGCATTTCGGCAATCCCAATTCGCTCTACACCATCGGGCGTGATGCCTACAAGGCACTGGAGAATGCTCGCGAGCGCATTGCCGAGCCGCTGGGGGCAAAGCCCGAGGAGATCATCTTTACCAGTGGGGGTACCGAATCCGACAACGCAGCGCTCGTCTCGACCTTGTGGCGCTTAGCCCCCGAAGGTGGGGCCCACATCATCACGAGCGCCTATGAGCACCATGCGATCCTTGAAGTGGTCGAGTGGCTGGGCAAACACGGTCACGAGATAAGCATCGTCAAACCGCGCAAGGACGGTCATGTCGCTGCCGATGATATCGAAGCAGCCATGCGTCCCAACACCAAGGTCGTCTCGGTCATCATGGCCAACAACGAGATCGGTTCGATCAACGACATCGCGACCATCGCTCAGATCGCCCATGAAGGTGGCGCTCTGATGCACACCGATGCGGTCCAGGCGCTCGGCAAGATCGAGATCGATGTCGAGGCGCTCGGCATCGATATGCTCTCGATGAGTGCGCATAAGATCTATGGGCCACGCGGCATCGGTGCGCTCTACTTGCGACGGGGCACCCGTTTCGATCCTCTGATCAAAGGGGGAGGGCAGGAGTCGCGTCGCCGTAGCGGGACCCAGAACGTGGTCGGAGCGGTCGGTTTTGCCAAAGCGCTCGAGATCATCGTCGCCGAGATGGACAGCGAAGCTGCGCGTCTGAGCGCGTTGCGCGACTTCCTCATCGATGAGGTGACCTCACGTTTGGAGAACACCTTGGCGACCGTCGAGTCCGATCCACGTCTTCCCAACATCGTGCCGCTGCTGGTCAAAGGGGTCGAGGGAGAAGCGATGCTTCTGCAACTCGACAATCTGGGATTCAGTGTCAGTACCGGCAGTGCGTGCAGTTCAGGCTCGCTCGAGGCAAGCCACGTCCTGCTCTCGATCGGTGTGCCACAAGAGATCGCGCATGGCTCGCTGCGTCTGTCGATGGGTCGCTGGACGACCAAGGAGGACTGTGTCGAGCTGGTCGACGCGCTGATACCGATCGTGGAGCGGCTGCGTGAGATGTCGCCAGTCTATAAAAGAATGTTTTGTGGTGAAGGGTAGAGAGCATGTTGTATTCAGACAAGGTCATGGAGCATTTCAACAATCCGCGCAATGTGGGTATCCTCGACGAAGCCGACGGTGTCGGTGAGGTCGGCAATCCGACCTGCGGAGACATGATGAAGATCACGATCGACGTCGATGATGACACGATCAGCGACATCAAATTCCAAACACTGGGATGTGGTGCGGCTATCGCGACCTCATCGATGGTGACCGAGATGGCCAAAGGCATGGATATCCACGATGCGGTCAACATAACCAAGAAGCAGGTGGCTGACGAGCTCGATGGATTGCCGGCTCCCAAGATGCACTGCAGCGTGCTGGCCACCGATGGGCTCAAGGCTGCTATCGATGATTATCTGGTCAAGCAGGGTCGCGAACCGATCGCCGGCGATATTGAGAGTAACGACCCTGATTTCGATCCGCACGAGGAAAGCGATGTGGAGCTCGATGAGTAAAGGGCGTGTCGCAGTAGCTATGAGCGGGGGCGTCGACTCGAGCGTCGCTGCCGCACTGATCCAAGAACAAGGCTATGAGGTAGAAGGCGTGACGATGCGCCTTCTTTCGTCGAACGGGGCTGGCGATGACGAGACCATCGCGCGAGCGGCGAAGGTCTGTGAGGTCTTGGGCATACCTCATCAGGTGGTAGATCTGAGTGAGGCATTCGAGACGATCGTCATCGATAATTTTGCCCATGAGTACGAGCAGGCACGCACGCCCAATCCCTGCATCGTGTGCAACGAGCATATCAAGTTCGGCCTGCTGTGGGATTGGATGGATCAGTCCGGTTTCGACTTCTTGGCCACCGGGCACTATGCTACAGCAGAAGATACCCATCTCAAACGTCCCAAGGATCGCTCAAAGGACCAGACCTATTTCCTCTATCGAATCGAACGAGAGCGCCTACCTCGTATCCTGTTTCCCTTGGCGACGTGGTATAAGACCGATGTCAAAGAATATGCCAGTGAACATGGACTCGACATCGATGCGGGCAAGGAAAGCCAGGATGCCTGCTTCATCGAAGGCAAGGACCGCTGCGAGATCATCAAGGAGCACTATCCCGATGCCTACAAACCCGGCTCTATCGTGACCTCGGATGGTCTGATCGTGGGACTGCATGAAGGTCTGGCCAACTATACCATCGGTCAGCGCCACGGTCTGGGCGTGAGCGGGACCGGAGCTCCCCTCTATGTGATCGGGCTCGACCAACGCCTCAACAAAGTGGTGGTCGGCAGTCGCGAAGAGGGAAAGGTCACCACACTGACCAGTACCGACTACGTGGTGGACTCTGCAGCTTTGGGCAAGGAGAACGGTATATGGCCGGTCAGTGCTAAAGCGCGCTACAACATGATCGCCGCGAAGGCTGATCTCGAGATAAAGGACGGTATCATGACCGTCAAGATGGACGAAGAACTGTCCGGTATCAGCCCAGGCCAGAGCGTGGTGTGCTATCACTACGATACGGTCATGGGCGGAGGTGTGATCTCATGCGTGGTCTAGCTGACTGCCACATACACTCCGAGCTCTGCGGACATGCTACCGGAACCCCTGCCGAGATGATCGATGCGATCGCATGGGCTGGGCTGTACGGTGCGGTCATGACCGAACACCTACCGCTCAAACGCGAACTTGACCCCGATGGCATCTATTCGATGCGCGGGGATATCGATCTGCTCTATGTCGCCGAGTTGCGCGACATGCGTTTTGATTGGGATGGACTGAATCTGGTGATCGGTGCTGAGGCTGATTGGATATCGACCGATGTGGCGTGGACGAAGGAGAGTGTGCGCTCAGCCCGCGAGAAGGGCATCGAGGTCGTGCTCGGGTCGGTCCACTTCCTTGATGGCTGGGCTTTTGATGATCCCGACCAGAGAGAGGTCTGGGACACCAAGGAGGTCGATAAGGTCTGGGAGCAGTACTTTTCCGAGTGGTGCAAAGCGGCACAGAGCGGACTGTTCGATGTGATGGCCCACCCCGACCTGGTCAAGAAGTTCGGGCACTTCGCCCGTGATGCCGCCCAATACTACGATGAAGCTTCGCGGGTCGCTGCAAGTGCGGGGGTGCTCTGTGAAGTCTCGACAGCGGGGTGGCGCAAACCGGTTGGACAACTCTATCCCGATAGCCTTATGATTGAACTGCTGATTCAGCGTGGCGTGGGGTTGACGATGGGAAGTGACGCGCACGCCCCTGATGAGGTGGCATATCGATTCGATACCTGTGCGCGGACGCTCTACGAGCTGGGCGCGCGTCAGGTGGCCTACCCCCAGCGCGAGAGGAGAGTGACGTGGCTGGAACTATAGAGCCAGACGCAGGCAACACCTCGGTCGAGGTATGCAATGCGCTGCTTGAGATCCAGAAACTCGACCTCGTGCTCGACGAGCTCGCCGTGCAAGAGGCAAGCTTCCCCCACAAGGCCCAAGTGGCCCAGATCGCGCAAAAAGCTGCTGAGGGGCAGAGCTTGATCGCCAAGCTCGAAGAGGGCGTGGTGCAGTTCGACAAGCAGATCGCAGCGATCGCTGATACGATCGCGCATCATGAGAAGAAGATCGCCAAAGAACAGAAGAAACTGGACGCCGGCAAGATCGACTTTCGCCAAGTGGATGCGCTGAGCAGTGATATCGCCTCACATCACGACCAGATCAAGGAAGCTGAGGGCAAACAGCTCAACCTCATGGAGGCACGACAAGAGGCAAAACGTCGCATCACCGATGTGGGAGACAAGATCGCAGAGCTGGAAGGCGCCAAGGAGCAGACCCTTGCCGCCTATCGCCAGCAGATGGCGATACTTGCTGCCAAGACGGTCCAGATCACGACCGCGCGAGACGAGAAGCGCTCAATCCTACCACCAGATCTCGCGACGCACTACGATACCTTGCGTGCGCAAAAGGGCGGCACGGTGGTCGGAGTGTTCGATGGATCCCGTTGCAGCGCCTGTTCGCTCAAGCTCCCATCCGCCTTCGCTGATGAATTCCACTATCCTGGCGATGTGGGTACCTGTAGTGAATGCCGTCGAATATTGGTCTATTGGGGAGATGATCATGACGAGTGAGAAGCATCTGATCTATTGTGATGGAGGAGCGCGCTCCAACCCTGGACCCGCTGGTGCGGGCTTCATCATCAGAGAAGCTGATGACGAGGTGCTGGCCGGTGGTGCGTATCTGGGTCAGACGACCAACAATGTCGCTGAGTACTGCGGTTTCATCTGGGCACTTGAGAATGCCGAGCATCTGGGCGCGAACCACGTGGTGGTCCATGCCGACTCGTCGCTGATGGTCAATCAACTGCAAGGATCCTACAAGGTCAAGGACCAGAAGCTCAAGTGGCTGCACAATCGTGCGCGTGAGCTGGTCAATGTCTTCGAATCCTGCGAGATCATCCACATCCCGCGTGAGGATAACGCGCGTGCCGATGAGCTGGCCAACGAGGCGATGGATGCTCAAGATGCCATCGGTACCTTCGAGGTGAGCCCCAGCGGCGTCCGTCTTCTGGTATCGGATGTGGGCGGAAACCTCTTCAACACCGAAGAAGAGGAGGAGGAGGCTGAACCGACCACCGGTAAAAAAGGGATCTACTCCCTGCAGATCAAATGGCATTTCGATGCAGCCCATCGTCTCTACGATTACCCCGGTGAGTGTGCAGAGCTTCATGGGCATACCTGGGAGGTCGAGGTCACCGTCGAATCCGACAAGCTCAACGATATCGAGATCGTCTATGACTTCAAGGACCTGAAACGAGACCTTGCCGCGATCGTCGATGCCTACGACCATAAACTGATCAACGATGTGGCACCGTTCGATGAGATCTCACCGACCGCCGAGAACCTTGCGCGTATCATCTATGAGCAACTTACCGAAGTGCTCGCAGATCGCGTGAAGGTCACTGAAGTGGGAGTCTGGGAATCCCCGGTCGCCCGTATCGGGTACCGACTCGAGTAGCACCTCATCGTCCAAAGAGCGATTGTAATTGTCTGCGTCAGGCCATTCCGCGTTTGATGGCATCGGAGCCGAATTTGTCACGGATGGCATCGATGTTGCGCGACAGGGCGCGTAACTCATCAAGGTCGGCACCATCACCCTCATCGATCAGGGTAAGCTGATCGGTCGCCTCGTCAAAGGTAGAGACCCCGACGCCTAAAAGCCGGATAGGGCACCCTTCGGTCCAGACACGACTCAGGAGTTCTTCGACGACTGGCATGATCTGGGCGATATCGTCGACTGGAGCGGCGATCGTCTTCGAGGATCCATGGGTCTCAAAATCGGTCGTGCGTACTTTGATCGATATCGTTCGTCCACTCAGACCCTTCTTGCGCAGTCGCATAGCCACATGCTCGGCAAGCAAGCCCAACTCACGCAGGACCTCATCTTCGGTGCTGATATCTTTGAGGAATGTATTCTCATTTGAGACCGATTTTACCGGGTCGAATTGATCGACTGAGCGTGGATCGATGCCGCGCGCTCGATTGCGCATGGTCAGACCGATCGACCCCAGCAGCAGCTGGGCATCTTTGTCGCTCAGTGATGCGATATCGCCCAAGGTGTGCAGCTCCATCTTCTCAAGCTTTGCGGCGGTGGCGGCACCGATCCCTGAGAGGGTCCTTACAGGCAGTGGCGCTAAGAACGCCGCTTCTTCTCCGGGATAGACGACGGTCAAGCCACGGGGCTTGTGATAGTCGCTGCCGATCTTGGCTACCGTCATCGAGCTCGCCAGTCCGATCGAGCAGGTGATACCTAACTGCGCGACACGCTCCTGGATCGCGGTAGCGACCGCCACCGGATGGGAGGTATTGATGGGATCGGAGGTAATATCGCAAAACGCCTCATCGATCGATACCGGCAAGACATAGGGACTCATAGAACCCAATAGATCGAAGACCATACCGGAGAGTTCACGATAGCGCTCGAAATCTCCCGGGACCCAGATCGCATCGGGACACAGACGCAGTGCCTGAGCCGAGGGCATCGCACTACGGACTCCGAAGGCGCGCGCCTCGTAGCTGCAGGTCGATACCACACCTCGCTTACCCGGAGAGCCGACGATGACGGGAAGCCCGCGCAGCTCGGGATTGTCAAGCTGCGCGACACTGGCGAAGAACGCATCGATATCAAGGTGCAGTATTGCACGATCGCTCCATCGACGATACGATTCGTGTGGTATGTCATAATCAGAAGAGTCCATATCTTAGTGTAGCGCAATCACGCGTGAAAAGAACATGTGTTCGTCCATATGAATCGAGGAGATATGAAGGTCGGCGCCCATATATCGACTGAAGGAAACTACAAGAAGATGGCTGCGTATGCACAAAAAGTGGGATGTGAGTGTATACAGATCTTCTCGAAATCACCGCGGCAGTGGAAGGCAAAACCCATGCCGTTGCACAAGAGGGAAGAGCTGGCAGCGGCGCGTTCTGTCTATGATTTCGGACCGGTGCTGACCCATACCGCCTATCTGCTCAATGTGACCACCAACGATGAGGCCATGGCAGAAAAATCGGTCGAGGCGCTCGCAGACGAACTGGTCCGCGCATCGATCCTGCAAGCAGAAGGTGTGGTCCTGCATCCCGGAAATGTTCCCGATGACGACATTGATGCTGCGACGCTGCGGGCAGCGCGCGCGATAGAGCGCTCCTTTGCGCTGGCCGATGAGAGCTGCAAAGACCTCGGAATCGAATGCAGCAGCCGTCTGTTGCTTGAGAACACGGCCGGCGCCGGCAAGCTCTTCGGCAGCACCATAACCCAGCTATGTAATGTCATCAAGGAAACGAAGGTGCCGAGCAAGCGTCTGGGCATATGCTTCGACACGTGTCATGGTTGGGCAGCAGGATATGATGTGAGCACGCAAGCAGGTTGGGATGAGGTGCTCAAGGAACTCATCGATGCGGGAGACCTCAGCATGTGGCACTTCGCCCACGCCAACGATTGCAAGTTCGCACGGGGATCGCACATGGATCGCCATGCTTGGATAGGCGAGGGTGAGATCGGGTTTGAGGGATTCAAGATACTGATGCATTTGGGGGATGCTCATCCCAGTCTTGTGGATATGTGCGTGATCACCGAGATGCCCGGTGAGATCCCTGAAAAGGATATCATCAACATCGAGGCGCTCAAAGCTCTGCGAGTAGATTGAGAGTAGGGATTGTCCATGGGCTATTTTGATGATTCTGTCTATTCAGATCCTGAGCACGACCCATCGATCGGCAAAAGAGAATGGGCAAAAGACCAAAAATTGAAGACACTGGTCCTGTTCATCCTCTATGCTTTGCCCATCCCGCTCTCATTGGCATCATGGATCGGCACCGTAATGGCTCTAGCTGGCTTCCGAGCGCAGAGTGGGATCGATACAAATGAAACCATCACCGCTATTGTGGCTCTCATAGCAATGCTTCTTGCTGGATCCTATCCCTTGTCGTATGTGGTTTCACTGGTACAGACCTTGAGGACCAAAGCGCTGAGCTGGATAAGTGCGCTTCCCGTGCTCCATATAGTCTTGACGTTGATCTTTCTCTTCATCTGGCTTCAATTGGATGGATAGAACTGAGTAGGCCTGTAAGCGGGGTTCTGTTGTTGCAAACGACAATTTATCTGGGATGCACATCGCTGTGCACCTCAAGCGAGCTACCCGCGTGTCGGCCGGGTCAGCCTTAGCCACGCCTACATGCTCTTGCTTCGGATGGGGTTTGCCAAGCCACCGAGTTGCCCCGATGCTGGTGCGCTCTTACCACACCGTTTCAGCTTTTCCCTTACCTGCGGCAGTGGGAGTTTTCTTTTCTGCGGCACTTTCCGTCGCATCGCTGCGCCCTGCATCTAACAGGCATCCTACCCTGCGAAGCCCCGACTTTCCTCACGCGCAATAGCGCGCGCTGTCGTTCGGCCTACTCAGCCTAACTATGATAGCAAACGGTGTTGCGTAGTCAAAGAGCATCTCAATACTTACACCATTGATATCAGCAGAGGCTACAGCTCGGGATCGGACAGGCTCAAAAGCTTGCAAATGGCGGGCAAAGTGCTTTAATAGTTGGAAGTGATGAGAACAGCCGGGAGTGGAGAAAAAAACCCCAAAACTGATAAGGATGCCTTGACGTGAGTAGAGTCACTAGCCTAGATCGAATAAAATACACCCTTTTGGGACGTCCGCTGGAGGACAGCAAACTCTCAGAAGAGAAGCTCGGTTGGTTCTGGGGTCTTCCCATCATGGCCAGCGACGCGGTCTCCTCAGTCGCCTATGCGATCGAGGAGATCCTGCTCGTGCTCGTACCGGTCCTCGGGTTTCTCTCGCTTAAGTTCTTGGGACCGATCGCGATCCCGATCATCTTGCTGCTGGTCGTGCTGGCGTTTTCCTACGCGCAGATCATCAACCATTATCCAGCAGGTGGGGGAGCTTACAACGTCGCCTCCGATAACTTCGGCAAAGGTCCCGCACTGGTGGCAGGTTCGGCCCTGGTCATCGACTATATCCTGACCGTGGCGGTCTCGATCTCATCGGCGACCGCCGCTTTGATCGCCGCATTTCCAGTCCTGCTCAGCTTTCGGGTCTTTATCGCGCTGGCAGGTATCGCGGTGGTGACCTTGCTCAATCTACGTGGCGCGCGCGAGGCATCCAAGATATTCGGGATACCGACCTATGCGTTCATCGTGATCATGGCCATCATGATCGTCACCGGACTGGTCGAGCTGGCCGCCGGCAAGCTCGTACCGCTCTCCTATACGCAAGTGCCCGCACAGAGCATGGATCCCGCGCTGAGCTGGGTCTTCATACTCCTGCTGCTGCGCGCCTTCTCCTCAGGGTGCACCGCACTGACCGGTATCGAGGCAGTATCGAACTCGATGCCGTCGTTCAAGGAGCCCCGTCAGCGTAACGCGAAGATCGTGCTCTACTGTTTAGCCACCATCGTGCTCTTCATCTTCGGCGGTTCGGTCATCTTGGCTCAGAGCCTGCAGGTCATGCCGCTGGAGGGTCATACGGTCATCTCGCAGATGGGTGCGGCGGTCTTTGGGAGCGGCTCACCACTGTTCTACTTCCTGCAGTTCGCCACTGCCTTCATCCTGTTCTTAGCGGCAAATACCGCCTATACCGATCTACCCAACCTACTGGCGATCCTGGCACACGATGGCTTTGCACCCCGTCAGTTCATGCAACGCGGCACGAAGCTGTCACTCTCGAACGGGATCTTGCTGATCATGGTCGCAGCAAGCTTACTCGTCATCGTCTTTCGCGCGCAGGTCCACTATCTGATCCCGCTCTACTCGGTCGGTGTGTTCTTATCGTTTACCATCTCGCAGGCCGGCATGATCGTCAAATGGGTGCGTGACAAGGAAGCCCACTGGCGCGAGAAGATGCTCATCAACGTGCTCGGCGCGTTCATGACCGGTGTGGGACTGATCATCGTCTTCGTCATGAAGTTCACCCATGGTGCCTGGATGCTCGCGATCGCTATTCCCGCGCTCGTCTTTTTGATGTGGCGTATCCATATGCACTACCAGCAGGTCCGCGAAGCCGTCTCGATCTCAAAAAAGGAGTTTCTTGCACGCTATCGCAAGAGCGAGACCTCCGATAACTTCCTCTGTGTGGTACCGGTGGCCGGAATCGATCGCTCGACGCTCAAGATGCTCAACTATGCCAACAAGATGAGCTCGAATGTGGTCGCCATCAATATCGCGCAAGATAAGAAAGCTGCCAAGCGCCTTCGCAAGAAATGGACGAACTACGAGATAGACGATCCGCTCGAGATCATCGTCAACCAGTACCGCAATGTGGTGCCACCGATCGAGGATTTCTTGGAGGAGCGTGAGACCACGTTGCAAAGCGGGGAGGTCATCGCGATCATCCTGACCAAGTTCGTGACCAAGAACCTGGCCGATGTGCTGCTGCACAACCAGACGACCTATCTGTTGACGCGTGCGCTGCAAAATCACCGCA
>Ga0123356_10002513_pt1 | contig 19595 bp, 20 predicted proteins | sample TergutEmb28metaG_2_FD_92546 | JGI IMG/M metagenome (GOLD analysis project Ga0123356, IMG submission 92546) | Embiratermes neotenicus P3 segment gut microbial communities from Petit-Saut dam, French Guiana - Emb289 P3 | ecosystem: Host-associated > Arthropoda: Insects > Digestive system > Gut ...
AAGAGCTCAATTTGCCTACAGCTCCGAAACAGTTCCTCCACTACTTTGAGGAGGAAAACAGACCGCAAACCAAGCTTGACCGTATGCTTGAAAACGGAATGGCTGTATCCCTGGGCCGCCTGCGGCCCGATACGCAGTACGATTATAAATTCATCAGCCTCAGCCACAATACCCTGCGCGGCGCCGCAGGCGGCGCTGTACTGCTCGCGGAGTTGCTGTGTGCGGAAGGGTTTATTTAACAAATTACAAATCACAAATCACAAATCACAAATTTTAAATAACCAGAAAGGATGTTTGTTTTATGAAAATACCGGTTTTTGAGGGTTCTTCTACTGCTATTGTCACGCCTTTTCGCGACGGGAAAGTCGACTATAAGAAGCTTGGTGAACTAATTGATTTTCAGATTGCCGGAGGTACCGCAGCTATTACGATTTGTGGGACCACAGGCGAGGGTTCTACACAATCGCTTGAGGAGCATACCGCTACAGTGGATTTCTGTGTCAAGTATGTCAACAGCCGCGTCAAGGTCATAGCCGGCACGGGCAGTAATGATACGCAGGCTGCACTGTTCTTGTCGCAAGAGGCTGAAAAATCAGGCGTCAACGCTTTACTCATGGTCACGCCATATTATAACAAAACGACTCAACGCGGGCTTATTAAACACTATACTTTCATTGCCGACAGGGTTAACGTACCGATTATTTTTTACAATGTCCCTTCCCGTACAGGCATGTCGTTCACGGCTGAGACATATAAAGAACTATCAAAGCATCCTAATGTCAATGGCGTTAAGGAAGCCTCCGGGGATTTCAAGCTTATTGCAGCTACACTTGCTTCTTGTGGGGACGAGTTTAATATATGGAGCGGCAATGACGAGGACGTTGTCCCGATGATGTCAATTGGGGCCAAAGGCGTCATCACCACTATCGGTAACATTGTCCCGGCAGTTATGGCTGAAATGACGAAGTTATGTCTTGACGGCGATTTTAAGCGCGCGGCAGTGCTTCAACTAAAATACCTTGATCTTATCCGTAATCTGTTCATTGAGGTTAACCCGATACCTGTCAAAACAGCGCTGAATCTGATGGGGATGGATGTAGGCGAACCGAGAATGCCCCTGTGCGACATGGCGCCGGAGAATTCAGAAAAGCTAAAGGCAGCGATGACAGCAGTGGGACTGCTTTGATCAAATTACAAATTACAAAGCACAAATTACAAATGTTCATTATGCAGTTCCTGCTTAAACTTACATTCCTGTCACTATTATCTGTAATTTGTGCTTTGCCCCTCCGTCACTCTTATTTGTGATTTGTAATTTGTGATTTGTAATTTGCGATATGGACTCCGTCACTCTTATTTGTGATTTGTAATCTGTGATTTGTAATTTGTGCTTTGCCCCTCCGTCACTCTTATTTGTGATTTGTAATTTGTGATTTGTAATTTGCCAAAAGAGGTGGTGTTTATGCTAAACCTAATAATATCAGGGTGCAACGGATACATGGGGCGGGTGGTCGCTTCGATCGCGGCGGATGACCCGGAGATTACTGTCGTTGCGGGTTTCGATATCAACACCCGGGGACTTTGCGATTTCCCTGTGTTTACAGAACCTATGGAATTTGACGGCAACGCTGACGTCATTATTGACTTCTCCAGCCCATCGGCGCTTGATAAGTTGCTTGAATACGGTTTGCATACAAAAACGCCGCTGGTTCTTTGTACAACTGGTTACACACCGGAGCAAACAGCCATAATCGGGAATGCGGCGGAGCGGATACCTGTATTCAGATCCGGTAATATGTCTCTTGGAATCAATCTCCTGATGGATCTTGTTAAGCGCGCTTATAACGTCCTCGGTGAATCTTATGACATTGAGATTGTTGAACGCCATCATAGGCGCAAGGTCGATGCGCCCAGCGGAACCGCATTAATGCTTGCTGACGCCGCCGCTTCCGCTATGCCGTATAACCCCGAATATGTTTTCGATCGACAAGACAGACGGCAGCCGCGCGATAAACATGAAATTGGCATCTCCGCAATCCGCGGCGGTACGATCGTTGGGGAACATGCGATCATTTTCGCAGGTCTTGATGAAGTTATCGAACTGCGGCATTCCGCAGCATCCCGCGATGTTTTCGCCGTTGGGGCGATTAAGGCAGCAAAATTCATTGTGTGCGCCGGTAGACCTGGCTTGTACAACATGAGTGATGTCTTGAAGACTATGTAGAACTCAGCTTTAGCATTATCATACCACACATCGTTTTCTACATTTTTACACCGTGCCTAACACTTTCTTATTGCTTTCGGGGTGATTACGTGGTAGTATTGGTTTGTGGGGGTGATATCAATTGGAACTCAACACAAACAGCAATGACTATATCAATCTTGAAGACGCTTTGAGGCGCATCGGCGGAAATATCAACCTTTATAAACGTTTGCTTGGACGTTTTGTTGAAGGCAATAGCTTAGAACCGCTCGAAGACGCTTTATTGAGCGGTGATATGGAAGAGTCTGCCCGCCTTATCCATACTCTCAAAGGCGTTAGCGCGAACCTTTCACTTATCAGGATCAGGGATATTTCAATTGATTTGGAGAAAGCTATTAAAGATAGCTCGGATTTTTCTGTGCTTCTAGATAAACTCAAGCAAGCATTTAGCGCCACTTTGGAAATAATCGCGGAGATAACGAAATAAGGTAGGATAATCACTGATTCTACTATGTAGGGTTAACGAGGGAACTATTTGATGCGATATAATGACGGCGACATTATTCTGATTGTTGACGATATCGAAATCAATCGTATAATTTTGCGGGAAATCCTGCAAGATGACTATAAAGTAATTGAAGCGGCTAGCGGTGACGAAGCCTTAAGAATACTTTTTAAGGACAACGTCCTCCCGACCGCTGTACTTCTTGATATCATAATGCCGGAAATTGACGGTTTTCAGGTGCTTGACCGCATTAAGGGAAATGAAAAAACAAGAAATATACCTGTCTTATTCATAACCGCTGCCGATTCGGACGAGACTGAGTCGCGGGGGCTTAAATCCGGCGCGGCGGACTATGTCACCAAACCGTTCAATCACGACGTCGTCAGAGCCCGGGTCGATAACCATATCAATCTTGCCCGATACCGGCACAGGCTCGAGCAGCTTGTCGCGATAAAGGCTGCGGAGGTCACCAGGACCTATGAACAAACTCTCGAGGTTCTTGCGACGATAATTGAATACCGAAACCTTGAGTCGGGAGCCCATGTACGTCGGACTACCCTGCTTACCGGTGTAATCGTCGCAAAAATGCTGGAATATGCAAAATTCAGGCCTGTCCTGCTTACCGAGAATATCCAGTCGCTGATTAAAGCGTCGGCGCTCCACGATATCGGGAAAATCGGCATTTCCGACAGTATCCTGCTAAAACCGGGAAAGCTGACGCCTGATGAATTTGACGTAATTAAAACACATACGACAATTGGCAGACAAATCATCGACAGTATCGCAGTTGATCTGCCCGACCACGATATGTATCTGAGATATGCCGAGGATATCTGCCTTAACCATCATGAACGATGGGACGGAACAGGATACCCCTGCGGCTTGAAAGGTGAAGAAATACCTCTCTCAGCCAGAATAATCTCCGTCGTAGATGTATATGACGCTCTTGTCAGCCAGCGTTGTTACAAAGGGGCTCTGTCCCACGATGTTTCGCTTCAGATAATTACTGAAGGACGCGGAACCCAGTTTGACCCCAACCTTGTGGACATCCTCCCTGGTATTTCTGCACAATTCCGTATAATAGAAGAAAGCCACAAGGATTGATCAATTCACAATTCACAATTCACAATTCACAATTCACAATTACTACAAAAAAAGAGTTTCTACCTTACGGTGGAACTCTTTTTTGATTCATGATTTTTCAGCAAGTCATAGTCGTTAAGAAGTTAAGTTTCAACTTTACACTTTACACTTCCTAAGCCTTAATCGCTGCTTCCTCGTAGCGTTTTACCATTACGTCTACAATATCAACCAGGTTGCCGATCTCCGGTTTTGACAACTGGGCGTCGGCGCCTACTTCCAGGCCTTTCTTTTGCATATTTTCATCAATCAAAGACGAAAATATAATGACTGGGATATCCATCATAGTTGGGTCGGACTTGATCAGTTTCGTAAGCCTGTGCCCATCCATTCTGGGCATTTCTATATCGGTTATCAGGCACCTGGCTTTTGACACAATGTCGGACTCGCCCGATTCTTTTATTGCTCTGATATGCTCCCACGCTTCCTCGCCGTTATTCAGAACGCTTAGATTATAATAACCTGCCGTATGGAGCGCTTCAGTCAGCATTTTTCGGAGCAGCGCAGAATCCTCCGCCACAACTACCGGAATGTTTTCCCTGTCGGCGCTGGTATATTCTTTCACTTCACTGAGGTTAATCCCTGTTTCAGGGCTGATATCAAATGTTATTTTTTCAAAATCAAGGATAGAGATGATCTTATTGTTTACCTTGGCAATACCGGTAACGACGCCCTCTTGCCCACCGTATATGATGCTGTCCGGTTTCTCGATGTCCTGCCACGAAATGCGGAATATACTCTCCACCGCATGAACATGAAACGCAATATTCATCAAATTAAAATTCGTGATAATAAAGATGTCCTTTTCCGGGTTCTCTGACGCCCCATGACCCAGATAACTCGCAAGATCAATTATCGTATATACTTCGTCTCTCGGTTGGAACACCCCTTCGACACAGGGATGGGAAAGCGGCATTTCCTGCACCTCCTGGATCTGCATCAATTCTGTGATTTTAGCCACATTGATACCATAGCTGTTTCCTGAAATCATAAACTCCAGTATCTCAAGCTCATTTGTACCAGTCTCGAGAAGGATATTGGTGTCGACTAACCCCATAATATTCACAACCTTTTCTTTGTATTAACCATTTCAACTGTTCAGGGGGTGTCCTACAATGCTCGCAATGGTTACAGACTGCACACAAGTTTTGACTATAACACAGGTTTCCAAAACGGTACTAGTGCATTGGCTGTAACCAACCTGTGCATTGTAGGATGCCTCCTGAACAGTAACTTATCCATTTATAATTGCAGTAATCCTGACGCCGTAGTTTTCATCGATAACTACGACTTCACCGCGCGCAATAAGCTTTCCGTTTACAACTATTTCGACCGGATCTCCGGCTATTTTGTCCAGTACAATAATGGTCCCGGTGCTGAATTCAAGTATTTCGCTTATTTCTTTTTTTGTTTTACCCAGCTCCACAGTCACCTGTAGCGGTATATTATATACAAGATCAATACCCTTTTGTTCGCCTATCGGGCCGGTCGGGTCAAAAGCCTGGAATTGCATCGGATGCACATCTACCAAACGGCTTTGAGATGCGGCGGGCGGGTATGACGCCATAGGATATGGCGGTTGAGGATATGGGGGCTGTTGATATGGTGGTTGTTGATATGGCATTTGATATGCCTCCTGTGAATATGGGGGTTGATACTGCTGTGCCGGCGGCGGTGCTGCTGCGGCGTAGTATGGCGGCGCTGCGGCTTGCGGGGGCGCTGCTTCTCCGTACGGCGCTCGCGGAGGCTGCGGCATCGGCGGCGGCGTGGCGGCTTGTGGATGCGCAGGAGGCGGAGGGGGTTGTGTCTGCGCGGGCGGCGAAGGTGTCTTTTGTGTGTTATCGGAAGACGCCCCGCCCATACCGATTTCCTTGAACTGTTTTGCAAACTCACGGCTCAAACCATATGGAACGAGCTGGATCAATTCGCTCTTGAGAAGCCCCTCAATTTCCATATCAAAACTGATCTTCGTTACCATATCAATATCGCCAAGCAGGTTAGAAACGTCATATCCCATATCCACCTGTGTGCTTTTTGGTGGCGATATATTAATTGCCTTCCGAAGGAGCTTCGATAGCGATGTGGATGAAGCGCCCATCATTTGGTTCATTATCTCGCTCATTGCGCTAAGATGCATTTCATTGAGTTCAATCGGACCTTCGACCTTTCCATCCCCGCCCATTAGCAGATCGGTGATGAGCGCGGCGTCTTCGATCTTCAGAACAAGCAAGTTAGTGCCTGAAATGCCCTCCACATATTCTATAGTAGCTACAACAAACGGGACCCTGTATACAGACAGTACATCCTTAGCGTCGAAAACACTTACGCGCGGCGTTGTGATGCTTACTCTCCTGTCAAGAAGCGAATACATCGTCGTCGCAACCGCGCCCATGCTTATGTTTCCGACCTCTCCAAGTATGTCTACTTCCTCATCTGTCAACATACCTTCTTTTACAGGCACGTTAGAGAATCCGCCGCTTAATTCAGACGTATTTCCCTCAACAACGTCAGCTCGAGCCAGGACGTCGTCGAGAATATCGTCATCCCGGCAGTCGCGCCGGTGTTTTCATTGAGCATAGCCGCAATATCTTCGGGAGTCATTATATCAACTGATCCCGGCTCTTCCTGTGCAGCCGTGGTCATAGCTCCATCATTAAGCATTGCTGCAATATCCTCGGGGGACATTATCTCTACCGGCTCTGCATCTGCGGTATCATTCGGATTCACGGTGAGCAGAGCGTTGATCTCATCTTGCGACAAACTCATTCAGTTTTTCCTCCTTGATAATATCGACGATCTGCAATGCGTATCTTTGCCCCATTGTACCAATTGTCGCGTGGAACTTGGGAATATGGTGAACTTTTATCGTTAGTGGGTGGTCAACGCTATGGTCAAGTTTTATTACGTCGCCAACCTGGAGGTTGACAATGTCCGATACAGTCGCCGGCGTCTGATCAAAAAACGCCGTCATTGGAATCGGGGTTTGCAACAACTGATCCCGCAGCATTGCGGCCCTTTCCTCGCCTCTTCCGTCGTCACGGGAGACGCTTGAGAACCACATCCGGGTATTGAGCTGCTGCGCAACAGGTTCGATCGCGGTATGTGGGATACATATACTCATCAGACCTGATTCTTCGCCCATTGTGACATTCATTATTACTACCGCAACCGGTTCGTTAGGCGCGGTTATCTGCGCAAATTGCGGGCTGGTTTCAATACGCTCTATCTGGGTAGTTAATTCGATAACTTTATCCCATGCTTCGTCCAATACGTCGACTGCCTGGCGTAATACCTTTTCAACCAGGGCAAGCTCGATTTCTGTAAACTGTTTTGAGTTTTCACCGGACGTGCCTCCGCCAAACAACCGGCTGATAATCATATACGCAAGTTCAGGCGACATCTGGGAAACAAGCGACCCGTACATTGGCGGAGCGTCCATGATAGCCAGCACTACGGGCACCGGCAGCGAATTGTTAAATTCGCTGTACGAGCATTCTTCAATAGATAGTATCTCGCATTCACAGGAAACACGCAGTATACTCGACAGCCTGTTTGATAAGAGCTGACTATACGTTTCAAATACCACATGAAAGGTCCGCATCTGTTCTTTTGGGAACCTGTTGGCGGTCCTGAAGTCATATTCTTTTACTTTCATCGCGGGAGGCCCGTCCACTGCCTCCGGAGAATCAGTAGCGGTCTCACCTGCCATGAGCGAGCTTAACAGTTCGTCTATTTCAGCCTGCGACAGTATTTCTGACAAACAATTCTCACTCCTTTTGCAATTCACAATTCACAATTCACAATTGTCAGGGGACGGGGTGTCGGTATATGCACTAAAATTCTTTTGCTAGTTTGATCCTTATTTTTTCGCTGCGGATTTTTTCTACGACCTGTATTGCGCTCTCCATGACGGCGATTTTCTTGCCCGTATCAAGCGTCAGGATCGTGTCCGGCGTTTCCTCGATAAATTCTATCATGTCCTCATTTACATAAAACTGAGAGACTTTATTAATGCGGGTAACAAGGATCATGGCTATTATATCCCCTTATTAATTATCTCTTGAGATTCACAAGCTCTTCGAGCAGTGTGTCGGATACTGTGATAATCCTCGAGTTTGCCTGGAACCCTCTCTGAGTGACGATCATATCGGTAAACTCTGTCGCAAGGTCGACATTACTCATCTCGAGGCCGCCGCCGATAATTTTTCCCGAACCGTTATCGAGCGCCATTGTCGGCAGCGCTTCACCGGACGGCGCCGTGGCGCGGTACATGCTGTTGCCGGCTTTCTCAAGGCCGCCGGGATTCGAAAACATCGCAAGCGCGATCTTCGCTATCGTCACTTTTTCATTGTCAATTATTACGGAAACCGATCCGTCGTCTCCCACGGCAAACCCGACAAGGTCAATCGGCTTATCAGTGTCGGCGGCGCCGGGAACCCTGAGCCGGATTCTTGAAAGGTTTTCATAGTCTATATCGTCAACCTCGACGCTGGGGGGGATAGCGGGATCGTCACCGTCCGCCGGAACCCCGGCAACATAAGTCAGTTCGCCTATATAACCCATAACATAATAACCGTCGCTTGTTGTCAGCCAACCCTCATCATCGCGTTTGAAGTTACCGGCCCGAGTATAGAAGTAACCGTTCGGGCTTTGTACGATAAAGTACCCGTCGCCCTCGACCATCATATCGAACGGCTCGTCCGTACGCTGGAACGGCGCGGGCGTATGCATTACATCGATCGTTGAAAGCTTAATGCCTAATCCGATCTGTACCGGGTTTGTTCCGCCATTTATACCGGTATTAGCCATACCTCCTCTGGAGGTCTGGCTGAAAATGTCCTGAAAGATAACGCGGCTTGTTTTATAACCGGTTGTATTAACGTTTGCAATGTTGTTGCCGATAACGTCCATTCTTGTTTGGTGGTTTCTGAGTCCGGAAATACCGGAATATAGTGATCGCATCATAGTGCGTTTCCTCCCGAGTTTTTAATGCAGAATGCAGAATGCAGAATGCAGAATTAATGGCTATATGTTTTCGCCGGGGTCTTTATCGTCGACGGGATTTTTCTCGTCGGCGGGGTTCTTATCGTCGACGGGGTTTTTCTCGTCGGCGGGGTTTTTCTAGTCGACGGGGTTTTTGTTGTCGGCGGGGTTTTTGTCGTCGACGGGCTTTTTCTCGTCGACGAGGTTTTCTTCTTCGACGGGTTTTGCCGGCGGTTTGTCGTCTCCGGGGGTACCCGGCTGCCTTATGTCGAAGATACTCCCGACGTAAACGAACTTCGGTTCGTCTGTGCCATCGTCAATACGCGCGTACATAATACCGTTGTCAACCGTTATACGCGTGACGATACCCTCGATTACCTCATCTTTGACTTGCGCCTTAACCGTGCGCCCGATGAGGTTGTTAGAGGTTTGTAAAAGCTGTTCCGGCGTCAGGAAAGCGTTGGGGTCAATAACGTCGGTAATTGACGATATTGGAACCGAATATTCGCCTATTTGGGCGAATGTTATACCTTTGCGCGTGAATATACTGTCCACAACGCCCGGAATTTCTGAAAAAACACCATCCACATAAGCCTCTGCTACAACGTATTTTCCTATAAGGCTGTATGCCTGGTAGTTCGCCATAGCGCTGAGCGTTTCGTTCATATTTTGCATCTGTTCAAGCGATGAGAACTGCGCCAGTTGCGCTGCAAAATCCGAGTCGCTCTGTGGATTGAGCGGGTCCTGATAGCGTAACTGCGCGGCTAACAGCATGAGAAAATCGTTTTTCCCCATTGTGCTGCCCACATTGCGGGGCGCGTCTTCCTTTACGCTGTCTTCCCGTATTTGCTGCGCGGTACGCGCCTGCTGCCACGCGGTTTCATTAACTAAATCATTAACAGAATTAACTGTTGGCATTTGCGTTCTCCCTCCAATGTCAGGGCTTTCTTTGGAGCTTGGGAATTCGTAGCATCAATAATAAAAATAAAAAAGAAAATTCGCTACTCCCATAACCCAAAGTATTTGTGATTTGTAATTTGTAATTTGTAATTTGTGCTTTGTATTTTTCGCCGCTAGGCCCGGTACTCCACCGAGCTTACGCCGGTATCGATGTAATAATCAAGCATTTCAAATGGAAATACCGAATAATATGCCGCAACATCGGCGGATTCCGTCTCATGGTATGGCTGTTGCGAACGGTTCGGCTGGGCTTGCCCTTCCCTTGGCTCTTTGAATGTGCCATTATCAATGCCTGTATAAGTCACTTCAACCTCAACAACTTCAATCCCTTTGTTCTCAAGCGACTCGATAAGCGTGTTTATCTGACCGTTTATCATCGCCCTGACTCCGCTGTCCGCAGCATTTATCTTTACATGCAGCCCTGTGGCGTCCATTGCAATTTCCAGCGCTACCTTGCCAAGAAACTCAGGTTTTAGTTGTATTGACACTGTGCTTTGGCTTTCGCCCTTCATCGTCTCGATTCGTGAAATCATCTCGGAAAGCAGGTTTTCTGTCTTGACCGGGATTGTTTGCCTCATTTGTTGTTCCGCCCGGAACTGTTCAGGTTTAATTCCTTCCGCAAGGGGCGCCGACGTGTTATTTACCGGCTCCGGCATACCTTTCGCCGCGTTTTTTACTTCGTCCGCTATACTGGAATATGCCTTTCCTTTTTGTCCCTTTACGGGTGCTTCGTTATTCTCATTCTCCAAAGGGCCCAGATTGCCTTCTCCTGAAAAATCGGGATCATCCCCCTCTTTTTCATGCCGCTCTGATGTCCTCGCGATCGGCATCCGTGCCGTTACATCCCCTGTTGTGCTATCAGAATTATCTGCATCGTTCACCGTGTTCTGTACGGCTGCTTTCTTTTGATCGATAATTCCGGTATCCTCTTCTTTCGCGACCGTTTCCTGCACATTACCAGCATCTGCTGTATATGCAAAAACTTTCTCGTCCGTCGCCCCCTGCGCTGTTATCAAGTCTGTTTCTTCCTCAGCCGGCTCAAAATCTATAGTGTCGATCATGAACGGCCCAGTTTCAGTTTCCGCCTGATTCACAGTGGCGTCCGATAAAGAGGGTGCTGCGATGTCTGCACAAATATCAAGGGTTGTAGCAGATTCCTTATCTCCTTCGAGAATAATAACAACCGGGTTTTGACTTCCCATAGCTCCGGCTGCAAGAGCCCCATCCGCGATCTTATCTTTTTCGGACTTCTTTGGCTCTTTTGGCATGGCGTCTTTTTCCACCATCGTTGTATCAGATTTCTTTTCCCTAACTGACAACTTGGTCCCCACATTTACATACGCGATTTCCATCGCATTAATAAATCCGAAGCCATCCTGCAGGCTAAATCCGGCTTTTTGTCGGGCGCCTGTTCCGAAGCCTGCCTGGGTCATCATAAGTGACGAAATCTCCATGGGCATCTGCATCATTTCACCTCCTATACTTACTTATCGACAAACTGTAGCGATAAGATTAGTATATTCGTAGAAATTTCCGCACTCGAATTCCGGATTTAACTTAACTGTTCAGGGGGTGTCCTGCAATGCTCGCAATGGTTACAGACTGCACACAAATTTCTGCCTAAAATCCAAGTTTCCGACCCGGTACTAGTGCATTGGCTGTAACCAACCTGTGCATTGAAGGATGCCTTCTGAACAACAGCTATTCAACTCAATAGAATTTCCGTTATTTTTGCCGCAAACCTGGGTTCCATCACTGCAAGAATATCCGCTGCGTTCCTGTCGACCATATAATAAAGGATCGTGGCTACATGTACTTCATCTTTCAGTTCAACAAGGATGCCGGCAGCTTTCTCCGGCGCCATCTGCGCATATGACATGCTCAACGACTGCATATCCTCTAGTTCCCCACTGGAAAGCACACGGCGGTATTGGGGGACGGTTGAGTTGTCCGACTGCTCCGCTTGTTTCAGTTGCTCTTCACGTCTGTCTAATGCCGTACCGCGCCTGGTAAGCTGCGATTCACGCGTATCGAGCAGCTCCTCCCAGGACTCCAGTTTTGTTTCGCGCTCAGCAATTCCCGCCTCACGTTTATTCAGGTCTGTCTCACGCAGTTTAAGTCCCGTTTCACGCTCTTTGTTCTTAGCCCTGAGCTCATCGTCTACTGACTTAAACTCCGGGTCAAACCATACGACAGCGCTGAGTATTGGGCCCTTTACTACCCCGCCCACTATATCGCGCACACCAAAAAGGTTGATCACCAGCACAGCAACAAATCCCGCGATAAGAAGGATTGGGGTTAAAATAAGGATAAGCTTAAGCTTGAGCTTACCGCCCTTTTTCTCACGCCCGGCTTTGCCTGTTTTCTCACGCCCAGCCTTGCCTGTTTTTTCACTTTTGCTCTTACCCTTTTTCACCGGCTTGACTACTTCAGCCTGCTGCGGCACGGCTTGTCCCGGCTCTTTTTCTTTTTTCTTTTTATTTTTAGTTTTATCTTTCCCTTTACCGTCGGCGTTCCCGTCCCCGGTCAGGTCAGTAATATCGTCATCTTTCTTATCAGCCACAGTTATCACCTACTTCGTCGCTCAGTAATGCATTTAATCATTAAGAAATTCTCACGTACTCGTCTACTAGCCCCTAAGCCCTAACCCCTAGCCCCTAAGCTTATCTCTTCTGTTATGGTATTAAACGATACAAGGTCGCCGATCTCTTTATCTTCTTCGATCTGTACTTCTTTCAAATACCTTTGGTACTGCTCATCACGGAGCTTCACATAAGTTTTAAGCTCTTTCATCGTAATTATCAGCCGTTCCTGACATTTCGCCACGACTTCTTCGGCTTTCACAATCCTCTCCCGTATCTCCTTTATAGCTTCCCTCAGAAATGTGAAATAAACGTCATGTTCGCTTAACGCCGCGCCCACATCTGTGTTTTCAATTAACGCCCTTTCAAGAGATCGCTCATTACCTGCATAAGCTTGCAATAACCGCTGCTCCTCATCGAGCAACTCCCTAAGCGCCAGCCTCGCCTTTTGAAGCTCAGCTTTCTGCATCTTCTCGATCGTTAACTTATAGTTATATAAAGACTGGAGCGAGAACTTGAACTTTTTCATTTATCAATCCCACACTTGCTGCGTCAACCGGTAGATCGCAGTATTAGGGGCGCAGGCTATTTTCAACTTTTAACTTTCAATTTTCAACTTTCAATTTTCAACTATTTATGATCTTGTTCATCATTTCCAGCGTCTCGTCAAACGTAAGGCTCTCATTCATATTTTGTTTTAAGAAACTCTGTATTGGACCATGGAGTTTTACAGCTCTGTCGATCTCAGGATTAGCGCCCTTTTTGTATGCGCCAATATTTATAAGGTCTTCCGCCTCGCGGTAGACTGCTATCAGGTTCTTCATAGCGCCAAAAGCATCTAAATGTTCCTTTGTGACTATTTCCGGCATGACGCGGCTTACGCTGCCCAATACATCTATTGGAGGATAGTGGTTGCTGTTTGCAATCGCCCTTGACAATACGATATGCCCATCCAGAATGCCCCGGACTGTGTCGGATATCGGCTCATTCAGGTCGTCACCTTCAACAAGGACGGTGTAAAGCCCTGTTATCGAACCCTTATCTGACATACCTGATCGCTCAAGCAGTTTTGGAAGTATTGTATAGACTGATGGCGGAAACCCCCTTGAGACCGGTGGTTCACCTGCTGCCATGCCAATTTCCCTTTGCGCCATCGCGAAACGTGTCAGCGAGTCCATCAGCAGCAGCACTTGATAACCGCAATCCCTGAAATATTCCGCGATCGCCGTCCCTGTCATTGCGCATTTCAGGCGCAATAATGCAGGCTGGTCGGACGTAGCTATGACCAGGACTGACTTCCTCAGGCCTTCTTTGCCAAGATCCCTTTCGATAAAATCCCGGACCTCACGCCCACGCTCGCCAACAAGTACGATAACATTCACATCAGCGACGGCATACCTGGCTATCATCCCGAGCATAGTGCTTTTTCCGACGCCCGAACCTGAGAATATCCCAAGCCTCTGTCCACGCCCAACCGTCAGCATACTGTCGATCGCCTTTATACCAAGAGGGAGCACCTCATGGATACGTTCCCTCGCCAACGGGTTGGGCGGCACGTTATCCGCCGGATACCAAGCCTCCGTTTCCGGCTGCGGCAACCCATCAAACGGATGCCCGAGCGCATCGAGTATCCTGCCAGTAAGCTCTTTACCAACCGGTACCCTCAGCGATTTGCCTGTATACACTACATAGCTGCCAAGACCTACCCCTTCGAGGCTTCCAAACGGCATAAGTAACGTCCGCCCGTCCCGAAAGCCCACTATTTCCGCGCGGACGCTCCGCTCCCCGGTCAAGGTATGCATCTCACATACATCGCCGATCTTTGAAGCAGGCCCGGAGGCTTCAACCGCAAGACCAACAATTTTCGTCACCCTGCCCGCACGCTCAAGCGTATCGGTTTTTTCCAGGATGTCAAAATACTTAGCTAAATCAAACGGCTTGGTCATTTATTATTCTCCAAGCATAGGAGTTTTATCATGTTCTCAAAAAAAGCCAGCAAACTATGCACTTTACACTTTACACTTTACACTTAATCCGCTTAATCCGCTTGATCAAACGCCAGCCTGATATACTCCAACTGTGATTCAAGCCCCGCGTTAATTGTTGTCTCATCGGTATCGATTATGCATCCGCCCTCTTCAAGCGCCACATCCCTTACAATAGACGCCGTGACCTTTATACCGCTATCCAGTGTAAAAACGGTGTTTCCCGGCGAGAAAAACCGCTCAAATTCAACAGGGCTCACTCTGATAATAATCTTTTTATCCGGGCTTATCTGGTTTAGCGCGTTATTAATAAGCGACTTGAAAACGTTCTCCAGTTCTTGTTCCGCAGGGTTTATTATTTTTCTGACTATCTCCAGCGCCAGCGTTTTTACCTCATCTTCAAGCCCTTTATACGTCCGCGTCCTTTCAACATACAATTCATCAAGAACGCGTTTTAATGTCTCATCGTCAAAACGCTGTTTTTCCGCAAGCTGGTCGTCAAATGAATGTCTCCCTTCTTCCGATCCATCAGCAAACCCCTCCTGCCATGCGCGGTTGCGGTCCTCCTCAACCTGATCCCTGGTCGAGAGCATAAGCGCTGCAACTTCACTGCGCGCATCCATGAGTATCCGTTCTGCTTTCTCTTGTGCGTCATTGACAATATCCTCAGCAGCCACAGCCGCCTGGGATATTATGGCTTCCGCCTCAGCCTCTGCTTCCGCCATAGCCATAGCCCTGTCATTGGCATCAATTTGCGCATCCAGGTTTTGATCCGTTATAGCGCTGGTTTTCATATCTGTGTTACCAACCCTAACGGATCGCATCGCCCCGAGATGGACGTAATTCCTGTCGATCCTAAACAATCAGGTCGTCCCCCTCTCCCCTGGCGACAACAATCTCTCCTTCATCTTCAAGTTTACGTATAACATTGACGATCCTTTGCTGGGCTTCCTCAACATCGCGCACGCGCACAGGCCCCATCACATCCATATCGTCCTTTATCATTTCCTGCAAACGCTTTGAAATATTGGCAAAAATCGTTCTCTGGACATCCTCCGTCGCCATTTTGAGGGCGACCGCAAGATCAGCGTTGTTGATCTCTCTGAGAACGCGCTGTATTGTGACATTGTTGAGTTTCGATATATCTTCGAATACGAACAGCCGTTTCCTTATTTCGTCGGCAAGCTCGCTGTCGTTTACATCCAGGCTTTCGAGAATATTCTTTTCGGAAGAACGGTCGAGTGAGTTTATTATATCGACGATCGTGTCGATACCACCGACGACGATATTCTCCGTATACCCCATGGATGTGATCTTGCGTTCGAGGATGCGTTCCGCTTCTTTTACATATTCCTGAGATGTACTGCCCATATTTGATATCCGGCTGATTATTTCAGTCTGCCGGTCCGAAGGGAGCGACGCGATAATCTGAGCTGATTGCTTAGGCTCGATATACGATAACACCAGCGCGATTATCTGAGGATGTTCGTTATGAATCACGTTTAATATTTGATTTGAATCCACGCGCCTGATAAAGTCGAACGGCCTTACTTGCAGCGACGACGATAATTTCCTTATCATCTCCTCCGCCCTATCAGGGCCTACCGCTTGCTCAAGTATCTCGCGCGCGTAATCTATGCCCCCCTCGGTAATGAACTTCTGAGTCAGGCACATTTCATAAAATTCATTTAGTATCTGATCCCTGACCTCAGGTTCAACCCGCCTGGTTGTAGTGATACTGAGAGTCATGTCGCTGATTTCATCCTCAGACAGGAATCTATACAGTTCCGCCGAGTATTCTTTCCCGAGGCTAATCAGAAGTATTGCCGCTTTTTCCTTTAGAGTCATATCATTACGTGTCATTTTATTTCACCTTTGTAACTGTTCAGGGGGTGTCCTTCAAGGCTCGCAATGGTTACAGACTGCACACAAGTTTTTGCCTACAATCCAAGTTTCCGACGCGGTACTAGTGCATTGGCTGTAACCAACCTGTGCATTGAAGGATGCCTCCTGAACAGTAGCTCACCTTTAGATGTAATGTGTTCTCATCAGGTCCCCCACCGGGATATCACTACTCGTCGGCCAACCAGTTTCTAAGAAGTTGCGCTACGGCAGCCGGATCTTTGTCTATGAATTTCTCGATTTGTTCAAGTCCTGTAGGTTTTGTCTGCTGCAATTCTATTTCATTATCTTCAGTCACATCGACTATCTCTTCTTCCTCATCCGCTATATAATCTATACTTGTCCCCATGCTTGTCCCTATGCCCGCGTCTATGTCTATACCCATCCCCAAACCTGCGTCAACAAGAACCGGTTCAGGCTCCGGAGGCGGCTTTACTGCCTTAACGATCGTCCTGATCAGTGTAATGAACGCAAGCCCGAGAAGCAGTATTACAGACCACATGATAATCGTCTGAATAAGCTCCCTTTGCCTTACCCGGGCTTCATACTCTTCCCGCTCTTTAGCTGCCTCTTCGGCGGACGTGTCTTTATGAAATGGAATGCTCGCAACCTTTACATTGGCTGGATCGATCCCTAAGCCAGCCGAGACAAGGTTCGCTATTTCAACCGTATAGTCCTCTTCCGTCATATCGCTATTTACAAGAACGGCAACACTGAGATATTCTATCTTGCCTTGTTCCTCTTCAATTTTCGTCCTTGTTTCGTTTATCTCATAATTTTTTTCCGTGAGCGTTCTTCCATACTGTTCATTGTCGTTGAGCGAACCATACGGATACTCGACAGTGCCCATAGCGTTTGAGTCTGTCCCCGGTATGCCCTCTGCGGCGTCGTCCTTCCTCTGGGCTTCCCTAAGCTCGGAATAACTGCGGACTATGCCGTCTATTTCCCCGGCTACAGGCGGTTGAAATTTTACTGATTCCGTGACAATCTTGTCGAAATTAAGACGGATTGTCGGCGTCACCCTTACGTTCCCCACACCAAATATAGGTGACACGAGCTGTTCCCCGGCAACCTGAAGCTGTTCAGTCAACCGGTTCTGAAGCGCAACGCGAAAGTTCATTTCCGAGTCGAAATCAAAAACAACATCTTCCCCGAGATTGTAGTAGTTGAGGTTGTTGTCCATAATCGCGATGTTTTCGAGGCTGATGCCCTGGACAGACCTCATTATGTATTCCGCTATTGATTGCGCTTCCTGGTTTGTAAGAGTCACACCGGTGACGGGCGTGAGCGCGACGGAACACGTCGCTTGTTTAGCGTTCGACGCGCTCCGAAACGGAGAGGTCTCGCCAAAATTTACAAGGACGTTGGCATTTTGTATTTTATCAGAAGTAAGTATCGCTGCCCTGATGTCGGCTTCGCACTGGGCTTCATAAAGCTTGTTAGCGTGCTGTTCCGTAACAGAAAAACCGGACGCGCCTTGCATTATTGACAGGTCCCTGCCGCTTGCACCAACTATCCCGCGTGACGCAATAGTAGCCCGGAGTTCATCAGCCCTGTTTTCCGGGACCAGTATCCTGGTATCTTCTATCTTAACGGGGATATTCATTTCTTTGATCGCGGCATGAATGTCACCCGCCTCTGCCGGATCTTTTGCTGTATACATCGTTACATAATTAGTTCGGGTTAAAAGGCTGACTATAACTATCGCCAGAATAACGATAACTGCTGAGAGGATTGCCAGCCTGATCTTGCTTCCCCTCGACATTTTTCCAAAGTATTCTTTGAGTTGTGTCAGCATTTTGTCTAGTAATGCTCTCAAATCATAACCCTCCTGGAATTCAATAACTTTGGGTACACTTGTAGATTTATCTAGTCTATTATGTATAGTTTCATCGTACTTTTCATCGTTTGCGCGTGTTTTTAAATTTTAGCACTTTTTTCTTCAATATGCAACAACAGTTTTACAAACTTTTTTATATCTTACTTTTTTATTAGCTGTTCAGGGGGTGTCCTTCAATGCTCGCAATGGTTACAGCCTGCACACATGTTTTATCTATAATCCAAGTTTCCAACACGGCACTAGTGCATTGGCTGTAACCAACCTGTGCATTGAAGGATGCCTCCTGAACAGTATCCTTTTTAAAGACAAACGCCCGGCAATGCCGGGCGTTTAGCTATACTAATGAAGCTACGTCGCTCTTCCCGGGGGTGTGGCTTTTTTGCCACCGGGTGGCTTTTTCATTTTTGACAGGTCGAATGAAACGATTGGCGCATCGAGGGCCTGTACGTTGGTGCTTCTCGTTGCCTCAATCAGCTCTTCCCTGAAAACTTTTATATCCCTGGGCGCGTCGACTCCAATTTTGATCTTATCGCCGTCTATGCCAAGCAGGGTTACCCTGATATTTTCGCCAATAACGATCGTCTCATTGAGCTTTCTCGACAGAACCAGCATCAGCGTCACCCTCCTCCCCCATTACCATCTTGCATATATCAGGAAAAATAGGAGCCCTGACATTATAATCGCCCCCGCCCAGCACTATCTGCTTAGCTTTCCCTGTTGCAATGTTTATGATTATCGGCGCAGCAAGATTGACGGTCATCCGTTGGATGTCGTCCGGAATGACAAGCACGCTGACAACGTGCAGTTCCTCCGGGCTTTCCAGCCCAAGTTCGTTAACATCTTTATCATCGATATCAAATACATACCCCGTCAGGACTGCGAACGTATCCAATACCGGTAAACAAATCCCCCCGTCATCCACTGACTGAAGCCAGATGATCGGATAACTCTCCTCAAACTGAAGTAAGGCATAAACACGGTGCTCCTCGAGTCCGGGTATACCGCCTTCAAACGAAATTAGTTTCTTTTCGTCAACATCGACCAGGCCGAAACGTACTGTATCAATTTGCATATACACTCTCCTCACATTTTTTCTAGGCTTTTACACCTTTATTTACACTATTATACTACAAACTATATCTCCCGGTCAACAATTCTTCCCGGTGAATTTGGATCTACCATGTCCTTTACTCTAACCCTGAAATGCGGCTCCTTGCGCAGATATACCTCGACCGAGTATTTTGGGTCGACAGTGAGTCGCGGCATGTACTCGCCGTCCCAGTCGATTACGATGCTGTGCTTTGACCAGTTGATGCGCATATACCCCTTGTCCCAGGCAAACTCAGGCGAACTTTTCGGCATCAACGCCAAATCCAATTGTTTCTTTCTCATCGCATGGGTAAGCGCTTTGTTGCGCGCTATTTTGGCAAACTTGTTCCCCCGTATCCGGGCGTCGCCAACGAAATCCCCCTCCTGCCCTGCTGCCTTAGTACCC
>Ga0123356_10002514_pt1 | contig 19591 bp, 16 predicted proteins | sample TergutEmb28metaG_2_FD_92546 | JGI IMG/M metagenome (GOLD analysis project Ga0123356, IMG submission 92546) | Embiratermes neotenicus P3 segment gut microbial communities from Petit-Saut dam, French Guiana - Emb289 P3 | ecosystem: Host-associated > Arthropoda: Insects > Digestive system > Gut ...
GATTTACAGTCTGCCCCCTTTGGCCGCTCGGGAACTCCCCCTTATGGAGCTTCTGACCCGACTCGAACGGGTGACCTGCTGATTACAAATCAGCTGCTCTACCAACTGAGCTACAGAAGCATGAGCCTAGAATAAAGGCACGATTGAAATCATAGCAAACACAAGGCTGTTTGTCAATATATTTTAACCATAATATAGCCGGTTTCATTCGCAGTCGGAGTCTGTACTGAGATACAGAGATTTAACATAATCTCGAAGAATAACAAGAATCACAAACATCAGCGCAATTGCTGCATATCTGAAGTCTATCAAATGCACACCCGACATCAGGAAGTATGCATAACCCAGATAAGAGCAAAATATTGAAACTATCGGCACATACCATCTTCTCTTGTCAAAAAGAAAAACCGTAACAGAAAGAACATCCGCGATAATATAGTATCGGTCATGCATCTTTGGCAGCAAAAACGGCATTAGTATCGCAAAAAGGTAAGCCAAACGTATGTAATCCAGATTACTTGTCAAGCGAGCTCTGTTTACATATGTAAAGTATATAAGCCCAAGCACCGCAAGACCGGCAATATAAAGCCCAGCAGTTCGAAAATATACATACTCAACATGACCCACAAACTGCCATACATTTACTATATTCATGTTAAGTGAGTTAAAAGCATCATATTGATACAAATATACCGAAAGAAGAGCGCCGATTGGTTTGCCTGCCAAAAGAGCCGGTAAAAGTGTAGCGAAATAAACCAGGAAAAACAAGTAACAATCATGGATCCTGATCTTTTTCATGAAAACAAAAACGAGTAACATTGGAAGCACAAAAACTGCTTGGAGCTTAAAAGATAATGCAAGTGCCATAAAAACATAAGTAGATTTACTGCGCCCCGAGAGACCAAAATACAACGAACCAATAGCAAAAGCAGCATACATTGAATCGCATTGTCCCCACATGGAGCTGTTGAGCACTACAGTAGGTATTGCAAAAGCAAGCAGAAACGCAAGGATCTGCTTGTTAAGACTGTCTGTTTTCAATGATACGATTTTCATGGAGAAGAACGCAATTACAAAATCGAATAAAACTGATACTGATTTGACTATGTATAAATCATTTATGTTTGTCCTGGCAATGAGATTAAATATGTACATATGCATGGGGTTGTAATTGCCGACATTGGATCTTAATCCCTCAACAAACGTTTTACTGCGAAGCTCAATGATCCATGGTCCGTAAAAGTAACTAAAATCACCCCATTCATTATAGAAAAGAGCAGCTCTGACAACAAGCAAAGCGAGAACACCAACAACAGCAAAAGCAATTGCAACAAGGTCGTTGGAAAAGTTTTTACGATTTGTATCACTGGAGTTTTGCATCTCTAACCTATTGTAGTATTTTAATTCAACCGAGGAGGTTGTTTTGTTGTAGGAAGGTTTTTGCTACGTTTTGTGGGGATTCGTTGTTTACGTCTACTCTGTAGCAAAGGTTGCGCATTATTTCGTCTGATATTCTTCCTGTGAGTAAGTTCAGGACTTCAATCAGTTCAGGATGTCTGTCCAAGACTTCATTTCGTGCAACTATGGCTCCGTGGTAAGGCGGGAAAAAGTTCTTGTCGTCTTCAAGAATAACCAGATCGTATTCATAAAGCAAACCGTCGGTGGTAAAAATCTCGGCAACCTGTGCTTCGCCGTTCATGAGAGCAATATAACGATCCTCATTGTGTAATTGAATTTCTTCTTTAAAACTCATGTTATATATTCTTTTAAGGTTAGGGAGACCATCACGCCTGTTTATTATCCCTCCACTTCCGCAGAAAATCAGGTCTGAAGAAACCTCCGCCAGATCGGAAAATGTACGTAAACCGTATCTTTCTGCGGTATCTCGCCTCACAGCGAGACCGAAGCTGTTGTTGAATCCAAGTTTGTCAAACATACGGATATCATATCTCTCTGCAAGGAGTGACACAGTTGTATTATATATTTCCGTAGCATCGGTAGTATCGGATAGGTTAAAAACATGACCATAGATAGTGCCTGTATATTCAACATATACATCCACATCTCCCGTTCCGATTGCTGCGAAAACTACATGTGCAACCATATTATCTCTATGTATGACGCTGAGATCCGTGTGAGCTTCGATCAGCAACACAAGTATGTTCCCAAGAATATCCTGCTCAGTATAGTCCATTGAGCCAACGACTATGGTTTCTTTTCCGGATTGTGCACAACCCGAAAGTATTCCGATAAAAAGTATTAGTGATAATGCAATGAGTAAAATTCTCATTTTTGATCCTCTATCCTGTTCGATGGTTTATGTATTGCAGTGCTCTACGACCATTACTATCAGTTCATTGTAGGACATGGGTTTGGCTATGAAGTCGTTCATTCCTGCTTCCATGCACATTTTTATTTCTGATTCCAAAGTTGCTGCGGTCAAAGCTATAATCGGTACTTTTTTCCCGTACTCATTGTTCAGACTTCTGATTAATACGGTTGCTTCGAGCCCGTCCATTTCCGGCATTTGAATATCCATCAGTATCAATGAATATTTCTCCGGTGCTTTACTAAACATATTTAGTGCTTCCAGACCGTTTGCAGCTTCTTCTATCGCCAAGCCGTCGATTTCGGAAAGCATGGCTTTTATAAGCTCCCGGTTTATCGTTACATCGTCTACCAACAGGAAGGTCTTCCCTGCCAGAGATTCTTCGGCAGTAACTTCATCGGGTGGAGACGGGTAGTTTTCACCCGTCATCAATATCCGCTCATGTTCACTGGCATTTATACGCAATCTTATACGATTCGCCAGAGCTTCGACTGTACCGCGCCGTCTTGCCGAGTAGTCTACCGCACCTATTTCAAATGCTTTGGTTTCGTCGTCGTCATTTCCCTGCTCGGCAATAAACATTATGGGTACGTGATTTGATTTTGCTATTTCGAAAATGTCCTGGAAATCAGAAAAAGCAACAGAACTGTTTGAACCTATACAAATAACTACGGCTGCTATGGGATATGCTTCCAATGCATTTTGTGCCGATGAGCTTGCGGCTGACATGCTTACACAAAAATACGGCATCAGTTCTGCTTTGATCTCAGCCAATACCAGCGGGTCACCACTTATAACAAGCACATGTTTTTTATCCGGAGCTTTGTCTATCACCGGTTGATTGCCTCCTTGAAAAGAGATGAGGTCTCTATATACATTCATAATCTCGCTATTTGTATTATATCAAACGAAAAAGATATTTCAATTAGTTTCTTTTATGATATAATAGCCTAACGTCGTTAGCAGTAAAAAAGCTACCGGCGGCTGAGAGATAAAGGGAGATACCGACGGTGAAAAATATAGAGACAAGTTTGTTTCTGAATGATTTTGTTACCGAAGCTAAATCACATGTTGAAAAAGTTGAAGCTGCTTTTCTGGACGTGGAGTCTCTTTCCGGCGACTACCAGGCAATGAACAGCGTTTTTCGTGCTGCTCATAGTCTTAAAGGAACTGCCGGTTTTTTCTCACTTAAGAAGATAGTAACCGTTGCTCATGAGCTTGAAAGTGTTTTTCTTCAAATCCAGGACGGTAAACTGACGATCAATGACAAAATGGTCGATGCTGTGCTCGAAAGTATTGACTGCCTTAATGATCTTATCGACCATACGGGGGATGATTCCGGAATAATCATTGATGACGTTTTGACCACACTTCGCGAGTTTTCACGGCTGGAAGAAATTGAAGATACAGATGTAAAAAAGACTCCTTTTGATTTTAATAAAAAAGATACACGCGAGATCTTGCAAAACGCAATAAAGTTTGGACATAAAATTTATTATATACATATCAACTTTAATAAAGATCTTGGCAGATATTTTGTTAATCCGAGAGAGTTGCTTGACAACTTTCTTTCTGTCGGTACAGTTGCCGAGATCATAATAAAAGCACAAGAGGACACAAACCCGCTTACTTTCAGCAACAAAGGAAATGTTGTGCAAATGTCAGAAAGTGTAGTTGAATTGTTGTCAACGGGCGGCAATTATACTTTGGATTTGCTTGTTACAAGCATTCTGGAGTTTGATCTGTTTTCTATAGCAATCGAAATAGATAAAAGCCAGATACGGCTTTTGCATAATGAAACCATATTCGGAATTGAGGCGCCGACAGGACCGGCTCAAAAGAAGCAAAGTGAGCCAACAAAGGAAATAACCCCCAAGAAAGTTTCCGAACAAGATGAAGGCAACTTTTACATAAGACTTGACATCAACGTTATAAACGGTCTTCTGGATTTGGCAAATGAGATGATTTTAACGCGCAATCAGCTTTTCTCCTCTATTTCCGGTTATGAGAAGATAATTACAGGTCTGCCTCCGATTTTACAAGACTTAAATCGCCTTACAAGTGAAATACAGGAAAAGGTCATGTATACAAGGATGCAGCCTATAGGTGTGGTGTTCAGCAAGTTCCCGCGGATAATTAGAGATACCGCAAAAAGCCTTGGGAAAGAAATCGCTGTGGAAATTCCGGCTAATGAAGTGACTTTAGACAAGTACATGCTGGAGGCATTGACAGACCCGATCACACAGCTTGTTAAAAACTCTGCCGATCATGGTTTAGAGCCTGCCGAACGACGGATGTCATTAGGCAAACCGGCAAAAGGCGTAATAACTCTAAATGCGTTTATACGAGATGGTTTCGCGATCATTGAAGTTTCGGATGATGGCGGTGGAATAGACGCAAGCTCTTTAAAACGTAAGGCTCTGGATCGTGGCATATCAACCGAAGAAGCTCTTGCCGAGATGACGAAAAATGAGATTTTCAACTTGATGTTCGAGCCCGGGATATCTACAGCAAGAAAGATTACCAACTACTCCGGACGCGGGGTCGGAATGGATATCGTAAAGACGAATATTGAAAATCTCGGTGGTTCTATTGAGATCGATTCAGAGGTTGATGTTGGCACAACCGTGAGGTTAAAAGTTCCGCTTACATTGTCGGTCATCAGATCACTCATAGTAACCATGGATTCTGTTCCTTATGCAGTGCCTGAGTTGAATGTCGAAAGAATTGTGCGTGTTTGGAACACAAATACGTCAAAACATATCGAAAAAGTGAACAATGCTCTGGTTTTGAGTCTTGATGGACAAATTATCCCTGTTGTGACTATTCATGATATTGAGGGTAAGGCCAGCGGTGTCGAAACCATGCCTCCGGACGAGATGCTTGAGCAAATCAAACGCTTTGGTGTTGTAAAGTGCCTTGTTCTAAGAGCAAGCGGCAAATACTTTGCATTGCTGATCGATGATGCTTTGGAAACCGAACAGGTTCTGGTCAAACCGCTTCCGGTGTATTTGAACAGTTGTTTATGCTACTCAAATGTAACGGTGTTAGGCAGCGGAAAAGCTGTCATGATACTTGATGCAGACGGTATAATGAGATTTATGGGTGTAGGAAGTACAGAGGAAGAGATAACCGCCATACATACCGATACATCTGATCCAAACGATGAGTCAAGTTTAGCCGAACTCAGGCGACAAATCATGTTGTTTAACTGCTCCGGTTCGGAGTACTTTGCAGTCGATATCGAAGATATCTCAAGGATCGAAAGTGTTAAACGCGAGGATATACAGGAAATCGGCAAGGAATATTATGTAAATGTAGCAGATGAAACAATACGTATAGTAAGGCCTGAGGATTACTCACCTGTCAGAAGACGGACATATACCGAAGATGTATTATACTTATTGAATTTAAAAAACACTGAATCTCCCGTTGGACTCCTTATTAAAAAAGTGATCGACAAGGTAGAAGATTATTTTGCTCTTGATTGCGGACAGGTCACCAGCCAGTTTGTGACAGGAACAAGCGCTTATAATGAAAAGGTCCTCATTTTCCTTGACACTAAAGCAATTGTGCAGGACGTTGAAAAGAAAAAGAAAAATAAAAGGATCGTCCGAAAAGGAGGTCCGTTATGAGAGGACTGAGTTTTTACATAGGAAATGAGCTGTTCGCCGTGGATGTGACGCTTGTTCAAAAGGTCGCAAGAAAGCTTTCAATCACACCTGTTCCTTCATCTCCTGCTGAGGTGATCGGCATTGCAAACCTCAAGGGCAGGGTTGTAACAGTTTTGAATCTAAGCAAGCTACTCGGGAGTGCTGAATCTAGTTTCGCGCAGCAATATATCAACACCATCGTTTTTAAGTCAGACTCAAGTGCAGAAGATCAAATGGGAATTGCAATAGAAAAACCCGGCAACCTTATAGATATCGAAAACGATGATATCAGATCTCCGCCAAACACGGCGGAAGCTGAAGAAACCCACTATATCTCCGGGGTTACAGAAATAGGCAATGATTTTTTCAGAATCATTGATATTGAAGCAATAAGAAGGAAATACACTCACAGCAGTGAAACCGGATCCGCGAATTCATTATATGGAGGTATCCCAAATGAGTAATGTGTTTAAGAACATGAGAATCAGGACAAGGTTGATATGCGTATTCCTATTTGCGATCGCTATAATGGCAATAATATTGGTTATAGCAATCACAAATATGAGAAGCACGATCAGCGAGAGTCACGAAACCATCGATGTTGTGATAATCCCGCTGGGCAACTTGTTCAGTGCCAGAGAAGCGACTGAAAGGATCAAGATCGAAGGTCGCGATATGCTAAGCTTCCCTGACCGGGAGGACAGAGAAGTGGTATATAATAATATGCTCATAAGGATCAGTCATGTAAGAGAAATGATGTTGATTTTCTACGAAACCATTCGATGGCAAGAAGCTTTTGTACTTCATAGGGAGTTGATGCAATATCTTGACGAGTACGAATACACATTAATATCGTATAAGAATTTGATATTGGACGATCCGGAGGCTGCAAGAGCGCCTGTTACTTCAGCGCTTTCTCCACTCAGTGATGATATGTTAGCAATTATGGGTCAACTAAACGGGTTCAGACTTGAGTTAGGAAAAGAGATTGCAACCAGCAATGTGGATCGTGCAGATCTTGCATTTTCTCAACTTATAATCATATCGGCAATAGGTATGGTAATTATCCTTCTGCTTGCAGTTTATTTCTCAATATCTTTAAGTAAACCTATGATCGAAGGGTCAGAGATAATAAAAATCGTTTCCGGCGGAGACTTCACTCCTACCTTCCCTGATAATTACGGAGCCGAGTTCGGAGAGTTTTTTGCCGTATGCAATAAGCTTTTAGAGTTTAATCGAACAACCATTGACGGTATCAGAGCAACAGCTCATGAAATGCGTGAGACTGCTACAGTTCTTTTATCAATATCATCGCATATGTCAACAAACAGTAAGCAGCTAAGTGAAAAAACTGCCTCCGTCAGCACAGTTACGGAAGAGTTTTCCGCAGGTATGACACAGTCGACCAACTCTCTTTCTACAGCAAGCTCCCATATTAGCGCAGTTGCTTCATCGATTGAAGAGATAAACTCGACGATCAGCACTGTTGCCGTCGCTGCCGAGCAAACGAGCACAAGGGTAACACAATCGAGTTCACTTGTTGATGAGATTCAAAGCAGCATCTCAAAAGCGTCAAACTCAGTTGAACATGTTTCCGAAATATTCACCATCGTTGCAGACAGTGTTGATGAGATAAGTAAATCTATTTCTCTCGTCAGTGAGCAAAGTGGTGTTACAAAAGACAAAATGTCGGATGCTGACGAAAAGGCTAAAAACACAAACGATATAATCAAGTCCCTTGAAGACGCAAGCAAGCAGATAGGAAAGATAGTTAGTGTTATAAGTGATATCGCTGACCAGACGAACATGCTGGCATTAAACGCAGCTATTGAGGCCGCAGGTGCAGGTGAAGCGGGCAAAGGATTTATGGTTGTAGCAAACGAAGTCAAGGAACTGGCAAAGCAAACAACAGACGCTACGGATGAGATCGCTGATCAAATCGAAAATATGCAAAAGAATATGCCTATAGCAGTAAGTGCGGTTTCGGAGATAACTACGATCATAAATTCAATGACTGAGTATATCAACTCTTTTGCCAACGAAATGTACAGACAGGGTGAGCGCAGTGATCAGATATCTGAAGAGTCCATGGATGCTGCACGCAGAATGAAAGAGATCACCGATGAAATAAACAGGATCTCGGAAAATGCCCGATCTGTCACAAATACGGTCATAGACTCCACAAGAGGGGTAAACGAAATCGCCAAATCAACTTCTGAACTGGTTATAGGTACTCAGGAAATTGCTATGAACTCCGAACGTGCTGCTAACAATATGAATGAAATCAACCGAACAGCTCAGGAAATGACTTCCGGACTTATTGACATTTCTAAGAATCTTCATCTTATCAACGAAGATGCGGGACTTGTCAATAAAAGCGCTGATTCTACAAACGATACAAGTGAGATCATACTAAAAATCGCCAATGAGTTGGAAGAGTCAGTTGAGAGCTTTAAGACCAGTTGAGAGCTTTAAGACCAGTTGAGGTTTTATGAATAATATCAAGATACTGATAGCTGACAGTTCGCCTGTATATAAGAAGATGTTTCTTAAGGCTATCGATGAAGTTGACGAAAATGTTTTTGTAACTTGCGTCGCCAACGGTAAGGACGCTGTTGATAATATCGTGCGAAAGAGTCCCGGCATTGTTATCGTTGATGCGGAGATACAGGGGGTTCCCTTATCTGAGATATTAAAGTTTGTTACGCATGATGCTCCAAAAACATTCGTTTTAGTTACCGCAAGACCTTCCTCTACCAGTGCAAAGATTTTTATGGAAGCCTTGGCTGCGGGGGCTTCCGACAGCATGACAAAACCTATTTATGACAGTTATGAAGAGAATCTGGAAACTATCAAAATAAAACTGTCTGAGATCATCGAAATCCAGCGGGCAAGTTTAGAAACCGGAGATAGTGTAAAAAGAGCTGTTGAAAGATCGCCTGCTTCAAATGCAAAAGAAAAAAAGACACCTTCCGCAAAGTCCTTTCGTCCACAAATAGTACTTATCGCTGTTTCCACAGGCGGACCGCGTGCACTTGAAACTATAATCCCTGCACTGCGGCCGGACATACCCGTTCCGATCCTTGTTGTGCAACATATGCCCCCGCATTTTATTGAAACTCTGGCGGAGCGTCTGGATTCAAAATCGAAGCTGAAAGTAAGGGTTGCTGTAAACGGAGAGAAAATAGCGGGTAAGACCGTCTACCTCGCACCCGGTGGTATCCATATGAGATTAAGCGCCGACAGCGAAGTGTACTTTGACGATTCGCCACCGATCAACGGAGTCCGCCCTGCCGCCGATGCTCTTTTTGAATCAATCGCAGAAGATTTTTCGGGACTGAGGATTTTGACAATAGTTTTGACAGGAATGGGTCAAGACAGCGTCAGAGGTCTTGTTAAACTCAAAGATAAGAAAATGTGTTATTGCCTTGCACAAAGTGAAAAAACATGTGTAGTATATGGAATGCCTCGTGCTGTAATAGAAGAGGGTTTGGCTGACAAAGTGCTGGATTTGGAAAATATCGCCCCGGAAATAAATGGATTTAACTATATTTGAGGTATATAAGTGCCGGAATTGACAACTGAAGACGAATACAAGCTGATCAGCGACTATATAGCTGACTTAAGCGGAATCGTCATACCACCTGAAAAGTACTATTTGATCGAAACAAGACTCTCCAAGATTATGCTTGATTATGGAGTTGATACTTTTGATGAGTTTTACAAAAAAGCGATACTTTCCGGTGATCCGAATATAGCTCAAAGGGTCATAAATGCGATAACCGTTAATGAAACTTTATGGTTTCGTGATGCTGTTCTCTGGAAATTTTTTGAACGTGATGTACTTCCGGGTTTGATCGAAAAGCTTATCAGTGGAGAAAAATCGAAAATAAGGATCTGGAGTGCGGCTGCTTCCACGGGACAGGAAGCTTATTCCATCGCTATGTGCATTGACAACTACCTGCAAAGAAACAATATCAAGGACATCAAGTTGTCCGATTTTGAAATAGTTGCTACCGATATATCGACCCGTGTTCTGGATATAGCCAAGAGCGGCAAATATGACAAAATCAGCATGACCCGCGGTATCAGCGAGCATTACAAAGCAGCGTATTTTAAAAGTAACGGTCTTGCATGGTTTCTGGATCCCGAAATCATAAGTGCTGTGAGTTTCCATAATTTTAACTTAAAAAACAGCTATTTAGGTTTTGGTTGTTTTGATATAATATTTTGCAGATATGTTCTTATTTATTTTCCGGAAGTGTTAAAGCTTGACATTGTTGATAGAATGTATCAGTCATTATCGGAAAGCGGCGTACTTTTTACGGGAAACTATGTTATTTACGATATGCTCAACAATAAATTCGATGTAAATAACTATGACAACTTAACGTACTATACCAAATCGTAGTGATTGGTAAGCAAGGAAGATGGTGATCAGATGAAAATCCTTATAGTAGACGATTCGTCGGTAATGAGAAAAGTTATTAAGGCTGCCGCTGATGTGCTTGATTTAGAATCAGAGGAGGCACAAGATGGTGTAGAAGCTCTTGATATTCTTTCAAAGAACTATCGTGCTATCGACTTGATTCTTTTGGACTGGAACATGCCTCAAAAAACAGGATTTGAGGTGCTTCAGGAGATAAAGAATACAGAGAATTACAAGGAAATACCGGTCATGATGGTAACGACCGAAGGGCACAAAGCAAGCATTGTCGCTGCTGTTCGAGCAGGTGCGGACAATTATCTTGTTAAGCCGTTTACCGTTGATGAGCTTGAATCGAAGATAATAGAGTGTATTGGCAAGGGGGGAGATATATAATGGAAATACTTGATAGACTAGGTGATATATACTCTGAGGCACTCTCTGAAGTGATCTCAACAATAGCCGGCATCCAACTTCAGCCGGAGTCGCAGGAAAATGATACAGAGCTTGGTGATATAACCGGTGTAATGATTTTAAAGGGTACAGAGCACGGTTTGCTTTATGTTTCTGCCCGAGTACCGGATGTTCGTATTTTGTGCTCGCATATCATCGGCATCCCGGCGGCAGATGTGACAGACAGCGATCTTGACGATACTATGTGCGAGCTTGTTAATATGACTGCAGGAAGCGCAAAGCTGAGACTCAGTGATACCGATTATATGTTCAAGCTGACACAACCGTTTGTTATCAAAGGCAAAGATGTATCACTTGTAACGAAGAGTATTACAAATGTTATTTCATGCACTCTGAGCAACTCAGAGATAACCGTAAAGCTTAAAGTTGTATATTAATGATTTTTTTAAGGAATAGTAAATGATAGGTAAAGTTTTTTCAAAAATTTTTGGAACACATAATGAGCGGGAGCTAAAATCTCTTGCGCCGATAGTTGATGAAATCGAAGCTCTCGAGGACGAGTATCGCGAGCTCAGTGACGAAGCATTAAAAGCAAAAACAAAAGAGTTTAAGAAACGTCTTGAAGATGGAGAGACTCTTGACGATATTTTGCCCGAAGCGTTTGCGGCTTCACGTGAAGCAAGTGACCGTGTACTCGGTATGCGTCCTTTCCATGTACAGCTTATTGGCGGGCTTGTTTTGCATCAGGGTCGTATCGCTGAAATGAAAACCGGTGAAGGTAAAACACTGGTTGCAGTCATGCCGGCATATCTTAATGCACTGGCAGGCAGAGGTGTTCATGTTGTAACCGTAAATGATTACCTGGCAAGGCGCGATAGTGAGTGGATGGGAAAAGTCCACAGATTTCTCGGACTTGATGTAGGTCTTATCGTGCATGGACTCTCAAGCGATCAGAGACGTGCTGCATATGCGGCTGATATAACATACGGAACAAACAACGAGCTTGGATTCGATTATCTTCGTGATAATATGGCTCTTTATAAAAGAGATATGGTTCAGCGTGACCATGTATTTGCTATAGTCGACGAGGTTGACTCAATACTGATCGATGAAGCGCGCACCCCTCTTATAATCTCCGGGCATGGCGCTGAATCTACTGAAATGTATACTAAAGTAAACGAATTTGTGCTCAAGCTCAAAAAGACTGTTTATGCTTCAATTGACGAAAAGGCTCAAGAAGACGAACAGCTTGATGCAGACTATGTGGTTGATGAAAAAGCAAAAACCGCAACACTTACTGCTCGCGGTATAAAAAAAGCCGAACAATACTTTGGGCATGAAAACCTTGCTGATCTTGAAAATACTACTTTATCACATCATATAAATCAGGCTCTAAAAGCATTCGGAACAATGCAGCGTGATGTTGATTATGTTGTAAAAGACGGTGAAGTCATAATTGTTGACGAATTTACGGGACGTCTTATGATCGGAAGGCGTTACTCCGAAGGTTTGCACCAGGCGATTGAAGCAAAAGAGCGTGTCGAAGTTGCACGTGAGAGTAAAACTCTTGCAACAATTACTTTCCAAAACTACTTCCGTCTTTATGAAAAGCTTTCCGGAATGACAGGTACTGCACTGACTGAAGCCGAAGAGTTCGGAGCTATATATAAGCTTGATATAATCGAGATACCCACCAATCGCCCATTGATCCGGATAGATAATCCCGATGTTATCTACAAGAACGAAAATGGCAAATACAATGCTATCATCGACCAAATCGAAGCTTGCAACGAGAGAGGTCAGCCTGTGCTGGTCGGTACGGTTTCTATAGAGATGAGTGAGTTGCTTGCATCTTTTCTGAAAAAACGCGGTGTCCCTCACAATGTCCTTAACGCAAAACATCATGAAAAAGAAGCGGAAATAGTTGCTCAGGCCGGTAAAGTAGGCGCTGTCACAATAGCAACAAACATGGCCGGTCGTGGTACTGACATCGTTCTCGGCGGTAATCCGGAGTATCTTGCCAAGCATGAAATGAAAAAATCCGGAATCTCCGAGGAAATGATAAATGAAGCAACAGGGTTTGCGGAAACAGATGACGAGGAAATCATAGCTGCCCGCAAAATGTTTGCCGAAAATCTTGAGAAGCATCGAGCGGTCACATCTGTTGAAGCAGACAAGGTAAGGCAAGCGGGTGGATTATTTATACTCGGTACCGAGCGGCATGAAGCACGGCGTATCGATAATCAATTACGTGGTCGTGCGGGCAGACAGGGCGACCCCGGTGAAACCCGTTTTTATATAGCTCTCACCGACGATATCATGCGACTTTTCGGTTCTGAGCGTATCATGGGCATGATGGAAGCTCTCGGTCTTGAAGAAGATATGCCCATTGACAAGAAAATGCTTTCAAATGCTATTGAATCTGCACAGCGCAGGGTTGAAAGCCGTAACTTCCAGGCCCGTAAGAGTGTGTTGGAATACGACGATGTTATGAATACGCAACGTACTATCGTTTACGATCAGCGACGTAAGGTTCTTGATGGTGAGGATATAACCCGAAACATCGAAACAATGATATCCGAAACTGTTGAGACTGCGGTAAATGCGGGATTCCAGGAGCTAAGTCATCTAAGTGACCGTAATGAACTTGCCGAGATATTGACGCCTCTTGAAAAGCTGTTTTTGCAAAGAGGTGAGATACGATTACCTAAAGAAGGTTTTGACAAAGACGAGCTGGAAGAACTATTGCAAGAAAAAGCAACATCTGTTTATGCGGCAAGGGAGAAAGAGTTTGGATTCTCTCCCGGAACAGACATACCTATCATGCGAGAGCTTGAGCGTGTCATTATGCTACGTGTTGTTGACGAATTCTGGATGGATCATATCGATGCCATGGAAAGCCTTCGTGACAGCGTGCGACTGCGTGCTTACGCACAAACAAACCCTGTCGACGAGTATAAACGTGAAGGTTTTGACATGTTTGAGGAAATGATCGGCGGCATCAAGGAAGAAGTTGTCAGACGTATATTCACTGTTCGTATCAGGAAGGATGAATCTCTTGAGCGCAGGGGTGTTGCAAAGAATTTCCAGGCTTCAGCACAAAACGTAGGCGGCGATATGTCTGTCCGGAGAAAACCGGCAAAAAGAGAACAGAAAATCGGTCGTAACGAACCGTGTCCTTGCGGTAAAAAACGACCAAATGATTTGCCGATGAAGTATAAAGACTGTTGCGGCAGAAATGTTTAGTTTATGAGTTTTAGAGAAATTAGCAAAGATGGAGTTGTTTTTATGACTTCGTCCAATATAGATACAACACATGCTTTTACAACCAGATTCGGCGGTGTGAGTACAGGTTTATACGAGTCTCTCAATCTTGCATACAGGAGCGGCGATGAACCCAAAAATGTTGAAGAGAACTACAGACGTTTATGTAACTCACTTGGGATAGAAACCGGTGATATTGTGTGTTCCAACCAGGTTCATGGCACTTTTATCCGTGTTGCAACAAAAGACGACTGTTTCGGGCTTTTTAAACCAACATCTCATCAAGCTGATGGTATAATCACAAACACGCCGGGTTTGGCGGCTATGGTTTTTACTGCCGATTGTGTGCCGATCCTTCTTTATGATCCGGTCAAAAGAGTCGCCTGTGCGGTACACGCAGGCTGGCGCGGAACAGTTGCCGATATAGCCGGCACTGCTGTGCGTAAGATGGAAAGCGAGTATGGCTCCTCCCCTGCCGACATCACTGCTGCAATAGGGCCGTGTATTTCAAAGTGCTGCTATGAAACAGATGTCGATGTCGCTGATGCTGTGCGCAAAGTTATCCCGGATTTCGCAGATACTTGTATAAGTTTAAACGGTAATAAATACAAAATCGACCTAAAAGAAATAAATCGTGTTTTACTCGCTAATGCCGGTCTTTATGATATTTCCGTTTCAGATGAATGCACTTCATGCAACTGCACAAAATACTGGTCACACAGAAAAACCGGCGGTAAACGCGGCAGTCAGGTTGCTTTGATTGTTGTCCACTAATATGAAAGGAACCACTCCTTTGTCCAAACGATCGATAAAAACAATTATTATTTTAGTTCTTCTTCCGGTATTGGTTTTGCAAGGCTGCCTGTTTCAATGGTTGCCGTATACACCCCCTGCAACACCTCCACCACTTGAGTTACTTGAGCCTCCGGAGTTTGAGGAGACCGCACCGGAAGAGCCACCAAGACCGGGTCAGTTCACCTTGCGTTATAATACAGAGTTTACAATGAACCCTATCATCGCAAGGAATCGGGACAATATCCTTCTTACTTCTTTATTGTATGAAAGCCTTTTTTTCCTCAATGAAAATCTCGAACCTGAACCATTACTCTGTGTTAGCTGGAGAACAGAAGATAATGTCACTTTCGAGTTTGATATAATGCCGAACGTTGCAATGCATGACGGAACAACTCTTACGGCAGACGATGTTTCTTATTCGATAAGACAAGCAATTCAAAGGGGCAGACATGAGAGCAAACTTCGTTCTATAGATTCTGTCAGTTCCGACGGTGAGTTGACTGTAACAATTGAGTTAAAGTATGCAAATGCACGTTTTATACGTGTACTTGATATACCTGTCATTAAGAGCGGATCGATCGAGTCGCGGATACCTCCGGGAACAGGACCGTTTATATTTCCAACGGAAACCTCAATGCGTCTTAATCGCTTTCTTAACTACAGATTCGCTGACGAAATTCCGCTTGATGTTATTCATTTAAGAGAATGCAGCGACAGTGAATTGACGGAAATGTTCAATGACGGACTGTTAAGTATGTTGTGGGACGATCCTACAGGTGCTTTTGATATCAGGCTCAACCGCCCCCATGAGCCCCGTTATTACAACACAACGGCTATACAGTATATTGGTTTTAACTCGACATCTTACGTGTTGCGAAATCCGGATGTTCGACGGGCTATAGGAAACGCGATCGATCGTCAGTACATAGTCGAGAATATCATGAATGTTCCTCGTACAGGGCAGACTGTTGCGGCTCCTGTTGCTATTTCACCGATTTTTGATTTATATGATCCGCAATGGGAACACAGGGGCATGGATCCTCTTGTTGAGATGGCCGAGCTGCTAACACGATCGGGTATTGCGGATTTTGACGAATGCTCATTGCTTGAGATAGGCGACGGTCAAGGTGGTTGGTTCAGGTTCAATCTTGATTTCATTGTCAATATAGAGAATGCTCACAAGCTTGCTTCCGCACACAGTATAGCCGATAGTTTAAGACAATTTGGTTTTGATATCAATGTTCGTGAGCTGCAATGGAATAACTTTGTTTCGGAGCTTGAAGAGGGCAATTTCGATATGTTCTACGGGGAAACACTTCTTGGTGCCGACTTTGACTTGACGCCTCTTTTACTTGGGGGTGAAGACAATCTCAACTTTGGCAGAACCGGTAACACCGCTTACGTTCCGCTTATTCAGGTTTTTCTGGCAGCAGAAACCGCAGAGCAAGTCAGTTACGCGGGAGCACAGCTTAATCTTGCGATCCTTCAGAATGCTCCGTTTATACCGATTTTATACAAACGTTATTCTATATACACTCCGATGGGTGTCGTTACCGGTGCATCGCCCGGGCAATCCGGTGTTTTCTATAATTTCCATGACTGGTCGATAGACCTATTAATGCTTAACTGAGGAGGCAACTATTATGACAGACAAAAGAATACTCGAAACAGCCGCAGATGCTATGGAAAACTCATATTCACCTTACTCCCGCAGCAAAGTAGGGGCTGCAATCGAAAGTGCTGACGGTTCAGTTTTTACGGGATGCCTTATTGAAAATGTTGCACTCGGGTCAACGATATGTGCCGAGGCAGCGGCGATCGCAGCTGCTGTATCCGCAGGTCATCGCAGCTTTAAAAGGATAGCGACGATCACCGAAGGCAACACTTACAATCTGCCATGTGGTGCATGCCGCCAGATACTCTCCGAGTTTTCTCCGGGGATCGAGGTACTTTGTGCACGGTCGTCTGACGGTAGATTTGTGAGTTATCCACTTTCCGCTCTTTTCCCGATGCCGTTATCTTCAGCAGATGCCTAACTTTTTGATAGTTACAAAATATTAATAATAAATCGCTTTACACTTTTCTGTTATTTGATATAATGATGTGTGAGTAGTGCTGTGTATTTTGGAGGGTCTTTATAATTGGACGGTTACACAAGAAAATTTGATGTTATCAGCGGCGAGAACAATACCCGCGAAATTCTCTCTGCAGTTTATGATGCTTTGATTCAGAAAGGATATAATCCCGTTAATCAAATCGTGGGTTATATATTGTCTGAAGACCCTACATATATCACCAACTTCAGTAATGCACGCAGCTTGATCTGCAGGCTTGACAGAGATGAGTTGCTTCAGGAGTTGGTTACCTCCTATCTTAACAAGTAAGGATAAACCAAACATGGACTTTAAAGATATAATTGATAAAGCTAATCAGGTAAGAGACAAAGCACTGATGAAGTTTAGCAGAAAATCTGACTTCAGAAGTGTTTTGGGCGATATTAGCGGCATTCTTGACCCGCAAGACATGGAAATAATTGTTGTGCGCGGCAAGAGTTGTGAAATAGTCTTTACTAATGCAAGAGCCGAAGAGCGTCTTTACAATGAAGACGGTGAAGTTTTTACTTGTAAGGCTGTTTTTAAAAAGCATTTCCCGGGGCTTTGCGAGTATTGTCCTTACGTCGGTAAAGCCAAATTAGAGGACTCTGTTCCTTTTGAAATCGATGACACCGACGGGCGTACATTTACTGTCAGGCGCAATACAATAAATTGGGCTGACGGTAAACCTGCGACCATTTTTATGATGCGTGATATAACGCCGCAAAAAGAAGCCAATGAGAGATTGTTTACGCTTGCATATATCGATCAGCTCACCGGTATTCCGAACAGACAAAAGCTAAAAGAGGATTTTGCTAAAATCGAAGAGCGTTTATCCGATGATAATCCACCTTCCGGTGTTGTTGCATTATTTGATCTCGATAACTTCAAAACAGTTAATGACACTTATGGTCACAATACGGGAGATGTTGTTCTAAGACGACTTGCCGAGCATTTACAAGACAGCAATTACTTTGAAAATCATTTGTACCGGCTTGGCGGTGACGAGTTTGTTATACTATTGACTGACCCTTCCGGAGGGTTTGCTTCGGAAAAAGAGGCTCATGAATACTATAACAGCGTTTTGTCCACAGCTTTACGCTCGTATACACTTCCGAATATCGACGTTAAGTGCACATTAAGTATCGGCGTTTCATTCTTCCCGAAGCACGGAAGAAACCTGTCGGATGTATTACGTAAGTCTGATATAGCTTTATACCAGGCAAAATCGGCAGGCAGAAATCAGGTTGTCTTCTTTGAAGATCATTTTGATACCGCCCAGAAATTCAAAGACATGTATATCAACATTCAACCCGTACTTCTCGGTGTCGGCAAAACTTTCGGGTATGAGCTTGTCGACCGCGGGCAAAGTGGAGAGGATGATGAGGGCACTGTCACTCTCAGTGAGTTTAACCGTACGCTGGACGCTCTCGGACTCAATGATATCGAAAATAACCTGCACTACTTTATTCAATACTCCAAGCAACTTTTAAGTCCGACTGTTTTGAAAAACCTGCCAAGAGATAAGTTTATTGTTCAGTTGAATCTCCAGACTGACGCAAAAAGTGTAAATATACAGCAGGAAGTTAAACTGTATAATGAACTTCGAAGTCATGGCTACAAGCTTGCTATAACAGGTGTAGACAGTGCCTATCCTGCTGCCGACCTTCTGAGTATTGCCGATTATTGCAAGTTTTCTCCTGCCGATACCAACAGAGTAAGGCAGAGAGTGCTGATCGCCAAGAATCAACGTGTCAGATTCATTGCAACCGATGTAGACTCCATGGACGATTTCCTTGTTGCAAAGGATACAGGCTTCCACCTGTTCCAGGGCTATTACTTCAACCAACCTGTTGAAGGCCGGAAAACTAAAGAGATAAGCCCGCTGAAGTTTAACTACTTCCGTTTGATGAAGCTTTCCAGCACCGATGACTATATGGATTTCAAAGAAATAAGCGATGTAATAGCATCTGATGTCGCCCTGTCGTATAAGCTGCTTCGTATATTAAACTCGGCGGCTGTCGGTCTGCGAAATGTATCTTCAATATCAAATGCTGTTGCTTATATGGGTGAAGAGACCCTGAAGAAGTGGATCGCTGTTCTCGCACTTAGAGGTATTGCCGAAGACAAGCCGCTTGAGCTTGTTAGAATGTCACTCATCAGAGCCAGGTTTGGCGAGTTGCTTGCCCCCGGCTTTAGGATCAAACGCAATCCTCAACAGGTCTTTATGGTCGGTATGCTTTCCTTACTGCATATCGCACTTGAATTGTCAAAAGAGCAGCTACTCGAAGATATCCCCGTTGCCGATGATATCCGTGATTCACTGCTCACACGAACCGGTATCTATTCAGATTTATTGCGTTTTTATGAAAATTATGAGTATGCAAACTGGGAGGCTGTATCGCATTTTGTCGAAGAGAATCAACTCGATCCGTCTTTGGTCAATGACGCTTATATAGCTGCTGTTAAATGGTACAATGATTTGATAAATACTTAAGGCCCGGTAGGCCCGGTGCATTTAAAAAGTCTCGTTAAAGGAGTACGGGAGGAGCTCGCTCATACTGTACTCTTTTATTTTGCCTTCGTCGTCGGGTAAAATGACTTTTATGTCCGGGCA
>Ga0123356_10002515_pt1 | contig 19590 bp, 14 predicted proteins | sample TergutEmb28metaG_2_FD_92546 | JGI IMG/M metagenome (GOLD analysis project Ga0123356, IMG submission 92546) | Embiratermes neotenicus P3 segment gut microbial communities from Petit-Saut dam, French Guiana - Emb289 P3 | ecosystem: Host-associated > Arthropoda: Insects > Digestive system > Gut ...
CGAGGCCCGATCGTGGCGACCAGCAGCTTATAGACATTCTCGTTCGTGGTGCCGAGGACGTCGAACAGCATGAGGGGTGCTCCAGGTGCATTGATCCGCCAACCGTTGCGCGATGTGGTAACTCTTGTCCAGATGCGTCCGGGCCGGCCGGATCATATGCGGGCACGTGCATCCTGGCTTTCTCCGTGCCAGGCTCCCGTCCGTCGCGCGTCCGGGCGTCTGACAGCTTCGCGTCGGTCGTATCGCGGGGCGACCGGACGGCCTGGGCCGGCGCCTGCGTGGCTCAAGGTCCGGAAGAGCTTTGAGCGTGCCGTCGGCGCTGCGGCGTTCCCGTGAGATTTCGTGCAGGAGACCTCCAACCATGGATATTCGCAATCTCGGCCGGTCCGGCCTCCGGGTCTCAGCGATCGGCCTGGGCTGCAACAATTTCGGGCAACGCATCGATTTCGAGGCGACACGCAGGGTCATCCACAAGGCATTGGACCTTGGCGTCACACTGTTTGACACCGCTGATACCTACGGCAACCGTGGCGGGTCTGAGACCGAAATGGGACAACTGCTCGGTGACGAACGCAAGCGCATCGTGCTTGCCACCAAGTTCGGCAATCCGATGGACGATGTGGGCGTCAAGGTCGGCGGGTCCCGCCATTATATAATGCAGGCGGTGGAGGACAGCCTGCGCCGCCTGCGGACAGACTGGATCGACCTCTATCAAATCCACGCGCCGGACCCGCGCACGCCGATCGATGAGACATTGCGCGCGCTCGATGACCTGGTTCGCCAGGGCAAGGTGCGTTACATCGGATGTTCCAATTTTCCGGCATGGCAGGTTGTCGATGCGCAATGGACGGCCCAGGCCAACGGTTTGAATGCATTCGTCTCCTGTCAGGACGAATATTCGCTGGTGGTGCGCGACGTCGTTGAGCCACAGCTCAAACAGGCAATGCTGAAATGTGGCATGGGCCTGCTGCCGTTCTTTCCGTTGGCCAGCGGTCTGCTCACCGGCAAGTACCGGCGCAATCGGCCGCTGCCGACGGGATCGCGGCTGGCTAACACAGACCGGTTGGCCGACCGCTATCTGACCGAGCGGAATTGGCAACTGACAGAGCGCCTAGCGGATTTCGCCGAAGGCCGTGGGCACACGATGCTGGAGCTCGCGTTCAGCTGGCTGCTCTCGCAGCAGCCGGTTGCCAGCGTGATCGCCGGTGCCACCCGCCCGGAACAGCTCGAGCAGAATGTGAAGGCGGGCAGCTGGAAACTGTCCGATCAAGAGTTGGCTGAGATCGACGGTATCGCTGCGAGGTGAAAGGTCATCTTTGCCGAGCAAGCTCACTTCTCCGACCGCGGTGAATCCCGATGCGGCGGTGATGCCCTGCATGCTCGTCCATCTGGACTGAGCGCCCGCCGACCGCAAGCTGCACCGGGAGTTCGTCGTAGCCGTGCGATCGGAGGGACGGTGGACGCCTTTCGTCGCCGAGCGCTGCGCCGGCGAACCGGCTGCACGACGCGTCCATGTGCGCACTGGTCGTCGCGGCGCTGACCAGTGCGCTTGGTGTGTCCGCCGGGCTGTCAGGTGCGGGATGGCATGGGGATGGCCTACGCGAATATCTCCCCCAGCCGCCTGATCGACGCCAGCGCACGCTCCTGCGACAGACCGGGCCACTGGCAGCGCATGATAAAGTGATTGACGCCGAGGATTTCGCGATAGCGCGCGATCTCCTCTGTCACTGAAGCCTTGTCGCCGATGATGAAGCGGTCACGGGCGAAGGCTTCGAAGGTGGTCTCGGTGCGGCGGCCTTGCAGGCCCCAGGCGGCGTATGCGTTGTACTTGTATTCCAGCGGGTCACGGCATTCCTCGTGCGCGGTCGTGTGCCGGTCGCCGACATAGCACTCCACAGTAATGGGAAACTCCATCGGCGTGCGGCCATATTCCTTCAATGCGGCGCGATAGGTCTGCATCAACGGCGTGATCTGGCTCAGGCCGCCGCTGTTCACGATCAACCACGCATCGCCGATGCGCGCCGCGCGCTTCACTGAGACGTCGGCCTGGCCGGCGATATAGATCGGCGGGCCGCCGGTGCGCACCGGCTTCACACCGATGCCGGCGTCGTTCACCGTGTAAAAGCGTCCTTTGTGAGTGACCCGGTCTTCGGTCCACAGGCGCCGCATGAGACCGATGCTTTCGCTGAAACGTGGTGCGCGCTCACTAAGCGGCATGTTAAATGCCTCGAACTCCGGCTGCCGGTAGCCGAGGCCGATACCCAGAATGTATTTGCCGCCGGTCAGCACATCCAGGGTGGCCGCTTCCTCGGCCACGTGCATCGGGTTCAGCGGCGGAAGGATCAGAATGTTCGGCCCGATCGTCATGCCCTGCGCATGGGCGGCGACGTAGCCCATGACCGGCGTGATCTGCAGCATCTGCATCGGATGCGTCAACCAATGGTGCGGAAACCAGAGCGATGCGAAGCCGGCGTCGCGCGCGGTGCGGACCTGATCGACGATGTCGGGGATCAAGGCCGGGACATCGTAGCCCTCGGGATACTGCGTGTTGATGAACAGGCCGACTTTCATGATGGACTTTCCTCCCCGGCGGGCGCGGTACCTCGTTGCCGGGAGCAGCCTGCCCGAGAGCGGGTCTGCGGTCGAGGTGCGTCACCCGCAACGGGCATGACACGGTGTCGTGTCGCTTCCAAGCCGGTGCGGCACGCGGATGCGGGTGTGGCTTTCACCCACCGTTGCTCTGCTTGTTCCGGACGCGCCCCGATGTCGACAAGCTGAATGACGGGCTACCAATGCGCCGAGGCGATGTTCTGAATGGAACAACCACTTCCGACCCAGTCATAGGACGTGCGGGCGGGTGCTGCCGAAAGCGGTCATTTCGCCAGTCGATCCACCGGGGCGGCGTCAGCAAGGAGCCGGCGTGCCGCGAGGACTGCATCAGCCACCGAAAGATCCGCCATGCTGGCGCCACGCGCGAGCGCCCATGTCGCAGCGCGGCCAATCGGTGCCATCTCCTCCGCCCGGTCGATCGTCGCTCCGCAGAGGCCGACCGTCGGCGCGCCTGAAGCAGCAGCCAGATGTAGCAACCCCGAATCGTTTCCCACGTAAAGTACGCATCGCTGGATGCAACTTGCGGCCTCCGGCAAAGTGAGCTTGCCACACAGGTCTATCGCGTTAGGTAACAATCTCATCAGCGGACTAACCATCGCGCGCTCCTGCTCGCCCGGCCCGCCAAAAATAGCCGGCACAGCGTCTCGAATTGGCCCTTCTGCCAGTGCATGAAACAGAGCAGCGAACCGATCGGAGGGCCAAATCTTCGTTGGCCAGTTCGCGGTAGGGCCCAGTCCAATGACCGCACGATTGACGGGCAGCAAGCTGGCCGCTCGCACGTGGTCAGCCGGCGCTGTCCAAACGACAGGCAGCGGGGGAGGATCGAGCCTCAGTAGCGCCGCGAGTTGGTCAATCTTGCGGCCGGGCAGGCGCCGCATGACCGCGCGCCGACGGGTTGCCACGAGAAACGCTAGAGCAGACCCGCGAAGATCGACCACGAGGTCCCACGCAGTACCGACCACGTCTCGCCACAGCGGCAGCCAGTGAAGATGATACGGGCGTTTGTCGATGATGATGGTGCGCTCGCGATTGGGCATGCGGGCGAACACACCTTCCGCAACGCGACCGCAGGCGATGGTGATGCGGCACCTGGGGTAGGTTCGAATCAGATGGTCCAACAGTCCGGTGGAGATGACCGCGTCGCCAATCCGGTTTGACGAAATGAACAGAATTTTCATTGGGTAATCAGATAACACAGTTACACGAAGTATGCGACGGAGCACCAGGACGGGTCGCGACCCGGAACTGGGCGCGTGGGCAACCATCCTGAACCGCCGGTCGGGTCTCGACCAAAACCGGTCGGGGACCCGATCGGGCGATCCAGGAACCGGACATCCACCATCACCTCGGGCAGAAACCTCAAGTGGGGTGGCCAATTAGCCGGAATGCGCCGTCAGCGCGATGCACGCCGCAAGAGAGTCCATGTTGTCTAATGCGTGGCCAATCCGGGAACTCGTAGAGGCTGCCGCCAGCCCACGCCAGCTTTCGCGCTATTGGTCGATGTGCTGCGCGACCTTCGCTGAGTGAGGTCGCTCGGCGGCGAAATCATCGGCGTACGAAAAAGGCCGAGGCCGGAAGACAGGAACCGAACCGCACGCTGCTGTTTTAGCTTTCGACCGGTCCTGTTGAAAGACTCGCGTTAATATTCAAGTTCGCAAATTGTCGCCTAGCACAACAAATAGTCGCAGCGGGCTGGTGATCAATCCGCCCTGTTTGTGAACATCGACCGGTCGGCCAATTCTCCCATTGTATCGCATCAGGATCACCTGATCACTGCGATGAAAACTCTGGCAAGGTGGAACAGAGTCCGTGGGCATCAAAGCGAACGAAGTGGGACGACCTGGCAGTGACGCCAGAAACAAGACTATACAGACACAGAGTAGGACATCGTATTTGTATAAGAATTCTCCAGTGAGGTTCCACGCGCTGTGACACTTAGCGTGTTGGTCGGTGCGGTCTTGTGCCAGGTTTCTCCCACAGTGCGCCCGAAATTGGATGGGACCAACTACCCGTCCTGGCCGTTCGCGCCACCGGATGCATTCGACCCTATACGTCATGGGGACCTCGAGCACAGATCAGGAAAGCATTGGTTCGCCGACAACGACGGGCAGAGGCTCTGCGCCGCCAGGCGACACGGCACCCTGGGCGTTGCGGGTGAAGGTGGCCGGTTCGCCTAGCAGCGACTGAAAGCTAAGCACCGGCAGGTCATCGTCAGTGCGTTGGCGCGCCGCCTCACGATGCGCTGCCGCCGAGGACTGCGCCGGTGCTCCGCACACTGATACGCTTCACCAACTAGCCGGGCCAGATTGACCACCGAATCAATTTGGATTACCGCTCCCTATAAATCACAACGATTTGGAACGTCCTGTCCAGTGTCCGTTGGCGCCATTGCCGCGCAGCTTGAGACGTCGGCGATGAGTGTGTTCCGCGCTCGTGGCGGATTGCCGATGTTCTCGACGGTGACATCTATGCCCGTTCTGGTGGTGGTGATGAGCGCCCACTCTGGAATGGACGAACACCGCGCTGGCCGCCATCTCGTCAAAGGCCGTTGTATGGATGTTCCTCGCCTCGCCCTCACCACGCGGGACGCGCCATGCATCCGTTACCTGATCGGCCGTGGAATGTCCTTCGTAGCGCATCGCCGCGGCGTTGAGGTACGGCCCTACGACGTCGTTGCGACCGATGCTACGCCAGCCTGCCAGCCCGCAACACGACGGCTGATCGACTTCGGCCACCGCCGCACTGGCATGGCCAGTGGCGTGGCACACGACACCTGCGCGCATAACCGAGAACCAAGCGGGCGAGTGGCGCTGGCTCAGGGCAGGCTCGGCACGGGGCGACATATTTCGCTGCTCGGCCACGACGATCTGCCGGTGGCAGCCTGCACCGATCTGCGGTTCGCCACGATCGACCAATCGGCCGGGCGCGCCCGTAAAAGTACGCTCGAAACGCTGACAGAACTGCGCGATCGTGCGTATGCCGCGCAATTGACAGAAGTCCGGCCGGGCCGCCTGATCCCGCGCGCCTCGAATGGGCCGGCACCAAGCGACGCCGAAACAACAACGAAACTGACAGGGCAGGTCATGACGTCAGGCATCATTGGCGCGCTCAGCGCGCTGCTTTTCGTTACCGCAGTGCACGTTCGGCCCGCCGCCGCCGACACGGTGTTCCTCTCGACACAACTACGTCCAATCGAGGAGGCGCAGAAGATGCGTGACGTCATCCTCAAGGACTACCCGGGCAAGGTCACCTTTGTGCCGGAGCAACCCGCGCAACTGCCAATCCGTTTGCAGGCAGAGCAGCAAGGTGGCGTGCATACGATCAGCCTGATCGGTGCGCTGCATGGCGAACTCGAGCCATTGGTGACTATGCAGACAGTTGCCCCGCTCGATGCACTGGCCGCGAAGCTACGGGATCGTGGCATTCCGCCCTCGCTCATGACGCTCGGCAAGCTTGGCACCGGACAGCAGAGGTACATCCCGTGGATGCAGGCCACCTATTTCATGGTCGCGAACAAGAAGGCACTGCCGTATCTGCCGAACGGTGCCAACCTAAATGCACTGACCTATCCTCAGCTGGCCGAATGGGCGGCGGCGATACATGCCAAGACCGGCCAACGCTTGCTGGGCTTCCCCGCAGGACCGCAGGGGCTGATGCACCGGTTCATCCAAGGCTTTCTTTACCCGTCTTACACCGGGGGTCTGGTGACCACGTTCCGCAGCCCCGCCGCCGTCGGTATGTGGCAAGATTTCGCGGCGATGTGGAAGGACGTGAACCCGAATTCTACTCGCTACAATTTTATGCAGGAGCCATTGTTGTCGGGCGACGTCTGGATTGCGTTCGACCATGTCGCGCGATTGCTCGATGCGCTGCGCCAGAAACCCGATGAATTCGTTACTTTCCCAGCGCCCGCTGGTCCGAAGGGGCGTGGCTACATGCCCGTGCTTGCCGGACTTGCCATCGCCAAGGACGCGACCGATCCAGGCGGTGCCGCCGCACTGATCAATTACCTGACGCAACCCGCCACCCAGCTTGCGACTGAGAAGGCAGTCGGGTTCTTTCCCGTCGTGAAAGTCATACCGCCGCCCGATCTCGATCCCGGCGTGAAGCTTGCGGCAGCGGCGATCGCCGCGACGGAGAGCGCAAAGGATGCGCTGCCGGCGCTGCTGCCAGTCGGTCTCGGCACCCATGGCGGAGAGTTCGACAAGGTGGTGATCGACACATTCCAGCTCATCGTACTGCACGGAGAGAAGCCGCAGGCGGCGCTGTCGCGCCAGGCGCCGATTTTGCAGAAGATGCTCAACGAGGCGAAGGCACCCTGCTGGGCGCCAGACCCGCCATCCAGTGGCGCGTGCCAGGTAAAGTGACACCGGTGCTCCACGGCCAGGGTCAATCGGATAGCGCATGTTTATGTCAACGATCGTCGCACATTATCGTCGTTCACGAGCCCGCACCAGGCATGCTGGCGGTGTCGCGTCCAATTCACTATCGCCGTAACCGTGCCCATGCGCCATAGCGCCGTTATCCCTTATCTATTGATCGCGCCAGCAACCCTCCTGCTCGCGGTCCTGTTTGTGGCGCCGATGATACAGACCGTCGTGATGGCATTTCACGTCAACGGTTCGTTCTCATTTGGTAATTTCGTCAGTATGACGGGGGACATCAATTTCAACGACGCCCTGATTAACACTTTCGAGGTGGTCCTGCTGGCAGTGCCGTTACAACTCGCGCTTGCACTCGGCATGGCAATGATGCTGCGCAATCTCAAGCGCGGCCGCGACATCGTGATCTGGATCTGGTCGATTCCACTCGGGATCTCTGACCTTGCCGCGGGCCTGGTCTGGCTCGCCATCCTCACCGACCACGGTTATCTCAATACCATTCTGCTCCACCTCGGCATCGTCGACGGGCCACGCAGTTGGCTGACCTACGAAACGCCAGTGTCGCTGCTAATCGCCATCGTGGTGGAGGAAGTCTGGCGTGCCACCGCGATTGTGCTGGTGATTCTGGCCGCCGGCGTGCAACTCGTGCCCAAGGAGTACGCAGAGGCGGCCGACGTATTCGGCGCCTCGCCGTGGCAGCGTTTTACCCAGGTGATGCTGCCACTGCTGCGTCCTTCGATCCAGACCGCATTGATCCTGCGCACCGTACTGGCATTCGAAATGTTCGCCACTGTTCTCGCGCTCGGCGGCCAGAACTTCCCGGTGCTGATGAGCCAAACCTTCAACGCGCAGTATTTCCAGCAGGACTATGGTGTAGCCGCCGCTTACGCGGTGCTGGTGATGGCCGTGTCGATCGCTGCCACGCTGGTCTATCTCCGCCTACTGCGCACGGCGCCCGAGCAATTGCCGTGATGGTTTGGACAAATGACGCGACGACGACCGAGAAGCGAGTTTGTGCCATGAGCCACGCATGACGCTGCGGCGGGCCATGTTCTTTGCCGGCGTAGCGACGTTGTGCGCCTGGGTGCTGGCACCGATCTACCTGATCGGTCTCGGCGCCATTGGCGGCGAAGCGACTGTAAATGCATGGCCGAAGCCATTCTGGCCCGTTGCGTGGTCGCTCGCAGCACTGCGCCAGTTCATGAACATCGCCGGCGTCTGGATGAGCGTGCTGAACAGTGTGGAGGCCGCCAGCCTCTGCATGCTGATCGCCATCTGCCTGGGCGCGCCGGCCGGCTACGCACTGGCCCGCTACCGTTTCCACGGCGCCACCGGCTTCCGCTTGTTCGTCCTGCTGACCCGCGCGTTCCCGGTAGCAATCCTCGCATTGCCCCTTGCGGTGACATTTATCCGGCTGGGACTGTACGATTCGCCGATAGGCGTCGGGGTGATGCACAGCGTGCTTGCCATGCCCTTTGCGGTCCTGATCTCTGCCAGCCTGTTCCAGGCGATCCCTCGCGAACTCGAGGAGGCGGCCTGGATCTTCGGGTGCTCGGGTCCGTCGGCGTTCTTCCGCGTGGTGCTGCCCTTGGCCCTACCCGGCATCACCGCGACGGCGATCTTCGCCTTCGTCATCTCCTGGAACGAGGTGTTCGCCGCCTCGGTGCTAACTGTACGACACAAGACGTTGACCGCATACCTGCTGACCGTGTTGTCCGAAAGCCCTTTGCATACGCAATTCGCCGGTGGATTCATCCTGATTCTGCCGTCCGTGTTGTTTATCCTGCTGGTGCGTCGGCAGTTGTTCAGCATGTGGGGCATAACGAGTCGCTGATGGCCGGGATCGTCATCGATCATATCGCGATGCGATTCGGCACCACTGTTGCGCTGGAGGATGTGTCGCTCACCGTTGCCGACGGCGAACTGGTCGCATTGCTCGGTCCGTCCGGCTGCGGCAAGACGACCTTGCTGCGAATTATCGCCGGGCTACAGACCGAGACGTCCGGGCGCGTGCTGATCGGCGGACGCGACATGACCGGTTTACCGCCGCGCCGGCGCGGCCTCGCTATGGTGTTCCAGAATTATGCGGTATTTCCGCATATGACAGTGCGCCAAAATGTCGCATTTGGTCTGCGCATGAGCGGTGCGCCTACGGCACGGATCGAGCGTCAGGTTGCGCGGGCCGCCCGGCTGCTGCACATCGATGCACTGCTTGATCGCTATCCGGCGCAACTGTCCGGCGGCCAGCGGCAACGTGTTGCGGTCGCACGCGCGCTCGCGGTGGAGCCAGCAGTGCTGCTCATGGACGAGCCGCTGTCGAATCTGGACGCGCTCCTGCGTTTGGAAATGCGCGCCGAGCTCAAGACGATACTGCAGGAAGCGGGAACCACCACGCTGTATGTCACTCATGACCAGACCGAAGCGATGGGTCTGGCCGAGCGCATCGCCGTGATGTCGCTCGGACAAATCGAGCAAGCCGCCCCGCCAGCGGAGATCTACCACCATCCCGCAACGCGCTTCGTCGCTGGCTTCCTTGGTAGCCCGCCGATGAATTTCCTCACACTCAGAACTACATTTGGTACGGGTGCGCTCGGGAACCTACGCCTGATCGCGCCGCGCGGGACGGTGGACGTGGTGCTGGGCATACGGCCGGAGGATCTAGAGCTGGTCCGAGAAGACGAGGGATTCGCTTTTACGGTGCAAGTGACCGAACCACTTGGGTCGCACAATCTGTTGACAGGCCAGGTTAGCGATGCCCTTGTGCGTGTCTCGGTGCCAACGGATGTGCGGCCTCGGCATGGCGCGGTGCTCTATCTACGACCTCGCCCCAACCGCATTTCCTGGTTCGACGTGACGAGCGGCGTCGCTCTGGAGTCTCCGACATGAATATGCCGGAGCGGGCACGGGTGACGCTGCGTACCAGTGATCGCAACGGCTACACGATGCCGACCGCGCGGCATTTTCAATTCCAGCGGAATTCGGATATGGCATTGGTTTCGATCGGATGGGGGACGTTTGACGAGGCGCGCGCGTCGCGCCATTCGCGGACAACGCGCGCCATACCGAACCCATGTCACACAATGCACGACCGCCGAATTGCTTTACCCCGCAGTCTACAAGTTACGGAACGATCGCCCGATCAGCCTAAGACAGCGAGATCAGCTCCAATGCGATCCACTAGACTGCCCGCATGCTCCGAACCCTCGCCAAATTGCCGGTAGTCAATCGGCTGGGACCCTCCCCAGGTACCGGGTTCTGTCACAAGGCTATGCGCCGAGCCATGGCGGGACAGTGTGACACTGGGCAGCTCACACGTCGTCGCAGGAATGATAGCCTGAAAGTCGGTCGACCCGACATGCCGGCCAGCGACACCGGTTGGTGTGCGGATCCGACGACATGCGTCCTGGCGACTCGCGGCGGGCCGGCATTTGCAGCGCGCTTAATACAGAGGTAACGCTTACTCCCCCCAGCCCGCCTGCCCATTGTCAACGCTATGATGAAGAATGCCAGCCAGTACACGAAGACGACATCCCGCCACCGGCCCCCGAAGGAGGCCATGAAGCTTGTGGCCGTCAGGCAGCCTGCCCAGCGCCAAACTCTCACGCATCGCCACCGGCCGTCCGGCCGCCTGAACGTCGGGACGAACCGACGGCATCAAGGGAGGAGAACATGCCGACATCGTTGAACCGAGCAGTTCTCGGATTCGTCGCTGCTGTAATATCCGTTCTCGTGTTCCACCAGGGTATGTGGGGATTGCTGCATCTGCTCGGCATGATGCCACCCTGGTATCCAACCCGTGGCGTACCGCCCTTTGGGGTGCCACTGATCATCGACCTGTGCTTCTGGGGCGGTGTGTGGGGTGCTGTCTTCGGGCTGGCGCTTCCCGCGTTGCCGAACTCGTATCCCATGTGGGTCCTCGGCTTGGGTCTCGGCATTGCCGCGGCACTGGTCGGGCTGTTCATTGTACCACTCATCAAAGGTTTGCCCGTGGCAGGAGGCTGGGCGGTCACGGCGTTTGTGCGCTCCTTCTTGATCAATGGATGCTGGGGAATTGGTGTGGGCCTGATCCTGCCGTTGCTGATGCGGCAGGTTCAATCGAAGCCAGCGTGATCCTTCTTGCGCCCGCCTCCGACGTCGGAAACCCGCGGCGGTGATGCAGTGAGTTAGGTCAGATCATCCGCTTCGAACAACAGATCTGCCGTCTTGCCCTGGCGCGGCCTGGCGTCGGGTGTGACAGCGCCCATGTTGTCGGGCCGTCGCACCATGGACGGCAAGAACAGAGGAAACGACCATGGCGCTCGCTCGTCTGAAAGTCTTTGGCTGGGGCCGCGAAGGCGACGGCCTGACAGCGGAAGAAGAGGCCTTCACGCTGAAGATTTATCGCGAGCGTTTCGGCGTGTCCGAATTCACCACGGTTCCCTCCGCAACGCTCGACGACGTCCGCCTTCGTGCGCCCCGCATCGCTCCACCCGCCGCACTGGCGCCCATTTGCTCCACCGCGCTCTACGACCGTGCGGCACATGCCCACGGCAAGGGCTACACCGACGCGGTCCGGTCGATGCTGAACGACTTTGCCGCCGCGCCCGATGTGGTCGCTTATCCGGCGACTGACCAAGAGGTGGCGGCAGTGATGGACTGGGCGGGCGGGGCTGGGGCAATCCTGATCCCGTTCGGTGGGGGTTCCAGCGTGTGCGGCGGGGTGACGCCGAGGGTGGGTGACCGACCGGTGATCACGCTGGACATGAACAACCTCGATAAGGTGCTGGAGATCGACCGCAGCTCGCGTGCGGCGCGGATCCAGGGCGGTGTATTTGGCCCGGCGCTGGAAGACCAGTTGCGCCCGCACAGTGTCACGTTGCGGCATTTCCCGCAGAGCTTCGCATTCTCCACATTGGGCGGTTGGATCGCCACCCGCTCGGGTGGGCACTTCGCCACGCTCTACACCCATATCGACGACCTGGTGGAAAGCCTGCGCGTCGTGACTCCGGCCGGCACGCTGGAAAGCCGCCGCCTCCCGGGATCGGGGGCGGGACCGAGCCCAGACCGGATGTTCATCGGCTCCGAAGGTATTCTCGGCGTCATCACCGAGGCGTGGATGCGGCTGCAGGACCGGCCGAAATTCCGTGCCGGCGGCGCGGTGCGTTTTAGGGATCTCTTTACCGCCGCGCACGCATTGCGGGTGCTGAGCCAGGCCGGGCTCTATCCGTCGAACTGCCGCATCCTGGACGCCGACGAGGCGTACAACACTGGCGCCGCGGATGGCTCGGTGGCGATCATGGTGCTGGCGTTCGAATCCGCCGATCATCCTCTGGACGCCTGGATGCAACGCGCCCTGGAAGTCTGCGCCGATTTTGGCGGTGTGCCAGAAGGCTCGGGCGGCGCGGATGCGCATCGCGAGGGCGCCGCCGGTCAGTGGCGCAACGCGTTCATCCGCATGCCCTATGCACGCGAGAAGATGACGCCACGCGGGATCATCGCCGACACTTTCGAGACCGCGATCACCTGGGATCGCTTCGAGACCTTCCACAACGACGTGAGGGCGGCGACCGAACGGGCGATCCGCGACGCAACGGGCAAGCCGGGGCAGGTGACCTGCCGGTTCACCCATGTGTATCCCGACGGCCCGGCGCCGTATTTCAGCTTCCACGCGCTCGGCCGGCACGGCGCCCTGCTGGAGCAGTGGCAGATGATCAAGAACGCGGCCTCGGATGCGGTGATCGCCGGCGGCGGCACCATCACCCACCACCACGCCGTCGGCCGCGAGCACCGCCCCTGGTACGACCGCCAACGTCCGCCGCTGTTCGCCGCGGCGTTGCGCTCGGCGAAGCAAACGCTCGACCCACACGGGATCATGAATCCGGGGGTGCTGCTGGAGGTCTGAGCCCGCAAGCTCTCCCTCAGGATTCGTCCGTGCTCGATGAAATGACCCCCGATAGACCGGCACAGTGCCGGCGATGCGCCGGCGGCGGGAATATGGGCTGGCAGTCCCGATCGAGTGATCGCACTCCATGATGAGGCGCTTTTGGGCACGAGCTGGGTCTTTGGGGGTAACTATTCCAGATGCTCGCCGCAGAGGCTTGCGCGAGCAACGCGGATCAGCCCTCCCAGAATTCGACGTTGCGGATGCCGCGCGCACATTCGATCCGCGCCGGTACTTGGCTGCTCTTCGTTCCTGCCTCCCGATTCCTTCGACGCCATTGTGCCTGTGAGGTATCCTCACTTTAACGGCAGACGACAAACCAAAATCGGATTCCTAATGGCATATTCGCAGCTCAACAGCAGAAGCCTGGTCTTGAATTTTTTCAGCAAAAATCGTTAGTACTTCAAACGGTGGAGTCACAGCACGGCTTCGACGGCGACTAACCCGCAGTTACCGCTCGTCGAAATATCGTTGCTGCATCACGTCGAAAAGGGGTCCCTCTTGGACTCCAATATGGTTCCGTTTTGGAAGCCGATTGACATCCAGACCGTCAGTGATGCTGCTTGTGAATCGTCCCGTGACCCGACACCACAATAAGGGTGCTGAGATCGCCGCCGGGGCTCTCGGTCAGCGAGGCATTTCCCGGAAGGCAGCCGACCCCGCTATCGCCATCAAATTCACGGATCAGGCTTGGACCGCCCTTCTCCGCAGCGGCACCGATCACGCGGACCAGACCGCCGAAACTCGCGAGATTCTCCGTGCCGCTCAGAGTGATGCGCGGTTCTTGGACGACTCGCGCGTGCGAGAACCGAACCAGCCGAACCGCCGCTCGAGCGGCCGCGCCCGAGAAGTGGCATCGCAGGCTTCTCGCAAGTCGCCGGGCGGCTTAGTCTGACGCAAGCAAGGGGCTTGTGCACCACGTTGGTTGAAGTCGTGCCAGAGACATCCGAAAATCTGTCCGTTAATCGCGTCGCTCGGGCCGCCACCGATCCTCGGCCGGTGTTGGTATTTGATGGCGATTGCGGTTTTTGCGGCTACTGGGCGCGCTACTGGCAGAAACTCACGGGCGACAGCGTCGATTACAGGCCGTATCAAGAAGCCGCCGCGCAATATCCTTCGGTCCCCCTCGCGGAATTTCGGCGCGCCGTGCAATACTTCACCGCCACCGGACAGCAAGCAAGCGCCGCCGAAGCTAGCTTCCTGACTTTGAGCCACGCGCGCGGCAAGCGATTTTGGCTGGCACTCTACAGACACCTGCCTGGTTTTGCGGCCGTCTCGGAACTGATCTACGCCTTCATCGCCGCACACCGTGAGGCGTTTTATCAGGTCAGCCTGCTGCTGTGGGGCCGGTACCACGAGCCGCCGCGATACGAACTTGTCGCTTTCCTGTTCCTGCGCCTGTTTGGGCTGATCTACCTGTCGGCCTTTGTCTCCTTCGGCGTTCAGGCCCAGGGGCTCATCGGGAGCCATGGCATCCTGCCATTGGCACACATGGTCGATACTGTGACCAGTCGCGCCGGACCGGAACGTTTCTTCCTGATGCCGATGGTGTTCTGGTTGAATGCCAGCGACTTCGCCATCCACGCCGTTTGCTGGGCCGGGGCCGGGCTGTCACTGCTGCTGATTTTCAACGTGCTGCCGCGCCTCAGCCTGTTTCTGCTCTACGTGCTGTATCTGTCGCTGTTCTACGCCGGGCAGATCTTCACGAACTTCCAATGGGACACGTTCCTGCTGGAGGCCGGATTTCTGGCGCTGATACTGAGTTTCGCCACGACGCCGGGTGTATGGCTGCTGCGTTGGCTGCTGTTCCGTTTCATGTTCATGTCAGGTGCGGTCAAGCTGCTGAGCGGCGATCCTAACTGGCGGAACCTATCGGCGCTGTCATATCATTTCCTTACTCAGCCGCTGCCCACGCCGCTGGCCTGGTACGCGGCGCAACTGCCGCCGGGCATGCTGAAATTCGCTACTGGCGCCACGTTTTTTATAGAACTGGTCCTGCCGTTCCTTATCTTCTGCCCGCGTCGGCTGCGTTTTGTTGCGGCCTTCGGCATCCTGCTGCTGCAGAGCTGTATTTTGATGACCGGTAACTACAACTGGTTCAATCTCCAGACCATGCTGCTGTGCCTGCCACTGTTCGACGACGCGGCGCTGCAAAAGATCGTGCCGCGGCCCCTGATCCGGGCGCTGCAGGCACGTGCGGAAAACAAGACGCCGCCCAGAGGGGGTATGGCCGTCGTCGGGGTGTTGGCACTGCTGATCGTGTTCTGCGGCCTGGTGACGATGGATGAGCGCTTTGGCGGAACACCCCCGGCCGTGGCGCAAGCGGTGGACCAGTTGGTCGATCCGCTGCGCATCGTCAGCAGTTACGGGCTGTTCGCGATCATGACCACGGCGCGCGACGAGATCGTCATCGAGGGTTCGGACGACGGCGTCGAATGGCGGGAATACGAATTCCGCTACAAGCCCGGCGATGTCGCGCGCCGTCCGCGCTGGAACATCCCGCACCAGCCGCGCCTGGACTGGCAGATGTGGTTCGCGGCACTCGAGGATGTGCGGCGCCTGCCATGGTTCTGGCAATTCATGCGGCGGCTCTTGGAGAATGCGCCGGCGGTGACGGCACTGCTGGAAAAAAATCCCTTCCCGGACAAGCCGCCGCGCTACGTGCGCGCGGAAATTTATGACTACACCTATGCCCACAGCGCAGGGAAAGCCACGGGGTTGTGGTGGACCCGGCGGCTGCTGGGGTCCTACTTTCCTGCAGTGCAGCTGCGCGACGACGAACCACGCCTGCAATCGGGCGAAAACGGTGTGCAGCGGTACTGGCCCCCGACGGGCTCGCCGCAGCGGATCGCCCGCACAGGGCAGGCCATGCCCTAAGGTCGTCGGGGTCAGTATTCCTTACCCACCCCGATCAACTCCGCCAAACGCTCAGGATCGTCCAGCAACCCGCGGCTGGCCCCGTCGTGTGCCACCTTGCCGCGATCCATAATCACAGCTCGCGGCGAAAACTCCAGCGCCAGCCTTGCATGCTGCTCCACCAGCACGATCGCCATGCCGCCCTCGTCGCGCAGCTGAAGCAGCGCTGCCAGCAGCCGGTCGATGATGACCGGCGCAAGCCCTTCCAGCGGCTCATCCAGGAGCAAAAGCGACGGGTTCAGCATAAGCGCTCGGCCGATGGCCAGCATCTGCTGTTCTCCGCCGGAAAGCTGATTGCCCATGCTGCGCCGCCGCTCCGCCAGACGCGGGAACATTGTGTAGACGCGTTCATGCGTCCACGCGGCGCCGCGAGACGCGATGGTCAGGTTCTCCTCGACATTCAGCGAAGGAAATATCTCGCGTTCCTGCGGTACATAGCCGATGCCAAGACGTGCACGATCGAACGGGCGCAGCCGCTCGATCGACCGGCCGGCAAATGCGATGCGGCCAACGTGCAGCGTCGTATGCCCGAGAATCGTAGCCAGCAGCGTGGACTTGCCGACGCCATTGCGGCCAAGAATCGAAACCGTGCCGCGCTCCTCGACCATGACCGACACGTCGTCCAGCACCACGGTATTGCCGTAGCCCGCTGAGACGCCTCTGAGCTCGAGCCACGCGTCAGCCATGCTGGCGCTCGCCTAGGTAGACTTCGCGCACCCGAGCGTCGCCGGCGATTTCTGCCGGAGTGCCTTCAACCAGGATACCGCCTTGCACCATGACGGTGATGCGTTGCGCGAAGCGGAACACCAGGTCCATGTCGTGCTCGATGATCAGGACGGCAATGCTGTCGGGCAGCTGCTCGATGACGTCGAGAATGATGCGCGTCTGGACGGACGGAACGCCGGCCGCGGGTTCGTCCAGCAACAACACGCTCGGCTCGAGGCCCAACGCGATGGCGATCTCGACGAGACGCTGCTTGCCGTAGGGCAGCATCCGCACCGGCAGCAGCCCGTCATCGGCGAGGTGCAGGCTTTCCAGCAGAGCGTAGGCAGCCTGCACGGCACGGCGATAGCTGGTACCAGGCCGCAGCATTCGATGTCCGATACCGGCGTGCTCGGTGATGCCAAGGGTGACATTCTCCAGCACCGACAGACCGCGGAACAGGGTGTTGATCTGGAACGTGCGCGCGAGGCCGTGTTTCACGCGCTGCGCCTGCGACAGGCCGGTTATGTCCGCGCCATTCAACAGGATTCGTCCCCCCGACGGCTGCAAACGACCGGTCACGAGGTTGACGAACGTCGTCTTGCCCGCGCCGTTCGGACCGATCAGCGCGTGCCGTGCCCCGGGCTCGAGGCGGAAGTGTACGTCGTTCGCTACTGCCAGTGCGCCGAAGCGTCGCGACAGGCTGATGGTTTCGAGGGCCGCAGTCATTGGCGCCGCCCTACCGCCAGCAGCAACCGGTCGCACAGGCCGAGCACGCCACCGCGCGCGAACAATACGATCAGGACCAGAAGCAGGCCGATCCAGAAGTCCCAGAAGACCGGGTCTCTTTCGGCGATCTGGTCCTGCGCGACCATGTAGAGTGTGGCACCGACGAACGCGCCATAGAGCCGCCCAGCGCCGCCCAGCACCAGCATGATGACGATCGCACCAGAGCGTTCGAAGCCAAGCACGGTGAGGCCGACGAATTGTGTGGTCTGTGCCAGCAGGCCACCCGCGACACCCGACAGCGCGGCGGAGATCGTATAGGCCGTCAGCAGGCGCTGCCGCACCGGCGTGCCGATCGCGTGCATGCGGGCGACGTTCTCGCGGATGCCGACGAGCGAGTGCCCGAACGGCGCATGCACCAGAGTGCGCAGCAGAAGCCAGCCGATGAACAGTACGATGAGCGAGTAGACGTATGCCGTGCGGCCGAACATGTCGAAGTCAAACATGCCGAGGATGGGATGGATCGTCATCCCTTGCAGGCCGTCGGCTCCGCCAGTGAGGAAGTCCGCGTGGTTGGCAGCTTCTTCGAGCAGGGATGTCACCGCCAATGTCAACATCAGCAAAGTCAGGCCGGTCGTGCGCAAAATGACGAGGCCTGATGCAAACCCGAGCGCAGCGCCGGCAACAGCCGCAACCACCAGGCCAGAGATCGGTTCGCCGCTCACATGCACTGAATAGATACCGGCAGCGTAGGCGCCGGCGCCGAAGAATGCCGACTGGCCCAGCGTCACGATGCCGGCGTAGCCAAGCACCAGATCCAACGACAGGGCGAACAGGATCATGATCAGGACCTGGCTCGCGAGCGGCAGATAGTCCGGGAACAGGAAATAGGCCGCGATGGCGGCGAGCCAGGGCACGAGCTCAATCGCGCGCAGCCTGCTGCTGGCGATCAGGCGATCGACGGGCGATGCGTCTGCTGATTGTCGGGGCACGTGCCGCAATCAGGCTCGGCCGAGGAGGCCGGCGGGCCGCCACAGCAAGAGCGCGATCATCACCGCATAAATGAAGAACGAACCGAGCTGCGGCACCAGGTATTTGCAGGCGGTGTCTCCGATGCCAAGCAGCATGGCGGCAAAGAACGGGCCGCGAACGGTGCCGAGGCCACCGACGGCCACCACCATCAGGAAATAGACCAGGTAGTCGAACGCGTAGCCGGGATCGATCGCCAGGATGTCAGCGCCGAGGCCGCCACCCAGGGCGGCAAGGCCCGAGCCGAGCGCGAAGGTCAGCGTGAACAGGCGACTGGTGTTGATACCGAGCGATTCGGCCATGCGGCGGTTGTCGACCGCCGCCCGCAGCTTGGCGCCGAGCGCGGTGCGTTCGACGCCGAGCCACAGCGCGATAATCAGCACTAGGCTGACGCCGATCAGGAACGTCCGGTATGTCGGGAAGTGACGGAAACCCAGGTTGATCTGGCCGCTCAGCAGATGCGGCACGTGGAACGGCTGTGGCAGCGGTCCCCAAACCTTGCGCACGACCGCCACCGACATAAAGACCAGGCCGATGGTGAAGAGTACTTGCTCAAGCTCTCCCGCATCGTAGAGCCGTGCGTAGAGGAGCCGTTCAAGGACCAGACTGATCGCGGCGACGATGATGAAGGCGGCGAGGAGTGCGAGGGCCAGCGGTGCGCTGTAGCTGTTCATTAGTGTTACGGTGACGTACCCGCCTGCCATGGCGAACACGCCATGCGCGAGGTTGACGAAGCCCAGCAGGCCCATGGTGATCGAAAGGCCGACGGATATGATGTAGAGAATCATTCCGTAGGCCAGCCCGAGGAACAGGATGCTGACGACGGCTTCGATCATGCGACCTCTCTTACTAAGCGGACGAGGTCGCGACGTGTGAGCGCCGCGGTTGCGGGGCCAATCGCACGAATGGGCCGCGCGTTCCGCCCGGCGCCCGCATCGCCGCGTGCCGCGACGTCTCGCGCCGCGCCGGCGAGATCATCGATGCTGCCGCGCCTTCCACGGGTCTTTCACCGCCGGAATGGTCTCCAGCTCCACGTTCACGAGCTGCCCGTTCACCGTCTCCACTCGACGCAGATACTCGTTCTGCACGATGTCGCGTGTCTCCGGATCGATCGAGATCGGTCCCCGCGGGCTGTTTGCATCCGTCCAGCCTTTCAGCAATGCCATCGTCTTGTCGGGATCGATCTTGCCATGCTGCGCGTTGACCACATCGAAGATCGCCGCCATCCCGTCATACCCGCCGACCACTATGAAGTTGGGCACCGCCGTTGACCCGAACATGCCCTTGAAGGCCTTCACGAACGCC
>Ga0123356_10002516_pt1 | contig 19587 bp, 17 predicted proteins | sample TergutEmb28metaG_2_FD_92546 | JGI IMG/M metagenome (GOLD analysis project Ga0123356, IMG submission 92546) | Embiratermes neotenicus P3 segment gut microbial communities from Petit-Saut dam, French Guiana - Emb289 P3 | ecosystem: Host-associated > Arthropoda: Insects > Digestive system > Gut ...
GTGACCGTCAGCGTCACCGTGTAGGTACCCGGCGCGGCGTACACGTGCGACGTCATCGGCGCGCTCGTCGTCGCAGTCGCGCCATCGCCGAAGCTCCACGCATAGCTGGCGACCTCACCTTCCAAATCGGAGGAGCTCGCGCCATTGAAGCTGCTCGCGGCGCCCGCCGCCGCGGTCGATGCCGAGAACGCAGCCGTCGGCCCCCGATCCGGGACGATCGCGACCCCATCGGGGCTGCCTGCGACATGGATCGTCGCCACGACTTCGTTGGTCGCGGTGTCGATCGCCTTGACGGCTTCTTCTTTTTCTTCTTCGACGGCGACGTAGAGCATCTTGCCGCTCGGGGTGATCGCGAGCCCGTGAGGCGTTGATCCTTCGCGGCCGACCGTGATTGGGCTTCCCGCCGCTTGCGTCACGAGGTTGATCGGGACGACGGTCCCCGCTGTGCCGTTGGAGACGTAGGCGGTCTGGCCGTTCGGGGCGATCGCGATTCCGTCGGGTTCCTTGGCCTCTTCTCCGCCGACCCCGGTTTTGATTGTATTCACGACTTCGGCGCTGGCGGGGCTGCTCGCGTTGTCGATCACCGTGACCGAGCCGGCCTCTCCATCGGCTACGTAGACGGTCTGGCCGTTCGGGGCGATCGCGAGCGCTTCGGGTTCCACGCAATCTCCCGGCACCTCCTTCTGACCGCATCCTTCGTCCGAGCCGACGTCGATCGTCTTGACGACTTTGTTGGTCGCGGTGCTGATCACCTCGACTGCTCCCTCTTTGACATTGGCCTTGTCGCCGACCCAGGCGAACTCGCCGTTCGGGGAGATCACGACCGGTACGGGTTCAAAACCGGCCGGGATCACCGCCACGACGTGGCCCGTCGCAACTTCGACCACGCTGACCGATCCTCCATATTGGAGTGATTTTGAGACGGGTATTTCGGTCTCTTCGTCGGCGACGTAGACAAACTTGCCGTTCGGGGTGATCGCGACCGATTCGGGTTCCACGCGTTCCTTTCCTCCGACTTCGAGGAGGATCGGCGTCAAGGCGCTGCCGGCTCCTTCGAGGTCGAAGGGGGTCAGCAGGTCATGAGTAAAACTGGGAGCGTAGGCGAGCTTGCCGTTCGGGGTGATCGCGATTGACGAGGTGCCTCTCATGTCCGTGATCGGCGCCAGGGCTTCGTTGGTCGCGAGGTTGATCGGGGTCACGCCGTCACTGGTGGCGTTGGTGACATAGGCGGTCCTTGCCGATGCCGCCGAGGCGCCCAGGAGCATCAGCGCCGCCGCGCCCAGCGTCGCGGCCGCGAGCAGCGCGCTCCTGTGCGGCCGGCGCCTGAGAGCACGCAGCGGCGGCCGGGCACGGGTCGCCCGGCCGCCGGCGCTTCGCTCAGGTGATCGTGATCGACTCACGCGTCTCCTTTGTGCGTCCAGCGCTCCAGCTTGCGACGCTCAGCGTGTAGCGCCCCGGCGCCAGGACATGCGCGCTGCGCGAGACGAACTCCGCTCGCCCGGCAACGGTACGGACCGTCCCCCTCGCGACGACCCGACCGCCGCGAGAGAGCTTTGCAGCGAACGCGCTCGTCGTGGATCTCACGGGCTGCGACGCCAGCTTCGTCTTGCACTTCAGGTTGCCCTTCCGGTTCGGTCGCTTGCCCTTCACCGTCGTGCATTCCATCAACTCGGTCTTTCCGTTCGCGCCCTTTGGACCCGCCGGACCCGGTGTACCCGCCGGACCCGGTGTACCCGCCGGACCCGGTGTGCCCGCTGGACCCGGTGTGCCCGACGCTCCCGGCTTGCCTTCGGGCCCGGCCTTGCCTTCAGGCCCCTTTGGGCCTGCGGGTCCACGGCCCCCGCCTATCGTCCCGGCGCCTGTCGTCCGCACTGTGATCGTTCTGGTTTCCTGAGCGGCCGGGTCGGCGTTGCAATAGGCGGTCTGGCCGGTGAACACGAGTTCTGCCGAGCATCCTTCTTGGTCGGTGACCGTCAGCGTCGCGGTGTAGGTGCCCGCCGTCGCGTACACGTGCGACGTCGTCGGCGTGCTCGTCGTCGTAGTCGCGCCATCGCCGAAGCTCCACGCATAGCTGGCGACGGTGCCTTCCGGAGCGAGGGATTCTGCGCCGTTCAAGCTGCTGGCGCTGGCCGCCTGCGCGATCGTTCCCGAGAAGGCGGCGGTCGGCCCCTGATCCGGGACGATCGCGACCCCGTCCGGCTGGCCTTCGACGTGGATCGGCTTCACGACCGTGTTGGTTTCGGTGTCGATCGCCTTGACGTTTTCTTCTTCTTCGATCGCGACGTAGAGGGTCTTGCCATTCGGGGTGATCGCAAGCCCGTGAGCTTCCGATTCGGCTATGCCGACCGTGATCGGCGTCCCGGCCGTGTCGGTCGCGAGGTCGATCGGGACGACGGTTCCTGCCTCGCCGTTGGAGACGTAGGCGGTCTGGCCGTTCGGGGCGATCGCGATCGCGGCGGGCTGCTTGGTGTCTTCTCCCGCTGTCGTCGTCTCCGTGATCGTTCCCGTGACTGTGTTGGTCGCGGTGCTGATCACCGTGACGGTGCCAGCCGCTCCGTCGGCCACGTAGACCTTTTCGCCGTTCGGAGCGATCGCGATCGAGTCCGGTTCCACGCAATTGCCCAGCGTCTCTGTTTCGCCGCATCCTACGTGCCCACCGATTTCGATCGTCTTGGCGACTACCGCGCTCGCGGGGTCGCTCGCGTTTTCGATCACCATGACCGTTCCCTCTTTTTCATTGGCCTTGTCGCCGACGTAGGCGGTCTGACCGTTCGGGGTGATCGCGAGCGCTTCGGGTTCCGCGCCGGCCGCTATCACCTTCACGACTTTGCCGGTCGCGACTTCGACCACCGAGACCGATCCTTCATGTCCGCTGGTTTCTTCGTCGGCGACGTAGACGTACTTGCCGTTCGGGGTGATCGCGAGCGCTTCGGGTTCTACGTGGGTGTCTCCTGCGACTTCGATGTCGATCGGCGATTCGGCAAGACCGCTTTCGAGGTCGAAGGGGGTCAGCAGGTCCTTTGACGCACTGGGAGCGTAGGCGAGCTTGCCGTCCGGGGCGATCGCGATCGACGAGGTGGCCACCGTGCTCGGGATAGCCGTTTCGGCCGTGTTGGTCGCGAGGTTGATCGGGGTAATCGCTTGCGCACTGGCGTTGCTGACGTAGCCGGTTCTCGCCGCCGCCGCCGAGGCGCCCAGGAGCGCCAGCGCCGCCGCACCGAGCGTCGCGGCCGCCAGGCGCCCGCTCCTGCCCGAGCGGCTCTTTGCATCTTGCTGCGAGCTCCGGCGCGCGGCGAGCGGCAGGGCCGCGCGCGCTGCTCCGAAACTGACTGCTTTGATCGGTGACATCGATCCTCCTTGGACCGTGAGGCATGAGTACTTGATATTGGCCTGCTGAGAATCCGGGCGAGGCTTGGTCGCACGCTTCGCCCGCGGCGCTTCGCCCAGCCGTGCTCGCGCTAGTGTTTATGCTCTTTCAGCAGCAGCTTCCTGGCTGCGATGTCACTCCCCTCGACTGTCACCTCGAGGCCATGCTTGCCGGCCTTGCCAAGCAGCGACACACCCGTCTTGCTCAAAGGCACCTGCACAACTTTGCGCTTACCCTTGGGGATCGAGAAGTCGTTCCTGCCGATCACGGCGTTGTGGGCGTGCTTGCCGCGATGGTGCTTGCCGTGACTGGCAACCAGTCTCAGAGAGCCCACGCAGGCGCCTTCGCCGGTGCAGGTCAGCCTGACTTGCGCCTTGCCGTGCTTGACGATCGCCGAGGACGCGGCTCGCGCGAGACCGCGCACCGAGCCGGCCTTGGCTTTCCTCCGGCCTGTCGTCGGCACCGTGATCGTCGCGCTCGTCTGAGCGGCCGGGTCAGCGTTGCAGTAAGCGGTCTTGCCGGTGAAGACGAGCGCCGCCGAGCAGCCTTCTTCGTCGGTGACCGTCAGCGTCACCGTGTAGGTACCCGGCGCGGCGTACACGTGCGACGTCGTCGGCGCGCTCGTCGTCGTAGTCGCGCCATCGCCGAAGCTCCACGCATAGCTGGCGACCTTGCCTTCCAAATCGGAGGACCTCGCGCCATTGAAGCTGCTCGCGGCGCCCGGCGCCGCGGTCGATGCCGAGAACGCAGCCGTCGGCCCCTGATCCGGGACGATCGCGACGTCGTCCGGTTCTCCTGCGACGGGGATCGGCGTCTCGGCCGTGTTGGTCGCGAGGTTGATCGGGACGACGGCCGCTCCTTCTTCCTCGGCGACGTAGAGCGTCTTGCCGCTCGGGGTGATCGCCAGCCCGCGCGGCGCGGGCCATGCCCCCGGCACCGGGATGACGCTTCCGACCGCGTCGGTCGCGAGGTCGATCGGGACGACGCCCTTCTCTTGGGTGTTGGAGACGTAGGCGGTCTGGCCGTTCGGGGTGATCGCAATCCAGCAGGGTTCCAACCCGTCTCCACCTTCTTCCTTTGCCGGTTCCCCGACCTTGATCGTCGCCACGATTTCGTTGGTCGCGGTGTCGATCTTCGTGACGGTGCCAGAGGATCCGTTGGCCACGTAGGCGGTTTCGCCGTTCGGGGTGATCGCGATCTTTTCGGGTTCCTTCCCGGTCTTGAGCGTCTTCACGACTTTGTCGGTCGCGGTTTCGACCACCGAGACCGTTCCTTCGCACTTCACCTTGTGGCCGGAACCGGGGGGGGGACTCGGCAATTCTATGTTTTCCACATTGGCCTTGTCGGCGACGTAGGCGGTCTGGCCGTTCGGGGTGAACGCGACCCCTTCGGGTTCGCACCCGACCGGGATCGTCGCCACGACCTTGTTGGTCGCGACTTCGACCACGCTGATGGCGTTGGATTCTTCGCCGGCGACCCAGACGAACTTGCCGTCCGGGGTGATCGCGAGCCCTTCGGGTTCTATGGCTACTTGCAATTGTCCGTCGATCAACAGCGGGATCTGCGCCCCGACGGTGTCGCTGGCGAGGTTGATGGGGGTCAGCAGTTCCTTGTGATTGGTGGGAACGTAGGCGAGCTTGCCGTTCGGGGTGATCGCGATCGACGTGGTGTATCCCGCGGTCCCTGGCGCGACTTCGATCGGAGCCTCGGCTGCGTTGGTCGTGAGGTTGATCGGGGTCACGTAACTCTCATTCATGTTGCTGACGTAGCCGGTTCTCGCCGCCGCCGCCGAGGCGCCCAGGAGCGCCAGCGCCGCCGCACCGAGCGTCGCGGCCGCGAGGCGCCCGCTCCTGTGCGAGCGGTGCCTGAGAGCTTGGAAGGCAACGAGGCTTCCTCGCACGAAGCGGGGGCCGCGCTGCGGGAGCGTGGAAGGGCACTGAGTCGAACCGGGCATCGGTCCTCCTTGGATCGTGGCGAGCATGAGTGACTGGACGTCGCCGCGCTGGCAACTCGATCACACATGCGGATCATCTTCAACGCCCCCGGAGGGCAATGTGAACAAGTTGAGAAGGCCGGCCTTGGCGCACGGAAAAGGCGCCTGGTAATCGTGATCGCGCACGAATGAAACGAAAGAACAGAGAACCGATGACCCCTCACGCCAAGCGCCAGCGGGCGAGGCCGGGCGTGGCGAGAACAGTGTCGTCGTAGACGATGAACGCCTCGTAGGGCTCGATGTGACAGGCCGCCCAGTCCGCGCCGGCGCGTCCCATCGCGAACACCGCGGTCGCATAGGCGTCGGCGGTCGCAAGCTCGCCCGCGCCGATGATCGTGACCGAGCTGACGCCGCTCGGCGCGCTGCCCGTATGTGGATCGACTATGTGCTGACCGCGTGCGTATGTCGCCGAGGTCGCGATTGCTCCCTCGTCCACCGCGAACACGGCGGCAACCCGGTCGCGGCGGACGGGATGCTGGATGCCGACATGCCAGTGCGAGGACCCGTCAGGGTGGCCCTTCAGGCGCATGTCGCCGGCGGCCTCGGCGCAGTAGTTGCTCGCGCCGGCTCGCTCGAGGATGCGCGCGACCCCGTCGATCGACCAGCCCTTGACGAGCCCCGAGGGATCGACGGCCCGGCTGTCGCCAGCCCTGGGCTTACCCGGCGGGTGCCGGGCGCTCGCCGCCCCGCCGGCGCCCCACGTGGCCGCTGCGCGGTGGTCGAAGTACCCAGCGGTGGCACGCCGCAGGCGCTCGCAGCGCGCGAGCACCGAGCGCACCGCCGGAGAGCAGCGCTCCAAGTCGAGCTCGCCGCGGCCGAGGCGCGAGATCTCGCTGTCGGGGCGGTAGGTGCTGAAGGTGGCGTCGACCCTGCGCAGCCAGTCGAAGGCCCGCTGCAGCACCGCCTCCTCCACGTCCTCGTCGTACACGTCGAGGACGATCGGCATCCCCATGATCTGCTCGACGCGGTGCAGGCGCGCCAGCGGAAGCTCCTAGCTCATGCTCCGTGCAGGTGCGCCTCTTTCATCGCTTCGGCGAGCGAGGCGTCGAACGCCGTCCAGGTCAGCGAGGCGCCAGAGACCTTGTGCACCCCGCTGACCTTCTGCGTGCTGAGCGCCTCGCGGTCGTAGATCGGGACCGCGTGGGAGTTGATCTCCTTCGACCGCGCATATTCTTCCGGAGCGCTCGTCATCACCTTCGCGATGCGCCCTTTTGACACCGTGATCTTCACCTGGACCTCGCCGTACTGCTGGTGCACCGGCTTCCCAGCGTAGGTCTTGGCCGTGGCCGTGCCCGGCATCCCGGCCATGGCCACGCCAACGAAGATCGGCATCGTCCGAGCGATCAGCCGGATGCGCTTCAGGGGGGTGTGGGTGAGCGGGGCGTCGGTCACGTGGAGCTCCCTATCGATAGAGGTCATTGTCGGTAGATGCGACGCCATCGTCAGTCTAGAAGGTCATTGGCGCTCTACGCGGCAAGCGCGAACCGCTCGCTGTGGATCCTGCCGGGCGGCGTGCCCGCTGATAGCAGGCTGCTGCGCACGTGGCGCATCATCTCGAGCGGGCCGCATAGATAGACGTCGCGCTCGGCGATGTCGGGGACGAGCTCGCGCAGGTGCTCGCTCGAGAGCAGGCGTGTGCCGTCTTGCCCCTCGTGGTCACCCACCACGTTGACCACGGTCGCGCCGTGTGCGCTCGTCAACTGGCACAGCTCGCCGCTCAGCACCAGATCCCGCTCGTGCAGCACGCGGTGAATCACCGTCAGCGCGTGGCCACGCCGCAGCAGCTCGTCGAGCATCGCGCGCATCGGCGTGATCCCGATCCCACCGGCGATCAGCGCCACGGGCCGTTCGCCGCTGAGCTCCGGCGTGAAGGTGCCGAAGGGCCCTTCGGCGATCACCGCCGTCCCCGGGCGCAGCTCAGCGAGACGTGCGCTGAAGTTGCCGACGTCCTTGACCGTGATCCGCAGCGAGCGCCCGCCGGGCGGCGCGGACAGCGAGAAGGGATGGGCCTGCCACCAACGCCCACGGGAGAGAAAGCGCCACAGGAAGAACTGACCCCCGCGCGCGTTCAGCCGCTGCAGGCCTCGACCCTCGATGTAGATCGACACCACATCGGGCGACTCGCGGCGCACGTCGCTCACCCGCAGCCGGTAGCGCCGGTAACGAAGCGCGGGGGCGCCCACGCGAAAGGCGAGCAGCAGCCCGATCGTCACGACGTAGAGCGCGTACCAGTAATCGCGCTGCGAGGTGTGGCCGATGAATTCGTTGCCCGTCGGTATCTGGTGGAAATAGGCGAGCAGGATCGCGCCGTACACGGACAGGTGCACGAGGTACCAGGCCTCGTACGGCAGGCGCCTACGCGCTATCGTCAGCGAGCTCAAGACCACCGCGATCAGCAGCGCCGTGCCGATCGTCGCCGTGACCATCCCCGGATAGCCGCTGAACAGTTCGCGGATCTGGGCGCCGATCGATATGTGCACCGTCATCGCGTACCCGGTGACGATCAGCGGCACGTGGGCGACGACCAGGCTCACCGCCACCTTGCCGTTGCGCCGGTGCCAGACGGTCAGGCGATCGAAGCCGATGCGTCGCTCGATCCACGGGAGGCGGGCAAGAAGCAGAACCTGCACGAGGACGAGATAGGTCCCGAGCAGGGCGGTGAGCCGCCCAAGGCTTGTCAGCAGGGTGCCGAGGTTTTCAGACAGGCTGGCGATCCCCCCGCCGTGCGCCCACATCCACACGACCACGCCGCCGTTGCCAAGCGCCGCCAGCCACAGCAGCACCGTGCCGATCGGCGAGGGAGCACGGGGCGAGGCTGCGCCTCCGCGGGCGGTCGATTCGACGCCCCTGCGCAGGCGCACTCTCGCATCGATGGCGGTCTGCGGTTGCACCCGTCAGCCTCTTGTGGTGCTCAGATGCCGAAGGGAGCGAGCAGGGCCGTGAACGGAGCGAACGCCGAGCGCATGCCGTGCTTGGCGTTGCCGCCGTGCTTGGCTTTGCCGCCGTGCTTGTGGCTGTGCGAAGCTCCCGGGAGGATCGCGATGTCGTCCGGTTCGCCCCCGACCTTGATCTCCTTCCCGGCATGGCCCGTCGCGATGTCGATCGGGGTGACGCTTTCCGACTGTTCGTCGGCGACGTAGAGGGTCTTGCCGTTCGCGGTGATCGCGAGCCCGCGAGGCTGCCGGCCGACCCTGATCGGCTTCCTGGCTTTCTCGGTCGCGAGATCGATTGGGACCACGGTGGCGGCCGTTCCGTTGGAGACGTAGGCTGTCTTGCCGTTCGGGGTGATCGCGATCTCGTCGGGTTCGTGCCCTTCTGCTGGATTTTCGCTGACCTTGGCCTTCCCGACCTTGATTTCCTTCCCAGCCTGGCCCGTCGCGATGTCGATCGGGGTTACGGTGCCAGACGCTCCGTTGGCCACGTAGGCGGTTTCGCCGTTCGGGGTGATCGCGATCGATTCGGGTTCCAAACCGACCTTGATCGTCGCGACGGCTTGCTTGGTCGCGGTGTCGATCGCCGTGACCGATCCTTGGACGCATTCGAGACCGCGTGTCAGCTTTTGACCGGCCTTGTCGGCGACGTAGGCAGTCTCGCCGTTCGGGGTGAACGCGACCGCTACGGGTTCGCACCCGACCACGATCGTCGCCACGACCTTGTTGGTCGCGACTTCGACCACGCTGACGGAGGGCGGCGCGGCTTCTTCGTTGGCGACGTAGACGAACTTGCCGTCCGGGGTGATCGCAAGCGCTTCGGGTTCCCTGCCGACCCGGATCGGCTTCCCGGCTTTGCCGGTCGCGAGGTCGATGGGGTGCAGCAAAGCTCCCTTGTAGCTGGGAGCGTAGGCGGTCTTGCCGTCTGGGGTGATCGCGATCGACGAGGTGGGTCCCCCGACCTTGATTTGCTTCCCGACCTTGTTGGTCGCGAGGTTGATCGGGGTGAGCGCCGATTTGGTGGCGTTGCTGACGTAGCCGGTTTCCGCCGCCGCCGCCGCGGCGCCCAGGAGCCCCAGCGCCGCCGCGGCCAGCGCCGCGGCCGCGAGGCGCCCGCCCACGCGTGACCGGCGTCTGCGAAACGCTTGGAGAGCAATGAGCTGACGGCTTCGCCGCGACCGCAGGGCGCATGACGTTCCTGCGTGCGCCGACGGCTCGTACGCTGTTTGTCTGCGATCCTGCCGTGTCACAACTTCCTCCGTTCTTGGGTGGCATGCACTTGACCGGCGTTGCGCTTCCGGCAATGCACCAGACGTACAGATGATCTTCACCGCTCCCTGAGGGCGCTGTGAACAACTTGAGAAAGTGGGCCGTGGTGACCAACAAACCGGCCCCTCCACCGCAATCGGGCACGAATGAAACGAAAGAACGGCCAGGTGCATCACATACAGGAGCGAGTGCCCCGGCGCCGCGAGCGCCAGGAGGGCCGTGCCAGTCGGCGGGCGAGCGCGGCGCTGGAGTACGCCTCCGTCAGCCGCTTGACTCGAGGTCGCTCACGATCTGTGTGACGAGCGGAACGCGCCCCGATCCGCGGCGCCGCCGTGGAGCCGTGACCGCGAGCCCCGACCGCTCGAGCGTCTCGCGGGCCGCGGCGATCCGAGCCGCGGGGACGTTGCGGCCGAACAGCGCCGTCTGCTCGGTCAAGGTCAGGCCCTCGCCGCCGGCGGCGCGCAGCGCCGTGAGCAGCCGCTCTGTGGTCTCCTCGGCGCGGCGCTCCGTGAAGATCTGCACGGCCGAGGCGCGCGCGTAGCGCCATACCGCGAGCGCCGCCTCGACGTGGCTGCTCCCGACCTGGCGCTGCTCCTCGGCGAGCGCGTAGACGAGCGAGAGGCGCAGCACGTGGCGCGCGCTGCGTGCGAGCGCGATGCCGAGCAGCCCGTCGGGATCGTCCTCGGCGAGCTCTTCGTAGATCGATCGCCAACGTCTGTCCGCCGAGGGAGTGCGTCGCATCGTCTCCGCCGGACCGCGAGCCGCGATCGCGGCCCGCGCCAGCCGCGAGCCGTGACGGAGCACGATCTCCGGCGGGACGTTGCCCTCGTCGGCGATCACCTTGCGGCGGCGGATCACGGCGTAGACGAATCGGTTGACAAGGCTCGCCGAGGCGTCGCTCAGCGAGAGCTGCGGGCGCAGCTGGTCGATCGTCGCGTGGGCGATCACGCCGACGTGATAGCGCTCCACCATGAGCGGACGCGAGCCCGGGGGCCGCTCGATCGGGGCGCCGTCCCAGGCGTTGCGCAGCGCCCAGGCCAGGGGCGAGCGGGCCCGGCCTGCGACGCGCAGCGCGTGCGTCACACCGGGCTCAAAGACGAGCAGCCGCTCCTCGGCGGGACCGTACTTCGGCGAGGCGAGCGCGTCGAGCAGCGGACGGCCGTTGCCGAGGCCCTGCAGCACGCGACGGCGCGCAAGGCCAGGGTCGATCGCGGCCAGCAGATCGCGGGTCACCGTCCATGACAGCCCGCGGTTGGACTTCGCGCTGTCGCCGACGAGCATCGCGAACAGCCGCGTCCCCTGGGGCCTGTTCGCGGCCATCATCACGCGGTCGGGACCGGCGGCCACGCCGAAGGCGACGAGCGCGCTCAGCAGCAGCGCCGCGGGGTCGGCCTCGGTGAGCGGCGAGGCCTCGAGCACCCAGTCGCCGATCGGCCCCGCGAAAGCGGCCGGCTCGAGCTCGGGCGCGGGCAGGGGTGTCAACCGAATTGCCGGTTTCCGATGTGGAGCTCGTTGAGCACGAACGCGCCGACCACGAGTGTCGCGAGGATGCCGTAACCGAGAATGTCGGCGGTGCTGCGCTGATGCTCGCGCACCGACGTACGCCGTTTGTTGGCGCCGAAGCCGCGCGCGTCGGCGACCATCGCCATCGTCGAGGTGTTGCGCAGCACCCCGATCAGCAGTGGCACGGTGATCAGGACGGTCGCGTTCACCACGCGCTTTGCGAAGGGCAGCCACTGGCCGGGGTGGCGCCAGCCCGGGAGGCTCAGGTCGTAGCCGCGGAGCTGGATCGCCTGCAGGAGCAGCGTCGTGCGGGCGAGCAGTTCCGGCATGAAGCGCAGCGCGGCGGTCAGCGCGAAGCCGGCCCGCGGCGGCGCCCGAAAGCGCTCGAAGGCCCATATGAAGTCCGAGACGTCTGTCGTCAACAGGATGATCATCGAGGTGGAGACCGCGACGAGCACGCGACTGGTCTGGCTGAAGCCGTAGCTGAGCCCGTAGGTCGTGATCCCAGGAGAGCCGAACCAGGTCATCGTCCAGGGGAACTTGACGAGGAAGTGGGGGTGGTTGGGCAGGTAGAACATTCCCTGCGACCAGACCATGCCGACCGCCGGAACGATCGCGAGCGTCATCAGCACCCTGATTCTCGTGCGCGACGGGCGCAGCATGATCCACGGGATCAGGCTGAGCAGGAACACGTAGAGCATGAACCGCGAGTTCAGCAGGATCGTGAGGATCCCGAAGGCAGTCGGGTAGAGGAGCTTCAGGCGCGGGTCGATCGTGTGCAGTGCCGTGGTGCCGGGCTCGAAGGTCACGATGTCGCGCAGACCGCCGAGGCCGATGAGCTTGATGAAGGCGAGCGGCAGCACCAGCGGCACGATGAATATGAGCGCGTACGCCTCGAGGGTTCTCAGGGCGAGGTTCACACCTGGACCTGCTCCGGCTGACGGGCCGGGCTCATCAGCGCGACGAGCTCGTCGACCTCGAGCGCGACCCGGCTTGCGTCGGGGACGAGCTCGTGTTGCAGCCGCGCGACAGGGGGAGGCAGCACTCCCCACTGGGCGAGCTCTTCCCCGCGGGCAAACACGGCATGGGGCTGCCCGTCCAGCTGGACGGCGGCGTCGCCGAGCACAATCAGGCGCTGGGCTCTGCTGGCGACGGAGCGCATGTCGTGGGTGACCATCAGAAGCGTCATCTCCGCTTCCTTTCTGATCATATCCAGCAGCGCCATGAACGCGCGGCGATGCTCGTTGTCCTGCCCGGTCGTCGGCTCGTCGAGGATCAGAAGCGCGGGAGCGCCGACAAGAAGCGCGCCAAGCGCGAGCCGTTGGCGCCCGCCCTGGCTGAGTTCCCAGGGGCTGCAGTCGCCCATCTCGGCGAACCCGAACGCCTCGGTGATGGCGCCGAGGTCCAGAAACGGCGATGCGAGATCCCGCTTGCGGTACTTCGCGCCGAATGCGAGCTCCTTGCTCACCGTCTCGCAGAACAGCATCTCATCGGCGGCCTGGAGCAGCAGCGCGACGATCCCCGCCTGAGCGCCGACCCGTTTGGTGTCGACCGGCTCGTCAAGCACGCGCACCTCGCCCCGGTCGAGCTCCTGCAGTCCGACGGCGGTGTGGGCGAGCGTCGTCTTGCCGCAGCCGTTGGCGCCGACCAGCGCCGTCCAGCTGCCGGCGTCGATGCCAAGCGTCACGTCATCGAGCACCGGCGGGCCGCCAAAGGCGATGCTGACGCCCTCCCAGGTGAGCGCGGGCCGGCCGGCCGGCACCGCAGACGCGGCTCCGGCGCCGATGCGGAGCGCCTCTCGCAGCGCGGACTGCAACGGGGTTCCCGCGAGCGCAGCCGCCGCCTCGGCGGCGGTGAGCGGCTGCGCGCCGGGGAAGATCTCGGGAAACGCACGGCCGACGCGGACGATGTCGGGGAGCCCGACCCCGCTGCGCTGCCAGGGCGCGGGGTTCTCGAAGGCGGCGCGCGCCGGCGCGTCGAGCAAGATCTGCCCGTCGTCCATCAGCAGCACCCGGTCGCACCAGCCGAGCACGTCGTCGACGCGGTGCTCGATCAGGACGATCGCGGCGCCGTGCTCGTCGGCGAGTCTGCGCAGCTGGTGCAGCACCTCCTGCGCGCCGACCGGGTCGAGATCTGACAGCGGCTCGTCGAGCACGAGCACGTCCGGGCCCATCGCCATCGTCGCGGCGATCGCGGTCCGCTGCTTCTGGCCGCCAGAGAGGTTGGAGATCGTTGCGTGCCGCAGGTCGACCATCCCCGTCGCCGCGAGCGCACGCGCCACCCTCGCACGCACCTCCTCCCCCGGCAGGCAGAGGTTCTCCGGGCCGAACGCGACCTCGGACTCGACGCGCTGGTGGAAGAGCTGCAGGTTCGGATTCTGGAAGACGAGCCCCACATAGCGGCTCGCCTCGCGGACGGGCACAGGGCCGATCGGGTGCCCCCGGCTGTGGATGCGACCGCGGACCTCGCCATGGACCTGGGACGGGATCATCCCCGCCAGCGCGAGCGCGAGCGTCGACTTGCCACAACCGGAGACGCCGGTGAGCAGCACGAGCTCACCGGCGCGGACCTTCAGCGCGATCCGACGCAGGGTCGGCCTGCTCGCCCGGTGGTAGGCGAACCAGAAGTCCTCGACCTCGATCGCAATCTCGCTGCTCATCGATCGCCGCGAGCCGTGGGCGCGCGGTCGGTCGGACCAGCGCTCGACGCGCCATCGGTCGAGCGGGCGTGAACGGATCGCTGCGCCGAGCGTCTGCCCTCCTCACGGCGCGCGTACCACCACATCCCCGCGGCGATCAGCGCGAGCACCACCGCGGAGATGATCAGCGTCTCTCCATCGGAGAGTTCAATGCTGCTGCTCCAGACCTGGTTTTCGGATTCCGGTTTGTAGTTGCTCGCGACCTGGTAGATGCCGTCACCGAGGATCAGCAGCGAGATGACCCAGAGGACGATCGACAATCGCTTCATGACGTCTCCCCTTCTGCGCCGAGCGCCCCGACCGTGCCACCGCTCGCATCCGCCCGTTCTTCGCGCTCCTGCCAGGCGTCGAGCACAGACTGGCCATCGCCGCCGGCGGGCGCTCTGGGGCCAGGGCCGAGCCCAGGTACGACCGAATGCGCGACACGCATCGCGAGGCCGGCACTGATCGCGGCCTCGATGCCGTTGCCGAGGGCGTTGGTCCAGGTTTCGAAGATCGTGTTGGCGACAGTGTGGTATTCGGCTTCGAGATAGGGTTCGAAGCAGACGTTGGTGAAGAACGCGTTCGGCCCGCCGCGCAGGGCGCCGATCATGAACCCGTCGAGCAACAGCGCGACCCGACTGCCGCCCGGCGCACAGACGCCGCCTTTGCGCGCGACGATGTAGACGTCGCAGAAGATCCCCTGCGTGAGGCCGTCGGTCCATTCGAGCACGCCATGCCCCGCGCCGAACAGCAGCTGTGCGAGCAGGTAGTTGATGAAGACCATCGCCGTGACGCAGCCCGGCTTGCGCACGATCGCGACGCCGACCATCAGCACGAACATGTAGGGAAGGTCGTGGAACTGAAGCTGTTCCAAACCGGGAATCGGTTCCAGCAGCGGCGCGACGAACTGATCGCCGATGATGTTGTCGTAGACCTCGAGGATGACGCCGAGGGAGGCGACGACGAAGATGTCGCGCGTGACCCAGCGATCGAAGTTAGGCGAGCGGATCGCCGCCCTGATGACGATCGCGCCGCAGACGGCGCAGATCACCCACACCGAGAGGTAGAGGAGCAGGGCCTGGGTGCCGTTCGGCTTGATCGTCGTGGTGGCGATGATGGTCGGCATCGCGGCAAGCTCCTCTCAGATCGCCGTCGACGGCACGGGAGGCGCGTCGCCGTGGCGGCTGGCGTCGATGTCCAGAAGGTCGAGCACGGCGCTGAGGCCGCGTTCCTGGCCGGAGCGCACTTCGGGCAGAATCAGCACGGTCGCGCCGATCGCAGCAGCACCGCCGTCGGCTTCCGCATCGTTGCCAACCATAAGCGCGCGTGAGGGCAAAACTCCAAGCTGCTCGCAGGCGCGCGTGAACAGTTGCGGGTCCGGCTTGGCGGTGCCGTGCTGCCAGGAGAGCACCCACGTGTCGATCAGATCGTCAATTCCGATGAGCATATACCCCTGACTGATGTCCCAGCCGGTGTTGCTGACGACGCCGACGGCGAGTCCCTTCCGCTTGAGCGCCCTGAGCACCCGCGGCGTGTCCGGGTAGGGCAGCATCGTTCGGGGACTGGTCTTGTGCTCGACGTAGAAGAGCTCTGCGAGCCCTTCCGCCAGCTGCTCCAGTGGCTGGTACTGCCTGATGTAGTAGCCGCGGTGCGACTCCTGTGAGGAGTTACGCTCGAGGCGGTGCTCGGGGCCGCGCTGCTTGCCCGCCTTGACGGCTGCCCACGCCGCGGCGGCCTCAGCCTCGGTCACGGTGACATTGCAGCGGCCGGCAAGCAAGACGATCGAGGCGACCGCGCTCGGGCGATGAAAGAGCGTTTTGCCATTGTCGAATAGCACTGCGTCGAACCGAGGCATCGGTCCTCCTTGGATCGCGGGACACAAGATCGGGCGCCGTCCTGCCGACGACAGAAGACTCGACGATCATGCCCGACGGCCTACCTGAGGCTATGTGAACAAGTTGAGAAGGGCGGCCACGCCGAGCGAATAAGTGTGGCCAACAACCGACATCATGCACGAATGAAACGAAAGAAAGGCGCCGATCGATCCGCTACCGTCGCCGCCGTGACGCCTCCGAACGATCACCGCTGGCGGGGCAGGCCCTGATGGAAGGCTGGCTCGATATGGCATTCGACCTCGCGGACCTGGCCGCGCAGATCGCACTGCCGCGGTTCGGGCGTGGCGCGCTCCATGCCACCGTCAAGCACGACGGCTCCCCTGTGACCGACGTCGATCTCGCGGTGGAGCGCCGCCTGCGCGGGGAGATCGCCAGACGCTGCCCCGAGCACTCCGTGGTCGGCGAGGAGCTCGGGGTCAGCGGCGATGGAGCCTGGCGTTGGTATGTGGATCCGATCGACGGCACGGCTCCCTACCTCGCCGGCGATCGGTCTTGGATGACGCTGATCGCCCTCACCCGCGACGGCGAGATTGTCGTGGGCGTGGCCGATGCCCCTGCGCGCGGCGAGCGCTGGTGGGCAAGCCGCGGCGGCGGCGCATACTGCAACGGCTCGCCCCTGCGGGTCTCCACTGGGACAGCTCTCGAGCAGGCGACGGTCGCCGATGATTGGCGCCGCTCGATCGCGGGCGGCGTTGCCGATGGACCGCTCGGCGCGTTGGCGGCATCCGGCGGGTCCACGTACCCCTTCCGCCACCACAGCTTCTTGGCGGTCGCCGCGGGACGCGCCGACGTCGCGGTCGTATCCAAATGCGGTCCGTGGGACTACGCCGCTCCGAAGCTCATCGTCGAGGAGGCCGGGGGCACGTTCACCGACTTCGCCGGGCAGCCGAACATCGACGCCGGGCGGGCCGTCGTCACGAACGGACACGTCCACCGCGAGGTCCTGGACCTCCTGAGCCCGTTTCGCACCGACACCGAAGACGGCTGACGGCGACTCACCGCCCGGAGCGGCGGGCCGCCGACTCATCGTGAGGAGACGATGGAGCATCCTGCAGACGATCGGCGACGGCATCAAGGATGCGCTGCTGATGGGCTGGCAGATGTGGGGGGGCGCTCGTGCTCGGCTTCGCCTAACCACAACCCACAACCGATTTTGGTGCGTGCGCGCCTTTCTTTCGTTTCATTCGTGCATGACGTCGGTTGCTGGCCAGACTTATTCGCTCGCGGTGGTCGCCCTTCTCAACTTGTTCACATAGCCTCGGGTGGGCCGTCGGGCATGATCGTCGAGTCTTCTGTTGTCGGCAGGGCGATGCCCGATCCTGATGACCTGAACTCTGGAGGAGTTTTGGATGCCCGCAACTAATGGAGTTGAGCTGTGAGTGGCACCGAGCTGGGACTGGCGCTGTCGGTGTTCTTGGCCTGCGCCGTCGAGGCCGTCGAGGCGCTGACGATCGTGCTCGCCGTCGGGACCACCCGCAGCTGGTCCTCTGCTTTCACGGGAGTTGGCGCCGCGGCGCTTGCACTCGCGGCGCTGGTAGTTGCGCTGGGGCCGGCGCTCACCTCGCTGCCGATCAACGCTCTCAGGGTCGTGGTCGGGGGGCTGCTGTTGATCTTCGGGTTGCAATGGCTGAGGAAGGCGATCCTGAGGGGCGTCGGCGTGAAGGCTAAGCACGATGAGCTGGAGACCTACCAAGAGGAGACCCAGCTGGCCGTGGCCGCCGGCCGGAAGCGGCCCGGGTTCGACGGCTACTCGTTCACGATCGCGTTCAAGGGCGTGCTCTTGGAGGGGCTGGAGGTAGCCTTCATCGTGCTCACCTTCGGCGCGAACCAGCACAACATCCCCCTGGCGGCCGCCGCCGCCGGGGTCGCCGTGCTGGTGGTGGTAGGGGCCGGCGTGGCGGCCAGGGCGCCGCTTGCGAGGGTGCCCGAGAACACGATGAAGTTCGCGGTCGGGGTGATGCTCACCTCGTTTGGGATGTTCTGGGGCGCCGAGGGCGCCGGGGCGAGCTGGCCCGGCGGCGACGCCGCCCTGCTGGTGATCATCCCGGGCGTGCTGGTGGCCTCGCTCGTGATCGTGCGCGCCGTGCAACGCGCGATACGCCAGCAGTCGGAGGAGGCATCCGAGGTCCCCCGGCCGGCGACGGTGCGCGCATGAGACAGGTTGCCCTGTGAGTGCCGTGGCCTCGTTCTTCGGCGGTGTGTGGGACTTCATCGTCGGCGACGACTGGCGCGCCGCCGTCGGCGTCGTGCTCGCGCTGGGCCTCACTTCGCTGATCGCAAACAGCGACAGCTCGGGCTGGTGGGTCATGCCCATCGCCGTCGTAACGCTGCTGGCGCTCTCGATCAGGCGGGCTGCCCGCGCCACCGCGCGTGGCGCCTCCCGCGATGGCTCTCGCGACGCCTGAGCCTCCTGCCAGCTGGGGCTCGTGCTGACAGGAAAATAGGGTTCAGGCTGCCACGGCGTCCTGCAGCGTGACGGTGTGTCGGAGGCGTTCGAGTTGGGCGACGAGGCGCTTGGTGGTCTTGGTGGGGTCGCGCCGTTGGAAGTAGTCCCCGCCGAGGTCTTTGTAGAGCTCGCCGGTGGCGGGCATATGCCAGCAGGCGACGATGATTGAGTGCTTGACGGCGCCGAGCGCCTTCTTGTGCCCGCGTCTGGGGCGCAGGCGGGTGTATTGGGCGGCGAGGTTGGTGTCGTGGCTGCGTGTCGCGGCGAGCGCGGCCTCCTCCAGCGCCCAGTCCAGCCACTTGGATCCCTTGTGCGTCTTGCCGGAGCGCCGGCCGCCGGCGGACTGGTATGAAGACGAGTACTCGACCGCGGCCGAAGAGATGGCCGCACGCAAGCGCCGAGGAGAGCAGGATCTCGCCGAGCGGCTGGTCGACGAGGAGGAGCGCCTGGCGATCGGCCGCCGCCTGGCGTGGGCCCAATACGCACGGGGCGAGCTCGAAGCGCTGGCCGCGCTGCGCGACACGGCGGGCCAGCCCGAGGATGACGAGCCCGAGGAGGATCTCCCATGACCCTGCTCGAGCTGCGCGCGTCTCCAAGCGCCACCCACGCCAAGCGATGGACGGTCGCGGGGCGCCAGCCCTGCTGCGCGAGGTCTCACTCGACATCGACGCGGGCGAGGTGGTCGGCATCTGGGGCCTGCCCGGCTCGGGACGCACGACGCTGCTGCGCATCGCCGCCGGACTGGAAGCGCCCGACGAAGGTGCGGTGCGGATGCGCGGCGTCGATCTCGCGTGCGCCAAGGGCGAGGTCGATGGCCTGGTCTACTGCGATCCGACCGCGTTCACGCGCCGCGCGCAGTGGTTCGGCGGCACATCGGGGTCGGTGATCGAAGAGCTGCTCGCCACACAGCTCGCACGCGGGGTGGCGACGGCTGGGGCGCGCGACCGCGCGCTCGAGGTGCTCGCGCGCACCGGCGCCGAGAGCTTCGCTGATGTGAGGGTCGCAGCGCTCAACGGCACGGCCGCGATCCGGGTGGCGCTCGCGCAAGCGCTCACCTCCAATCCCGCGGTGGTGATCGTCGATGAGCCCACGAGGTACGTCGACCTGCTCCAGCGCGAGCCGATCCTCGCACTGCTGCGCTCGCTGGCCGAAGAAGGGCTGGCGGTGCTCATGGCGATCGGTGAAAGCACCGGCTGCTACTGCGTGGATCGGACACTCACGCTGGGCGCGGGGACGCTGCGCGGCAAGGCCGTGCCCGAGCTCGCACCGGTGCTGGAGCTCGGGCGGCGGCACACCGGGTAGGGGCGGCCAACCGCAGGGGGTGTGCTTCGTGCGCGGGACCCAATGCTGATCGAGGGGCGCCCCCAAAGGCGCCCCCAACTCCCCAAATATCCCCCCTCTGAGCGCACCCGAGCGCATCTGAAAATGGCTCTAGAATGCGCAATAATCTCCCTTTGACGCAATCATAATCCGCGTGTCGGGGGTTCGAGTCCCTCCTCCGGCA
>Ga0123356_10002517_pt1 | contig 19587 bp, 18 predicted proteins | sample TergutEmb28metaG_2_FD_92546 | JGI IMG/M metagenome (GOLD analysis project Ga0123356, IMG submission 92546) | Embiratermes neotenicus P3 segment gut microbial communities from Petit-Saut dam, French Guiana - Emb289 P3 | ecosystem: Host-associated > Arthropoda: Insects > Digestive system > Gut ...
CCGTACCCATGCCGGATTATACGTCTGATCAATTGAGAATAATAGGCCGCGCCTCCGCTTTTGCCGCAGGGTTCGCGCTGGGGTTTGCGGTTTTGTTCATATTTTACCGAATTTTGCCGCTTTCGATTTTCGGGGGCGGCATCTACGGCGCCGTCAACATTTTTGTTTCTTCCAAAAATGCCGTCGCCAAACGCAAAGATAAGCTGCGGATTCAATTTTTCGATTTGCTGGAATCCATGTCCGTGGCTATGAAAGCGGGAAACCCGCCTTCAAAAGCATTGGAAAGCGCAAGGGGCGATCTCGCCCTGATCTATCCCGAAAACAGCGATATCATAAAGGAACTCGACATAATCATAGGAAAATTCAACAACGCGGTGCCGCTGTCCGAAATATTCGCGAACTTCGCAAAGCGCAGCGGCATAGAGGACATAGCCGGTTTCGCCTCGGTTTACGCCACCATCGAGGGCAAATCGAGCCGCTCAAACGAAATTGTGCGCGAAACGCAGCAGATAATCGCCGACAAAATGGAGATCGAAATGGAAATCGACACCATGATGTCCGCGGCGAAGGCCGAAGTGAATATCATGCTCATTCTGCCGCTTGTGATTTTGGCGGTTATCAGTTATGCGGGCGCCGGATTCATGGATGTGATCTATGATGGGGTTTTCGGGCGCGTTGTGGCGACTGGGGGGCTTTTGCTGTTTATTGCCAGCTATATAATGGCGCGGATATTTTCGAATATAAAACTATAAAAACGGTGATGATTTGCTATGCTTGTAATTATTTTGACTTTGGGGACGCTTTGCTCGGCGGCATGGTTTTGGCTTTTGGGCATGACAAACACGGAAGACTGGAAAACCTGCGCGTATAACCGGGTATTGGACAATTTGATCAAAATGGACAAACTGCGCGCGAAATACGCCGAAAAGAGCCGGCCCCGGCAACAGATGTTTTCCTTCAACCCAGAAAAGAAAATCGCGGGCCTCGAAGCCCGCAACAGAGAACTGCAGAAGGGAAACCTCAAATCCCTTGGGATATTTGATATGCCGGGATATGTGCTTATGCGGAAATTTGAAATCGTCGGCAAAGGCAATTTGCATAAAATGATTTTTGCTAAAAATTTCGAATTGTACGGCAAAAAGCACGCCGAAAACAAAACCGCGCAGCTATTGGCGAGAATTTTTTCCTATCCGCTGATCGGAATTTCGCTCGCGCTCATCATCGGAGTTTCGGTTATGGGTTTCGGCAAAACGGAAGCGGGAATGGGGATAGCGTTTGCGGGGACCGCGCTTGTTTTGGTATCGGTGTACGCCATGTACGATGAACTCGGAGACCGGATAAAAAAACGCAGGGAAGCCATAATAAGCCAATTTCCCAATATGGCCTCGAAATTGGCCCTGCTGGTGACTTCGGGGATGGTCATGGAAAAGGCCTGGAAAGAAACCGCTTACAGCCAAAAACTCGAATTGTACAAGGAAATGCAGAAAACATCCGAAGAACTCGACAATTTGGTCGGCCCCGAGGAAGCCTGGGGGGAATTTATCAGACGCTGCAGCACCAAAGAAACTTCCAAGCTCGCTTCGGCGATAATCCAGAACCTTTCCAAGGGAAACGCGGAGATAAGCCATCTTTTAAAAGCGATAGCGAAAGAGGCGTGGCTGGAAAGAAAGCACAACGCGAAGCGCGAGGCGGATAAGGCGGGCTCAAGGCTGATGATACCCACGATACTGTTGTTTTTGGCGATACTTTTGATGATAATGGCGCCGGTGCTCATGAATTTGACCGTTTTGTAAACGGTTTGATGATATTTTCATACAAGAAAGGAGGATTTTTTATGTTGGATAAAATATCCAAGCTCCATTTGGCGGTACAATACGCGTTCATCGGATTTTTTTTGAATCTGAAAAACGACGAGCGCGGATTGTCCGGAGTGGTGGTCGCCGTGCTGCTTATTTTGATCGCGGTGCTGGCGGTGGTTTTGATCTGGGGCTTTTTGAGCGGATGGCTCACGGAATTGTGGAACCGCATATTCGGCGAGGCGGCGGCAATAGCGTAGTTTGGGGAACCGAAAATACAAAAAAGCAAAAGGGGAGGGAGCGGCCGTTTTAAGCGAAAAAATGAAGCAGCTAAAGATGTTTTTAAGGGACAGCGGCGGGGACGCCGTAGTCGAATCGGCCGTTTTATTCCCTATTGTGGTTCTGATCTTCGCCGCGCTTGTTTTGGTTGCGATGTATTTGCCCGTCAGGGCTTCGCTCCAAAAATCCACTCAGCTCGCCGCTACGGCCATGGCGGTTGAAAAAGGGGATACATGGCTGTTTTTCGACGAAAAAGGCATGGAATATTACTGGTCCGCCGACCCAAACGAATTAAAGGGCGAAGACTGCGCCGACAGGTCCGAAACGATCGTAAGAAAAACGGAAAAAAGCGGCTTTAATTCCGATATCGGGGATTTGACCGTTGAATACGGCATAACCGACCATATAATTTACACGGAAATCACAGTGACGGCCACGCGGGAAATAAAACTTCCGGTCGATTTATCGATCATCGGGTTCCCCGGCAAAATCGCATTCACGGTCAGCTCGACCGCCGCGGTGCAAAACGGGGATGAATTTGTCCGGAATATGGGCCTGACTTCGGAGTTTGCCGCATATATATCCGAAAAATACGGACTCACCGATCCGAAAGAGAACATCGGCCGCTCGGCGGATGAAGTAGCTATGTTTATGGAATGGAAATGAGGAACAAATATGCGCGGTTTTTTTGCGAACTCAAAAGGCGCTTTGACTGTTTTTGTGACGTTGCTTTTGATCCCCGCAATATTGGCAAGCGGGACCGCAGTCGATTTGTCGCGCATTTATACCGCCAGAAGTATAATCGAAGACGCCAATCAATTGGCCGCCAACGCGGTACTTTCGCAATATGACGCATTGGCAAACGAGCTATACGGGCTTTTTGGAGTGACGGGCGAGGATCCTCAGCTGGCCGAAATGATAAACGAATATGTTGAAATTTCGATTTTCGGGGGAAACCGGAATGAAAAAGGGATCGGGACGTTTCAATTGTTTTACGGCTCAAAGTTCGGCGAATCCGAAATTTTGTTTGAAAAAGACAAAAATCTCAAAAATTCGGACGTTTTGCGCCGGCAAATCGAAGAATACATGAAATTCCGGGGCCCCGTCGTCATTTCACGGGAATTTTTGGGCGCGCTCGAAAAAAATACGCTGGGCGAAGATATGGAAATTATAGCGGACAAATTGGCAGTAGATGAGTTTATGCGGGAAATAAGCGACAAATACAAAGAATTGTACAACGCGGTGCTTGAAGCCGACAAATGCAAGTCAAAAGTCGGAACGGGCAGTTTCGGATCTGTTTCGGCTTCCCTTACTGCCATAAAAGAACAATTCATCGATTTGAAAAGCTGTTATGAAAGCCGGGAGAACGCGCCCGAAGGCTCGGATGAACAAAAAAAATACGCGGAGAAATGCGAAGGCATATTGGAAAAAATAAGGCAGCTAACAAGCGGCGGGTCGCCGCGGTTAAACACCTGGACAGACGGAAAACGAAATTCGGCGGGGGCATGGGTGCCCGGGCGCTGGACCATACAGAACACCACCGTGGTGGGACTCAGCGGCAACATCACAAACGCGAAAAACAACGCCGAAAATTTCAAAGAAAAATTTGAAGCCGTCGCCGGCATCGCGGCGGAATTGGACAGCATGAAATCAAGTCTGAACGCCAAAATCGACAGTTTGGAAAACAAGCTGAAAAACGCGGACGGAAATCCGTTCGGAGAGTTATTTGACCGTTACCGCGAGGCGGCGAATTATGACGCGACGCCGCTGGCGCAAAAATACAAAACCGCGGGGAACCAATATATCGAAGAAGTGAAGAACATGATCGACGGGGTAAAATACAGGGACCGAGAAAATGATTCGGCAGAGGGCTTCAGTGTATCGGATTTGGCGGGCGCGGATATGACCGCAGCCCAAAAAGCGGCGTATTTCGCGGATTTTTTGGATGTTACATATCATTTGCCTCCGGGATTTATAAAATTCTCCGGATTGGACGACAGCGGAATTGAAACTCCGGGCTGGGAAGAAAACGGCAGATTTTTTAAAATTCTTCAGGCGCTTTTAAACGGTTCAGCCGGAAAAACGATAAATTTTGACGGATCGGAGAACATCGAAAAAAAAGACGCCGAAAAAAAACAGCGCGATATAACGGAAAATTTTTTAAAATTGATCGAAGAAGCGTATAACAGCCAAAAAAACGAACCCGAAGGGGCAAAATATATCAACGCGAAAAAAACTCCCGCGGCCGACTTTGACATATCCGAAATTTTCGGGCTTTACAACCTGGCAATTGAAAAAGGCTTGACCGATGTTTTTTCCGATCCGGAAAAATATCTGAAATCCGCCGCCGACTATATCTTGCTTCTGGCCTACGACACTTCGATGTTTTCCAATTACGCCACGGGGAAACCCGTTGGAACAGCCGAAAAATCGATCGCCGGAATACCTTTCGGACCGGATGTAAACTATTTTTATCAATCCGAATGGGAGTATATCTACAACCAAAGCTCCGACGCCGGAGAAAATTTGGAAGCGGTCAAAAAGCTTTTGTTTGCGCTGAGGCTTGTGTGCAACTATATTTCGGTTTTTGAAATATCCGAAATCGCGGATATGATATCGAGCGTGCAGGAAGCTTTTTCGGATTTGCCTTTGGTCGGCGTCGAACTTGGCGAATATGCCAGACTTGCTTTCGCGGCCGCCGAAAGCGTGCTCGACCTTGCGGCCCTGCGCGGCGGGTATAGGGTGCCGCTGATCAAAAAGAGCGGAGAATGGGTTTTTTTCCCCGGTATGGATCTTTTGGATATGGCCAAAAATATAGACGGGGGAGCCTACAAAAGCGGGACTTCGTATTGTACATATATGATCTATTTCTTTCTGGGCGACGGCCGGTTCGACGGAGGCGATTTGCTCGTGGAGCGGACTGCGCAGCTGATTGAATGGAATATGATAAATTACAAAAGCAAAATAGGCGCCGATGAAATCAAAATGGCCGGAGAACATAAAAAAGCGGGCGGCTTTTGCTTGGATAAATTGAAAACGGATTTCGCCATAACCACAGCTGTGGATATGAAGATGTTGTTTTTATCGGCTCCGTTTGCCCAAAAGGGCATAAACGGCATCATCCCCCCGAAAACCACGCGGTTTGCCGTGACCGATTACAGAGGGTATTGATAATATGAGAAGCAGACAAAAAAGAGAATCGCTTGAAAACGGATATATAACAATCGAAACGCTCGGAACGTTTCTTCCGTTTGTGTTTCTCGTAGTCTCCATACTCAGCCTTGTAAATATCGTGACGGTGCAGACCCGCGTGCACTATGCGCTGACCCAAGCGGCAAATACCATTTCGGTTTACGGCCGCGCCAAAAATTTCGGCCCGGAGACAAACGCCGGCGAACCAAGAGAAATCATCGGCTATATAATAGACTGCGCACCCGGCGAACCGGATGATTTGTCCGAAGCAGCGGTTCGCGAATTGATAGGGAGATATTTGTCAAATGGGGATGCGGGCGGAAACGAATATTTGAAAAGCGCGAATGTGATCGGCGGACTTGAGGGATTGGAATTTTGCGATACCGGTTTTCTGGCAAACAAAGACGGCGAAATCTCGCTGTCCGTCAGATATGAAATCGAATACAAATTCGGGGCTTTGCCGCTGCCTTTTGAACCGAAACTGAAAGTCACCCAACAGGCCAAAACAAAGGCATGGCAGGGCGGAGCGGGGGAGGGATACAATGGATAGGGAAAAAATAAAGCCGGTTTTGGCATATATGGGGCTGCCGGCAGTGGCCGCGGGGGTGTTTTTTGCGCGGGCCGGCGATACGGATACGTTTATCCTGCTCTGGTTTGAATTGGCTGCCGTTTTCGGGTATGCGGCCACGGTCTGCGATTTGAAATCCAAAAAAATCCCCAACAACCTCATAATCGCGATGATTTTCGCGTGGGCGCTCACGATGGCGCCGCAGCTTCTTTTAAATACCGAAGCGGCGGTTTTGCTTTTAAAGGAGTCGGGGCTCGGTTTTTTGACCGGGGGCGGTTTGTTTTTGTTTGTGTATTTGATAAGCCGCAGGGGGCTCGGGGGCGGGGATGTCAAATTTATGGCGGCGGCGGGGCTGTACACGGGGTTTTTCGGAATACTTTCGGCCATGCTCTACGGCTGCGTGCTCGCCGCCCTGGCGGGGTTTTCATTGTTGATTGCAAAAAAAATAGGGAGAAAAGACTCCATACCTTTGGCTCCGTTTCTATACGCGGGCATATTGATAACAATATTTTGGATGTGAGAGGGGGGCGTTTGGCGTGAAAGGCGCGAATCGGATACTGCTGGCGGCCGGCTTTTTGGTTTTGCTTTGTGTTTCATGGATTATAGTGCTGAATGCGAAATCCGCAAGTGAAAAACAAAGCGAATTGATAAAACAGGCAAACGATTATATAATCGACGAAATATATATATTGGCCGTTCCGCTTTTGGAGGAGGCCTCGGGATATAAGGCCGCATATACGCTTGAAGCTGAGGAAACCTTAAAGACAGTGTATAAAAAGCTCATCGGCCAGCGGGGATACCGCCGCAAATACGCCGACTTGCTCGAAAAACAGATGAAAGCCAAAGAGACTTCGCCCGCAATTTTTTTGGAAGCGGCCGAATTTTATCTCGCCGAATCCAAACTCGGCGAAGCGCTGGCCGTGCTTGCGGACGGAATCCAAAAAACCAAAGACCGAAATCTTTCCGCCCTGTATGAAGACAACCGTTACAAATACAGCATGGGATACAATACATACGAGGATCTGACCGAAATTTTCGAAGGGACCATAGGGGTAAAAAACGACGGGTTCTGGGGGCTCGCGGATTTTGACGGCTCGCTTAGGATCCCCTGCGAATATGAAAAAATCAGCACATACAGCTCGGGCCGGCTGATAACTTCTAAAAACGGGGAAATTTTCGCCGTGGACATCGACAACAACCGGCTCGCGCTGTTAAAAGAAAAAGTTTTCGATTTCGGCAATTACGCCGAGGGCCGCATCAGTTTTTTGACAGAGGAAGGCTGGAGGCGCGCTTCCGGCGATTTTGAAATGGGAATCGCCGTATTTGAACAAATCGGAACATACAGCGGCGGTTATGCGGCGGCCTTGCAAAACGGAAAATGGGGAGTGGTGGATCTCGCGTCAAAATGGCTGATTTCCGCGGAATATGACGGCGTCATCACGGATGGGCTCGGAAGATGCTTTTTTCAGGGAGCGGTTTTCGTCAAAAAAAACGGCGCCGTTTACCTGTTTTCCGGCGGGAAACAAACAAGCGAAGATTTTTATGAAGACGCTTGCCCCTTTGGAAGCTCGGGATACGCCGCCGTCAAAAAAAACGGGTTATGGGGCTTTATCGACAATTCGGGCGAATTGAAAATCGGATATAAATTCGAGGAAGCCCTGTCTTTCGGGCAGCATCTGGCAGCTGTGAAACAAGGGGAGCTTTGGGGGTATATAAATCTGTACGGCGATATTGTGATTGAACCGCTTTTCAAAAAAGCCAAAAGCTTCTCGGAAGGCAGCGCCCCCGTGCTGACCGAAAACGGCTGGCGGTTCATATCGCTTTTCGAATACAAAAAAACAGGAGGGTTATTTAAGTAAAATTATGGTTTATGAAATCAAACACAAAAGCGACTTTCAAGCGGGCGCCACGCTGATTGTCAGAATACCCGAAGGGGAATCCGACAAGAAAGCCCTGTATACGATAATAAAGGAACAGCCCTCATTTCTTCTGCCGTTTTATCACAGGGAGATCGACGGCGAAATAGAATTCACATATCAGATAGCCGGCTGCACAAAATTCGCGTATCTGCCCGCATCGCGTTCGGCGGGGGAATATATAAATTTGCTGCTGGGCATATTGCAGCCGCTTTTGGAGTGCGGGGACTGGTTTATGTCCCCTTATTCGTTTTTGCTTACAACCGACTATCTCTATTTTGACAAAAGCGGCAAAACAAAATTCGTATATATACCCTCCGCGCGCCACAGCTCGGAATATATCGACTTGAAAAATATGATCGCGGAAATCGCGAAACAAAGCCGGATAACGGATATAAACCTCGAAAATAAAGTGCTTTGGGCGATCCAGGATTTTAAACCGGACGAATTTGCGCGGATTTTAAAATCATATAAACCCGAAACCTCCGAAACTCCCGAAAAGCCGGACAAACCGGAAACTGTTTTGCCGCCGACGCAAAAAAAGCCCGACGATATCGATATAAATTTTATTTCAGAAAAATCGCCAAAACCGGAAAAACCGGCAAAAAAAGGCCTGTTTGATTTTATGAAAAACAAAAAACAGAAGCAAAAAAATGAACCGGACCAAAGAAACCCGGAGCCCGGGGTTTTGGAGGCAGACGGCGATCTGACCCAGCTGATCGAAAATTCCGAGCCCAAACTGACGGGATTCCGGTATTGCGGAGTCGGCGCCCACCCGGAAATCATCGAAATCGACATAGCCGAAGGGTGCATTTTCACCATCGGGCGTTTTGACATGTCGGCGGGAGTAAAACAGTCGGATTTTGAATTCGAAGCAAAGACAAAAGCGGTCAGCCGCCGCCACGCGGCAGTGGAAAAAAACGCGGAGGGATATTTTTTGGTGGATTTGTCCTCATCGGCCGGGACTTTTCTGGACGGGCAGAAGATGCCCCAAAACGCTCCCTTCAAATTGGAAAGCGGCAGCCGCGTGTCATTCGGTTTTTCGGGCGCCGATTATACTTGGGAGCAGTAAAGCCCTATACCGCCAGCATTTGGCGCGCGAGCCCGATAAATTTGTTCATTGCAAATATCGAATCGTCGATGGAGCCCAGTATTTTCACAATTGCCCCGATATTGAGCGATAACCCACGGTTCCCCGCGACTTTTTTTATCTCCGCGAATTTTTTTTCATGGTCTTTTGGAGGGGACATTATCACAAATGAATTGATAAAGGCGATATGGAAGAATATGTCCTTTTCGACGATTTGGTCGAGTTCGGACAAATCGTTCCAGCCGCTGACGTCGAGGCCCTTCATGGCGCCGAAAGTCGAAAGGATCTTTTTTACAATCGGAGTTATCACGCCGCAGGTATGGAAACCCGTGACGGTGCCCTCGTTTTCCTGGATTTTCAAATAGGCGGGTATCACAAACTCGTCGAATATTTTGGGGCTTATAAACGGTATGTGCAGCCAGTCGTCGGCTATGAAGGTGGTCGCGGGCAGCGGCTCGCCCCGGAAGGCCGACGCGAGTTCGTTGAAACTTTTGCGCTCGCCTATTATATAATCCATCAGCTCGCGCACATATCCGGGGTCTTCAGCGCAGTCGTTGACAAAATTCTCATACCCGCGCAGCTGTATCGCGATATCCAACGGGCCGCGGTGGAAATGCGGGAAACCCACCCCGATTTTTTTGTCGTACCGCTCCTTTGAAATGCGGGTCAGCTCTTCGTATCTTTTGTGCACGACGGGCATTTCCCCGGTTTCATAAAAACTAAAAGGCTTAAGCTGCGATATATCGGGATTGTCTTCTAACACATGATGGTCGAATATGGGAACGCCGTCGGTCTGGTAATTTATATGGAGGCCGAAAAGCGTCATGTCGTAATACATGCTTCCCGCACCGACCCAAAGCGAGGCGAGCCCGTCGTCCGACGAATTGTCCAACCAAAACAGTTTGTTTCTGAGCTCTACGTCCATGGCGAGCTCTGAATTTTTGTAAAAATCATTCATATCGAAACCGAAAAGCCCGGGCAGCGCTATATTTTCCATATAAGCGCCTATGCGCGGGCGGCCCTCTCCGAACTCCTTGTTTCTTTGCTGCAATATCTCCGTTTTGAGCCGGTTGGCTTTTTCGATCTCCTCTGTCAAATTTTCTCGCGAAACATCCATGGCGCGCCGGTTGATTGTTTCCATTTTTTGTTACCTCCGATTACAGATATAAAGATATGATAATATAATCGATTGTACCACGATAATATTTAAATTATATACATGAAAAAGTTAACATTTGTATGATATGATTATTTAAAAATTCTAAGGAGGTTTTTATTTATGTTTATCGACAAACTTTCCCCGCATGAAAGGCTGCTGCGCACTTTTAAGGGCGAAGACGTCGACAGGGCGCCGGTGAAGCTCTGGGGGCTCGACATCGGGATGGGCATGCTGCGGCCCGCCTATCAGAGGATATACGATTTCGCCCACGATAAAACGGATCTGTTTTCGGGCGGCGGCTCCCCTATGGACATTTTCGTGGGAACACAGCGCGATTTATACGAAACCCGGGTAGAGCCCTGGGAAAAAGACCCCATATGGAATAAACACACGACAACAATACACACTCCCGAAGGGCCCCTTAGCGGGGTTTCCCTTGTGAGCACGATTGGCGATCCCGGATATGTGACGGAAAATTTTGTAAAAGATGCAAAAGACTTAAAAAAGCTGTTTTCGATACAGTACGCTCCCTATGAAATGAATGTGGAGGGATATTTGGCACGGCGGGACTTTATAGGCGAAAAGGGCATAGTCTGCTTCGGGCTCGATCATTCGGGGTACGCGATGCACCGCATGTGCGGCTCCGAAATGCTCGCTTACTTGTATTCCGATGAAAAACCCCTGCTTCTCGAACTGGCGGGGATGTTCGCCGAGAGGACATATAACCACTGCAAAGCCGCGATAGAAAAACTCCGGGAACACAAATTGGACGATTTTGTGATTTCATATGTGGGGCCCGAGGTCTTTACGCCGCCGCTGATGAATATGCAGGGTTTTGAGGACATAATATGCTCCAACGACAAAAAACTGCACGCCCTTGTGCATGAAGCGGGGGGATATGTATGGCTGCACTGCCACGGGGATATGAAAAAGGTCATAAGCCGTTTCGCGGACATAGGAGTGGATATGCTCAATCCGGTGGAACCGCCGCCCCACGGGGACATGACGCTGGACGAGGCTTTTTTGGCGGTAGGGGGCCGGATGGCGCTTGAAGGCAATATTGAGATACAGGACCTTTTATGCTCGGACGCCGAAACGATCAAGGCGCTTATTGAGGACTCGGTGAAGACGGGGACGCAATACGGGCGCTTCGTGCTTTGCCCGAGTGCGGGATATATGGAATACACAAGCCCCTCCGAGTCATTTATCGACAATGTGATAACCTATGTAAAACACGGGCTCGAAATGGCGCGCAAATACCACTATTGATTTGATGAAGGTATATATTTATGAGCATGAATTTCAAAAAAATCACGGCGGCAATAGAAGCATACGAAAAAGCAAGTTGATTTGAACGCCGGACGCGAAAAACCACCGGCCGATCCGGTGGTTTTTTTGGGCGGCGGTCAAATCTTTTGATTTTAATCGGAAACGTACGGTATGAGCGCGGCATATCTCGAGCGCTTGACCGCCGTGGTGAGAAATCTCTGATGTTTGGCGCAGTTGCCGGTTATGCGGCGGGGCAGAATCTTATAGCGCTCCGATAGAGATTTTTTGAGCCTCGTGACGTCCTTGTAATCTATATCATCTATTTTTTCCACACAAAAAGCGCATAATTTTCTCTTTTTGCGGATACGCATTCCGCCGCTTTTCTGTTCTCTGTTGTCCCTGTTGTCCCTGTTATCCCTGTCCAATTTGCGGACCCTCCTTAATATATTTTGGTATTTTTAAAACGGCAGATCGTCGTCGGAACTGATCTCCTCGAATTTCGGCGCGGATTCATAATTTGTCGAATACGACGAAGCGGAAGCGCTCGATTCGATTCCCGGTTCGGCGGCTCCCTCCGATACGCTTTTGCGCTCGACGAAAGAGATTTCGTCGGCGATGATTTCGACGGTGGTGCGCTTGTTCCCCTCTTTGTCCTGCCAGTTTCTCGACTGGATCGCCCCGCAGACCAAAATCGGTTTGCCTTTTGTAAAATATTTGCTCACAAACTCGGCCTGCGTCCTCCAGGCTACGATGTCTATGAAATCGGTTTGCTGGGGTTCGTTCGCCTTTTGGAACCTGCGTCCGACCGCGATCCGAAACGAACAGACATTTACGCCGGTGGGGGTGGTTTTGAGTTCGGGGTCGGCGACCATGTTGCCAATCAGTATGACTTTGTTAAAACTTGCCAATTGAATAACCTCCCAATCAATTCACTCAATTTTTTCTTGTTCTTTAGTTACATATCCTCGGGCTTCATTTTTCTTTTTTTATGACAAGCGAGCGCAGAATGCCGTCCGTGATGTTGAAAACACGCTCGAGCTCTGCGGGGAATTGGGGAGTAGAGCTGAAATTGATCAGCACGTAGTATCCTTCATCCAAAAACTGGATGGGATACGCGAGTTTTCTCATTCCCCATTCATTTTTCTCAATTACCGTCCCGTTTGCCGCTATCAGATTTGAAAATTTTTCAACGGCCGCTTTTATCCCCTCATCCCCCATGGTGGGGTTCAGGATGAACAGGGTTTCGTAATTCGAGATCAAATTACCCATTTCGATACACCTCCTTATGGACATATGGCCCGGTTTATCGATTAAAATCTCACGCCGGGCAAGGATTTAGTTATTTTTAGGCGCTTCTGCTATTATACACCAAAAAAAAGCGGATGTCAATAGAAAATAAAAAATTTACGATTTAAAAACCAAAAATCATTGATTTTTTATTTTATCTGTGATATAATCGGGGGGTGCGGAATGGAATATAAATTAAAGAAAGAGGTGCGCGTGAATTGACCGAAAAACTCACGCTTTTTGGTTTTAACAACCTTACCAAGACATTGAGCTTCAATATTTACGACGTATGTTACGCGAAGAGCGCGAAAGAACAAAAAGATTACATCGCCTATATCAACGAGCAGTACAATTCCGAAAGGCTGACGAATATACTGTGCAAGGTCACGGAAATCATAGGCGCGAAAATTTTAAATATATCAAAGCAGGACTATGAGCCCCAGGGGGCCTCGGTGAATATTTTAATCACGGAAGACAATCTGTCATCCCAGTTTATCGACGAATCGTGCAACAAGGGGGTTTTGACCCCAAAGGGCGCGGACGTCCGCGCGCATTTGGATAAAAGCCACGTGACGGTGCACACTTTCCCGGAATCGCATCCGGACAATTTGGTCTCCACTTTCCGGGTGGACATAGACGTTTCGACTTGCGGGACGATATCGCCGTTGAACGCGCTCGATTTTCTCATAAGCAGCTTTGATTCGGATATCATGACCATAGATTACAGAGTGAGGGGCTTTACCCGCGACGTCGACGGAATAAAATTGTTCATCGACCACAATATGCGCTCAATCCAGGATTACATAGCTGACAAAACCCTGACTAAATACGACGCGATAGATGTAAACGTGTACCAGTCCAACATATTCCACACAAAAATGCTGATAAAAGAGATAGAGCTTCAAAACTATTTGTTCAAAAAAGACGTTTACGAGCTCCCCCCCAAGCAGCGGCTCGAGATAACCGATGATTTGCGGCGCGAAATGATCGAAATTTTCAGCGGAATGAATATATATTAATAACTGACAGGAGCATTGAAATGGTAAAAACAATCGAAAGGGTAAAAAAATTCACTTTGCCCGTAGTGGTGACCAGGGGAGTGATAATTTTTCCGGAAATAAACATAGGCTTTGAAATAAACCGCTCAAAATCTCAAAAAGCGGTCGAATACGCCGAAAAAAACAATACGTTTGTGTTTTTTGTCTCGCAGGTCAACATGGAAAAGGAAGACCCGCAGCCGGAAGAAATATATAAGGTGGGGACGATAGCGAAAATAAAACACTCGGTAAAGCTGGCGGACGAAAACGTGAGGGTCATCGTCGAGGGGATCGCGAGGGCAGAGATTATATCCTATGATTTTACAAAAGAGTACATAACCTGCGACGTACTGCAAAAGGAAATATATCTCGACAACAACGGCGGGATAAAGGGCGAAGCCGCGATTTCGGAAACTATGAAAATATTCGAGAACTACTGCCGCTTTATCCCGAAAATATCCGGCGAGATAATGATGAATCTGCACTCCGTGAAAAATCCGGGGATTTTGGCCGACTTTATTTCCTCCACCATATATTTCCACCACGACAAAAAACAAAAACTGCTCGAAGAATTCGATCCCCTGAAAAGGCTTGAGCTTTTATGCGTCACAATCGAAAAAGAAATCGAAATGCTCGAAATCGAGGAACAGATACATAAAAGAGTGCGCGGCCAGATGGACAAAAACCAACGGGACTATTTTTTGCGCGAACAGCTGAAGGCCCTAAAACACGAGCTCGGCGAAGAGGAAGGAGCCGAATCCGAAACGGAAGAGTACTCAAAAAAACTCGAAGGGCTGCATCTGCCGGAGGAAATCCACGCGAAACTGAAAAAAGAAATCGCAAAACTGCAAAAACAGCCGGCAAATTCTCCGGATAACGCCGTCATACGAAATTATCTTGATATCTGCTTTGAAATCCCCTGGAACAAAAAAACGGAGGATTTCGTGGATATAGAAGCCGCCGAAAAAATACTGAACGACGACCACGACGGGCTTTTTAAAGTAAAGGAGCGCATCCTCGAATTTATGGCCGTCAAACAGATAAAACGCGAACTGAAAGGGCAGATTTTGTGCTTTGTGGGCCCTCCGGGTGTGGGGAAAACCTCGATAGCCGCTTCGATAGCCAAATCGCTGAAACGAAAATACGTGCGGGTGGCGCTCGGGGGCATACGCGACGAATCGGACATACGGGGCCACAGAAAAACATATATAGGCTCCATGCCGGGGCGGATCATAAACGCGGTGAGGGACGCCAAAAGCTTAAATCCGCTGATACTCCTCGACGAAGTGGACAAACTCACCAAAGACGCCCACGGGGACCCCGCCTCGGCTCTGCTGGAGGTTCTGGACTCGGAGCAGAACAAAGCTTTCAGGGATCATTTTATCGAGCTTCCGGTCGATTTGTCCGACTGTATGTTCATTGCCACCGCGAACACCACGGACGCCATCCCGAAAGCGCTGCTCGACAGGATGGAAATAATACCGATAACCAGTTATACCAGAAACGAAAAGCACACGATAGCCAAAAACCATCTCGTCTCCAAACAGGCTAAAAAACACGGCTTAAACAAAAGAAAATTCAAGATAACCGACGAGGCGCTGTATGAGATGATCGATTATTACACAAGAGAAGCGGGCGTCAGGAACCTCGAGAGGGAAATTGCCAATGTGTGCAGAAAATCCATAAAAAAAATCATACGGGAAAACAAAAAATCGATCACGGTAAACACCGAAGTTCTGCGCGAGCTTTTGGGGCACAGAAAATTCAAAGACGACTCGTATTCAAAAAAAGAAGAGATAGGCATAGCAAACGGGCTGGCCTGGACTGCGATGGGCGGGGAGATACTGCAGGTGGAAGTGGCCTCGAGCGAGGGCACGGGAAAAATAGAGCTGACGGGTTCGCTCGGCGAAGTCATGAAGGAATCGGCGAAAACCGCCATATCGTTTATCCGCACAATCGCGGCAAAATACAACATAGACCCCGATTTCTATAAAAACAAGGACATGCACATACATTTTCCCGAAGGGGCGATACCCAAGGACGGCCCCTCCGCGGGAATAACGATGGCCACCGCCATATTCTCGCAGCTCACGGGATACCCCGTAAAAAGCGATATAGCGATGACGGGGGAAATAACGCTCAGGGGCAGGGTGCTTCCCATCGGGGGCCTCAAGGAAAAAACAGTGGCCGCATACCGCTCAAAAATAAAAAACGTGATAATACCCGACGACAATGTCCCGGATTTGGAGGATATAGACGATGCGGTAAAAGAATATTTGAATTTCATCCCGGTGACCCACGCCGAAAAAGTATTTGAACAAGCGGTCATATTCCCCAAACCGGTCATCGAATGCCCGGAAACCGTCAAAATATCGGAAGCTTCCATCGATTTGTACTCCGATATAATGCCTCCTTTGGCCGGCGCGCTCCCGCAGCAGACATGGAACAAAAAATGATAAAAACGATAAATTTAAACAACACGAAATTTACCATAAGCGCGGGATTTTTGCCGCAGGTCCCCAAAGACGAAAAACCGCACATAGTTTTCGCGGGGCGCTCCAACGCCGGAAAATCCACGCTCATAAACAAATTGGTACACCAAAACAAACTCGCGCGCACTTCGTCGGCTCCGGGAAAAACGATGACCATAAATTTTTACGAAACCGACAAAACATTTTATCTCGTCGATCTGCCCGGATACGGCTACGCCAAAAGGGCCGAAACGGAAAGAAAGAGATGGTCGGGTTTGGTCGAGGGATATTTCAAAAAATACGCGGACAAAAACATGGCCTTGGTAGTTTTGCTGGTCGATTTGAAAGTGGGGGTCACCGCCGACGATGCGGATATGCTCGGATATATGGACAACTTTGCCATTCCGCATATCATCGTCGCCGCGAAAGCCGACAAATTGAACAAAAGCCAAAAACAACAAAATTTAGACGAATTGAAAAACGCGTATCCCAGCCGCGAAATCATACCCTTTTCGGCGCTTTCGGGCGAAGGCGCCGATGAAATCCGCGAAAGTATTTTGAAGTTTGTAAATTTGTAAAGGAAAACTGTAAAATGATATTGCATGAAAATTTTCAGATAAACGAAAAAGGGCGCCTTGAAATCGGAGGATGCGATTCCGTAGAGCTCGCAAAACAATACGGCACGCCCCTGTATGTCATGGATGAAGATAAAATCAGGCAAAACTGCCGCGCGTACAAAAACGCCGCGAAAAAATATTTCAAAGGCGGCGGAGATATAGCTTTCGCGAGCAAAGCGCTTTCTTTTAAAGGCATGTACAAAATCATACGCGAAGAGGGGCTCTGCACCGACGTCGTCTCGCCGGGCGAATTGGAAACGGTAAAAGCGGCAAATTTCCCCTTGGAAAAGGCGTATTACCACGGCAACAACAAAACCGATTTTGACATAGAATTCGGGCTTGGCCACAATATCGGCGTATTTGTGGCGGACAACACCGAGGAAATCGAAGCGCTCGGCGCATTATGCGAAAAATATGACAAAACGCAAAAAATACTGCTCAGAGTTTCCCCCGGCATCGACGCCCATACCCACGCCAAAATAACGACCGGCAAAGTGGATTCGAAATTCGGCATAGCGATACAGACAGGCCAGGCAAAAGAAGCGGTCAAAATGGCGTTGAAACGCAAAAATCTGGAATTTTTGGGCCTCCACTGCCATATCGGCTCGCAGATCACCGAAATCGGGCCGTTTATCGACGCCGCCGAGTGTATGCTCGAATTTGCAAAAAAAATAAAAAGCGAATGCGGGGTCGAAATCGCGGAGCTCAATCTGGGCGGAGGTTTCGGAGTGAAATATATAGAGGGTCAAGATGGGTTAGATATAGACCGCGGAGTTTTCGCGGTCGGAGAGTGCGTGAAGGCAAAGTGCGGCGAATTGAATATAAAAATCCCGAAAATAATTCTGGAGCCGGGGAGGTCGATCGTGGCGAATGCGGGGGCGACCCTTTACACGGTCGGCACAAATAAAAAGATAACGGGATATAAAAATTATGTGTCCGTCGACGGCAGCATGGCGGACAATCCGAGGTATGCCCTGTATGAATCGCCGTACACGATAGTGGCCGCGAACAAAATGAACGAGAAATGCGATATAGTCGCGGATATTGCGGGAAGATGCTGTGAAAGCGGGGATTTTATCCAGGGAGCAGTGCCGCTTCCCGACGTGAAAAGGGGCGATATTTTGGCGGTGCTTGTCACCGGGGCGTATAATTATTCGATGGCGAGCAACTATAACCGATTGCCGCGGCCCGCCATGGTCTTTGTCAGGGGAGGCAGCAGCGAAATAGCGGTAAGACGCGAAACATATGAAGACTTGATGAAAAACGAGGTGTGAAAGATGATAAAACAGCGAATCGAAAAAATCCGGCAAAAATTGAAAGAACAAAAAGAAGCTTCCGCTTTTATCATGGTCGCAGCCCAAAACAGAAGGTATATGACAAATATCCCGACCTCGAGCGGATATCTCATAATAACCCCGGAAAACGGATATTTTTTTACGGATTCGAGATATATCGAATTCGCGAAAAAAAGCCTCGGAGAGCATTACAGCGTCGAGCTGTACCCCAAAAATCAGGATTCCAAAAAGCATTACGGCGATTTGCTGAAATTAGAAAACATAAAAAACATACTGTACGAAGAAAACTATATATACCTGAAAACAAAAAAAACGTTGGACGAGTTGTTTTGCGGCTTTGCTCTGCTTGAAAGCGGCGGCATACTCGAAAAAATGCGTGAAATAAAAGACGCCTCTGAAATCGAGAATATAAAAAAAGCGCAGAATATCACGGATTCGGCCTTTTCGCATATCTTAAATCAAATATCTTCAAATATGAACAACATCACCGAAACCGATATCGCGGCAGAGCTCGAATATTTCATGAAAAAAAACGGATCGGGGACTCTGGCATTTGAAATTATCGCGGTATCGGGAAAAAAATCCTCATATCCGCACGGGCAGCCGGAAAATGTAAAATTGTCCAAGGGGTTTCTGACGATGGATTTCGGCGCGGTGTACGGCGGATATTGTTCGGATATGACCAGAACGATATGCCTCGGCAAACCGACGGCCAAAATGCTCGAGGTGTACAACACGGTAAAAACCGCGCAAAGCGCCGCCTTGAGCGCGATAAAAGCGGGAGCGGAAGGCGCCTCTGTCGACCGGGCGGCGAGGGGGATAATAAATGACGCGGGTTACAAAAATAATTTCGGGCACGGGCTCGGGCATTCGGTGGGGCTTGAAATACATGAATCGCCGAATTTCCCCAAATACGACGACGAAAAAAAGCCCGGTGAAAATGAAAAAGAAAAAATGATATTGTCTAAAAATACGGTTATGACGGTAGAACCGGGGATATATCTCGAAAACGAATTCGGCGTCCGGATCGAGGATTTGGTCGTTGTGACAAAAGAAGGCTGCCTTAATCTGACAAAAAGCGGCAAGGAGCTCATAGAGATATAAGTTTTTATTATGCCGGCTATTATAAAATAGTATATTCAAAACTGTTGCATTATTATGCAATATAGTGTATAATAATACAAAACTTAAGTTTTAATCTATATAATATTCAAATGGAGGCAGAAATATGCAGGATCAAATCAATTTTCACGACGAATACATCATGGGTACCTACGGAAGGTACCCGGTCGTTTTGACGCAGGGAAAAGGCTCGGCGCTGAAAGACGCCGACGGCAAAAAATACATCGATTTTACAAGCGGGATAGGCGTTAATTCCCTCGGGGCGGCAAATGAGGCCTGGATTGCGGCGGTTTGCGGACAACTCGGAAAAATACAGCATGTGTCAAACTACTACTACAGCGACATAACCGCCAAATTGGCGGAAAAACTTGTAAAACTCTCCGGAATGGACAAAGTGTTTTTCGCCAATTCGGGCGCGGAAGCCAACGAAGGCGCGATTAAATTGGCGAGGAAATACAGTTTCGACAAATACCAAAAGGGCAGGGGAAC
>Ga0123356_10002518_pt1 | contig 19581 bp, 18 predicted proteins | sample TergutEmb28metaG_2_FD_92546 | JGI IMG/M metagenome (GOLD analysis project Ga0123356, IMG submission 92546) | Embiratermes neotenicus P3 segment gut microbial communities from Petit-Saut dam, French Guiana - Emb289 P3 | ecosystem: Host-associated > Arthropoda: Insects > Digestive system > Gut ...
CGGCCTGACCCCGGAAATCATCCGCGAGGCCCTGGAAAAAACCCACAAGGCGCGCGTATTCATTCTTGACGACGTCATGCTCCAAGCCATCGCGGAACCCCGGCCCGAGCTTTCCAAATGGGCGCCCAAAATGCTCACAACCACGATTCCGGTGGATAAAATCAGTGAGGTCATCGGCAAGCAGGGCAAGGTCATCCAGAAGATCTGCGCCGAATGCAACTGCAAAATCGACGTGGAAGAAGATGGCAAAATCTTTATCTGCTCCACGGATATTGACGACGCCAAGCGGGCGTTGTTCATGGTGGAAACCATTGCCAACGACCCAGAGATCGGCGCCATTTATAAAGGCGTCGTCACCAGGTTGATGGAATTCGGCGCGTTTGTGGAGATCGCTCCCGGCAAGGAAGGCCTGGTGCACATCAGCCGCCTGGACATCCGGCGCACCGAGCGCGTGGAGGACTGCGTGAATGTCGGCGACGAAGTCATTGTCAAAGTACAAGAAATCGACGACCAGGGCCGCTTGAATTTATCAAGGCGCGATGCCTTGATCGAGGTGGAGGGCCTTGTGCCCGAAAACACCATTTCCGACGCCCCAAGGCGTCCCCCGCCCCGCAGGGACGGCAGGCCAGGCGGCGGCAGGCCGGGTCCCGGCGGCAGAAGATAGGGATGGTGCGCGCGGCAAAAACGGGAATTTATTGTTTGGGTACAATAATTATCGTTTAGGGTTATTTTTGTGCACACTCCTGATTTTTATGTTAAACTACTTTTATAAAGAGGTAAGCCATGAAAAAGCTCTTGATTGTTATTGGCATTGTTGTCGCGATTGTCGCGGTTGGCGCAATTATATGGGCGGTTGCTTCGCCTGGGAAAGAGTCGATCGACACGGCGGACATTACCGTGAGCACGGAGATATTCATCGAAGGCGATACCGTGAAAGCCGAGTACCTTGTGTTGAGCGGCATAAAAGACAAAAAACTCCAGAATAAACTAAACGAGCTGCTGTATAGTTTCTATGTGGGGCAATGGGTGGCGCAAGACGAGCCCGACCCGGCCGTTTATAAAAGCAAGGCAAGCTTTTTCATCGTTGGCGATTTGCTCAACGCGCGCCGGGTGCTGCAAACCATTGGTCCAGGACGAAGCGCCGCGGATCAGAGAAGCGAATTCAGCGCACAGACACTCCAGTTGACCGACGGCGAGATTTTCACCTTCCCCCTTACAGCCGCGCAGCTGCGGGAAGCCGTTGGGCAAAGTATATTCCGGCAGGCGGTACCCACGGAGTACGACAGAGAATTGCAATCAAAGCTCATCGCCGCTTTGGAGGAAGAATTCATTCCGCCATACTACCTGATTGAAACCGGCGTGGGGCTGTATATCAACCATATAGGGCCGCTCGATAACGAATACGCGCTCTTCAAGGCCAATTATGCCGACTTGCCTGAAATCGCGATTCCCGGCAGAGATTAATCCGCTGCATGCGCCCCGAACCGGCGCGAAGTTTTAGAATTTAAATGTAAGGCAACTCAATGGCAAGACATCGAAAAGCCCGCACCGGTTCTACCGTGCGGGCTTCCGCTATGAGCACTTTCACATGATGAAGCTGTGTCCTGTCAATTTATGGAAGTTTAATACACTGCTGTTCCGTGAAGCGACTTCTGTTTAATTTAACTCGCTAAATTGTCGCACCAGTTATTCCCTTGACAAAAATAATAAACTCCCAGTTGATGGCGAACCGGTATAAAATCACTGTAATTCCCTTGCTTTTATCTAGCAAAGCGGTTGACGAACCTGCAATCGTAGTGTAATATGATGAAGCGGTAAACAACAGCGCGCGATAAACGCGTGGGAATTGATAAAGCAAAATGGATAGGCGAAAGGATGATACCCATGACCCACAGAAGAAAAGAGAAAGCCAAGTGGCTGATTGCGTTGCTGCTTTGCGTGAGCTGCTTGCTGCTTTGCGTTTCCATGATGGCGCCGACACTGGCCGCCGCGGAGGCCACGCTGTTTAGCGTGACTCTGGTGGATCACTCAGGCAGCACAAATCTGCCCGGCGGAGGGCAACGCACCGACGCGCTGGGCAATACCTACGAAAACTGTTTTTATCTTGGCGGCACCTCTAAAGGTGTAGTGGCCTGGGCACAGTATAACCTGGACAAGAAATACATACGCTTTGCCGGCACCATATCGTTCGATTCCGGCAGTGGCCATAACATTCCAATGGTGATGCGGTTCTACGCGGACGACAATCCCACAGCGTTTTTTGTGTCCAGAGAATTCATCCGCACCACAGAACCGCAACATTTTGACGTGGACGTCACGGATGTGCGCATCCTGAAAATTGAGGTCAGCAAAGCCGAATACAATGTGCCGGGCACTTATTTGATCCTTGCGAACCACAGGCTGACGCCGGTGGGTGGTACTACCACAACCACGACCACCACCACTACCACTACGACCACCACAACTACAACAACGACGACCAGCACCTCGAGTTCCAGCTCAAGTTCGAGCAGTTCAAGCACCAGTTCCTCGACCTCTTCCACGACGGCGCCGTCAGGCGAGACCTACGCTGCTGTGCCCGGCATAAAGAATGTCTATGAAGTCAAAAAGGCGAACGGCGACTCCTACGCGCCGAAAAAATACATCTATTCCTCATCAGCCAACCCGGGGCAGGTCTATAACATACCTGTATCGGAGAAGGACGGGAAATATTACATTGTCGTTGACTTTGGCGACGAAGCGCTTGCTTATCAGATAAAGGCTGACGGCGCCCTGGAAACCGTTAACGCTTTTAATGTTGCCGGAAGCGGAGCGGGAGAAATCGGCGGGATATACAATGAAACGCCAGATCCGAACACGGTAACATATAACAAGATTTCCGGCAAGCAAACGATTTACGAGCGATTGATCAACGGCGCGTCCCAGAACCCGAAGCAGTTTGTGTACAACAACAATAACTTCGCCCCCTCAGGGTATGTATGGTTTATGGTGCACGCAAAAGGCGATACGCACTATGTCCGAACCCTGAACAACCATTATGTCGCTGTCGCCGCGGACGGCACCCTGAACTGTAACGACGTGATCCAAGTGCTTCCCGGCAAAACCTTCGGCACGGCCGACGACGTGGTGCTCTTCCCGAAAGGCCCCACATACAGAGCCGTTGAAGGATACGCGAACCTGTTCGAAGTCCTGACCAACGGGCAACCCAGGAACCCCAGGGAATATGTTTACAGCACCAAGGCCGACCCGGCGCAGGATACCGCGCGCAGACCCGCTTACGTCAAAGATAACAAGTTCTACACGGAATTGCCGGGCTATCCCACTGTCTTTTTGGCCGTGAGGGCCGACGGCTCGCTGAATGAAGCCGACGCCATATGGGCAGGTCTGGATGGAATCTTTGGCACCGCGGACGACATTAGGATCGTCAAGCGCGAGGACGGCAACTACTACTATGAGATCGCCCCCGGCGCCTGGCAAATCATCCCAAGGCCGGGCACCACCGAACCCACCGATTCCACCTCGACCACCCATCCGCTCTTCAACGGCGGGAACAACATGATCGGCGTCAACACCGGTAATCGCCCCAAAACCGGTTTGATCATCAGCCTGTCCCTGCTTTTGGCCGGCTGCGTTTACTTCGGCTATCGCTTTTTCCGCAGGGAAAACGATTATCCGACCGGCGCCTAATGACTCAGTTTTCTTCTGTCCGATTATGGACTCTCCCCTTCAACCCCGCTCCTAATCCCCTGGGAGCGGGGCTTCCCAATTGAGGAGGCAAGAGAACAGGAGTCAGGGATCAGGGAAGTTATTTTTTATTTGATTGCCTGAACAGGCGAATCCCGCCAATGGCGAGGGACGCGGCGGCGCCTCCAAGCGCCGCCAGTTGCGCCGCGTGGAGCACTTTCGCGGCCCGGGCGAGTTTTTGTGATGTGCGCAAGGCCTTTGCGATGTCTTGTACGTGGTCCATTGTGATTTCCTTTCTAGCCCACTACTAATTTCACGCCGTGAGCAATGGCTGGGATTGTCTCCCCCTGCAAGGGGGACGAAGCCGAAAGCAACGCGCCGGTGCCGATGAAGAGCACGTTGTTCAGCGCGCCGGACGCCATGCGGGGCAGAACATCCGCGCAAAGGGCCATGGCGGAGCACCCCGCGCCCGAGCCGCCCATGCCCGCATCCTGAGCCCCAGGGCTGTAGATGCGCATGCCGCCGTCTTGATGGATCCCGGAAAGGCGCAGGCCTGCCTCCTTCTGCGCGAGCTCCAGCAGCAACGCGGAACCGATGGCCCCCAGGTCACCGGTGAAAATGCAATCGTAGTCGCAAGGTGAAGTCCGCGTGGCGTCCAGGAACCGCTTGATGGTGTCCCAAGCGGCGGGGGCCATGGCAGCGCCCATTTCATTGGCGTCCGTGACGCCCAAATCGATCACACGGCCGAAAATCACGTGGGATATACTTACGTTGTGCTTTGACGGCGTCTCGCCCAGTATGACGGCGCCCGCCGCCGTGGCCGTGCGCTGGGCCGTAGGCGAGGGCTGACCGCCGTATTCAAGGGGGAAGCGGAACGTCTTTTCCGCCGCGCAAAAGTGCGACGAGGCGCAGGCGCTGGCCGTGCCCAGCCCGCCGCCCGCGACCATCAGCGCACCCATGGCCAGAGCCTGTGCAAACGTGGCGCAGGCGCTGTACAGCCCGGCATAGGGGTGCCGCGCGTCCCGCATGTTAAAGTTGGAGGCGCTGCACTGGTTGAGCAAATCGCCGCCCAGGTGCAGGTCAATCGCGTCCGCCTCGCAGTTCGCCGCCTTCAGGGCATGGCGCATCGCCGCCTGCTGCAGGCGGCTTTCCGCCATTTCCCAGCATTTTTCGTCCATCTCGGCATGCTGGAACACTTCCGCGAGCTTCGCCCCCAGCGGGCCTTCGCTTTCCATCTTGCCGCCCACCGCGGCCTGCCCCAAAATCGACGGGCGGGAGATCAACTCTATCACCCCCGGCGTTAGCCGCAGGTTTTCCTTTAGTTTTATCATTCGATGCGCCTCCTTCATCTAAAAATCAAGTGAATAACCCCATATATGGTGCAGACAGCCGTGCCATATACAAGAACCGGGCCCGCGAGCTTGAACATATTCGCGCCGACGCCCAGCACGAAGCCCTCGTTGCGGTACTCCATGGCCTCGGACACGATGGAGTTCGCGAAGCCCGTGATGGGAACGGCGGTGCCGGCGCCGGCATGCTTGCCCAGCTTGTCGAACAGGCCCACGGCCGTAAAAATCGCGGCCAGCAAAATCAGCGAGCACGGCACCATGAGCTTGATTTGCTCCTGCGTGCAGCCAAGGGCTTTGTAGAGCAGCGAAAGCCCCTGCCCGAACGCGCAGATGACCCCACCCACCACAAAGCTCAGCACCCAGTTCTTTGGATGCGGGCTACTGGGCGAGGCCGTTTTTTTCATATGCTCGTATTGTTCCGGAGATGTTTTCATGGGATTCCCCCTTTTGATGAATTCCTGGTTAGTATAACCCGCGGCGAAAAAAATAAACGACCGGCGATTTCACCGGCCGTCGCATATTTCATATAATTCTTTCGCGCGGATAAAATTCCCTTGGAGCCAGAGCCAGCCAAACAGCGCCTCCACTGCGGTGGCCTTCGCGTAGTCCTCCCGGGTTTGGCGCGGGGGCGTGTGCCCCGGCTTCGCGTTTTTCCCCCGGCGCAGAACATCCGCCTCTTCTTCTGTCAGCAGCGGCAGTAATAGCTCGTAGCACCTTGCCTGCGCCCGGCAGTTGACCCGCTCTTTCGAGGCCTGATGCAACTTGCCCGGCGGACGATTTGCTTCCCGCAGCAACCGCTCGCGCACAAGCAGCTCAAACACGGCATCCCCCAGAAAGGCCAGCGCCAACGGGGAGAAGTGATTGGGATCGAACGAATCTATATTTCTAATTTCTGCATTCTCATTTCTCATTTATTTCACGTATTCGAACGCGAAATCATAAATGCAAACCGTGTCGCCTTCCTGTACGCCTTTGGCCTCCAAAGCGTCCACAATCCCGCTGGATTGCAGGACCCGCTGGAAATATTGCAGCGACTCGTAGTCGTCGATGTCCGTGCGGCGCAAAATCCGCAGCAGCCACGGCGCTTCGATGTGATACATGCCGCCTTCCTCTTCAATCGAAAAGTTGTCGCCTTCTTTTGGGGCGAAGAAATCGTCGGGCAGCACCTGCGCTTCAAAGCGCTTGATGGGCGGCAACTCCGCGAGTTTACGCGCTACGGCATTAACGACTTCCTGTGTACCCTCTGTAATAGGCGCGCACATTTCAAGATACTCGTAGCCCTGCTCCGTGATATAATTGCGCAGGCGTACGAGCTGTTCGGGCGTCGCCAGGTCAATCTTGTTGGCGGCGACAATCTGCGGGCGTTCGCTCAGCTCCGGCAGATAGGAACGCAGCTCCCGGTTGATCGTCTCGAAATCCCTTATGGGGTCGCGGCCTTCGCTGCCAGCGGCGTCCAGGATATGCAGCAGCATGCGGCAGCGCTCCACGTGCCGCAAAAAGGCGTGGCCAAGGCCCACGCCCTCGCTGGCGCCTTCGATCAGCCCGGGGATGTCCGCCATCACGAAGGAACTGCCCATGCCAAGCGTCACCACGCCGAGCACCGGCGTGATGGTCGTGAAGTGGTAGTCGCCCACGATGGGCTTGGCCTGGCTCACCACCGAAAGAAATGAGGACTTCCCCACGTTAGGGAAGCCCAGCAGGCCCACATCCGCCAGGAGTTTGAGTTCCAGCTGGACCTCGAAGCGCTCACCGGGCGTGCCGGGTTTGGCAAAGCGCGGGGCCTGCCTGGTGGGCGTGGCAAAGTGGCTGTTGCCCCAGCCGCCGCGCCCACCTTTCGCCAGCAATACCGGCTCGTCGCCGGAAATGTCCGCCATCACGCGCCCGGTTTCGGCGTCCTTTACAAGGCAACCCCGGGGCACGCGCAGGATGAGGTCCTCGCCTTTTTTGCCGCTGCGCCGGCTGGATTCCCCGGCAGCACCCTTTTGCGCCGTGTATTTCCGTTTGTACCGGAAGTCCGAAAGCGTCGAAAGCTGGTCGCTGGCCTGCAGGAACACGCTGCCGCCGTGGCCGCCGTCCCCGCCCGAGGGCCCGCCGGAGGCCACGTATTTTTCCCGATGGAAGGCCACGCAGCCGTCGCCCCCGTCGCCCGCGGCCAGTGTGATGTTCGCGATGTCAACAAACATGATTTACCTGATTTTACCTGTGTATTTATTTGCTACATTTAAACAGATTGATCGCCCAGGAGATGCCGCCATTCCAGCTTTTGATAACGGAAATCCAAATGTTTTGAAGAAACAACTCAGTCGCATTGAGGGTATCGGGGTGGCGGTACTTGCTTTCCGCGATGAACTGGAGCGCTACGATGTAGCCAGCCTGCGGGACGTTGCCGAGCTGGAATTCGCCCTCGTAGACGCCCACGCCCACGTGCGTGAAGCCCGCGTGGAAAAGGTTCGTGCGATCCAGCGCGTTGTCCATCCACGCGGCCACCACATCCGACGGGGTGTCGTATCCGGCGGCGAGGGTTTCGCCCGCGGCGCTGTAGCGGGTCACCTTGTTTTCCTTGAGCACCGTGTGCCAAATCTTTCCGTCGGGGCGCTTGTGCTCGATGATGTCGAACTCGACGACGCATTCGTTGGCGCGCACCTTGGCGGCTTTGTGAAGGCCCGCTATGTTCGTTTTCAGCGCGGGCAGGCCTTTCTCCGCACGCTCGGCGTTCACCAGCTGCACGATTTCATCGGCGTAATCGGCGGCGGAAGCGGATGCCGGCAGCGCAAGGGCGGGCAAAAGCAGCAGCGCGGCAAATACGATGGTCAAGACGGACAGGATGCGTTTGCTTGTCTTCATGGGACTACCTCCAAATCATCTGTATCATAAAAAAGTTAAAAAATCAATCGCAGGCACCAAGTCAGCAGGCGGTAGGGAAGCGACAGAATTTGCAGGGCGCCGAAGAAAATATCCCGGAATGAAATGGGCGGCTTCCGGACGAATTCCTGGGCCCAATAAAGAACGTTGTCTTTTTCGTGAATGCCCACGCCGATGTGCGTGAAGTTTTTGTTCATGATGTTTTCCCTGTGGGTCGGGGAAGCCATCCAGTCCTGTACCACATGCGCGGCGGTCCTGTACCCGTACGCGATGTTTTCGCCCGCAATTGTGTAGCGGACATTGTATTCCTCCAGCACCGTGTGCCATGGCCGGCCGTCGGGGCGCTCGTGGCTGCTGTTAAATCGCAGGGGAAGCTCGCTGGCGCGTTTTTTCGCCGCCTTGTTGAGGTTGCTGTAGTCGCTTTTCAGCGCGGACATGCCCTCCTTGGCCCGCTCCGCGTTCACAAGGCGCACCACCTCGTTGGCCGCCCCGGATGGAATGGCGGCCAAGGCCGGAATGGCAAAAACACCCATAAGCAGCGCAAACGCCGCAAGCACCGCCACCGCCCGGAATAGCAGGCCTTTTTTCATGACATCAACCCCCGCATCATAAATAATTCTTATTTTACAGTATACCACAAGTTTGTCCGGAGCGCAAGCTTTTTGTCGGCTATGCCGCAACATTTAGGCGGCCGTGCCGCAACAATTTTTGCTATGCTAGATATTTCTTTCGATTTGCATGGACAAATTCGCCGCCCGCACCGAATGGGTGATGGCCCCGACGGAAATGATATCCACGCCGGTTTTGGCGACCTCGAGGGCGTTTTCCACCGTGATATCCCCGGAAGCCTCCAGCAAAACCCGCCTGCCAGGGTCCAGCGCCCTCACATATACCGCGGCCTCGCGCATTTGGCTTGGCGTCATGTTGTCCAGCATGATCACGTCGGCGCCGGCATGATAAGCCTCGCGCACTTCGCCGAAATTACGCGCTTCCACTTCTATTTTCATCATATGACCAGCGTTCATGCGCACAATTTCCATCGCTTTCGAGATACTGCCGGCAGCGTCAATATGGTTGTCCTTGAGCATCGCGGCGTCGCAGAGATTGTAGCGGTGGTTGCGGCCTCCGCCGCAGACGACGGCGTATTTTTGCAGCGCGCGCAGGCCGGGCAGGGTTTTTCTTGTCTCGGTTATGGCAGCCCCTGTGCCTTCCACCGCGCGGACAAGTTCAGCAGTCGCCGTGGCGACGCCGCACATGTGCTGCAATAAATTCAGCGCCGTGCGCTCTCCCTGCAAAAGCGCCGCCGTCGGCCCTTCGATTGCGAGCAGAACATCGCCCCGCCCAAAAGAATCCCTATCCCTCACAAAGGCTTCGCCATGGCAGGAAGGATCCAGCAGCGCGAACACGCGCGGGAAAATCTCCGCCCCGCACATCATGCCGGAGGCATTCGCGATAACCCGCGCCTTGCTGTGATGCGCGGCATCGAAAAGATACGCGCATGAGGCATCCAGATAATGCGCATCCTCTTTCAGCGCCCGCAGGATGATTTCGTCCACGAGATACCAGGGCAGCATAATTAACCTCCCAATGATAAAGCGTCTTCCAAAATAAGCGCCGCCGTGCAGCCAAGCGACAGCGTTTCGGCATACTCCTTTGTTATGGCATAATTCTCCTCACGCAATTCATCGTACAGCGCCCGCATTTCATGCGCTGCCGCGCCAATCATCTCTGTGCTGGGAAAAACGAAAAAAGCTTTTTGCATCGTGTCTTGAATATGCTTTTTGATACCCGGCCCAATTATTAACGATGGCTGCTTCATTGTGAATTGTTCATTGTTCATTGTTAATTGCTTTTGCGCCTCGCGCAAAATGCTTTCCGCAGCCCGGCGGCTGAATACGAGGGCTTCCGGCAAGGAGTTGCTGGCCAGGCGGTTGCCGCCATGCAGGCCCGTGTGGGCGCACTCGCCCGCGGCGTAAAGGCCGGGGACGCTCGTGCGGCTGTGCAGGTCCACATGGATGCCGCCCATGAGGTAATGCTGGCAGGGGAATACCGGGATCAAATCCGTCGCAATGTCGATGCCCCGGGCAAGGCAGGCCGCCGCGATGCCGGGAAAGCGGGCCAATAAAAACTCCCGGCCTCTGTGACGGATATCCAGATAAAACTTTTCAGAGCCCGTCCGCGCGGCCTCACGCATAATCGCCCGAGAAACAACGTCCCGGGGGGCAAGCTCCAGCCGGGGGTCATATCGATCCATGAAGCGCTCGCGCACGTGATTGAGTAAATATGCCCCCTCACCCCGCACCGCCTCACTGATCAGGAAGCGGGAATCGCCGTCGCTGTTACCGGCGAAAACAGTTGGATGGAACTGCACCAGGCTCATATGCTTCAGTTCCGCGCCAAGCTCATAGGCCAGGCGTATGCCGTCGCCGGTCGAAACAGCGGGATTCGTCGTATGCGCGTATACCTGGCCGATACCGCCGGTGCAAAGCAGCAGGTAGCGGCATGTGAAGCGCTTTTTGTTATCGCCTATGATCGCGTCGACCCCGAAGCCGCCTGCAATTTTTTCGGCGTGATATGCCGTAGCGTCTTCCAGCAGCGTAACATTCGGCAGGCCCGTTACCCGCGGCAGAAGCTTGTCCACCATTTCCTTGCCGGTCTGGTCGGCGCAGTGCACGATGCGGCGGCGGCTGTGCCCGCCCTCCAGGGTCATGGAAAGCGCGCCGTCCGGCGTTTTGTCGTACTCCACGCCAAGCTCCATCACCCGGCGCACATTTTCCGGGCCTTCGCGCACGAGCACTTCCACGGCGGCCACGTCGTTTTTGTAGCTACCCGCGACAAGGGTATCCTCCAGGTGCAGCGCCGCGCTGTCGTTTTCCGGCTCCAGCACGGCGGCGACCCCTCCCTGCGCCAGGGAGCTGCTGGAGACCTCCGGCGCTTGCTTGGAGAGCATGAGCAGGCGCAGCGCAGCGTTGCCCGCGTTGAGATTCAGCGCGGCATAAAGCCCCGCGAGCCCGCTGCCGAGGATGATGACGTCATGGTACCGGTTTTCGCCCATATCGAACCGCCTTGTGCGTTTTGGTCTATTATATACCCTTTCGGGAAAAAATGCAAATGGTATTTTTGGCGTTTGTGTATATTGCTTTCAGTTTTTTAATAATAATCCTAAGTTGCGGGAAGTTTGATCGCATTTGCAAGTTTGTTTTTTATTTATTGGAAAGAAGCGATAAAACGCTCCTTCAAACAAATAGGTCTCATTCCAGATACAGAGCTAGTGGAACAAAAACATGAGGTAGCGCAAACAAAAAACAAATTTCCACTATCAATTCAAATAAACGAACGATGGCTTTGGGTTATGTTCGGCATATCTATCTTTGGTTTTTTTACATGCTTTTTCTTATTAATTAATTCTGTGTTCGGCATTATACCGGGTGACGTATTTGAAAAGGCTTTTATTGATCGCCTGTTCCTTCAGTGCATGTTTTCGGCACCGGCGCTTTCTGCGGGAGGAATCATCTCATACGCATGTTTGCTTTTCATTCGTAGAAAGAAGCGCTGAATTTTTCAATTAGCAACCCAGTCCCCGCCCCAACCAGGCGGGGGTGTTTTCGTGCTCCAGTAAAAACTTGACAAATCACGGTTTATCACGTATAATCAATCATCACCTCTTTGAAAGGACCAACGCCGCATGAAACTTGGAATCGTCGGCCTGCCGAACGTGGGCAAAAGCACGCTGTTCAACGTCCTCACCAACGCCGGAGCGCAAAGCGCCAACTACGCGTTCAGCACCATTGAGCCGAACATCGGCGTAGCGCCCGTGCCGGACGCCCGCCTGGACGCATTGGCCGCGCTTTATCACCCAAAAAAAGTGACGCCCGCAACCATCGAATTCGTGGACATCGCAGGGCTGGTGTGGGGCTCCTCCAGAGGGGAGGGCCTGGGCAACAAATTCCTGGCGTACATCCGGGAGGTGGACGCCATCATACACGTGGTGCGCTGCTTTGAGGACGAAAACGTCTTCCATGTGGAGGATACCATCAATCCCGCGAGGGACATCGAAACCATCGGCCTGGAGCTGATTTTCTCCGATATGGAGATGCTGGAGCGGCGCATCGAGCGCTGTTCCAAGAACGTCAAGATGCTGGGCAAAAGCGTGAAGGCTGAACTGGAATTCTGCAAGCGTTTGCACGCTCACCTGGAGGAGAGTAACCCCGCGCGCACCCTCGACTGCGCGCCGGAGGAAACCGCCATGATGAGCGAAATCGCCCTGCTGACCAGCAAGCCCGTGATTTATGTGTGCAACTTCGGCGAAGAAGATTTTGCGCAGGGGAACATCACAAGCCATCTAAAATACAAAGTCGTTGAAGAAATCGCCGCGAAGGAAAACGCGCAAATGCTGCCCATCTGCGCGGAGCTGGAGGCCCAGCTGGCGGAGCTCCCGCCAGAGGAGCAGACGATTTTTTTGGCGGAGCTGGGTGCTGAAAGCGGCGGCCTTGATTTGCTGGTACAGCGCAGCTACGCGCTGCTGGGGTTGATCTCTTTTCTCACCGCCGGAGCCCCGGAAGTGCGCGCGTGGACCATAAAGGGCGGCACGAAGGCGCCCCGGGCCGCCGGAAAAATCCATACCGACATCGAACGGGGTTTTATTCGCGCTGAAGTCATCGCTTTCGATGAGCTCATGGCTTGCGGCACCATGAACGCCGCGAAAGAAAAAGGCCTTGTGCGCAGCGAGGGCAAGGAATATGTCATGCGCGACGGCGACGTCGTTTTATTCAGATTTAATGTATAAAGGAAGACTTTTATGCGCAGAATCACCGCCCGTGCCTGGATTCTGCTGGCGTTGGCGCTGGCGTTTTTGGCCGGCCTTGTTGTATTGGCTAGCGGCTTCGCGCGCAACGGCGCTCTTTGGGCCACGAACCGCGCCAACGCACACATATACACCAAAGGGGCCATCGCCAGAGCTGGGCGCATCCTGGACGTGAACGGCGTCGTCCTCGCGCAAACGAAGGACGGCAAACGCGTCCTGCATGCCGAAGCCTCCATGCGCCGGGCGACGCTCCACGCCGTGGGCGACCCGCAGGGTTACGTATCCACCGGCGCGCATGCGGCGTTTCGCGGCAGGCTGACGGGCTACAGCCGCGCCACCGGGCTGCACCAGCTTGTGCAAAATGGCGAAGGCAGCGACGTGCGGCTCACCATCGACGCCAACGTGACCCGGGCCGCGCATTGGGCGCTGGATGGCCGCCGCGGTGCCGTCGGCGTATACAATTATAAAACCGGCGACGTGCTGTGCATGGTGTCCTCGCCGAACTACGACCCCATGAACAAACCCCGCAACATCGAGGACAACCCCGCGTACGAGGCAGTGTATCTCAACCGGCTGCTGCATGGATTGTTCACGCCCGGGTCAACGTTTAAGGTGATCACGGCGGCGTGCGCGCTGGAGCACATACCGGACATCTGGAGCCGGGAGTTCCGCTGCGACGGTGGGTATAATACCGGAGACGGGCGCGTCGCCTGCCGGGAAAAGCACGGGAAACTCGGATTTGAAAAAGCGCTGAACGTTTCGTGCAACAGCGCCTTCGCGCAGATGGCGGTGGAACTGGGGCAAAAAAATCTACAGGCGGCTGCCCATAAAATGGGCTTCGGCCAAGTGTACCGCGCGGACAAAATCCCCCTGGCCATCAGCCGGTTCCAATCCGGGCCGATGTCGCCGCTGGAGCTTGGCTGGGCGGGCGTGGGGCAGCACACCACCCTGGCAAACCCCGCGCAGATGATGCTGCTCATGGGGGCGATCGCAAACGGCGGCAAGGGGATCGCGCCAAAGCTGCAAGCGCGGAGCGGCTTATTGCCGGCCCGGCCCGCGCTGCACATCGATCCTGCCATTGCCGTGACGCTAAAGGACCTGCTGCGCTCGAATGTGGCGAATTCCTACGATACCGGCGGGCGCAGGACCCCCGGCATTGCCATGGCGGGCAAAACCGGCACTGCCGAGGTGGACGGCAAGCGGCCCCACGCCTGGTTCGTGGGCTTCGCGCTGGATATGCCCTACGCCATTGTGGTGGTGGGCGAAAACGCGGGCGGCGGGCTGGCCGTGGCGTTCGAAATCGCCGTGAAAATAATGAACGCGATAAAATAAATATTGACATCCCGCACACACTCTGATATAATATGCATATTATATACATTAAGGGGGAGTGATATGCATAATATATTCATAGACGGCAGCGCCGGGACGACTGGCCTGCGGCTGGAAGAACGGCTGCGGGCGCGCCGTGATATCACCCTGCTGGCGCTGCCACCAGAGTTTCGCAAAAATCTAAAAAAACGCACGCAAATGCTAAACGACGCGGATGTCGCCATGCTCTGCCTGCCGGACACGGCGGCGCAGGAGGCCGTTGCCATGGTGCAAAACCCGGCGACCGTCGTCATCGACGCGAGCACAGCGCACCGCACGGCACCCGGCTGGGCATATGGCTTTCCGGAACTCGGGGCGGTATTCCGCGAAAATATTATGCGAAGTAAGCGCGTTGCCGTGCCGGGCTGCCATGCCACGGGCTTCATCGCGCTGACGCGGCCCCTTGTCGAGGCGGGTATTTTATCGAATGATGCGCTGCTGCACTGCGTTTCCGTTACCGGCTATACTGGCGGCGGTAAGTTGATGATTGCGGCATACGAATCGGAGCATCGCGCCGACGCGCTGCGCATCCCAGAGCAGTACGCGTTGGAGCAGGCGCACAAGCATCTGCCGGAGATGGCGGCCCACGCGGGGTTGTCCGCGCCGCCGGTGTTCTGCCCCATCGTGGCGGATTACCCCCGGGGCATTGAACTGACTGTCCTATTGCACAAATCACAAATTAACGCTACACTGCGCGAAATTTTAGATTGCTACGGGGCGGCGTATCAGCATGCCGCCGCGATCAAAATATTCCCGGATATCGCCGCGATGCCTGCCCTCGCCTGCCACGACGCGCTGCACATCACTGTCGCGGGCAATGAGGAGCGGCTCCTGCTCGTCGCGCGGCTGGATAACCTGGGCAAGGGGGCTTCTGGCGCGGCAATCCAGTGCCTGAACCTGGCAATCGGGGCGGAAGAGACCAAGGGCCTAATAATTTAAAGTGAGGTAAAATAATGATAAGCTTGAAAGAAATACGCGGCGGGGTGTGCGCGCCGAAGGGCTTTGCCGCAAGCGGCATTCACTGCGGGATCCGCAAAAACAGCGCCAAGCCTGACCTGGCACTGGTGCTGAGCGCTGTTCCGGCGGCGGCAGCGGCTGTGTATACCCAAAACCTAGTGAAGGGCGCCCCCCTGCTCGTTACAAAAGCGAATCTGCAAAACGGCACGGCCCAGGCAATCATCTGTAACAGCGGCAACGCGAACACCTGCAATGCGGATGGCGTCGCCGTGGCCGAAGCCATGTGCAAGCTTGTGGAGCAGCACACGGGCGTGCCCGCAGAGGATGTCGTTGTGGCGTCAACCGGAGTGATCGGCGTGCCGCTGCCTATTGAGCCCATCGAAAATGGCATGGAAATTTTGATCGCCGGATTGTGCAATGATGGCACAGGCGCAGCAAAGGCGATTATGACCACGGATACGTATGCGAAAGAGTGCACCGTGGAGTTTGATCTGTGTGGCAAGACTTGCCGGATCGGCGCGATGGCCAAGGGCTCGGGGATGATTCACCCCAATATGGCCACTATGCTTGCGTTTGTGACGACGGACGCGGCCATATCTCCCGCGATGCTCAGCGATCTGCTGAAATCCGTCACGGACGACACGTTCAACATGGTTACGGTGGACGGGGACACCTCCACGAACGACATGTGCTGCGTCATGGCGAACGGCCTGGCCGGAAACGAGATCATCGCGAAAAAAAATGAGGATTATCACGCGTTTGAGGCGGCGCTGCACTTTGTGCTGGAGGATTTGTCCAGAAAACTGGCGGGCGACGGCGAAGGCGCGACAACGCTCATCGTCTGCACGGTTTCCGGCGCGAAAACAAAGGACGACGCGCGCAAGCTCGCAAAGAGCGTGGCCGGCTCCAGCCTGCTCAAGTGCGCTGTGTTCGGTACGGACGCCAACTGGGGGCGCGTGCTGTGCGCCATGGGCTACGCGGGCGCCGAGGTGGATGTGACAAAAATCAGTGTACGCTTTTGTTCCGAAGCGGGCGAAATCCTCGTTTGCGAAAATGGCGCGGGCGTGCCGTTTTCGGAGGAGGAGGCGGCGCGCGTGCTCGCTGAAAAAGAGATTGGGATCCAAATCACTTGCGGCGACGGCACGGCCTGCGCGACCGCCTGGGGCTGCGATTTGACCTATGATTATGTGAAAATCAACGGAGATTACCGGACATGAACGATAAACCCTACGCCGCGAAGGCTGTCAAAACGAGATGCGTTTGCCGCTTTTGTGCAGCTTTGCGGCAATGAAACTGAGCACAGCGAGGATGACGAACGTCACCGGCAGGGCCAGCCACAGCGGGCGCTCCTCAATGCCAAGGGCCATAAAGGGCAGGGCGGCGACGGCCATTATCACGATATGCAGCATGTAAAGCAGCAACGGATTTTCGCCCCACCAGATGATTAAATCGCTCTTGAAAGGTAATTTTTTTGTCAGCAGGTGCACCGCGATATACACGATGCAGGAAATCGCCGCGGATACCAGCACAAAGGACAGCGAAACGCGGTTTTTCGATATGGGAACCAGCAGCAACGAACCCGCGGCGAGCAGCGACAGCGCGCCCGTGCCAACCGCAAACCATTTCATCCCCTTGCGGTGAATATCGAACATCACGGTGCCCAGGATCAGCATGGCGCCCCACGAAACCGCGCCAATTAAACCGCCGTGGTCGCTGCCTAAAACCTCCTCCAACAGAAAAAGATTCAGCGCAAGCTGATACCCCACAAGCAGGACGCCCGCGATGATCCCGCGCGCAAGGATGGGCAAGTGGATCACAAGCAGCGTCAGCAGCCCGGCGACGCCGATGGCCTGCAGCGCGCCCCAGTCGGAAGGCTCATAGACGACGGCGCTTAAGGCGCTGAAGAAAGCCCCGATGCCCAGGATGGCGAGATACCTGCCGATGAAGTGGACATAGGTTTCCCCCTTGTTGATTGCGGCGCGCCGCAAAAACGACTGCCGGTATGTCGCCGCGATGGCGATAATGAACAGCGGCGCGACCAGATCGGCCAGCGTGAAGCCGATGTCGCGCGCGTGCTTGAGGATCCCGGGAATGGCGGGCTCTTCAGCCAGATCATTGACGATGACCATCAGAATAATCGCCAGCCCCCGGAAACGGTCCAAGGCGATGTTTCGTTCTTTCATATGGTTCACATCACACCTTTCTTGTGCTTTCCTTGCATCCATTATACAGCGCCTGTGTTTAAAAAGCAAGAAAAGAATCCCGCGATCCCGGAATTATGGCGCAAAAAAGGCTTGACATTTTCGCCTTGCCTGTGTATAATAAATCATGCTGTTTCATTGCGGATTTGTGTAATGGTAGCACGGCAGACTCTGACTCTGTTTGTCTGGGTTCAAATCCTAGATCCGCAGCCAAGCGAACTCCTTGTGTATCAAGGGGTTCGCGTTTTTTTCTGCCTGCGAACAAGGGCTAAATCGGGCCTTTATCTAACAAATATCTAACAAAGAGGTTTTTCCGTTGGATGGACCTTAACCGACGCGCAGTTTCCCGCCGATGCATTCCGCCATGTTTTCTTTGGCCTTGTAGAGCACATGGGCGTAAATGTTGGCCGTCGTACCCAAGTCCGAATGCCCCAGCCAGTCCTGAATCTCTTTCAAAGAGAAGCCGTTGGCCAATAGCATGGTGGCGGCGCTGTGGCGGAGATCGTGGAAGCGAATCTTCGGGAGGCTGTAGCGAGCAAGCAACTTACCGAATCGTTCCGTAATGTAATTGGGGTAAAACGGCTTGCCACTGGCCTGCTTGCAGATGAAATCGTTTCGGATGTAGCCCTCGCCCAGATAGGCGGCGATTCGCTCTTGCTCCGCGCGCAGTCGCAGCAGATATGCCTCTACCGGGGCAATGAGCGGCAGTGTACGCCGGCTGGAATCGGTCTTGGTGCGTTCCTTCTCTACGACGGTATCGTACTCCACAACGGTATTGCAGATGGTAACGGTTCGGCTCTTGAAGTTCACGTCCTGCCAGCGCAGGCCAAGCGCCTCGCTACGGCGTAGACCGTAAAATGCCGTAAGCAAGATGACGGAGTAGATGGACTCGCCTTTCGTCACGTCCAACAGACGGTTCACCTGTTCCTCGTCGTAGAAGCTGGCTACATACTTTTGCTTCTTGGGCTTCACCACGCGGTCGGCTGGGTTGTAGGGGATCATGTTGAGGTTCACCGCGTGTTGCAACGCCTTGCGAATGTTGGCGTGCACCTTCAGCACCGTCGTGGAACTCAGTCCCTGTGCCATGTAGAAATCATAAAGCTGTTGGATGTGTATCGGTTCCAGCCGTTGCAGCGAGATTGGCCTGCTCTCAAAGTAGGAGTCCACGTAGCGCGTGATGATGTCCTTGTAGCACTCGTAGCTGTTGATCTCCAACGCGTTTTTCATGGACTCAAGCCAGGAATGCATGAAGTCCACGAACAGCACGTCGGCCGAGAAATCCACGTTGGCGTTCCCGTACTCGCTGAGCAGCTTGCGCATGATGGCCTCGGCTTTGCGCTTATTGCCTTTCTCGTGTAACCCGGTACTGATCCACTTCTGCCTCCGCTTGCCGTTGGTATCCTTCTGGCTGAGGACAACTTGATATATGCCGTTTTTGATATGCAGGGTGCCTGTCATTTCGTTCTCCTTTCCGATGACAGAAAGAATTCACCCGCCATTGATGCTACTATTATAGCACCAATGGCGGGTGAATTCAATGCTTGTATAAAAATTAGCTGGTGTCCGGCGGCTGCATCTTATCGTCAAGCCAAGCTATAAAATGCCTCTTGCTGATAACGATACGCCTGCCCAGACGAATCTTCGGGAAGTCTGCCTCGTTGACCAACTCATATGCTTTGTTCCGGGAGATGCCCATGATGCCCGCCAGTTCCAGAGGTCCGAATGTGATTGGGATGTCCTCCAGCAGCGTATAACCGCAATTGTTACTCATACTCATAAGCCCATTCCTTTCCACAGGGCATCCATCGGAATTATTCTGAGCTTGGCAGCGCCTTCCAAATAAGCCTTCAGGAACTCAGCCTGCCAGGGATATCCTATCACATCGAATTGCCTGTCCTTCTCAGTTTGCCAGGGATAACCCTGCTCCTCAACCCTGAGTCCCTCGCGGAATCGGATCAGTCTGGCTAAATCTGAGTCCAGGTGGGAAAACACGTAGATGCCGTTGACTCTGGCATCGTATTCCATGAATCCCTGGTTCCAAGAGCGGCACTCTCGCTCAAATAGGGCGTCAAGGACACGCTCGTTCCAGTCTGGGAGAGTGAGTAATTTCAGGAGCTGGATTCCGTCTGAGTTCAGGGGAACGAAGTGTACGCCTTGGTAGGTCTTATCGAAGCGCGAGGATTTCCGCATATTCTTGGTCTTGTCCGACTCGAAGATGGTCTGCAGCGCCACTGCCGGGTCGTTCCCAAGCAGCAGCGCCGATTCGACATCGTTTGGGCTGTTATTGTAGCGGTTGAGCCCCGAGAGAAAATGCTTGGCCCTGAACTCGCCCATGCCGGACCACTTCATCACG
>Ga0123356_10002519_pt1 | contig 19571 bp, 21 predicted proteins | sample TergutEmb28metaG_2_FD_92546 | JGI IMG/M metagenome (GOLD analysis project Ga0123356, IMG submission 92546) | Embiratermes neotenicus P3 segment gut microbial communities from Petit-Saut dam, French Guiana - Emb289 P3 | ecosystem: Host-associated > Arthropoda: Insects > Digestive system > Gut ...
ATAAAAACTACCATTACTGCTGATACGGCATTAAGTGGTAAGGTGAAATTATCTTTTATAAAATAATTCAGCAAAGTCCACAACAAGGCGCCGATACAGTAAAAAGCGCCGAGTATGCTCAACCGTCCACCCCGGCTTTTGTTGTCATAAATTTCTGCCACCATGGCGTTTGTTTCCCCATTGAGGATTCCGCCGCCAATGCCCAACATCAACATCACCGCCAGCAAAATTGACAGTGCCTTTTTCATGTGGAGGCCTTCTTTCTTAGGTTATTTGGGGCATCAGCCCAAATTACGGTAGATTCGGATCGCTAACCAGATCGGGATCACGATGGGCAGCGATATCGGAGACAGCCACAGAAACCATGGGATTCTAAGCCGCCCGCTTTCTGTCCGGAACAAGCTGCTCGCCTGCACTTCCGCCATCGCAATGGTTTCGCCTTCGGCGGCGATTGCCGCCTCGTTTGCCGTAGCCGCGATTGCGCCGATGCCCATCAGCACGATGGTTGCCAGTAGGATTGCCAGTGCCTTTTTGAGTGCTTTTTTCATGGGGTTACCTTCTTTCTATGAATGTCATGATTGAGGTGTTGCAGGTATTACCGACTGAATAAATCTCTTAGCCAAAAAATCGGATAATTCAGAATTATCAACGGAATAATCAAAGGAAGGAATGGCAGCGAAAGAAGAAGAAAAAATAATCCGGCTTGGCCGAATTCGTCCAATGCCTGAAACCAGCCAAATAGCAGGTAATATTTAAACCATTCCTGTCCGGTTGCTTTTGCGGTTACTACGATTGTGATTTTTTCTCCGTCGGGCGCAGTCACTTCAATCGTTGTTGTTCCCGGTTTTTTAGCGTAAAACCCGGTCTGAACGCCATCCGCAGCAACGCCGTACATGTATTTGCTATACGAAATAGTCAAATCTTGAAACTCCCATGTGGTGCCGGCCAGCAAATCGGTATAATACACGTTCTCGTTGAGGTTGACGGTGACCTGGTTGGCCGGGGCAGTCAGCACGCCGTCGCATGCACTGACGGATACGGTGTAATCGAAGCTGTAGCGAGTGAGCAGGTAGTAGTTCTCTCCCGCTGTTAGTTTGCAATAAATTCTCTCCTGTAAGTAGCTTTTGGGAGTTTTCCTTCCGATTAATTCACCTTTTTCGTTATATAGCGAAGCAATTAGCCGTTGGGATTCTTCTGCTATAAACAGGTAGCCGCCTGTTCGCGCAGGCGTGAACCGGAACCATGTATCTCCGCTCACTTGCAAGGATGCGTCGAGGGCAAGCTCTATGGCCTCGTCTTTGTCGAAACCCTCCGGGAACGCGGCGACGGACGCAACAGCCCCAACGCCCATCAACATAAGTGTTGCCAGTAAAATCGCCAGTGCCTTTTTGAATGCTTTTTTCATACCAGATCAGCTCCTTCACCTATATTATACCAAAAACAATATCCCAATTCCATCTCATCTGTGTCCTTTTTACGTCCTTTTTTTATGGCAGCTCCTTCTTGCATTTATGCTGACTTTGTGGTAAACTATTTCCAGGAGGTGCAGCGTGCTTGAATGAATGCAACGCATTTTCTCAGGCCGCAATGTATCTTAAAATCGCAAAGAAAGGTATGGTTTCAATGCCAAAACGCCAAGACTACATCACGTGGGACGAATACTTCATGGGCATCGCCCTGCTTTCGGCCCATCGCAGCAAGGACCCCGGCACCCAGGTGGGCGCGTGCATCGTGAACGCCCAAAACCGCATCATGTCCGTGGGCTACAACGGCCTGCCCACCGGCTGCAGCGACGACGAGTTCCCCTGGGAGCAAACCGGCGAGGACACCAAGTACCCCTATGTGTGCCACGCGGAGCTTAACGCCATTTTGAACAGCGGGGGGCGGAGCCTTGAGGGCTGCAAAATCTACGTGGCGCTGTTCCCGTGCAGCGAATGCGCCAAGGCTATCATCCAGTGCGGGATCAAGGAGGTGCGCTATCTTTCGGACAAGTACGCGGACAATCCCATCTTCCGGGCCAGCAAGCGATTATTCGACGCTGCGGGGGTGGCATACATCCAGCTTGATTTCGACCGGAAAGAAATTACCATCAACCTGGATGCGTCTAAAGTCTAATATCTAAAGTCTATCGTCTAATACCCGTAGGACCTCATCAGTCACCTCCGCGAATTCCCGGATCTTCGCGGCAATGCGCGCGCGTTTCTTTTTGCTTTGCAGGGTTTTGTATGTGATGTTGAACCCGCCGCCGAGCTTTTCAAGGCAGTCTTTGTCCCGCAGCCACATGTCGCCCATTTTCTTATACAGCGCGGCAATTTCGTTCAAGAAGGTCATATCCGGGTTGAGCTCCAGAGCCTTTGCATCAAAGCCGTGGTGGTTGTCGGAACCGTTGGTGGCCAGCACGCAGACATAGTTGCACCAATTCCACCACTCATCTGCCAGCATGGCGGGATCGTCGTACTTGCCGCCCTCAATGTCATCGGCCCATGCGCGAAATGCCGCCGCGCCAAAGACATATTCGTCTGTTTTTGTCGTGAGCAGTTTGGGCAGGCGTTCGATCGCATTGCGATAGATTTTCGCCAAGTCTTTTTGCTCTTTTTTCTCGCCGACGAAGATCATGAATTGAAGGTCATGCCGGTCGCCCGCGACTTTGTCGCCGAATATATTCACGCGCCTGGGCTCCTCCCATTCATGCGTGAGAAATAGCAGCGTTTTGCCGTCGTCCTCATAGCCCACGTATACGCCCCAGTTGCTGCAAATCACCGGTACGCCCCGGTCGATGCTGTCCATGATCTTTTGCACGTAATGCGCCTGATTGTTCAGTAAGTCTTCTTTTGTCACATACTCGCAGGCATAGCCCACCTGGTCAAATACCCAAGCGGCGTATTCCGGCTCCATGAGATAATCAGAAACCGCGCAGCAAGATATTTTGGATGGATAGAACTGCGTGTAATTGTCGCCGGTAATGCCCGCGAAGAACCCATAATCGTAATCCGGCTCATTCAAGCATTCCATGACGTAACGCGCGCAGCCGTTGAACCAATAGTTTTCGCCCGCGTTGTCGCTGATGAGGGGATGGATGGCGGAAATGATATTGCTTTTCATGCTCGGGCCTCCAAAATCTAATATCTAAGATCTAATGTCTAAAAAGACCGGGCAGTGGTCGGAGCCGCGGATTTCCGGCATGATCCCGGCGGCTGCGATGCGCGGGGCAAACCGGCGGGACGCCAACCAATAGTCGATGCGCCAGCCCACGTTGCGTTCCCGCGCGCCGCCCATGTAGCTCCACCAGGTGTAAGCGTGCGCCCTCTCCGGATAGAACCAGCGGAACGTATCGACGAACCCGGCGGCGAGGAGCTCTGTCATTTTATTTCGCTCTTCGTCGGTGAAGCCCGCGCTGCGCCTGTTTGGCCCCGGCCTCGCGATGTCGATTTCCTGGTGGGCCACATTGAGGTCCCCGCAGACGAGCACCGGCTTATCTCTATCCAGGCTGCATATGTAATCCCGGAAGGCATCCTCCCATGTCATTCTATAATCCAGCCGCAGCAGTTCCCGCTTGGAATTGGGCACGTAGACGTTGACCAGGTAAAAATCCGGGAACTCCAGATTAATGATCCTGCCCTCTTTGTCGTGCTCCTCAATGCCAAGCCCAAAGCTGATATCCATCGGCGCGCAGCGGCTAAAAACTGCCGTGCCGGCATAGCCTTTTCGCTGCGCTGAATTCCAGTAGGCGTTGTAGCCCTCGGTGAGGAAGAGCGTGGTATCCACCTGCTGGGCTTCGGCCTTGGTTTCCTGCAGGCAGACGATGTCGGCGTTGAATTCCCTGAACGTATCCGCGAAACCGGTTTTGAGGCACGCGCGGATGCCGTTGACATTCCAAGAGATAAGTTTCATAGGTCTATATCCTCTTCTATCGCATTGTTTTCCTCAGCCGCCGCGGCAGGCGACCTAAAAATATAAAATTTACTGAGGATATAATTGAGCCCGACGGTCAGCGCGGCAATGAATCCCCATTTGACGCCAAAGCGGTAAATCTTTTCGGCTGAAAAAGGGAGCCCCGTGTTCTCCCAAAAAGGTGTAAACCAGACCGAAATTCCAGGCCACCACCACTTGAAAAACGCGTGGGTCAGCACATAATCCAGGCCAAAGCTGAATAGCCGCGCCGCGGCGAACGCCATGGCCTCGCGCAGGACAATGCGCGGCTCCCAGTTTTTCTGCCGGAAGACATAGATTTTGTTGGCAATGAAAGCGAAAATCAGGGCCGCAACGAAGGCAATGGGATTTGTCAGCAAATGGCTGTATGCCCAAAGCGGCGCCAGCCACCATTCCAGCCCTTCGAATACAGCCATATACACAAGCGTCGTCAAAACGCCGCATATGATATATGCGACCGCTTCGCGTACGTTGCGCCCGCCTTGCTTGTCCATTTATATTCCCGCTTTCCGACAATCATTTCAGCAAATTCACCCAAAATATAGTATACTCCTTTGGCGTGAAAAAGTCAATAGCAGGATTCAGGGGGGAGGGGACACCCGATTCCTACAACCTGAATCCTGCCTCCTGAATCCTGTTTCCCGCGCTACCCTATGCGCTTGACTGCCAGCGTGGCGCCCGGCTCGATCGTGAGGAGCCCCGGGGTGAACACGCTTACGCCCAAACGCAGGACGTCGCCGGCGGAAAGGGCCATCCGCGCCGTGTTGAACGCCGTGCGCGCCGTGACGCCGTCCGATGGCCATTCCACGCCCGTCTGGGCAAACAGCGCGGTTCCATTCAACTGCACGTAAACCGCCACTTCCGCGCCTGGCTGGTCGAACAGCACGTCCGCTTTGTAGCTGATCTCATAGAGCCCGTCCCTCGTGATTTCCAGTCCCTCGCTGACGGGCAGCACATTTTTCATGTTGGCAAACACATTCAGGGGCGCGGTCTCGGTCGCCGCGGGGGAGAGGAACCCCGGCGTTGGGGCGACCGCGAGGATGGGGAATTCCGCCGGGTTCTGCCCGACGAATTCGCCTGTACCCCTGGCCGGGACAAATGTCGGCAGCTCCCTGCAGGAGCAGCATTGGCGCGGGCAGCAGTTGCGGCAGGAATTGCCGCCGGAATTGCTCAGCGCTAAGATTGCAAGTAAACCAAGCATCGATGCACATCTCCTATTCTTTTTCTTGATGATATTTTTCGGCGCCGATCAAGCAAGCTTGTCTTGATCATCACATTATATGCAAGAAGCGTACCAGGAGTCATTATCATGAACTACAGCGAAATCCTCCGCCGCCACGGGTTTACGTTCGACAAATCCAAGGGGCAGAATTTTCTGGTCAACCCCGGCGTCGCTCCGCGCATGGCCGAAGCCGGGACGTCCCCTTACGCCGGGGTGCTGGAAATCGGCCCCGGGGCGGGGGCGCTCACCCGGGCGCTTTCACGCGCGGCGGCCAAAGTCGTCGCCGTCGAGCTGGACCCCCGCCTGCTGCCCGTGCTGGAAGAAACCCTCGCGGATTGCCGTAACGTCACCGTCATCCGGGGGGATATCCTGAAGATTAACCTGCCGGCTTTGCTTGAAGAACATTTTCGGAACATGCCGGTGTATATCTGCGCCAATCTGCCATACAACATCACTTCCCCGGTGATTATGCGGCTGCTGGAATCGCGGCTGCCCTTCAAAGCCATCACCGTCATGGTGCAGAAGGAAGCGGCGCAGCGCCTGTGCGCGCCCATGGGGAGCCGGGCCTGCGGGGCCATCACCGCCGCGGTGCGTTATTATGCCGAGCCCCGCATGCTCTTTCCCGTGAGCCGGGGCTCCTTCGTGCCTGCCCCCAAGGTGGAAAGCGCCGTGCTGCAGTTCATCCTGCGCCGCGAGCCGCCCATACAAGTGCGGGACGAAGCGGCGTTTTTCCGGCTGGTGCGCGCGGCGTTCGGCCAGCGGCGCAAAACCATCGCGAATGCCGTCAGCGCGGGGCTCGGCCTGGAAAAACCCGCCGTGCTGGCGGCCATGGGCCGGGCCGGTATCCATTCCAGCGCCCGCGCCGAGGAGCTCGCGCTGGAGGATTTCGCGCGGCTTGCGGGGGAGTTCACATCTTAGGCAACTTGCACAAAAATATACAATGTGCATAAAAATATGGGGGGGGGGTTGATAAAATGTGCACAAAATAGAAAATGCCATTTGCTATTTACTTGTTTCTTCTCAAGAGTTATAATGGGGTTACTATCATTCGAGAGGAGCTTGCAAATGAAAAATTTATTGGCGATTTTGTTGGCGGCGTGCTTGCTGTGCGGGGTGTTTGCCGTGGGGGCCGGCGCGGCGGTGTGGGGAAACCCGAAAGGTTATAAGCGATGGACGGAAGCCTACTATAGGGATTGGGCAAATACAGAGCAATATAATATATGGAAAAGTGGTTCGGAAGGAGTCGCTGCTCATGTTGTTGTATGGTTGACTATGTGGTTAATGAGTGCCCAAGATCCATATGACCAAGCTGCCAGAGATGAAGTCGCGACATGGCCTGTGGACCGCAACTGGAAGGAAATCAGGCGGGAAACGGAAAGAATTGACAATGCTGGTCAAAGCTTTTCGTTTCTCAACATCGATTGGGACTGTCACGTAAATGGCGTATGGGACGAAGCCTTGTATGCCAGCAAAGTAGCGCAGTTGGATGCATATTGCTGGGGATATCTTTCCCTGCTCTGGACGCCGTACCTTGGCGGCGGCGGGCCGTTGACTCAGGTTGGCAGCAAAACCGCGCTGAACAAAAGGATTAATGATATCGAGACATGGCTTGATCAGTTCATGGAGAAAAAGGGCGGCGTATTGACCGAGGAAGAAGAATTGGCGTTTTTCGCGTTCGCGGGAGTCGCTGATGCGGCGATAGAGCTCAATGACGATGCGTATGCGCTGCAAGAAGAAATTGACAAGGCGCTGCAAGACTTGAACAGCGCGTACAACACGCTGCTGCAAGTTGTCGAACCCGGCTCTTCAGAGCAACCCTGTACAGTTTGCAACAAGTTTCCCTGCGAGTGTCCGACGGAACAGCCCTGCCCGGACTGCGGCAAGCTCCCCTGCGAATGTGCGCCTATTGTAGTCGTGCCGGAACCCTCCTTCTTCGCAAAAGTATGGAATTTTATCCTGAAGTGGTTCTTCTTCGGCTGGCTCTGGAGGCGCTAACTTAACCAATAAAAATTTAGCTTCTTTCGCCTGGTTCCTGATGCCCAAACGGGGTATCCTATTCCTGTAAACTACGCAGGAGGGAGATCCCCATGAGGCTTTGGAGAAAATATATCGCTATTTGCGCGGCGCTGCTGGGATTTATTTTTGTTGGTTTTTTTTCGGCTGTGCCGCAGCAGCCATTAGGCGCTGCGGATGGGGCGGCCAGGCAAGCGGCCGCCAAACCGCAGGGCTATACCCCGGACCCGGCAAACTTCGCGGTGGACGAAGAAACCGGCGTCGAGTATGTCAAGCACATCGTGATCGTGCATTTCGAGCCCACGGCGTCCGCAAAGCAAAAAAAGGCCGCCTGCGAAGCGGTGGGCGGAAGGGTCGTCGGCTCCATTGACATTCTGTACAAATGGGAGCTGGAGGTCCTGGGCGAGCGCCTGGAGGACATCCGGCGGCACAGCGAGTTCCTGCGGGGCATGCCCGGGGTCGCGCACGCCTGCCCGGACCGCGTGGCGCGGGTGGCACTGCAGGGCTGGCCCAACGATCCCTGGAGTCCCGATCCTAGTAAGCCGGACAAATCCAACCGCTGGTGGGCTGGAGCCATTCATTTGCCGGAGGCCTGGGAATACAACGAGATCGTAACAGCCAGGGTGGACCTTGGCATGATCGACGGAGGCGCGGCGCCCCACCCGGAACTGAACGGCATTCTAGAAAACCTCGTGCCCGTGAACGCGGCAAGGGGGCTGGCCCACGGCACGGGCGTCGCCGGGCTCATGGCTGCGCGGGCGAACAACGGCATCGGCGTCGCGGGGGTATGCTGGAACGCGCGGGTATACGCCGTGGACTTCCATACGACGGGAGGCTCCACCAGCCAGATTATGAACAGCGTGGCCCGAGTGGTCCAAAGGGGCGCAGAGGTGGTCAATATCTCCCTGGGCTGGATCGGTTCCGGCAGGTACCCCAACGGCATCACAGAGCAGGCGCACCAGGACGACGAGGCCGCCCTCGCGGCGGTCACCATGTCCCAGCTGATGTACGGCGGCTATGATTTCCTGGTGGCGCAGTCGGCGGGGAACCGGCCCGTGGATGCCATCCAGAACGGCATGTTCTGCAGCGTCACCGCCCAGCCGAATAACACGGGCCTAAGCAATGCCCGGGCAAAGCAGATCTATGACCGTATTCTTGTCGTAGGCGCGGCGCGGCGCGGCGGGGGCATCACCGGGTATTCCGCGCGGGGCAGGCAGGTGAGCCTCTATGCCCCGGGCGGGGAAGCGGGCAGCCCCGCGCGGCAAATTTTTACGCCTTCGGGTGACGACGGCTACCAGTACACCCAGGGAACGTCCTTCGCCGCGCCCCTGGTGGCCGCCACGGCTGGCTGGATGCTTGCCGCCAACCCGGGCCTGGACGCGGGGCAGGTGGGGCGATTGCTCAAGCGGCCGGAGATATCCCCTATTGCGCATAATATCAAAACCCTCGATACACGCCGCGCCATGGATCAGGCATACCCGGCGCCTTTCCTGAAAGCCAATGATGACAGCACATTAAAAATCGCGGGCAGCTCCATTCTGGGCATGCCGCCCAACACAAAGGCGTCTGACGCCGAAGCGATCCTGAACGATAATCTAAAGGCGTTCGGCGGCGAATTGAATTATCCCAGGGCTGGTCAATTCCCGGAGCAATTCGCGAAAACGGGCGACCTGGTTTCCGTTGAACGGCCGATTGGGAATGGCGTAAATTATACTCTGGTTGTTGCCGCATCAAACTAATTTTTCTATTTTCGCTTTAATGGCGGTATAGTTGTCAAGTTTTTTTGGCGGCTATGCCGCAATTTTTTTTGCACCCGTATATTCCTGCAAAACTAACGCTTGCATTTTCCCCCGGAATGCGTTATAATGCTTAAAATGGGTAATTGTTAGGTACAGGAGGGTGTTTTTGCATGGATTTGGCAATTATGGGTTACGGCGTGGTGGGCTCCGGGGTGGCGCAGCTGCTCACGCAAAACAACTTGAGCATCGCGGCGCGCTCCATGCAGCCCGCGATGCGGCTGAAATACATACTGGATATCCGCGAGTTCCCGGGGGACCCCTGCGAATCGCTGATTATCCACGACGTGAACCGGATCCTCGACGACCCGGACGTGGGCATCGTGGCCGAGACCATCGGCGGGGTGCGCCCCGCCTTCGATTTCGTGAAGGCCTGCCTGGAAAAAGGCAAGAGCGTGGTCACCTCCAACAAGGAGCTGGTGGCAGTCAAAGGCTATGAGCTCATGCGGCTGGCCCGGGAGCGCAACGCGAACTTCCTTTTTGAGGCGAGCGTGGGCGGCGGCATCCCCATCATCCGGCCGCTGTCGCAGTGCTTGGCGGGGAACGTGGTGAACGAGGTGGCGGGTATTCTCAACGGCACCACCAACTTTATCCTGACGAAAATGATCGACGAAAGCATGCCCTTCGAGGCGGCGCTGCGTCTGGCTCAAGAAAATGGCTACGCCGAGGCGGACCCCACCGCGGACATTGAGGGCATTGACGCCTGCCGCAAAATCTGTATCCTGGCGACCCTCGCCTTCGGCAGGCATGTGATGCCGGAACAAGTGCGCACGGAGGGCATTTCCAATGTGACCATAGCGGATGTGGCTTACGCGGCGCATGGCGGCTATAATATCAAGCTTATGGGCCGGGCGCGTTTGCTGGACGACGGGCGGATCACCGCGCTGGTTGGCCCGATGCTGGTCCCGAAATCGAACTTGCTTGCCAACGTAAACGATGTCTATAACGCCATTATGATTCACGGGGACGCCGTGGAGGACGTGGTGTTTTATGGCCGGGGCGCGGGCAAATTCCCCACGGCGAGCGCCGTTGTGGCGGACATGATCGACTGCGCCAAGCACACCGAGCGCCGCCGCTTCTTCGACTGGGAGGCCGGGGACGCCGATTTCGTGGCCCCCGCCGAGGAAGAAGTAACGCGGCTCTACGCGCGCGCGATGAGCGCTGACGCAGAAGAGGCTTGGGCAGCCGTCAGCATTGCCATGCCAAGCGCAAAGCGCCTTTGCAGGGACGACGCCCCGGCGGGGGAGCTTGCGTTCATTATGCCCGCCATGCGGGAACGGGGAGGCAAGGCCGTATTAGCCGGGATAAAAGGGCTGGAGGTTCAGGCGGTTATGAGGGTTTATTAGACATTAGATTTTAGATATTAGACTTTAGATTGGAGTTGGATTATGGCCCTAATCGTCCAAAAATTTGGAGGGAGTTCCGTTGCCACGGCGGACCGCGTGCGCAATGTGGCAGGCATTATTACAGACACTTACCGCGAAGGCAACGACGTGGTGGTGGTGGTTTCTGCCCAGGGCAAAACCACCGACGACTTCATCGCAAAAGCCGCTGAGCTAACCGCGAAACCTCAAAAACGCGAAATGGATGTGCTGCTCGCCGCGGGGGAGCAGATTTCCATGTCGCTGCTGGCCATGGCGATCCAGGAGATGGGCTGCCCGGCGGTTTCGCTTTTGGGCTGGCAGGCGGGGTTCCAGACTAGCTCGGCCTACGGCTCCGCCCGCATCAAGCACATCAACACGGAACGCCTGCAACTGGAGCTTGGCCGCAAGAACATCATCATCGTGGCGGGGTTCCAGGGCATCTGCAAGTATGACGACATCACCACCATGGGCAGGGGAGGCTCGGATACGAGTGCCGTTGCCCTCGCGGCAGCGTTGCGCGCGGACCGCTGCCAGATCTACACTGACGTGGAGGGCGTTTACACCGCCGACCCGCGCAAGGTGCCGGGCGCGCGCAGGCTCGCCGAGATCACCTATGACGAGATGCTGGAGCTCGCCACGCTTGGGGCGCAGGTGCTCAATAACAGATCAGTGGAAATGGCGAAAAAATACAACGTGGAGCTTGAGGTGCTTTCCAGCATCACCAGAAAACCCGGAACAATCGTGAAGGAGGTTACCGCCTTGGAAAAAATGCTTGTGCGCGGCGTGACGAAAGACCTGGACACCGCGCGGATTTCAGTCATCGGCGTGAGGGACGTGCCCGGCATGGCGTTCCACATCTTCAGCCGTCTTGCCGCGAAGAACATGAATGTGGACATCATTTTGCAGTCCATCGGGCGCGACGGCACGAAGGATATTTCCTTCACCGTGGCCCGGGCGCACGCGGAGGAAGCCGTGAACGCGCTGCGCCGCCTGGACCTGACAGCGGGCCTGCCTATTGTCTGCGACACGGCTGTGGCAAAAATTTCGGTCGTTGGCGCCGGCATGGAAACCCACCCGGGCACGGCCTCAAAGATGTTCGAGGCCCTTTACGGCGCGGACATCAACATCCAAATGATTTCGACTTCTGAAATCAAGATTTCGGTGCTGATAGACGAGGCCTCTGCCGAACGCGCCGTCGCCGCCGTCCACCGCGCGTTTTTCCCGGAGAAGTAAGCCGGCTGTGCCGCAGACGCCGATAGGCTGCTTGAGGAAGTTATTATGAAAAATAAACGCCTGCGCATCATCATAATAGCCGGTATCGTGGTGCTGATTCTCACCGCAGTGTCGGCCTTGCTTTTCCGCAGCATGCCGGGAACCAATAGCCCGCAAGCGCTGCCTGCCATGGCGCCTGTTCACGAATCAGAGCCGCAAACACAGCCGCCGCCTCCCCCCCCGCCTTCCGTCGCGCGCCTCATGGCCGTGGGAGACAACCTCATCCACAACACCATTTATGAGCAGGCACGCAAGCGGGCGGGCGGCGGAGGCTACGACTTTAGGTTCGCTTACGACGGCGTGCGGGAGATTCTTGGACAGGCCGATTTGTCCGTCATCAACCAGGAAACCGTGATCGCCGGGGCCATCGCGCCGCCGTCCAGCTACCCCATGTTCAATTCGCCCACAGAACTCGGCGACGCGGTCTACGACCTGGGCTTCCGCGCGATTAGCCTGAGCAACAACCACATGCTGGACAAGGGTACCCGGGGCGTTATCGCCTCCCTGGATTACTGGGACGGCAAACCCGGCGTTGTAACTTCCGGCGCGTATCGAGATGAAGACGACTTTAGCAGGCCCCGCGTGCTGGAAGTCAATGATATTATCTTCGGCTTTGCTTCCGCGACATTCAGCTTCAACGGCTTGCGGCTCCCGGCGGAAAGCGAGCTGATCCTGCCCTTGCTGGAGGAAGAGGACCGGCTGCGGCGCGCTGTTGAAATCGCCCGCGCGGCTTCGGATGTCGTGGTCGTTTCCCTGCACTGGGGCGCGGAGTATTCCCACGACGCCAGCGACGCGCAGCGCAGGCTCGCCCGCAAGCTCGTGGAATGGGGGGCCGACATCATCCTGGGCACGCACCCCCATGTTCTGCAACCCCTGGAATGGCTGGACAAGCCCGGCGGCGGCAAGGCTTTGGTTGCCTACTCCCTGGGGAATTTCATCTCCGCGCAGGACCGCGCGCCCCGTCTTGTGGGCGGCCTGCTGGATATCATGATTGAGAAGGATAATGAGACAGGGCAGGTCAGGCTGCTAGAGCCCAAGCTCATTCCGGTGATCACCCAATACGGCCCGGGCTTTTCCAACGTGCATCTCCTGCTATGGAAGGATTATACCCCGGAACTGGCCCAGCGGCACGGCGTGCGGCAACGGGAAGGCAACTTTGGCTATTCGACCATCGAAGGCCTACTCAGGAGAGTGATCCCGGAAGAATTTCTATATCTTGGCCACGAATAATTGACAATTCACACGCGAGGATGTTGAACATATACAGCGACTAAAGACTAGAAAAATTTGAAAGGAGCTATGACAATGAAACGCAAGGCAATCATCGCGATACCGGTTGCGCTTGTTCTGGCGCTGGGCATCTTCACCGCCTGCGCGGCGAGCAGGAAAGAGGCCATGATGCCTATCGGCATGGATCTCGGCGGCGGGGGCGACATGACCTGGGCCGAGGCAACCACGCAACGGGCAATCGCATATGACATGATGGAAGAGGAAATCTCCTATCGGGATGGCGCGCCCGAAAAGTATGCGGCGCCCAACGAAGGCGCACTGGGAATCGAGCCGATTTCCATGACAACGCGTAAATTAATCAAGGACATTTACGCGAATGTGGAAACCCGGCAATACGAAGAATACCTCAAAGACATCCAGGCCAAGGCCGTCGCCCTGGGCGGCCACGTTTCCAGCAAGGACACAAGCGACGGCGGGTATTATTCCACCTGGCGCACCCGCAGCGCCAGCCTCGTTTTGCGCGTGCCAGCCGAAAAGCTCGAGGAATTCCAGGAGGCTCTGGAGAAAAACGGGCGGGTGACCAACATGAACGAATCCGTGCGGGATGTCACCCTGGAATACACCGACGTGGAAACGCACATCAAGGTGCTGAAAACCGAGCGCGACGCACTCATCAAGATTTTGGAGCAGGCCCGCAATACGGAAGAATTATTGCTTGTCCGCCAGCAACTGACCCAAGTGCGCTACGAGCTCGACGCCCTGGAAGGCCGCATGCGCGTGCTGGAAGACCAGATTGCCCTGAGCACCGTGACGCTGCACATCCAGGAGGTGGAACGCCTGACGCCGGAGCAATCCCGGGGGTTCTGGGCCGGCGCGTGGGATATGTTCCGCGAAAGCCTGCTGAGCATCGGCCGGGGCCTGCGCGATTTTTCGCAGGGCTTCCTTGGGGCAATCCCCTATCTCGTGCTGATCGCCGTGCCGGTTGTTGTCCTGATTGTCCTGCTGCGGCGGAGGATAAAGAGGCGCAAAATGAGGAATCAGGGATAAAAAATCAGGAGCCAGGGAAAGAAAAGAGCCTATCCATTCAACCGGATAGGCTCATTAATTATTGAGGCACAGCCGGTTTATTGCGGCACAGCCGATTCTTTTTCCCAGGACGCCGGCCGGCTGAGCACTGGCCAGTTGATCAGCAAAAACACAAGGCAGACTGCCTGCGACAGCCGGAACACGTTGCGTAAGCTGAACGCGCCGATGAGCGCGAGCAATAGCACAAGCACGACCAAGATTTGCAGCAGGCCCGCGCCTTTTTCGGTGCTGCGGCGGCGCAGCAGGCCGTATAGCAGCAAAAGGAGCGGCGAATAAACGAACACCGCCAGGGCAAGTGTCGGCAACGCGCCGCGCGCCGGCTCGGCAAGGGCCGTGAGCGCGGCGAAGGCGATGTCGCTTGCCAGCCTGCCTGCCAGCAGCGCGATTAGGATGACCCGGTGAGGCTTCTTCAGCACGGGCAGCATGAACTTGAGATATAGCAGCAGCGTGAGCGCGAAAGATACCCAATCCAAAATCGCTGCGATATCAAAACCGCCGCGCGGCCCGGCAAATCCCGCAGCCCGCCCGGCGAGCAAAAACAGCACGCACAGCCCGGATACGGCGAAGGCAAAGCGCGGGTTGCGCGGCTCCGGCGCGCCTAGGGGTTCACGCTTTCGTTTTTTTTGCCGTTCAGCCAGCTTTGCCGCCGTGGCGATATCCCGCTCGGCGGCGGCTTTCGAACGCGCTTCCAGTTCAGGGGGAATCCAGCCGGCCAAATCTTCCTCGCTCAGTTAGTTCACACCCTTCCTGTGCTTGCGGCCGCCAAGAGGCATGAAATCTATCTTGCTTTATTATCCGTTTTTTTTGCCCCGTCCCTGTCCCAGGGGCGCAGGTACATCGTCTCTTGCAGCACCGGGTGCAGTAGAATCGCGGCTGCGATGCAGGCCGGCGCCAGGATCGAAAGCGCCATTCCCACGTTATCTCGGCCTTCGGCGCCGGCGGCAATGCCCCTGTACAGGTTTTCCGCCGCCGCGGCCAGACTCACCGCCGCCGCCCCGGCGCGGAACCAGTCGGCGCCCTTCTGCACAATCAACCCGGCCAGCAGAACCAGGTACGGCGTGAGCATCATAAACAGGATGGTTCTTGCCGTGATGGGCGCGGGCTTGAACATGATGTTGATGATCACGGAATCGCTGTTTTGCAGCATCCGGGCATTGAGCAGCGTGAAGCCCGCTTGCAGCACATATACGGCAAGCATGCCCAGCAGCACGAAGCGGTGGCTGCCAACGGGGAGCGCCAGCTTGGCAAAGATCAAAATCAGCAGCGCCGCGGCGACGATTGGCATCGTCAAGCTGACATAAAACGTCGCGGGGATGGTCATCGCGCTGCCTAGGCTGCCGCTGCCCAGGCCGCCGAGCAGGTTGCCAAGACCCGCGAATTTGTCCCGCAGCTCCAGCAACCCGTTGATATAAGTCACCTGTTTTTGGATGAGATAGATTTGGCAGGCCGCCGCGAGAACCAGCAAAGTGCCGGCGGCGATGGTTTTCGCCCTATTTTGCTCAAAGAATTTCATAATATGTACGCAACCCTTTCCATGCAGTTTTCCCATATTGATTATAGCACAAGTGAGCGCGGCATGTCAATGCCATCCTGGCCAAGCCATAGGCTCTCAATTTCGCTCAACTATGCAGGAACGACCTGCGGTGAATCGGGCAGGACTCCAGTTTTTGCAGCGCTTCGTAATGCGCCTTTGTCCCATATCCCTTGTGCCGCGCGAATCCGTAGCCGGGATACTCCTCGTCCAGCGCCGCCATGGCGCGGTCCCGGGCCGTTTTCGCGAGGATGGAAGCCGCCGCGATGCTCGCGCAGCGCGCGTCGCCCCGGACGACAGCCCTGCCCGGAATCTTTAACGATGGCAGGAAATTGCCGTCCACCAAAGCGAATTCGGCCGCCGGGCGCAGGGCCTCCACCGCCCGGCCCATGGCCAGCAACGAAGCCCGCAGGATATTGATCCGCTCGATTTCCTCCACGGTGGCAAAGGCCACCGCCCACGCCGCCGCCTGCTCCTTGATGAGTTTCTCCAAAACATCGCGCTGTTTGGCGCTGAGCTTCTTGGAATCATTTAAGCCAGGCAAATCGTATGTATCAGGCAACATCACCGCGGCGGCGTACACATCCCCCGCGATGGGGCCGCGCCCCGCCTCGTCCACGCCGCAGATGAATTGGTACCCCTGCGCACGCAAATCCAGATCCAGGGGTTCGAATTCGCATAATAACATCGCATCACCACATCACATAATCGGCCATGCCGTCAGCTTCGCATAATTCATCAAATCGCACCGGCTTTTTATCCAGTCCCTGCAATGGGGGAGGGCAGGCGACGCCCGTGGCCTGCTCCAGCGCCGCCAAGGCCTCGAATTCGTTATCAGGAGCATCCCCCGCAATGGCCCCAAGGACGCTCGCCGCGAATTTATGGGGGCTGGCGGTTGCGGCGACCACAGATTGCCGCGTATCGCCGGTCTGCGCCCGATATTCATCCAAGACATGAAATGCCACAGCGGTGTGGGTGTCGCTGAGAAAGCCGTGCGTTTCCCATGCCTTGCGTATTGCCTCCGCCGTTTGCGCCTCGCCGCACCACCCGGCGGCGAAATCGTCGCGCAGCGCTTCCCGGAATTCCGCGGGCACCTCATACTTGCCTGTTTTTGAAAGCTCGCTCATCCATTTGGCGATGCGTTGATCATCCCGGCCGGACGCCAAATACAGCAGGCGCTCGAGGTTGCTGGAAACCAGGATATCCATGGAAGGGGAGTTTGTGGGATAGAAATCCCGGTTGCGGTCATAGACGCCTGTTGCGATGAAATCCGTGAGGATGCGGTTGCGGTTGCTGGCGCAAATGAGCTTCGCGACGGGCAGGCCCATGGCCTTGGCGTAGTAGCCCGCCAAGATATTGCCGAAGTTGCCCGTGGGGACAACGAAGTTGATTTTCTCGTCCGGCTGAATCGTTCTAGCATTCAGCAAGTCGCAATATGCGCTGATGTAGTAGACGATCTGCGGGACAAGCCGCCCCCAGTTGATGCTGTTGGCAGAAGACAGCACCTGCCCCTTCGCAGCCAATCGCGACTTGATATCAGCACACGTAAAAATCTTTTTGACGCCTGTCTGCGTGTCGTCGAAATTGCCGCGCACGGCCACCACGCGCACGTTGCCGCCCTCTTGGGTGGCCATCTGCGCTTTCTGCACGGGGCTCACGCCCTCGCTGGGATAAAACACAACGATCCTCGTTCCGGCGACATCCCGGAACCCGGCAAGCGCGGCTTTCCCTGTGTCGCCCGAAGTGGCCGCCAGAATGACAATTTCCCGCTTGTCCCGAATTTTTTTTGCCGAGGCCACCAGCAGATGGGGCAGCAGCTGGAGGGCCACATCTTTAAAGGCGCAGGTGGGGCCGTGGTATAATTCCAGCACGGAAGTATTTTTGTCAAGGCTGCGCACCGGCGCGATGGCGGCGTCCCGGAATGGGGACGCATAGGCCCGCTCCACGCAGGAGCGCACCTCGCCGGGGACCCAGCCCTCCTCCGGCGCGAGAAATTTTGTCAGGATCCGTTCCGCCCGGCCGATATAATCCAGCCCGGCGAGCTCTTCTATTTCACCGCTTGCGAGCTTTTGGATTTCCCGGGGCAGGAACAGCCCTCCGTCGTCGGAAAGGCCCTTGGCGATGGCCTGGGCGGCGCTTGCGTCGACGCTATTGCCGCGCGTGGAGGTGTATCTCATAACGATAGCTGAACCCTTTCCGCGTCCTCCCAAAGGCGCTCGATGTTGTAATACTCGCGCTGGTCCGGCAGGAAAATATGCACCAGCACAGTGCCGTAGTCCAGCAGGGTCCAGCCGGAGGCCCGGCCCTCGATGCCTTTTGGCCGCACGCCGTGCCGCTGCTTCATCTCGAATTCCAGGTCCTCCGCCAGGGACTTCACGTGCGTGGACGACGTGCCGTTGGCGATGATGAAATAATCGGCGATGATGGTCTGCTCCGTGGTATGGATCGCGGCGATGTCCCGCGCTTTTTTCTCGTCAAGAATTTGCGCGATGCGCTGGAGAAGCTCGTTTGGTGTCATATGCGGTCTCCCTCTTTTAATTGATGATACCAGGCAATGGAATCCGGATGCGGCTTGCGATAGCCATCCTGCTCCAACCTGGAAAAAACATATTCCAAAACATATTTGCTTGCGGCGTGCAAATTCTGCCGGGCGAGCGTGCGCACGACTTCCACATCGGGATAGCTTCTGTCCGCCGAGATTAAATCCGCGACGAAAATGACTTTCTCCAGCAGCGTCATACCCGCGTGGCCTGTGGTATGCCAGCGCACGGCATTGAGGATTTCGGCGTTCGCGATACCGCACTCCAGTTCCAGATAAGCCGCTCCCGCGAAGGCGTGCCATACAGGCGTGAATTCTAAATCTTCAGGTTTCATGGGAGCCAATTGCTCATAGATAGCTCGCTGCTGCTCCTTGGAGGCGCATTTCATGCAGTCGTGGAGCATGCCCGCGATCATGGCTTGCGTTTCGTCCGCGCCGTATTTGCGCGCAAGCTCCATCGCGGCGTCTGCCGTGCATTCGCTGTGATGCAAACGCTTTGGCGTGAGCAATGGTTCTATGATGTTACGGCAGTCCTGTCGAGTCATATAATCCATTCTTCAAAATATAGTTCAGCGCTTCCGGCGTGATATATTGCGACACATCCTGGCTCTGCGCGATCATTATGCGAAGCTCAGATGAACTAATCGGCAGCGGCGCGAAGCCGGAGGCGTCTTTATCATGACGCGGCAGGACGACAAGCTTGGCCAGTTCCAGGATAACGCGCCAATCCTTCCACAGATGAAACTGCGCGCGCTGATCCTCGCCGATGAGCAAAAAAAGTTTCGCCGCAGGATACCTCTCCCGCACATGCCGCAGCGTGTCAATCGTATAACTCGGCCCGGGTCGTCGGAGCTCCCAATCGCAAACCTCGTATAATTCCGTAGAAAACGTCAGGCGGCACAGGGCGAGCCGGTCCTCGTCGCTGGTGCCCGCTTTGGCCTCTTTCAAGGGCGAGGCCCCGGCGGGGAAAAGCAAAACCCGGTCCAGGCAACGCGAGGCGGCGAAAAATTCCGCCGCCCGCAAATGCCCCAGGTGGGGCGGCGAGAAGGTCCCGCCAAATATGCCGATTCTTGCCTCTTGCATCTATTTCAACGAAATCTTGCGCTTCATCAGCCAGTTTGTCGCGAAGAAGAACAGCACCGTCAGCGCCACCATCACCACCGCCAGCATCATGTTCAGCGGCAGCTCCGTGTCCATGATGCCCTCGAAGGGCAGCGTCACATTGAGCGTCACCAAAGCGCTCACGCGGCTGATGATCTGCTGGCACGCGACTGCCAGAATAACAAAGAAACCCAGCATCGAAAGGGCGGGCTTGTTCTGGAAGGGCCGCACATGGCTCACGGTGAGCACGAACAGCGAGCCCATCATGATTAGGACCATGAGCACAAGCAGCACGATAAGGATAAAGCCCGCGAATGTGAGCACATCCGTGAAGGACGGGAACTCGATCATTTCGCCGATCATATCCATTTCGCCCTCAAAGCCCGCTCCCATGGATTCCGTCACCGACTGGCCGATGTTGAGGAAGAGCCTGCGGAAGTTATAAAACGCGACGAATGCCAGAGCCGCGGCTTCCCCCACGCATACC